>Ga0114945_10001029_pt1 | contig 17708 bp, 20 predicted proteins | sample OV2TP3_FD_87194 | JGI IMG/M metagenome (GOLD analysis project Ga0114945, IMG submission 87194) | Hot spring microbial communities from Beatty, Nevada to study Microbial Dark Matter (Phase II) - OV2 TP3 | ecosystem: Environmental > Aquatic > Thermal springs > Hot (42-90C) | place: USA: Beatty...
AACGCTTTACGTTGACTTTGGAGAAACTCATCACGCGAGCCTCTTGGAAGGAAGGGGATGCGGCATCCGGCCGGCATCCCCCTGGTCTTAACCGAGCGCTAGAAGCGCTCTAACATCAAGCAGTTGCGTTCACATACTAGGAACGCCCCCGATGGTGCCTCCTATCAGGTCTCTGGCTGAGAGCACTACCTGCCGCAGATTTCTCGGCCCTTGTTGAGCTAGGATCGCGAAGTATTCTGCTGGCAATGCTTGCGACTTTATGGCTTGTTATCTTCCGGTGAGCCATTCGTTCCACCTCCTTTATGTGAATCTTACAAACTGCCGGTGGCAGCTTCGTAGATCAAACGTGAATCTTAGTGCTTCTGGTCTCTTGGCGGCTCCGGATCGCGGCCGAAGTTGTCGCGGTAGATGATCCGGTTGTCCTGGCCATGAATGACCAGCGTGAGTCTCTTGGTCTGAGCGATCTCCCGGCCCCGGAGCGCGGCTTCCAGTTGGGAGCCAAAGACCCCTGAGGCCCGTTTGCTCCCTTCCCGCTTCACCGCCCAGATGCCTGCCCCTCTTGGTATCACATGGACGCTTTCGGCCATGGCGCCTCCTTTGAAAGATGACTTATGAGCAGCCGCTGGTGGCGCCGCAGGTCATGCATTTGAGACAGGTGCCGTTGCGCACCAGCGTGAACTGCTTGCACTCCGTGCAGGGATCACCTTCGTAACCTTTCTGCCGCGCGATCTGGATGGCGGTGTAGGTCACTGTTTCGCGCTTGAGCTCCACCTTGTGGGCAATGTTGCCGTTGCCGCCGTTTCCACGGGCTCCATTGCCGTCCCGGCGGCGCGCCGGAAACAGCTCGGGGCTGATGGAGGCGGAGGCCAGGGCCTGCGGATCGGCCAGCTCTCCTTCCATGCACTCCGGGTCCTGCGCGTCCTTCTTCATGGAGTCCATCCGGAGGTCCTCTTCGGACACCTGCTCCAGATCGTGGCGCCCCAGGTAGGTGATGGCCAGTTCCCGGAAGATGTAGTCGATGATCGAGGTGGACATCTTGATGTGGTCGTTGAGCTTGACCGGGCCGTTCGGCTCGAAGCGGGTGAACACGAAGGCCTCGACGAATTCCTCCAGCGGCACGCCGTGCTGGAGGCCAAGCGAGATGGCGATGGCAAAGCAGTTCATGAGGCTCCGGAAGGCCGCGCCTTCCTTGTGCATGTCGAGGAAGATCTCGCCGAGTGTGCCGTCATCGTATTCACCGGTGCGCAGGTAGAGCTTGTGGCCGCCGACGATGGCCTTCTGGGTATAGCCCAAGCGCCTCTCCGGCATCCGACGCCGCTTGGCGAGATACCGGACCAGGACCCGCTCCGTGATCCTTTCGGCCACGCCGAGAACGTCCCCGGCCGCAGCGGCCTCGGCGAACTCGCCCGAATCGGTTGAAGCATTGAGCGGCTGGCTCAGCTTGCAGCCGTCGCGGTAGAGCGCGACAGCCTTGAGCATACTGCGCCAGGACAGCAGGTAGGCCGCTTTAACGTCCTCTAGTGTCGCGTCGTTCGGTACATTCACGGTTTTGCTTATAGCACCGCTGATGAACGGCTGCGCCGCCGCCATCATCATGATGTGGGCATTCACCGGAATGAACCGCTGGCCGATCCGGCCGCATCGGTTCGCGCAGTCGAAGACCGGCAGGCGCTCCGGCTGGAGGTGGGGCGCACCTTCCACGGTCATCGTCCCGCAGCAATAGTCGTTTGCCGCGATGATCTGCTCCTGGGTGAAGCCGAGCGCCTTGAGCATGTTGAAGTTGGGATCGTTCAGCTCCGCCTCGGTGAAGCTGAGCTTCTCGCGGCAGAACTCCTCGCCGAGCGTCCATTTGTTGAAGGCAAACTGGATCTCGAAAGCCTGCCTGAGTCCCGCCTCCAGCCGGTCCAGCGTCGCGCCGTCGAACCCTTTGGCCTGCAGCGCCTGGTGGTCGATGAAGGGCGCCCCATTGAGCGTGCCGCGGCCGGTGCAGTAGGTCACGATGTCCTGGATCTGCGCATCGGTATAGCCGAGCGTCGCCAGCGCCGGCGGCAGGCTCTGGTTGATGATCTTGAAATAGCCGCCGCCGGCCAGCTTCTTGAACTTCACGAGCGCATAGTCCGGCTCGATGCCTGTCGTGTCGCAGTCCATGACCAACCCTATAGTGCCGGTCGGCGCGATGACACTGACCTGCGCGTTGCGGAAGCCGTAGGCCGTTCCCAATTCCAGGGCCCGGTCCCAGGCCCGGCGGGCCGCCAGCAACAGGTCGGGCGGACAGTGCTCCGGCTGAATGCCCTTCGGCTTGATGGTCAGGCCTTCGTATTCCTCCGGCGCCGCATTGTAGGCCGCCAGGCGGTGGTTCCGGATCACGCGCAGCGTGTGCTTGCAGTTGCGGGCGTAGCCTTCGAATGGGCCGAGCTCGGCCGCCATCTCGGCCGATGTCGCGTAGGCCTCGCCGGTGAGGACCGCCGTGAGCGCGCCGCAGATCGCCAGCGCGCGCGGCGAATCATAAGGGATCCCGAGCCGCATGAGAATCGTGCCGAGGTTGGCGTAGCCCAAGCCCAGCGTGCGGAAGACGAAGCTCTTCTCGGCGATCGCCCGGCTGGGGAACGAGGCCATCAGCACGCTGATCTCCAGCACGATGGTCCAAAGCCGCACCGCATGCTTGAAGTCCTCCAGCAGGAACCGCCCGTCCGGCGTGTAGAACTCGCCGAGATTCAGCGAGGCAAGATTACAGGCGGTGTCATCTAGAAAGTTGTACTCGCTGCATGGGTTCGAGGCGTTGATTCGTCCGTCCTCCGGACAGGTGTGCCATTCGTTGATGGTGGTGTCGTACTGCGTGCCGGGATCGGCGCAAATCCAGGCGGCCCAGGCAATCCGGTCCCACAGCTCACGCGCCTTGACCATCTTCACCACTTTGCCGTCCGTTCGGCGCTTGAGCGGCCACTCCCCGTCCTTTTCTAAAACTTCGAAGAACTCGTTGGGGATGCGGACGCTGTTGTTGGAATTCTGCCCGGAGACGGTCTGGTACGCCTTCCCGTCCCAATTGGTGTCGTACTCGTGGAACACGAAGTGGGTGAATCCCTGCTTGGCGTAGCTGAACATCCGTTGGATGTACGGCTCCGGCACGGCGGCGCGGCGCGCGTGAGTGATGGCTTCTTTGAGAGCGGGATTGGCGGTCGGGTCGGTTTCCACCCGGGTCTTTCCGTCTCCATCCGGCACGTGGCAGGCCTTGAGAATCGCATTGAGTCGGTTGGCGCAAATTTTCGAGCCGGTGACCATGGAGGCCACCTTCTGCTCTTCGATGACCTTCCAGTCGATGAATTCTTCGACGTCGGGATGATCCAGGTCGAGGCAGACCATCTTGGCGGCCCGTCTTGTGGTGCCACCCGATTTGATCGCGCCGGCGGCCCGATCGCCTATCTTCAGAAAGGACATGAGCCCCGATGATTTCCCGCCTCCCGACAAGGGCTCGTTCTCCCCTCGCAGCTTCGAGAAATTCGAGCCGGTGCCGGATCCGTATTTAAAGAGCCGGGCCTCGCGGACCCAGAGGTCCATGATGCCGCCGTCGTTGACCAGATCGTCCTCGATGGACTGGATGAAGCAGTTGTGCACAACGACGTTGTTCGACAGGTACTGGCCGCTTTCGGTCTGGATGTCATAGACCGGTTGGATGCCGACCGCTTCGATCCGAACGATTTCTTCTTCGCGCAGTCCGGGCAGGCGTTTACCTGGGAACTGGGTGGAGCACGCAACATCCAGCTTCCGGCGTTTGTCCTCAGACACGAACCCGATCAACTGCCTGAATCGAGCTCGCGATTCCGCATACCCGATGGAGACAAAATAGGGCGTCCGCCGGTTCTCGCGGGTTTCCACGCCCTGCTGAACTCGCGAGTAAATGCCAAGATTCAGCAGGAGCGTTTGAACGCCTTGGGCTAAGGCCCGGGAGGTTGTGGTGAGCACCGCAGCGGCGGTGCGGGATGCCCTGGACCGGAGCCGGACCGTACCATCGGCCTGGAACAAGGCCGTGAGATACGCAGCTTGAGCCTCGGCGCCGGCTGCTCGAATAGCGGGCGGCACTGAGATCTCGTTGCTTCCCGTCAATAGGTCATACTTCTGGACAAAGGGACGAAGCTCCTCCCCATAGAGGCGGATTCGTCGGATATCGAGGGTGGGGTTTCCGCTCTCAACACACCGAATGTGATAGTGCGCGCCCTTGAAGACACGCTGGACGCGATCCAGGACGAAGTTGAGCTCCTCCTTGTCGATGGTCATGAATTCGAGAGTCAAGCTTCGATCATCAAAGGAGCCCGGCCGGCTCACCGACTCGCGGCTCGACTGAGCTCGCCGAAGTCCGGCGTTCGCAAACGTGCCGCTCGTTATTCCTCGCGGCGCGAACCCCACGAACCCGTCGCCCTGCAGCCATCCGGCCAATGCCGCTTCAGACTCCTCTTGTTCGTTCGAATGCTTCACTACGGCAGTGCGAGTAGACAATTGAAGGAACATGCCGGGGGCCAGTTCATCGGCGCGCCGCCACTGCCCCTCTGTCCGGCGTTCCGCCAGTGCATAGACCAGGTGATCGGGTGTGGCATCCACACACGCGCCGTTTTTGAGCAGGATCCGGAAGATCGGCTTCTCGCCGTTGGCCTTGACTGCTACAACGCGCGTCGTGCCCGTGCCGTTGTGGCGACCGTCATAAACTTCCAGACCGATGAGCCGCCTCGTCACAATGTCTCCGATCGCCATCGGACCCTGAGGCGTGGAGATCAACGCGTGATAGGGTTGGCAGGCGTGGGGCTGCGGGTGCTCGAAGGCGTTCGTGGCTTTGACCATAGCCCGCGTCTTGGGATCGACATAGAAATGCCCTTGGGAGGGACCGGAGAGACCATAGGCAAAATGCAGGCCGGTGTTGAACCACTGCGGTGAGTTCGGAGCCGCCATCTGTCTGGCCAGCATGTGGCACAGCTCATCGTAAAACGCCGAGGCGTCCTCTTCCGTATGGAAGTACCCGTGGGTCTTGCCCCAGTGGGTCCAGCACCCGGCCAGCCGATGGAAGACCTGCCGCGCGTCGCGCTCACCACCGAGCGCCGGCTTTCCGTCCGGCCCCATCATGGGCTCGCCGTCCGGCCCAACCTGAGGCACGCCGGCCTTCCGGAAATATTTCTGTGCGAGGATGTCCACCGCCACCTGCGACCAGCGCTCGGGAGCGTCGATGCTCTCCAGCTTGAACACCGTCGAGCCGTCGGGGTTCTTGATCTCAGAGGAGCGTTTCGCGAACCCGATCCCCTTATAGGGGCTGTGCCCTTGCTGCGTAAACCTGCGTTCGATCCTCACGTCATTCCTCCTGTTGGTTCAAAAATGAAAAAGGCTGGAAGCCCTTACAGGCCATCCATATGCCTCAAATCGAGCCGTGAATTAGGGCAAGGCGCCAACAACATTCAGGCGCCAAAACTAGCGGAGAGGGAGTAAGCAGTAAGGGAAAAGTGCTTTGAGGAGGGATGACGCTGGCGCCAGAAAGGTTCATCTTTCGCGCCCTTAACAATCAAGGGACCGACGGAATCATTGACCGAGGCCGCAATATATAGAGAGGTGAAGGGTTTGTCAATACCAAATATTGTGGTTTTCTGTGGATAACACTTAGCAGCCTGTGGATAACAGATTCACTGCGACTAGGGCCGTGGGGCGGCTACTGAAGAGAATGATGAGCCGACCTTATCAACAGGCTGGATGCTAGAAATAGCTCGTGGCCGCAGTCAGCATGAACGATTCTCACTCCGGGACCACACTGGGACTAGGCTTCCGCGCCAGGCGCTCGAGCTTCTGGACCACTTCCTCCACGCCTCGGACCGGAAGAAAATGGCTGCCGATGCCAAGCACCACCACCCGGCTCTCCAGGACCTGGGTCTCGAAGATGCTGAACACCCCATAGTTGCGCCGCACGGTATTGGGACGGACCACCGACTGCAGCAATGGCTTCAATAAAGCTCGAACCAGGTTCTGGATCATCTCTCCTTGGGCAGGGGCCTGTTGAAGTCTGCGTTCGACGGCTTGCGTCACGGTGGCTTCCAGAAAGGCATCATAATCCTGCGTCGTCGGGTTCGACGCGGCTAGTGCTACGGCGATCGAGAGGAGAGCCACAAGGAACAGCATGCTGGGGGTGCTCATGGTCGGCCGATTGTGGGTAAGATGGCCGAGCGAGTCAAGAACAAGCTCCTGGCATTCACACCGCATTTGAGGTATCGTCCTCGCGCGTCGGGAGGCGCCAGCGGGATCCGCATCGAACCTGACAGGAGGCCAGCATGTACGTCTGGAGCAAGCGAATCGTGATCGGACTGTTGAGCGCGTTTTTCGTGCTGTTCGTGATCTTCCTGTTCGCCGGGCCGGCGGACGGGACGAGCACGCTGAAGATGCACACCACACGCTGGATCACTCTGAACTACGCCGGCCTGGTGATCTGGGTGTTCGTGTGGATGTTCGATCAGGCCAGGGTACGCGGAAAGAATGTCTGGTTATGGCTCGTTCCATTCGTGCTCGCCCCCATGCCGGTGCTCATGGCCTATGTGCTCTTCCTGCAGCAGAGACTGAAGACCTGACGCCTCGGCGCGCGCACGACCGCGGATGACCACCCGCCAGAAGCTGTTCTGGGTCAGCGTCCTCTACTTTGCCGAAGGCTTTCCGTTCGGGCTGCTGATCGACGCCTTTCCGATTTACTTCCGCCTGCACGGGGTGAGCCTCGTACAAATCGGGCTCCTGAGCGGAGTCGGCCTGGCCTGGACGCTGAAATGGCTGTGGGCGCCGGCTGTGGATCTCTGGGGGAGCCGGCGTCGCTGGATCGTCGGCTGTCAGGTTCTCCTGGCGGTGGGGCTTCTCGTCGTTCTGCTGCTCGATCCGAGCCGGATCGGCCAGGAATTCTGGGCGGTGCTGCTCGTGCTGGCCGTTCTGTCCGCCACGCAGGATATCGCCATCGACGCTTACACGATCGGGCTGCTGGACAAGGCCGAGCTCGGACCGGGCAATGGGGCGCGGGTCACCGCCTATCGCATCTCATTGATCGTGTCCGGAGGACTCTTCGTGGCGCTGGCCGGACTCGTGGGGTGGAACTGGTGTTTTGTGGGAGCGGCGCTGGTCATGGGGCTTTTGGCGGTGGGGTGCAGCCGCAGCCCGAACGAAGCCTCCAGCTCACGCGGCTCCCATCCGGAGCGGCCGCTCACCCTGCAGGAGGCGATGATCACTCCCGTCCGCTATTTCCAGGGCATACCCGGGTTTGCCGCCATCGCGCTGTTCGTCGTCACGTTCAAGCTCGGCGACATGGCGCTCGGGCCGATGATCAAGCCATTCTGGGTGGATCAGGCTTTCACGCCGATCGAGATCGGGCTTATACCGGGAACCATCGGAGTGGTGAGCACTATTGCCGGCGCATTGCTGGGAGGAAGCCTCACGGAGCGGTGGGGGATTTTCCGGGCGCTCTGGGTATCGGGGATTTTCCAAGCCGGATCGAATCTCGCATACGTGGCGGCAGCCAACCACCCTTCACCCCCGTTGATGTACAGCGCTTCGGTGGTGGAGTCGTTCTGCGGCGGGTTGGGGACCACCCCGTTTCTGGCGTTCCTCATGAGCCTCTGCACCAAGGCCCATGCCGCGACCCAGTACGCGCTGTTGAGCGCTCTGTTCGGCTTGACCCGGGGGCTGGCCGGAACCTTTTCCGGAGCGGCAGCTCAGCACTTCGGATATACAACCTATTTTTTCCTGACCTGCCTGATGGCCTTGCCAGCCTTCGCGCTGCTGCCCTGGGTCAGGCGGTGGGCCGACGGAACGGTAACCGTGAGGCGTGAGGCGTAAGGGGTGAGGCGTGAGGAGAGGAGGGTCAGCAGGGCTGACCGTTGAAAAGGCAGGGCTTGTAGCGGGACTTGTCGAAGTCCACGTTCTCCTGATAGACCCGTTCGTTCCCGTTCACCCCGTCCTGCTCCGGGTCGGACCACATCGTGTGGTTCCACCAGTAGAACATGGGGAACGCCTCGGTGTAGTACACCGGGTTTCCGTACTCGCCGCGGGTGTGCTCGCGCACGAACCGGCCGGCCACGTAATCGAATTCGCCGTTCCCCTTCAGTGAATAGAGGAAGAGCAACAAGCGGGCCTCATGGTCGTACAGCTCGTCAATCCGCGTGTTCAAATCCGGTTCGGCCGGCAGGTTTTCCAGGGTCCACGCGGAGGGAGGAGCACTCAGGAAAAGCCCGAAGCACAGCAGGATGACGCTGAGGAGCCGACGAACTTGGAAGTGAGAAACGCTCGTCCGGCAAGCATGACTGATCATAACGCTCGGAATGTTATCATGATGTTCGGCGGTCTTGTCAATCCCGCGTCCGGCTTCCCCACCTCTTGTCGCGCCGGGATTCGTCTCCTATAATGTCGCACCGTGAATTCTTCAGTCCCCACAGCGTCACTGCATACCATCGGGTGCCGGCTCAATCAGGCCGAGACCGCGCTCTTGGCGGACCGGCTGAGACGACAAGGCTACCGGCTGGTGGACTATGGTCAGCCCACCGATCTCCTGGTCCTGAACACCTGTTCGGTGACCGGGGAGGCGGAACGAGACTGCCGCAACGCGATTCGGCGGACACTGAGACATTCGCCCCATGCCTTCGTGGCGGTGACCGGATGCTATGCCCAGACGGGGGCAGAGGCCCTTCGGCGGCTGGCTGGAGTGGATCTGATCGTGGGCGGCCAATTCAAGATGAGCCTTCCGGATTATCTTCCCCATCCCCCATTGCTTCGCAAGCAGCCGGAGCCGACTGTCTTGCACACGAAGCGGATCGAACGCGAGGAGTTCGTTCTGCCGGGAGCCGGTGAGTGCGAGACGACCCGGGCCAACCTCAAGATCCAGGACGGCTGCAACTTCATGTGCTCGTTCTGCATCATTCCCTTCGCCAGAGGGCACGAGCGCAGCCGGTGCGTCGATGACGCCGTGCGGGAAGCGAGAGAGCTGGCGGCGCGCGGACACCGAGAATTGGTGCTGACCGGGGTCAACATCGGGCGGTACGATGCCGATGGTTGTGCGCTCCTGGATCTGATCCGCAGGCTGGAGCAGATCGATGGGGTCGCGCGCATTCGGATCTCCTCGATCGAACCGACGACAATTCCGGACGAGTTGCTGGAGCACATGGCCGGACCCTCGAAGCTGTGCCGGTACCTTCATATCCCGCTGCAGAGCGGGGACGACGGGATACTCAAGGCCATGAACCGGCGCTACACCGTCCGCGACTATGTAACCCTGATCGAGAAGGCCGCCAGCCGCATTCCGGATCTGGGGCTGGGGACCGATCTCATGGTGGGATTTCCGGGAGAGACCGACCCCCAGTTCGAGAATACCCGCGCGGTGGCCATGGCTCTCCCCTTTTCCTATTTTCACGTGTTCAGTTTTTCCAAGCGCCCCGGGACGGCTGCGGAGCGTATGACCGGTACGGTCGCTCCCTCGGTGGTGAGTCGTCGTGGCCGGGTGTTGGCGGAACTCTCGCGGGCGAAGCGGTTGGCCTTTTATCAGCGCTACACTGGACGGACGGTGGCGGTGTTGTTCGAAGGAAGAGATCCTCATCAGCGGTGGACCGGTCTCACCGACAATTACATCCGCGTGGAGGTCGCCAGCCGAGAGGAGCTGTCCAATCGGTTTCAGGACGTGACGATTACCGGGGTGATGGATGGACTGGCTGTTGGCCGGATGCCTGAGAATTGATCCAGCTTGGCGAATGAACTCGGTCAGGCTGCGAGTTCCGGTGCTGTGTCTTGCCGTGCTGGTGGGTCTGGTGTGGCTCCAGGGCTGCCACTCCCCGCCGCCACCTGTGGCGGTCAATCTGGATGGGACCTGGGTGAGCCCTCAGCTTGGCTACGATCTCGAGCTGGTCGGCCCCCTCGGAGTGGCCATGCAGGTCCGAAGCGGGACCGTGCAGAATGGCGATCCGGTCTTCCGGATCGTCTCCCTGAAAGGGACGCAATTTACCGCCCGCCAGTGGCTGAACGACGGGGCGTGGCATACAGTGACCGGCGAATGGAAGGATGGAAAATTATACTGCCGTACCGAAGGCGCCGAGTGGGTGTTGGAGCGACGCGCTGATGAGCGTCAAGCCGACCGTCCAAAGAAGAAGCAACCGATCATGCCATGACTGACCACGCTCCCGCGTATCGCGTGCATATCGAGACCTTTGGGTGTCAGATGAACGAATATGACACCGAGCTGGTGCGGTCGTTGCTCAGGGCCGAAGGCTTCACCTTTACGGAGGATCGCGACCAGGCCGACGTGGTCTTGATGAACACCTGCGCGATCCGGGAGCACGCCCATAACCGGGTGTACGGGCATCTTGCCGAGTTGAAAGCGGTCAAGCGGCGGCGCCACCTGATCGTCGGGGTGCTGGGCTGCATGGCGCAGAATCTGAAGTCCGACCTGGTCGAAAATGAACCCGTGGTGGACATCCTGGCTGGACCGGATGCCTATCGCCGTCTGGGTGGGCTGCTCCTCGACGCGTTGCAAGCCGGTGTCAGAGGTGCTGCAGTCGATCTCTCGGAGTACGAGACCTACCAGGACATCCTTCCGGAGCGGACCGAGGGGATTAACGCCTGGATCGCGGTCATGCGAGGGTGCGACAACTTTTGTACGTTCTGCGTCGTACCCTATACCCGCGGCCGGGAGCGTTCGCGCGATCCCGAAGGCGTCATCCGTGAGGCGGAGCATCTCGCGGGGCAAGGATACAAGCAGGTCACACTGCTCGGACAGAACGTCAATTCGTACCGGTTCGGGAACTGGGATTTCGCCAGGCTCGTCACCGCGGTCGCGGATGTTCCTGGGTTGGAGCGCGTCCGCTTCACGTCTCCCCACCCGAAGGATTTCCCACCGGCCTTGCTCGATGCGGTGGCCGGCCATCCGAAGATCTGCAAGCACATTCATCTGCCGGTCCAGTCCGGCAACGACCGGATCCTCGAGATGATGAACCGCACCTACACGCGGAAAGAGTACCTTGCGCTCGTGGAAGAGATCCGCCGCCGCGGCGACATCGCTCTGACCACCGACATCATCTGCGGTTTCTGCACCGAGACCGACGAGGAGTTTATGGACACCTCCCGTTTGGTCGAGGAAGTGGGGTACCACGCGGCGTTCATTTTCAAGTATTCAGAGCGCAAACACACCATCGCCGCGCGAAAACATCCGGACGATGTCCCCGAGCAGGTCAAGTCCGAACGGGTGAGCCGGCTGGTGGAGCGGCAACGGGGAATTTCGCTCAATAAGAATCAGCAACTGGTCGGCTGCTCTTTCGAAGCCTTGGTCGAGGGCGACGCCAAAAAATCCTCGGCGCAATGGATGGGCCGCACCGACAATAACACGACGGTGATATGGGAAAAGTCCGATCCGCTGACGCGACCTGGTGACCTCGTCTCGATCCGGATCGTACGGGCCTCGGCTGCGACGCTCTTCGGCGTCGAGGCCGGGTCGGCTCCTGCATGACCAACCTCCGGCCGGCTAGCCCTTCTCCACTCCCCCGTCTGATCACCGTACTCATTCTCCTGATTCCGTTGGGATTCGCAACGAAGCTGTACAGAGGCCCGGGTGAGGAATGGGTCCATGCCTATGCCGGGGCGCTCTGCTACGAACTGTTCTGGATCTTCCTGCTGAAAGCCTTTTTCCGGCCTGTGCCTGTTACATGGCTGGCTGTCGGCGTCTTTCTGGCCACCAGCGCCTTGGAGTTTCTCCAGTTGAGCCGACATCCCTGGCTGGAATGGATTCGCTCCTTCTTTCTCGGGCGGGCCTTGATCGGGGATGGGTTCGATCCCTGGGATTTCCTGTACTATGCTGTCGGCTCGGCCGGCGCGGTGGGTCTGTACCGTTCCCTGATCGACCCCACGGGCTCGGGGGCCGTGTTGCTCCGGAAGATGTGACTCGGTAAGATTACAGCGACGCTATGCACGGAAGCGCCGGACGGAAGACCGTGTCGGTCATGCGCGGGCTGATGATGCTCTGCGAAACCTGCTATGACCACGTCGTCACGGACAAGCTAGTGGATTCCCGGAACTATGTGGCCGACCATGAAGCCTTGTTCGATCTGATCTGCCCTGGCTGCACCGACCTGAACCGGCCCCTGATCGATGACATGCTCGGAAGCTCTGAATAGGGAAGAAGGCACAAGACAAAAAAGCGATCATGAAGAGAGCATTGACCATCGCCATAATGTTATGCGGGGCCCTAGCGCTGGCCAGCGGTTTCACGCGTGCGGCCTCGCACCCCTCGTTTCGGATTATCCTGGAGAGTGTCTCGCCCTATTACAAGCCGGCGAGCGCGACGGTGATGATCGGGACCGCGATTCGCTGGGACAATCCCACCGCCACCTACCACACGATCACCCATGACGGCTGCATCACCGGAGGACGATGTCTGTTCGACTCAGGATCGATCCCTCCGGAGGGGAGTTACACGATTCCGGCTCTGCCTCCCGGTCGTTATCCCTACCAATGCCGGTTACATCCCATCATGCGCGGCGTGCTGACGGTGGTGGAACCCGTGCCCTTCTCGCCGACCTGATCCGCCTTCAAGCATGGCACGTCGAAACGCCGGCGCGGGGCACCCATTGCATCTTTAAGAGCAATGGGTCCCGACGAGCTAAAAATGGTACACTAGCGCGCCTTCCCGGCTTGCCTCGGAGGCAGCGTGCAACCGACCCCCGGTCGTCACGGTTTGCTTGTGGCGATAGCCGCTGCTGCGGTCATGGCGGCGGGCTGCGCCACCGGCTCGGCTCGCGAGGTACTCATCGCGGAGACATCCAGAGGCACTGTTTTCCTGCAGCGTATTCCGGACCGTTCCTTTCAGGCGGCTCATCCCATCAAGCTCGAGGCCGGTTTGATGGCGCGTGTCTTGCGCGGCATCCATGTGCAGGATCTGAAGACCCCAGTGCAGACGACCGGGAGCGCGCGGCCAAAATCAACGCGCGCGTTTTCGGACGACGCGATCGAATTTCTGGCGCCGCTCATTGCGAGCGCCTTGGCTCAGGCCGGATGGGACCAGCGCGTGGGGTTCCGCCTCGTGCGTACCCCGGTGCCGGCTTCGTCTCCGCCTGGCTCGCTCGCCGAGACTGCCGCGGGCACTCTCTACGCGTATGGCCGGTCGCTTCACGTGACAGTGATCACGACGGGGACCGAGCGACGGGAAGTGCTGTTCTTTCCGGAAGCGGCTCGAAGACCGGACACTTACCTGCAGACCGGCCTGCTGGGTGAGGAACCGCATATGACCGTCGCGGTCAATTATGAGTTGCTCGGGAAGCTGCCGAGCGCCATGCTGGAAGGGACCGGAGAAGAGCCGCCCCTGGCGTCAAAGAGCCCTCGACAGTCCACCGACACGACGGCCAAGGAGACTGTCCCGGCAAGAGATGCGGAGCTTGAGGCGCTGAAGGCGGAGCTGCGGTCGCTTCGCGAGCGGATTGCCCAGCAGGAAGCTGAGATCCAGTCCCTCAAAGGCGAGAAGCAAAAGCCCAAGAAAAGCAGAAAGTGACGGTCAGACGACCTCGATCAACTCCGGCGCGCCGAGCACCGCTTCGTGCGGCAGCAGCTCGCAAAACGCCATCCGGCAGTAACAGGCATAGGTGACATAGGCGTCCTGCAGGCAGTATTCCGCAATCGCCTTCCCCTGTCCTTTGGCCCACATCTCCGCCACCTGCTTTCCGCTGCCCGACTTGGTCTCGACGCCCAGCGCACGGGCCAGGACATCCAGCTTGATCCAGCCGCGACTCTCCCAGTTGCTCCAGATGGCCATGGTGTCGTACACCGGCTCAGTTCGAAATTTGCTCAGGCTGATGTCGATGGTCGGTTTGACCTGGTGAATGATGGACCGCTTCTTGATGAACGGCATGTCGAACGCCAGGCCATTGTGAGTGATGAACAAGGATGGACGGACCTCCGCCAGCTTGGCCCAGAATTGCCGCAGCAGCTCTTTCTCATTCGGGCCGAACCAGGAGACGGCTCGTTTCGGCTCCATGGAGTCGGAGAAGATCAAGAGCCCGATACAGATGATCTTGCTGAAGGTCCCGTCGAAGGCCGCCTTCTCGTACTCCCGCTCCTGTTGTGCCGCTTCACCCGTCTCGAGGAGGTCTTCGGGGTAGATCACAGCCACCCCGGCAAGCCGAGCCCACTCCTCCTTCGGCGGTTGAACGGTCTCGATGTCTAAAACGACTCTCATAGGCTATCGCCTATAGCCCATCGCCGATGGCCTAAATGAGCGATCGGAACATGATGATGGCGTCCTGATAGCTGCCGTCGTCCTTCCGAACGATGCTGGGGAGCGTGGCCAACTCGGTAAACCCGAGTTTCTTCCAGAGGTGTCGGGCTGGAGCATTCTCCGAGAAGACGAGGTTGAAAATGACGCTTCGATAGCCCAGCGCTCTGGCGTACTCCAGCATGGCGGCTCCTAACAGCCAGCCGAGTCCTTTGTTCCGCCATTGGGGCGCTACGATAAACCCCGCGTTGGCCACTTGTCGAGCCCGACCCGGCCAATTCGGCTTCAGGTAAAACGCACCGATCAGCTCGGGCGATCCGTCTGGGACACGCGTGTAGGCCGCCACGGTGCTCTTGCCCCGGACCCAGTAATCCAGAAACTCCTCGTCGTCAGGTAGCCGGTCATGTGGATAGGAGGTTCCCTCAGTGACGATTGCTTCATAGAGACGGCGGAGCGGCTCGATATCCTTCCGGTCAGCCAGGAGCAGGTGGATCGGCGTCCCGTCTTTCAGACGGGCTTCAACCGGAAACCGCATACAGGCGCTGGGCAATGGGAAGCCAGTCACAAATTACGATTCACTGCGGAAACGAGCGCTTCGATCAGGGAGCGGTCTGCCGGCGGGAATTCAAAGCGCGAGAGCTCGTCAGGAGCCACCCACCGGATTTCGTCACACCCGATCGCCTGGGGCTCTCCTTTTTCGATCGCGCAATGGAAGAAATGCAGCTCGACGGTCCGGTCCGGATACTCATACGGGAAGGTCATGGTCGGGACCGGCGCACTGATCTCGATTCCCAGTTCCTCGCGCAATTCCCGACGCAGACAGTCTTCCAAGGATTCGTCAGCGAGTCGCTTGCCGCCCGGGAATTCCCAGAGCCCTCCGAGATGGGCCTGAGGTTTTCGTCGGGCGATCAGATACTGGCCACGGGACACGATAAGCCCGGCCGCCACCTGAATGATGGGTGAGGAGTTGCGCCTCACGCATTGCCCCTCACGCCTTACTGGTTCCGTCGAACGGGTAGGTTTTACAAAAATCTTTCATGGGGCAGAGAAGACAGTAGGGATCGCGGGCGGTGCAGACCGTCGCGCCGAAGTCCATCAACGCCTGATTGAAGTCGTAGCATTTCCCTTTAGGAATCAACGATTCTGAAAGATTCCAAAGCCGGCGCTTCAGCTTGCTGGGCTCGCCATGAGTGATGAACACGCGGTAGAGAACCCGCATCACGTTGGTGTCCAGGATGGGGGCATTTTCATTGAACGCGAACGACCGGATGGCCCCGGCGGTGTAGCGACCGATACCCTTCAACGACAACAGTTCCTTCTGGCCTTTGGGCAGCGTCCCTCCATATTTGGCGACCGCCTCGCATGCAATGCTGTGCAGCCGGTGCGGTCGGATGTTATAGCCGAGCGGATACCAGGTCCGGCGTACCTCATCGGGCGGAGCATTGGCGAGGTCCTTGAACGTCGGATAGCGCTCGAGAAACTCGTGGTACTTGGGAATGACTCGGTCCACCTGAGTCTGCTGAAGCATCACCTCGGAGACCAAGATCTTGTATGGGTCCGTGGTGCGGCGCCAGGGAAGGTCTCGCCCGTGCTCGCGGTACCACTTCAGCAGCCGCTGCTGAAACCGCCGTTTGGCGCCGGGAGCGAGTGTTGGCTCCGGCGGCCCGGCTTTGCGCGGACCTGATCCTTTGGCTGCTTTTGTGGCAGTGCCGTTCCCGCGGGGCATTGAATCGTCCTGGGGAAGGCATTCTAGGTGGGAGGGATTCGAAAAGCAACAAACTCTACCGCATCATCACCTTGCCCTTGCTCCAGTAATAGTAGATCGACAGATTTGGGTAAGTTGTAGCCGAACCCCCGTTCGTCATCCAGGATATGCTCGATGATGAAGCGGGTATTGATGATGTCGCCGACGTACGTGTTCGTTCCCGCTGTATGGCCCGGCGCCATATAGGAATAGTAAATCCCTCCGGTGAACCTGAACGGCTTGATATTTTTCCGGTACATCACCCCCTCGGTCAGTGACAGCGCGCCGAACCGGGTGGCTGGCAGGCGTCCCAAGGGAGAGAATCCGCCGGGGATCGACTTGGTGGCGAACCACTGGCTGCTCGGCAGAACGACCTGGTGAAACAGCGTGATCGATGGCCGCCACGTACCCGGGTCTTGCACGATCAGTCGATTCTTGAGGTAGAGTGTCGTGTCGCCGATGCTGAACTCCGTGTCTCTGGTCTGGCCCGGGCCATTGGCGTTCTTGGTGCTTTGCCACCAGACCCATGACGTACCCGGAATGGCGTTGATCTCGATGTGCTCAGTGATGCCATAGGCAAAAATCAGTGTGGGGGCTAGAGCCTGGAGGTGGGTCGGCGAATCATGCGATGTCGTCGAAAGGCTGTTCCCGAACTCTTGGTGACCGAATTCTCCGAAGACGAAGGGCTGAGCCAAGAATTACCCCTTGGGCTGGATATCCACGCCGGTATTCAAAATCGGCCCATTGGCCATGGGGTTCCAACTGCGGCGGTACTTAAGAATTTCCTCATCGGTGGGGTGCCACTTCCAGGCGAACGGATTCCACCATTCACGTGTCTGCTCTTGGGCGTATGCGGAAGACGTTGCTGCCACCTCAAGAACACTCACCACGGCGATCAGCCCCAACGCAAGCAAGATGACTTGACTTGAGGCTGCCTTCATGCGCTCGAGAGTTTACCGAGAAGGAGGTACGCGAGGCAGGCCACGGTTCCAGCGGCCGGTACTGTGACGATCCAGGCCAGAATCATGTCGCGAACGGTAGTCCACCTGACGGCGTTCATGCCTTGCAACAGACCGATGCCGATGATCGCAGAGCTGCTGACGTGGGTCGTCGAGACAGGCAGTCCCATCGTCGCGGAGACCAGCACCAGCGATGAGGTAGTGAGATTGGCCGACAACCCCGCGACATGGTCCATGCGCGTGACCTTTTCGGCCAGGACTTCGGTCACGCGGAGCCCGCCCACATAGCTGCCAAGGCCCATCGCGAGTGCTACTCCCGCAAACGCGGCGACTTGGAGGTGTGAACTGGGCCAGCGAGGCCAGCCCGCTGGACAGCCAATGGATGCTGTCTAGACCGATGGTGAAGCCGGAGAGGCCGGCTCGGTCGCACTGAGCCGGCACAGCCATGACAGGTTGGCCGAAGGCGGACGTCTGGATGAGGGTGCGGGTCATGCCCTGTGCGTTGACTGTCACCAGCGCACGGGCGGTCGGCATGATGCACAGGCATGTCCCTTCCCGGCGCGCGGCGAGGGCACGAATGACTGGGTGAAGGAGGACCGACACCGATAATGCCAAGACTGGACTCAGCAACAAGGGGAACGCGATCTCCCGAGAAGGGCCGGCCAGATGAGACCCTGGCTGCCGAACGCAACGATTCCTGCGCCGGCAATCGCACCGGTCAGTGCATGAGTAGTCGAAACAGGTACCCGGTGTGCGAGGCAAGAAG
>Ga0114945_10001031_pt1 | contig 17701 bp, 14 predicted proteins | sample OV2TP3_FD_87194 | JGI IMG/M metagenome (GOLD analysis project Ga0114945, IMG submission 87194) | Hot spring microbial communities from Beatty, Nevada to study Microbial Dark Matter (Phase II) - OV2 TP3 | ecosystem: Environmental > Aquatic > Thermal springs > Hot (42-90C) | place: USA: Beatty...
GAGACGAGGCCCAATCCTGAGACCGGCCTGCCGGAAGTGGTGTGCGCTGAAGAGGGCAAGAATCTCGTCATCAACGACGCCTGTGAAGGGGAGGTGCTCGACTTCGAGAACTGCGTCAAGCAGGCCCGGATGCTGGTCGACGTGGAGGTGTGCGTGAAGGAGTGTGAGAAGGCGAAATCGCCTTCGAGCGAGATGGACTGCCGCGACATCTGCGGCCAGCCGATCCCGAACATCCCCTGGTATGCGGCCAATGGACCCGATCCTGATGGGGATGGGCCACAGGTGGGGGAGCCGGCCAGGGAACTTCCTGGAACGCACGAGGACGGGACGCATCAGTGGGTCTTTCCGAACCTGAATGCGGCGTTTGCCGACATCAGGACGCATGGGCTGCAGCCCAGCCAAGTGAAACGCAACACCATCGACAACCGGCTGGAGAAATCAGAGGATGCCTCGCGGATCGCGACGACCACCGTCATCGACTGGGAGGATGAGACGACGAGGATCGTTCGCCGCATGGATCCGGCCGGCAAGCCGCTCCTCTACGTCCATCCGCTGCCGGAGTCCGTCGTCTTCGTGTCGGTGGAGCAGCCGATCTGCACGACGGGCAACGAACTTCCCTGCACCCCTGGGCCAGATGAGCCGACCACCACCACGACGTGGACGACTCCCTGGTGAGCAACCGCAGAAACCGCGGAATCGGCATGAAGATCGCTTGGTTCGCAGAGGACACAGACTGTTGGTCGGCGATACAGTCATTGTGGAGATCAAAAGCGTGAGCGAAATCACCGACATCCATAAAGCGCAGATGTTGTCCTACCTGAAGACGGCAGGCAAGCGGGTAGGATTGATTCTCAACTTCGCTAAACCGACGCTGGATATCAAGAGGATGGTGAATAGATTCTAATGCAACCGCAGAGAACGCAGAGAGCAACCGCAGAAGCGCAGACAGGGCGACCTTCTCTGCGATCTCTGCAAACGGCGTATGTGAAGGGAGTTCAGCGCTCTCTGCGGTTGCAGGGGTTTTCTCTGCGACCTCTGCGAACATGGCGTTTATCCGCTATTCAGCGCTCTCTGCGGTTGCAGGGGCAGGCATCGCTCGAAATGACCGTCGCGTTGATCGGGGCGCTGCTTTTGTTGTTCGGTTCCTTAAAGGTTTTCCTATGGATCGCCGAACGACTGATCGAACGGCAAGCAAGCTACGAGGCGACCAGACAACCTGCTGGCAGCAGTGCAGGTCCTGGGGTGGTCCGGTGGGTGGAGCCATCGAAGCCGCTCCGTATTTTTAACGAGTGAGATCATCAGTCAGTCCATAGTCCATTGCAAGCGGCCAGCCTCAGGCTACAGGCCGCAGGATGCAGGATGTAGGTCAGACGAAGCAGAGACGATGCAGAGTTACAAGGAGCTCGACGTCTACCAGTTGGCGCACGCGTTAGCCGTCGAAGTGCACGTCATGACGTTGAAGGAGTTGCCCAGCTTCGAGATGTACGAAGAAGGGAGTCAGATCAGACGTTCAGCCAAGGCGATCGCTGCTGCTGTCGTTGAAGGGTTTGGTCGAAAGTTCTACCAGCAAGAGTTTATTCGATATCTGACGTATGCCCTTGCCTCCTGTGACGAGACCAAGGAGCACCTGCAGTTGCTGGTTGACACGGGGTCACTGAAGAATCGAGAGAAGTGTGACGGATTACTGGCGAGGTACGAGGAGCTGGGAAGGAAGCTGTACCGGCTTCGTGAGACGGTTCAGGACAACTTGAAGCTTGTCGCCTGAAGCCTGCAGCTTGCAGCTGGAGTCGATGGTGGATTTGAACGATGCGAAAGTTGAGGAAGCTCCTCTCAGCAGCGAATCTGACAGCGCCTGAGGCGCGCAGCGGCGGACAGATCGCGACCTTCCTGCTCCTGATGACGGTGGGGGGGTTGATCTTCGTCTTGGCCATTGCCAACCTGGGAGAGACCTCCATGTCGGCTACCAAGGCGGCCAACGCCGCCGATGCGGCGGCCCTGAAGCTAGGCTCGAGCCTGGCCTCGCGCTCCAACCACATCTGGAACAACATGGGCCAGCGAACGGAGAAGTGCAAGCGACGGGGGATGCTGGCGGCGGTGTTAGCCATGATTGTCGCCATCGTTCTCCAATTTGTGCCAGGGTTTCAAGGATGGACACTCGCGCTCGCTGCCAAGCTCGTTATCGCACTTAGCATCAGCATACAGGTTGCTACAGCGATCATTATTACTGTTGCGGCGGCAATCGCAGGTTTTGCCGGTGGGTATATTTCGCATGGAAATCTCAACGGTGCTCTGATGGGAGCCCAGCAAGGCGCGATTATTGGAGCAACCATAGCCGGAGGACAGATTGCTGGGGCGGAGTTTGGGGGTTGGTTGGGTGGCACGACCATAGCTGCAGAATCATCTGCGATGGGGGGGGCGGCTGGGGTAGCCTGGGGAGGTGCTACGGTACCGATTACTGTGCCGAGCGCGACCGGCGCAATGATCGGCGGCTATGCCGGAGGAGCCGCAGGCGCAGGAATCGGTTTCTACAACGCCTACCAAGATGACACAACCGCCAGCGAGGAGTTCATCGATGAGATCGCCAAGCTGATCGCCAACGTCCCCGGGGATGCCGAGCAGATTCGGGAGGACGTGATGTTCCAGGCGTTTTCACAGGTGGTGGATGATCCGACCCTGACGGCCGACACCACTGACGTGGATGGCGACGGCAATACGACAGAGCAGATTTCCCTCTTTCTGTTCAGGTGGGAGGAGCGGCTACGGAAACTCAAGGATGGCCTTGACGAACGGAACGAGGTCCTCAAGGGCATCATCGAGGGCTTTCTCACCGGTCCGGCGACGACCTTTCAGACCGCGGCCATTGCGACCCATACGGCCTGTGGGACCTCCTGCGGGGACAGAATCTGCGATCCCAACGAGGAGTGCGGCTGGGTGAACTACTGCCCGGCCGATTGTGATTCGTGCAGCGATGGTGGCGAATAAAACCATTTTGGATTTTAGATTTTGGATTTGGGATTGAACACTACACGATGACGGTTGCATCAAGCAAGACTCTTCGAGGGCAACGATGACGCTCAGGTCTCCAATCCAAAATCCAAAATCCAAAATCCAAAATCCCAGATCCGCATTCCGCATGGCGGCGCTGGTGATGACGGCGCTGATGCTGGCTTGGGCGGAGGATGGACGAGGAGAGCCCCTCTGTGAGGTGGGTGACGTGGGGCCGATGTCACGGCGAGAAATCGAAGGCGCTGACGGTTCGCTGGTGGAGCTCGCGCGTCTGCTGGAAACGCCTTCGGAACGCACCCTGCCGGCCAATGATTCGACCTTTGGCGTGTCATTTTGGGATGCCGACCCAACACGAGAGGCGCTCGATACGTGGATGGGCTGCGAGGGAGCGTGTGAGGGGCCTGAGCCACCTGGCTACGATGAGCTGGATGACGTGATCCGGGAGCTCGATGAGGTCACCAACTTCACTCAAGACCTCCAAGAGATGGATCCGGACGAGCGCCTGGACACCCGGTTTGATTGGATGGGCTGGTTGTTCGATCCGGATTGGTCTGGCGACTACTACGATACGCTCGAGCTGGTGGTCACGGGGAATCCCGCTGCGCAGGCGCCTCCGTCTATCGGTTTGGCAGGATGGCGCACTGAGCTGATCGACATCCGGGACAACCAGTTGCCGCTGTGCACGCTCAAGTGGCCGAAATCCGAGCAGGAACTGGAGGTGACCATCATTGAGAATTCGCCTTCCAAAATCAACCAAGCGCGGAAGGACGAATTCAACCGGGAGTTTGCCAACATCCGGGCATTCCTTGCTGAGCTGACCAACCCCCAGTCGCAGTTCTACCGGGACCTGATCACCACGCGCATCCTCCCCCAGTTCACCGAGCCGCTGCTGGAAACGCACACGGATGTGCAGAACCTCACCGTGAGCCTTGACACGCCATCGCTGGCGATGGTTGGCGGGATCCTCACGTACACCTTCACCTACGCCTTTGACTATTGGAATGACTGCGGGGTTGACTGTCCACCACCAACGTGGGTGCCGGCCACACACAGCGGACAGGGCACCGTGAAGATCCCCTCCCTGAAGCTGGACGGCGGCCCTACTGATGGGATGGTGACCTACGAGTTCACCTACGATCTGGCGTATGACGTGCCCAGACTCACCCCTGTCTTCGAGGATGATGGAAGCGGAGACCGTGGTGCGTGTGGCGATGGGATCTGCACTCCAGACGAGTATTGCGGCGCGGTCAACCAGTGCGAGACCGATTGCCAGGAAGAGTGTAATCCCGATCAAGGTGGTGGTCCAGATGGCTAAACGAGAGGGACGCGGCACATGGCACATGTTGAAGCGCCGGTTGCTCCAAGCGTGCATCGTCAGCATGACCGTCTTGGCCGCGGCTCATCCGGCGTATGCTGAGCATGGGGGTCCTCCTGTGTGCGTGAGCTGCACGCTGGAGTGGGAGCCGGCGACGTTTGGACCGATGACTGCATCCGGCACGGTGAGCATCGACGATGACGATCCGGCGGGCACCGGATTGACGATCAGCGCCAGAACCGGCGGGGATACGCTGAGCACCGTGGCGGCGTTTGAACAGGGTCTCAACGCCCTCGACGGGTTTGTCAATGGGATCGAATCGAACGCCTCATGCCCGCCTGGCGAAATCTGCTTTGGGACCAGCAACGAAGACATCGTTGATGAGTTTTGGCCTGTGTTGAGCGGCCTGGACGATTTCATGGGAGACATCGAGAGCTTTCGAGCCGATCTGGTGGCTTTTGATCAGGCGATGGCGGCGGCAGATCTTCCACCCCCCGAGTCCTCCTCGGGAAGGCTGAGAGGCACCAACCCAATCGTGTATACGTGGAGCGACACAAGCGGCACGGATCGTGAAGTGAAGGTTCAGGTGAGCAACTTCAAGCTCGCGGACACGAGGCGAGAAAAGAGAGGCAACTTCCTGATCGGCAAGACCTGCGTCGTCATGAGGGATCACGAGGATCTCGACGGGAGCAACACCTGGGTGTCGATCACCCGGCGAGATCCCCCTGCCAATCTGGGGTTGTGGCAATGGAATCCCTTTGGGGGGAGGATCACCAAGACCTCCCGCGCCTATTACACTGTTGACAAGGTAGGCATTGCCGGCACGACGAGGCCTCAGTGACACGATGGAGACGAAACCGGGGTGGTTGGGGTCGGTGACCATCGCGCTGCTGGCGATCGGGGCGCTGGCGCTCTGGCCGTCTGTGCGTGGAGACGAGGTGACGTTCTGCCGGCGGGTCTTTCGAGGGTTGGCGACCGGAACGTCCGCTGGGCACCGGGCCATCGACTGGCCGCGCTTCACCGCCCTTGGTGTCGATGTGGGCGCCACCTACACCGGATTGCCCAACGAGCAAGAGCGGATCAAGTATCGCAAGACGTTCCTCCAGAGTTTTGCCATGGCATTTCGCCATGCAGGGGGGCGTGTCGGGGCGTTTGTGCAGTGGCGCAAGGTGGGGCAGCGGGATGGGCAGGTCGTGGTGGCGGCGGACTATCCGGCGAAGCAGCGGACGTTGCTGATGGCCTGCTCAGGAGGATGGAACAAGAAGATCAGGTCGATCCAATGGCAGTAATGCAACCGCAGAGACCGCAGAATACATGTGAAACGGATGGTCCGCAGAGGGCGCAAAGACTCCTGGGGTGGTCGCTCTGCGTCTTCTGCGGTTACCCTCTGCGATCTCTGCCAACACGGCGTTCTCCGGTTGTTCTGCGCCTTCAGCGGTTGCAGGGACAGAGCGCGATTGAATACGCCGTGTTGGCGGCGATCGTCGCCGCCGCGCTGGTCGGCATGTCCGTGTACACCAAGCGGGCCCTGGCGGGGAAATGGCGAGCGGTCGGGGACACGTTTGGCTACGGCCGGCAGTATGAACCTGGAATAACAGTGGTCAGTGACCAGTGATCTGACATGATGACGCAGGAGTTCCTCCTCTATGGATTGACCGTCACGTCGGCGGGGTGCGTGGCGCTGGCGGTCTATCCGCCCGCCTTCCACGCCTTGGCGCAAGCGGCGGGTCGGATCGAGGGGTACCAGCGCACCAAGGTCAGCCGGGCGGCCAGGGTGTTGGGCGGGAACTTCATCGAGGTGAAACCCTCCCAGCTGCATTTGGCCTACGGGGTCGGGCCGCTCGCCATCGGGGCGCTGGCGTTCGCGCTGTCGCGCAGCGTCCTCCTGGCGCTCGTCGGCGTGGCCGCGGGGATCGTGGCGCTCGATTGGTGGATCACGCAGGCCACCGCGATCAGGAGGCGGACGTTCCAGGCCCAGCTCATGGATGCGCTGTTCCTTCTGTCCAGCAGCCTGCGGGCGGGCCTCTCCATGACGCAGGCCTTCGAGCAGCTCGAGACGGAGATGAGCCCTCCCGCGTCTCAAGAGTTCGGCTTGATGATGCGGGCGCATCAGCTCGGCCTCACCTTTGAGGAGGCGCTCCAGCGGCTGAGCGCGCGGATGGCCTGCGAGGAGCTCCACCTCCTCACCACCGCGGTCCTGGTGGCCCGGGAGACGGGTGGCAACGTCACCACGCTCCTCCAGACCTTGATCGGGACCATCCGGGAACGGAAGAAGCTGTCCGACAAGGTCAAGACCCTCACCTTGCAAGGCAAGCTCCAAGCCTACGTGATGAGCGCGTTGCCGGCGCTCTTCGTCGTCTTCGTGCAGACGTTTCAGCCGAACTATTTCACCCTGTTGATCGAGGAACAAACGGGGCAGATCGCGTTAGTGATTGCGGGCGGCCTGTGGCTGGCGGGCATGTGGCTGCTGATGAAGATGAGCAAGGTCAACATGTAAATGGAACCACCAATGCACCTTAACATTCAGGGGGGTTCCATTTACCCCGAGCGAGCAAAGCGAGTCGAGGGGTTACCCTTCGACTTCGCTCAGGGTAAATGCGCCCAATGTTATTACGGGGAGCAGAAATGTTTGACACCTCGATGAGGCGTTTTCCGACGACAGACGCCCGCTCAGGCGGTGAAACATTTCTGCTCCGATTAATAAGATGCAATTGTGGGCGCATTTAGGCTGAGGCGCAGGACGATGCAGGAGCTGTGGCTGTTCGCCCTCTATGTGACGGCATTCCTTGGAGTGGGGTTGGCGGTGACGGCGGTCCTGCCGCCGTCACCGCTGACGCCCCATCTGCCCAGGACGGTTCGCCGGTGGTGGCAGCGCTTTCCCTCTTCCGCGATCCTCTCCGCCATCGGGAAGGGCCTGAGCCGGCGCGGTCCTCGAGGCGACGCCCTCCGCGCGCGGCTGAGCTACGCCGGTTCGGGATGGACCGTTGAGGAGTTCGCCGGAATAAAGATCCTGGGGGCGCTGGGAGGGTGCTTCGTGTACGTGGTGATCGCGCAAGAGCTCGGCCGGATCCAGCCGCTGCTCTTCCTCCCGGCAGGGCTGCTTGGGTTCATCGCGCCGGAGGGGTGGTTGCAGGTTCGGATCAACCGGCGCAAGCGCGCCATCATCCGGTTGCTCCCGGACGTCATTGACCTGTTATCCCTCTGCGTCGGAGCGGGGCTGGATTTCCTGGGGGCGCTCAACAAGGTCCTCGGGGTCAAAGCGTTCGAGCGCGAGCCGCTCATCGAAGAACTCGCGGCCGTCTCCCAGGAGGTGAAGTTCGGCAAGCGCAGGGCGGAGTCGCTCAAGGCGATGGCCAAGCGGGTCGCGCTGCCGGAGGTGTCCTCGTTCGTGCGGACGCTCGTGCAAGCCGACCGGATGGGGACGCCGATGGTCGAGGTCCTCGCCATCCATGCGGAGGACGTGAGGTTGCAGCGGTGGACGAGGGCCGAGCGGGCCGCGCTGAAGGCCCCGATCAAGATTCTCATTCCCTTGATCTTCTGTATCATGCCCTGCGTGGCGATCATCGTGGGCGCGCCGATCTTCATCCAGTTTCTCCAACAGAATCCGTTTGGCCGATGAGGCTCTTACTGATGACTGTTTACTGATCACTGGTCACTGATTTAGATTGACCCGGCCGGGTATGCCAGGCCGGCCCCTTCTGCAGAAGGGGCCGGCAAGAGTTCGTGGCTACCCGGTCTTTTTTTTGGAGAACCGACACCACAAGAACACAGAGAAGCACAGAGACACAGAGCGTAATGGCCTACGAAGAACTCAAGGAGTTGACGGGACAAGTGATTGGCAGCGCGATCAATGTACACAAAGCCGTCGGTCCTGGATTTACAGAGCGCATGTATGCCAAGGCCTTGCAGCTTGAGTTACAGGAACGAAACGTCCCGTTTGTGGTGGAAGAAGCAGTTCGCGTCAAGTACAAAGGCCGGTTGCTTGGGATCCATCGGCTAGATCTTGTGGTGAACGAGTCTGTCGTGGTGGAACTGAAAGCTGTGTATCAGATCAACAACTTTCATGTCGCCCAAATGCTCTCATATCTGAAGGCGAGCGGGAGGCGTTTAGGTCACTTTACCGCGCGGCCGTCCGAGTTGCTGAGTCATGGCGAGAGGGTAGAGCAACATTTTCTGGAACGGGTGCAGGGAGGACTCCGAGAAGAGACAAAGCGGTTGAACCCTTGGACGCTCGCTGCCTGGAGAATTCCAGACGATCCGAGCGATTCGGATCAGGCCGTGCGTCAGTTGATGCGCTGGCGCGAAGAACATCCGCATGTGCAGTTCGTTGCGAATGCCAGCATAGCAGCGGCTGATCCGCTGCGCGTCAACGGCTTGTTCTCGCCGGAGTTGGTGGCGACGCTTGGTCGAGACCGAGACCCAGGGACAGGGGAGCGCATCCCGGGCTATGGCATTCCGGTGATGTTTGCGATTGGGAACCAGGGTGCCGTTGCTCCGATCAACTACGAGGTGCCTGACAACGCGCTCTTTTTCATGGCTGGGAATCCTCAGACAGGTGCCGTCGCTGCTTATTCCAACAGCAGCTCGTATGCCTTCGGTGTGGTTGATCCGGGGAAATGGGAGGGCACTTCTTTTTCGGCTCCAGACGGCATGGCGACGATCGTCGTGACAGCGCTTGAAGACCGGATGCCGATCGCTTCAGCCATTCAGCAGCGGAGGAACGTTGAGAGCCAGTTCACCAATGACCGTCTCTGCCAGTTAGGGCTATGCGGAGGCGGGTCGAGAACCGGCAACGGGAACCAGCCGTGAAGCATAAAAGTGTCAGACACTTTAAGTGTCAGGCACTGTTGGGGTCTGACATTTCTGTGGAGGGAAGCCATGAGCCTCTCTGGAGGGGCTCACCGTTGCTCAAAGCGAGGCTGGTTCGAGGTGGGGATTGATGAGACGCGAGGTGGAGGGGGTTAACCCATCGACGCGGACGACCATGATGGGCAGTGATGGCTCGTGGCGATGTCGTTCCTGGGCGATCGCCACGGCGCGGCGATTGAATTCGGTCTCGCCGGCGACTTGGAACATGATGGCTGCTCCAGAGGGAATCATGGACGCCAGTCGTTCGTTTCCAACGACCAGTTTGTCGAATTCGGTGGAGAGCTCCAACAGCCGCTCCACGTACTCGTGGTCAGTCATCTGGCTCACCAGCTTCCTTGAGAAAGCGCTGGCGGTACCACGGCCAGTTGGCTTTCAGATCTTCCAACGCCATCGTGAGTGCCTGGTTCCAGTCGGCCAATCCCATCGGCGTCTTGTCCACTTTCCCATCAGAATGGATGAGATCACGGTGCGCAAACCCGTGCGCGGTATCGTAGCGCGCGATGGGCTGCCAGGCTCCGCGGCACCACAACTCCAATTGGACGACGAAGGCGGTAATACGACCTCGTTCCTGAGTGTGCCGATAGCGCAACTGGACGTCCGACTGAGGGAACAGGACGAGGTAGTCCGTCGCCTGCGCCATATCGCTACTGTACCCAATCGCTTGTTATTCGTCAAGGTGTCGTCCGCAGTGTGTCGTCCGCAGTGGAGCATCAGCGGGATATCAGTGAGATGGGGGCGCAAACTGTACCGGTTTCGTGAAACCGTGCAGGCTGATTTGCGGCTTGTCGCATGAAGCCTGTCGCCTGCAGCCTGAGACTTGCAGCCTGTAGCAAGGTGTGAGAACGATCATGCGGATAGATCGGTGGCTGGAACTGAAGCGGACGAAGGCCCTGTGTCTGGGCCTGGCGGCGCTCTTCGGCGCCGAGCAGGCGTGGGGCGCTGATCCCAGCGTGCTCCAGGCGCTGCTGCAGTCGGGGGCGCAGTCGCGCGCCCTGGCTCTGGAAGCGCCTGAGCGCATCCGCGCGATCTACCAGGACCTCTACGGGCGCGCCCCGACGGATGCGGAGCTAGCGGAGGCGCAGGCTTTGCTGAAGCGCTCGCCGCAGCTTGGCGCGTGGCTGGAGCGGCTGGTCCAGTCCCCGGAGGCCCGCTGGAAGCTGCGGCAGCTCAACCCGGAGCGCCTGAAGCGTCAGCAAGCGCGCGCCGCGCAGATCGGGGCAGACGTCAGCCATCTCGTGGGGGGGTTCCTCCGTCATCTGGCTGCACGCGGCAAGCTGCAAGCTGCAAGCCCCAAGCCTCAAGCCGCAGGCTTGGAGCTTGAAGCCGGCGGCCTGAAGCCGGTCAGGAAAATAGAAAGCCCCGCGCTGTCGCGCGAGGCTTCTACGAGTGACACTGGCTTTCGCCAGCCCAGACCGATACCCACACAGTTTATATCATATTCCCTCAGTGCTGTCAAGGAAGAAAGTGCGGAGGGTGTGGGGATCGAACCCTCTCGCCGAAGCGAGACACCAGAGTATCGGTCTGGGCCGCACACCAGTGCGGTGCCACCCTCCGCCCTCGCAGCCCATTTAACCCGCGCCGATGCTACCAGAGATTCTGAGTCGTTGTCAAGTCAGCCCATCACCATTGGCCCCGATCTCACCGTCGTCCCCGCGACCCCAGCGCTGACCCGGCTCAACGAGCCCGAGATCCAGGCCTTCCAGAGCTGGCTGGCCGATCCGGACACCCTCTGCTCCTCCTGTGCGCCCGCGGCCCTGCAGCCTTTGCTCACCCAGGTGGGCGTGCCGGTCTCCATGGAGACCCTCACTGCTCAAGCGGTCCTCGTGGAGTATCTCAGCGGCAACCTTGAAGCAGGTGAGAGGAGCGAGGTGAGAGGTGAGAGGGAAGAGTCACTCACACCTCACACCTCACACCTCACACCTCCATTCACACCTGCCCGGTCCGCCGATGGCGACAGCCGGGGTAGGCGCGCCTCAGTCTCAACCGGCGTGTGGGGCTTCCCTGTCCCACAGACAGTCCATAGTCCACCGGTTAATGGGGAATTCGGAATGCGGAATGCGGATTTGACAACTCAAAACATTCCCCATTCCCCATTCCCCATTCCCCATTTTCAGGGGCCGCTCTACATCTCGATGGCGACGGTGCAGCAGGTGGCCGCCGCCTACGGGCTGGCGCTCAACGCCGTGGCGCTCACCCCCGAGGAGGTATTCCACGTCCCCCCCCCGTGGATCGCCGCGCTGGACCTGACGGAGGATGGCGTGGCGGACCACTACGTCGTGCTCCTCCACGCGGGGGCGGAGACGGTGCGCTACCTCGAATCCGACGGGGTGCGGGAGACGATGCCGACCGGGCTGTTCCAGCGCTTCTTCACCGGCTTTGCCCTGGTGCCGGCCGCCTCGTCCCTGGGCCGTCTGCTCACCCAGGCCCAGGCCCGCGCCATCCGGGCGGGCAAGAAGTCCTACAAGCGCGGCTACCTGGATATCGACAAGCTCTTTGAAGAACCCTCCACCGGCGATCTCGCCCTGGGCCTGGGCCTGACCCTCCTGAGCACCGTGGGGTTGCCGGCCCTCGGCGGGGCCCTCGGGGCGAGCGCCGCCACCTGGAACTTCGGCACCGCCGCGTTCTTCGGGGAAGTCGGCAAAGCCGCCACCCACCTCGGGATCGACAGCTTCGGGATGAACCCCGACACCGCCCAGATCTTCGGCTTCGGGGTCAGCGGGATGATGTCGGGCGGCCTGAGCGCCATCGAGAACCCCTCGCTGTACACCACCTCCTGGCTCTCCCCTACCACCTGGCTCAACAACACCAGCGGGTTGGCCCCGATTGTGCGCGGCGTCAGCATGGGCGCCGTCCAAGGCGCCGCCCTGGGAGGCAGCCACGTCCTGGCCTACGATCTCCTCAAAGACACCGGCTTCTACAAGGATAACCCCTTCCTCGGCAACCAGGTGGCCGGGTTCCTGGGCAGTGTCGGTGGGCGTTTTGGCTTTGCGATGTTTGCAGATCTGGCCCAGCTCAACACCTCGATGTCGGTTCCCACGAGGGCCTTGGGAAAGGAAGTCCGAGTCGCCGGCCTCAACGGGGCGCAGATCGTTCCAGGCGACCTGGTCAACGCCGTCGCCCTGGAGATCGAGAACTTCGGCGCCCCCCTCGAGTCCCTGACCACCCTGCCGACGACGTCGCTGGCCCCGTTTGAGCCCATCCCCGCCCATTCACTGCTCGTCACGGGTCAGGAGATGCGGACTTACACGTTCCTGGGGAAAGTCCTCGTGCCAGAGAGCGCCCTCAAGGAGGCGCCCTCCATGCCCGAGCTGGCCAAGACGCTGCGCTACCGCCCTGGGACGGAGGGCAGCGGCTTGATCCTGTTGCCACCGGGGGCTTATGGTGAGGCCTTTCCAGGGTTCCTCCCAAACCTCCGACAAGCGTTCTGGGATCCGAGCTTCCAGCGCTCGGTGATTTCGCAATCGGCTTCGATCCTGACGAGCTACGCCTTAGGCCAGAAGGCCTCCGCATATTCGCGCGTGCTGGGCGAGTCCTTCGGCTCCGCGCTGGGTTCATCCTGGACAACCGGCAGTTTCCCGACGATTGGATCCATGATGTCTGGCGCGCTCTCTAGCGCGGTGTCCTATGGCTTGCAGGAACTCGGCGGAAAGTTCGATCCGAATAAGGGCAATCGCAACCGCTGGGGCCTCACCCCGATCCAGATGGCCGGGCTAGAGTTTTTCGGGACCTCGCTGCTCAAAGGGGTCGCTGATCGGGCCGCCTTGGAGGTGAAGGCGTGGCTCGATCCAGAACTCATGGGCGGAGGACCGTCGTTCACCGCGTTTGCCAGAGGCCTTGGGGAAGACCTGCGCAACGACCTGGTGATCTTCTCCAGGAGCTACGCCACCTTCGGCGACACCCATCCGCTCTACACCCAAGGGGCCGGCGGCTGGTCGGAGATCCAGTTCATCGAAAAGCTCGCCAATTACGGCGGCTTCGCCAATCTAGGCGCCAACGCCGATGAGCTGATGCGCCGCACCGGGCTGTCCTGGCATGAGCTGGCCAAAGACCCACGCCACCGCAACCTCTTTCCCTCTTGGGAGCACAACCTCGTCAAGTACGCCCAGTCGACCTTGCACTTTGCCGCTACCCGCCACCTGGAGGAACTGCTGACCGGGCAACTTGGCGGACAAATCGCTCGGCGGTCAAGAGGTATCCAAGTTATTGATGCGAAGCAGCTCATGAAGAGCCAGGAGCTTGCCAAATTCCAGTCATTGATTACTGGATTTGGCACGTTGATCCCGTATTTCGATGCTCAGTTAAAGACCACCCAGTACTTCCTGCCGCCCTCGCCTGAGGAGACAGATACCATGCCTGTGGCTGAGGTGAAGGTGGGCAAGCTGCAGGATGGCAAGCTGGACGTGACCGCCAGGATCGGTCAGCAGACGTTTGAGTTGTCACTCCAAGAGTCCAAAGGCGGCTGGCTGGGGTCGGTTCCTGAGGATCGGTTCGATCCATCTCGACACATCCCGCTGACGAGCATTCCAAAGGGAGGACTTGGCTTACTGGATTTCTCTCAAGCCGGGGCGTCGCCCTCCGCCATGTTCAGGGCAGTTGCCGACGGGGGTTCCGCGACACCTTGGCCTGGCGCTTCCCTGTCAGGTCCTGTGCCTCGGCTGGAAGAGGGTACGATGACTGAGTATAGCCCTCGCACAGGACTCCTTGGCCATCTCCTTGGGCTGTTTGGCTACGCCCCAAAGCTTGAAGAGGGGCACCCGCTCAAGCCATTGGAGCCGTATCTGAAGCCATTTGAGCCGTTTGAGAAGCATGCGACCGTTGACGGAAGAGAGTTCGTCGAGCAGCTTATTCCGGTACGGCTGTCTCACATCGCTGATCAGGAAAGCCGCTTGACTGCCGGCCTGAGCGCCAGGGCGCCGATCTGGATCGGGCGTGAGGTGGTTGACGAGCAGTTGAAGACGCAATGGGCTGGGTTTTACGATCTAGCCGACTCGGGCATCTTCCAGGGTGTGAGATCGGCCGGGGAGATCCTGGGACTGACTGTCCTGGGAGGAACCCCGCAGTTGATCGGCTCCTTCACGACGGACCTCCACTTTGGAACGCCTGCTGGCAGCGCAGGCGGTGGGTCTGGTTCCGTGACGCCTCCAGCCCTCCTCGTCGGTGGGATCGAGCGAACTGGAACCGATACGTACAAGATGCTCCAAGGCTCGATTGGCTCCATCGCCTTTCATCCAGGAGTAGAGGGTGGCACTCTGTTGATTCCCAGGGAGCTGACCAGCGGGCTGCTTGACAGCAAGATGCAGTGGCAATTGGTGACCAAGGTCGTCGAGACTGACGTTTTCTCGCCAGAGGCGCCGTTAGTTTACACGGAGGCGATTCCGGTGAAAGAGGTACAAGCCAAGCGGCTGTACTTTGCTGGAGGAACCGTGTCTGCAGTCGTTCCTCAGATTGAGGCGCTCGATGACGCCCTTGAACCGATCTTGGAGACGCAACGGATGGTGCCCGTCGATCAATGGCGCTTTTCCGGTCGCTTGGAGTACCCATCGCTCTTTGGATCCCAAGTCCAACCCGAACAGGTGCCAGCACTTCCTCAACAACCGCAGCCAGGGCAGCCCTCGCTTCGGTTTGTCAACCATCAGGCGGCTCCTGCTGCAACCCAACCCCAAGACGTGATGTCAGGGGGCCCGGTACGGTCTCTTGATCTCGAAAGCGACCAGGACCTGCGGGAGTTGGAGCGTCTGAAGCGGCTCCCGCTCTATACCGATGACGGGCGGGCTGTGGCGATGCCTCAGCAGCCACGCACCACTTTGCCTTCACAGGAGCCTTCTTCGCCAGGACGAGAGCTCTGGCAATGGACTGAAGTGACGTGGCCATCGCAGATTGAGATCGCCGGCGTTGCCGTCCAGGACGGTTCGTGGCGAAGCGGCCTCCAGCAGGTCTTGACACGTAGTGGACGCTTCCAGGCTGGCGTGGCGTCTGTCTGGGACGTCGAGACCGAGACCCAGACATCAAGACCGTTTGCCAGAGCCGATCGGTTTTCGACGCTTGAGCAGACCGGCTACGGAAGCAAAGCGGCGCGGGAGTTGCACGAGTTCATTCGGCAGCATCCCGATTTTACCCCTGAGCAGTTGAGAGCCCATTCAGGATTGCATCCGCTGGTTGCGCCGCACCTCAACATCTTGGGACGCACCGGCCAGCTTGTGGTACCGCAACAGCAATCCGACCTCCCAGGCCCGCTTGGGCCGTGGTGGGAGTCGATTCCGACGCGACCTCCTCTGTGGTCTGTCAGCACAGGCATGCCTGCCCTGAAGAGCGACGTGCAGCCAAGCCTCCAACAGCCAGGGCGGATAGTATCCGTTCCATCCCAGATGCTGGAGCTGTTGCCGCAGACCAACCGGATCGCGCTCTATGGTCAGTCCGATGAGCAAGGAGCAAGCCCCCTCATCCTGAGAGCCACAGAATTCAACATGGGTGCTGGCAATTACTTCAGCAAGTTTGAAAGCGGCCCTGGCATCACCGCCAAGGTGAGTGCCGATGGCAAGAAACTGGAGAGTCTCACGGGGATCAGCGCCATCGTCTATCGAGCCCCGACGTTCGTTGAGACGATCGTTCCTGAAGGGGGCATGCTGAGCCTCTCAAACGACCGTCCTCACCAACCAGCCCAGGCGAGGTTGTGGAGCTTTCATCCGTCTGATCCAACCCAAGACGTCCTTGGTCAAGGCGGCCAGGGTCAGGAGGGTACCGCGCGCTTGTTTCTCCCACACGAAGGGCGGTCTGCCGTGGTGTCAACCATGTTTGAGCAGGCGAAGTTTTACCACATGACGACCCATCAGCCTTCCACAAGCCTCTTCGCTGAAAAGCCATCAGCCTCAGAAAAGCCATCGGCCCCATCGCAGACCCAGGCGATGCTGGACGCCATGGCATTCGAGGTCAGGCCACAGGCTCAAGGGTTCCTGAACCAGCTCAAGACCGAAGGAACGCTAGAAGGCGAGTTTCGGAGTGGGGATTTCAACGTCGCGGTGGGCGAGTTCAGAGGAACGCTCTCGCAGGTGGATGCCGGATCCGGGCGGCTTGAGCTGTTTACCGACCGTGCGCACATCACCCTCCTCAATGAGGCGTCGCTGTTTACCCCTCGGCTGGCATATTCCAACGCCGTGTATGATAGCACGATTCAGAAGGATCGGCCGGATGGCAAGATCCTCCAGATTGAGGACAGCAAGCTGCTGCCGGAGCGGTTCGTCTATGCCGGTCCCTCCTCCCCGCTCGATATCTGGGTGGACGACCCTGCGCGCAAGCTGCGCATCCCAACCGGCAGCGTGATCGACACCGTCCACGAGTTTGCGACCATCATCGAGAAGCGCGCCGTCATGGCCTGGGCGCCGCCAGAGATCGAACAGCGGGCCAAGAATCTGCTGGCTTCCGGCAAGCCGGTTGGCGATGAGGCGCTCAAAGCCGCGCTCGATGCTTCAGCGAGGGCGTTTAATGCCGAGCACTTTACCGGAGGGTTGAGGCTGCAAGGGACGCTCAAGCTCGATGAGCAGGGCCAGTTCGTCAACGTCGGCGCCGACTGGGTGGCGCTGCTGCCCTGGGAGGTGCATGGCGCCAACGCCCTCTATTCGCAGCCGTTCGGCAAGGCCACCAACAAGGAACGGACCGTTACGTTTGGGGGCCTGACGGGCGCGGCACCTGGCCGGTTCATTGCGCGCGGCGGTGGCGTCTCAAAAGAGGCGGGCCCGGCGGTTGCCGGAACCCTCACCTATACCGGAGAGAGCTTTTCAAACGCCGCAGCCTTCGACGTGACCCCGCAAGGGGTGCAGGGCCACGTGGCCCGCCCCGGCGAAGTCCACAGCCAAGCCTGGACGTTCGACACGGCCAAGAAGGAGACCATTCCGTTTACACTGCAGGGCACATCTCCAGAATTTATCAGGGAGTTGAGGATCGGCATGCAGTTGTCAGAAGAGACGAAGCTCACGCTTGGAGAGAACCAACTTCCTCGGAGTACCTACTTTCCTGGTGCCATTGAGTATCGGGACTATCACCCCGAGGCGGAGCACCAGCGGTTGGATGATCAAGGCTGGAAGGTCCTCACGGCACCAGGGTTGCAGTTCATCATGGATTCGCACGGGATGCGCCCGCTTGGCAGAGGGATTCAATATTCCTTCTCAGAGGCAAGCGACCAGCCGGTGTTGAGCTGGCGTCGCACCGTTGAGCCGCGCGCAGAAGGCTTCGATGCCGCTCACCTGATGTACGAGACGGCTGACGGACGCACGTGGCAGGTTGTCCCTCAGCACACCGCGATCGTCGGCGGCATCGGCTCATCCTGGGACGCGCTGCCCAAGCAGCCGCTCCTCGCGCGCAACCTCAATAACATGACCTACGTGTACGCGTCAGATCACACAGTGCTGGGCTCATGGTCCGTGGCGCAACCACCCGCGCAGAAGGCGGGTGAGGACAAGACTCCGGAGCAAGCTGCCACAGCCGAGCATGAGCGGTTGCTCTCCAACGGTCTCTTCA
>Ga0114945_10001032_pt1 | contig 17681 bp, 10 predicted proteins | sample OV2TP3_FD_87194 | JGI IMG/M metagenome (GOLD analysis project Ga0114945, IMG submission 87194) | Hot spring microbial communities from Beatty, Nevada to study Microbial Dark Matter (Phase II) - OV2 TP3 | ecosystem: Environmental > Aquatic > Thermal springs > Hot (42-90C) | place: USA: Beatty...
AAAGATTGAGATTGCCAGGCAGTTCCTCATCCGCAAGCAGCGGCTGGCGACGGGACTGACGGAGAAGAACCTGTCGTTCAGCAACGAGGCCCTCTCCACCATCATCCAGTCGTACACGCGTGAAGCCGGCGTGCGGAACCTGGAGCGCGAGATTGGCAACATCTGCCGCAAAGTGGCGCGGCGCGTGGTGAAAGAGGGCGGCAGCCACAGCGTCACGCTTACCCCGGAGAACGTGGGAGAGTACCTGGGAGTGGCCAAGTTCCGCGACATGGGCGCGCACGAAAAGAGCGAAGTGGGCCTGGTGACCGGGCTGGCGTGGACCGAAGTGGGTGGCTCCATCCTGAGCACCGAGGTCACCATCGTGGACGGCAAGGGCAAGCTTATCCTCACCGGCAAGCTGGGCGACGTAATGCAGGAATCGGCGCAGGCGGCGCTCTCCTACGTGCGCTCGCGCGCCGCCCGGCTGGGATTGCCGCGCGATTTTTACCGCCACGTGGACATCCACGTGCACGTGCCCGAAGGCGCCATTCCCAAGGACGGCCCTTCGGCGGGCATCACCATCGCCACCGCCATCGCCAGCGCGCTGAGCCGCATCCCCGTGCGGCGCGACGTGGCCATGACCGGTGAAATCACGCTGCGCGGCAAGGTGCTGCCCATCGGCGGCTTGAAGGAAAAGCTGCTGGCGGCGCATCGCGCCGGAATTCCCGAAATCATCCTGCCCAAGGACAACCAGAGGGACCTCGAAGAAGTGCCGGAGAACCTGCGCAACGTGGTCAAGCTGAACTTTGTGGAGTCCATGGACGACGTGCTGCAAATTGCGCTGGAGCAGCCCCTGCCGGAGATGGAAGAAGCGCGGCCGGCGGACGCCATCCAGCCGCTGCCCGTCTCCGGACCCGTGGCCCGGCAATAGGCCGCCGGAACGAGCAGGGATGCAGGCGAGTGCGGAACTGATTCTTTCGGCTTCTCACCCGCGACAGTTTCCCCCGGAGGGCCCGCCCGAGATCGCCTTCCTGGGACGCTCGAACGTCGGCAAGTCGAGCCTGTTGAATTCGCTGGTGGAGCGCAGCGTGGCAAGAGTAAGCTCCACGCCGGGGCGCACGCGCACCATCAATTTTTACGGCGTGCATTCCGCCGGCCGGCAGGGGCCCGCATTGCGATTCGTCGACCTGCCGGGATACGGCTATGCCAAGCTTTCGCGGACGGTGACGGCGGGCTGGCCGCGGTTCATTGAGCCCTATTTGCTGGAGCGCCGGTCGCTGGCGCTGTGCGTGGTTTTGCTGGACGCCAACGTGCCGCCCCAGGCAAGCGACCTGAATCTGGCACGCTGGCTACAGGAAATCGGCCGGCCGATGGCGCTGGTGGCCACCAAGGCCGATCGCCTTTCCGGCAACAAGCTGCGCCAGGCGCTGGTTGCGCTGCAACGCGAGTTTGCCGCCGGAGACATTCTGCCGTATTCCTCCCGCTCCGGCGCGGGACGCCCGGAGCTGTGGCGCCGGATTCGGGCCGCAGCACAGGAACGGCAGGCCTGAGCATCCTTTTCCCGGACGGATCATTACCTCGAGGTGCACCATGAACGTTACCGAAGCCAAGCACAACAAAACCAAGACGCCAGACGGCCCCACGCTGAACATCATCGAGCTCAAGGAAAAGAGCATCGGCGATCTGGCGCGCATTGCCAAGGAGTTGAACGTGGCCGGCTCCAGCGGCTTGCGCAAGCAGGAGCTGATCTTCAAGATCCTGCAGGCGCAAACCGAAGCCAGCGGGCTGATCTTCTCCGAGGGCGTGCTGGAGTGCCTGCCCGACGGCTTCGGGTTCCTGCGCGCGCCGGATTACAACTACCTTGCCGGCCCGGACGACATCTACGTCTCGCCCTCGCAGATCCGGCGCTTTGACCTGCGCACCGGCGACACCATCAGCGGGCAGATCCGGCCGCCCAAGGAAGGTGAACGCTACTTCGCGCTGATCAAAGTGGAGGCGGTGAACTTCGAGCACCCCGAAGAAGCGCGCAACAAGATCCTGTTCGACAACCTCACGCCACTCTATCCCCAGGGACGCATTAAGCTGGAAACGGTGAAAGAAAATCTCTCCGCCCGGGTGATGGATTTGTTCACTCCCATCGGCAAGGGGCAACGCGGGCTGATTGTTTCTCCGCCGCGCACCGGCAAGACCATGCTGCTGCAGAACGTCGCCAATTCCATCACCACCAACCACCCCGAAGTGGTGCTGATCGTGCTCCTGATCGACGAGCGCCCCGAGGAAGTCACCGACATGCAGCGCTCGGTGAAGGGCGAGGTCATCAGCTCCACCTTCGACGAGCCCGCGGCGCGCCACGTGCAGGTGGCCGAAATGGTGATTGAGAAGGCCAAGCGCCTGGTGGAGCACAGGAAAGATGTGGTGATCCCGCTGGATTCGATCACCCGCCTGGCACGCGCCTACAACACCGTGGTGCCGGCCTCGGGCAAGATCCTCTCCGGCGGCGTGGACTCCAACGCGCTGCAGCGCCCCAAGCGCTTTTTCGGCGCGGCGCGCAACATCGAGGAAGGCGGATCGCTCACCATCATCGCCACCGCCCTGGTCGATACCGGCTCGCGCATGGACGATGTGATCTTTGAAGAGTTCAAAGGCACCGGCAACCTGGAGATCATCCTGGAGCGCAAGCTGGTGGACAAGCGCGTTTTTCCCGCCATCGACATCAACCGCTCCGGAACGCGCAAAGAGGAGCTCCTGCTGCCCAAGGAGGAGCTGGCGCGCACCTGGGTGCTGCGCAAAGTGCTGACGCCGCTTTCCCCGGTGGAGGCCATGGAACTTTTGCTCGACAAGCTGGCCAAGTCGAAGAGCAACTCTGACTTCCTGGCGGCGCTTTCGGCGGGCGGATAGATTCCGCAATTTTGGCAGGGCAACATTCCCTGCACTTCCCTGGAGGAATCGGCCTCATGATCAGCCGCCTGTGGCGGGGCTGGACCACGAAAGAAAACGCCGGCGCCTACGAACAGCTCCTGCGCTCCACCATTCTTCCCGGCATCCATCGCATCGCGGGCTACCGCGGCGCCTACCTGCTGCGCCGCGACGTGCCCGAGGGCGTGGAGTTCATGACCATCACCCTCTGGGAGTCGATGGACGCGGTGCGCGCCTTCGCCGGCGAGGACTACGAGGTCGCGGTGGTGCCCCCTGCCGCGCGAGAGCTGCTCCTGCGCTTCGACGCAAGAAGCGAACACTTCGAGACCGTCGCGCAGCCGGGCTGAGCGGCTTGACGGTCGCGTTGACTGGCCACAGCGTGCGGCCTAACATGGCTCCGCTGGGGGTGCTCCATGGTCGGCCAGACGCTCGGCCACTATCGCGTCCTGGAGCAGATCGGAGCCGGAGGCATGGGCGTGGTCTATCGCGCCCACGACGAGCGCCTCGACCGCGACGTCGCCCTGAAGGTTCTTCCCGCCGACAACTTCCAAGACGCCAGCGCTCGCGCGCGCCTGTTGCGCGAGGCCCGCACGGCGTCCCGCCTGAATCATCCCCACATCTGCACTGTGCATGAGGTCGACGAGGCCGATGGCCACACTTACATCGCCATGGAGCTGGTGGAAGGCCAGCCGCTGAGTTTGCGGTTGCTGAGTGGACCCCTGGAGCCAGGAGAAGTGGTACGGCTGGGGTTGCAACTGGCGGACGCCCTGGCCCATGCCCACGAGCGCGAGGTGGTGCATCGCGACTTGAAGAGCGCCAACGTGGTGATCACACGCGAGGGGCGCGCGAAGGTATTGGACTTCGGCCTGGCGAAACGAATCCACGAAGGGGCCGCCGGCGATGCCACCACGCAATCTCAAATCTCGCTGACGCAGACCGGCTCGGTGGTTGGGACGCTGGCGTACATGGCACCGGAACAGCTCCGGGGCCAGCCCGCCGACGCGCGCAGTGACGTGTGGGCGTTGGGCGCCGTGCTCTACGAAATGGCCACCGGGAGACTGCCGTTCCAGGGGCAGACCGGGTTTGAGTTGAGTTCCGGGATCATGAGCCAGCCGCCTGCGCCGCTGCCGGGAAGGGTTCCCGTCGAGCTGAAGGTCATCATCGAGCGCTGCCTGGAGAAGGAACCCCCGCGGCGCTACCAGCGCGGTGGCGAGCTGCGGGCAGCGCTGGAGGCGGCACAGACGAGCACGGTCCGACTGTGGAAGCCCTGGAGCTACCGGCTCACGAAACGGCGTTGGCCGGCGCTGGCCCTGGCCTCCCTGGTGCTGGTTGCGGTGCTGGTGGGGTTGAACCTGGAGCGCACTCGCACACGCTTGGGGAGCGGCGCCCCACAGATCGAATCGCTGGCGGTGCTGCCGCTCGTAAACGCCAGTGCGGATCCCGATGTGGAATACCTGGCCGACGGGATCACCGAGAGCCTCATCAACAGCCTGTCGCAGGTACCCAATCTCGCGGTGATGTCACGAAACGCGGTTTTCCGGTACAAAGGGCGCGAAACCGACGCGCAGGCAGTCGGCCAGACACTCAAAGTGCAAGCGGTGCTCACGGGGAGGGTTGTGCAGCGTGGCGATGGCCTCTCAATCAGCGCCGAGTTGATAGAAGTGCGAAATAACCGCCACCTCTGGGGTGAGCAGTACAACCGGAAGCTCAGGGACATTCTAGCCGTGCAGGAAGACATCTCGACGGAAATCTCCGAGAAGCTTCGCTTCAGGCTGACGGGCGAGGAGAGAAAGCGGCTCACCAAACGGTACACTCAAAACACTGAGGCGTATCAGCTTTATCTCAGGGGCCGTTATCACTGGAACAAGAAAAATCCGGAGGGATTCAACAAAGGGATCGAGTATTTTCAAAAGGCGATTGAGGCAGACCCGAACTATGCTCCGGCTTACGCGGGTTTGGCGGCCCTATACAACAACCTAGCCAACTACAACTTCGCGCTCGTGCCGCCCAGGGAAGCGTGGGCAAAGGCGAAGGCGGCAGCGGGAAAAGCGCTCCAGATTGATGATACCCTTGCCCCTGCTCACGCCTCGCTAGCCTTAGTCGCATATCAATGGGAGTGGGACTGGTCCAACGCAGAAAAAGAATTCAAGCGTGCTCTGGAGCTCGACCCCAGCTCATCCTCCACATATGAGCCCAGCCCAGCCTCCACTTACCACTGGTACTCTCACTACCTCATGACTATGGGACGAACCGAGGAATCTTTCAGGGCGGGCCGGCGCGCTCTGGAGCTGGATCCGCTGGACCTTGCCAACAATGCGCATCAGGGGTGGCATTATCTTTCGACCCGCAACTACGACCGGGCAATAGAACCATTGCAAAAGACGATCGAGATGGACCCCAGCTTTCCGGTTGCGCAATGGTATCTGGGGCTGGCTTACGAACAAAAGGGAGCCTTCCAGGACGCCATAGCGCAGTTTCAGAATTGTGTCCGCATTACCGGGGGGAGACCCTCGATGGTCGCGCTGCTAGGACACGCGTACGCCGCAGCCAACCGGAGGAGCGAGGCCCAGGCGACACTCCAGCAACTCAGCGCGCTATCGAAACAAAGATATGTACCTTCCTATCCCATTGCGGTCATCTATGCGGCTCTGGGCCAGAAGGATGAAGCGTTCGCGTGGCTCGAGAGAGCGTACGACGAGCGCGATAGCTGGATGGATTACCTGGGACTGGATCCGAGATTAGACGGCCTGCGTGCCGACCCCCGCTTTCAGGACCTGCTGCGCCGCATGAACTTGCCACAGTAGCAACCAGCCGAAAAGGGGCGCAGGCCGCTGCGCCCCCTTCGTTTTCCCTTTCGGAGTTAGCGCCCGCCGGAAGACTTGCCGCCCTCGGCCAGCCACTGCGCCAGCGCGGTGCGTTGCGCCACCTTCAAGTTGATGCAGTTGTTGATGGTCTCCTGGGCGCGGCGCAGGGTGCGCTCCGCGGCTTCCACTTTGTTGCGCGCAAAGAACTGCGCGGCTTCGTCGCGCGAGCCGGCATCGCAGAAGGAGCGGGTGGCGCTTACCACGGCGGCGCCGCTCGAGGTGGTGAACGTGGCCTGCACCTCCGGCCAGTGCGACTTGAGGAACGCCCACGCAACGTCCCGCGAAGGAACGTTCAACAGGAGATCGGCCAGGAAGTGGGGGGCGTCCTGGTTGCGCATCTTGCCGGAGACGGCATACTCCAGCGAGCGCCGCACCAGAGCGGGATCGCGGAACAGGGTCAGCGCGGTCATGAAGCGCGAGCGCTGTCCGGGCTCGTCCGTCTGCTCCATGCGCGACAGAAAGGCTTCATGCAGGGCCTTGTCGCCACCGGACGCGGCGAGTCCCAGCACGGTTCCGGCCAGCGTCGGGTCCACAGCTTTCGCATCTGCTACGTAGCGCTCGGCAAGCGTGCGCGCCTGCGCCAGAATTTCCGGATCGCGCCCCGAGTAACCCAGCGTTTGCAGCACGCTGGCGCGCAGGCTGCGCAATTCGTCGCTCTCGCCGGGTGCGGGCTGCCAGCCCAGTTCCTGCGCCGCGGGCCGCAGCAGCAGACGCACCCACGATTCGAACGCCTTGCGGTCGGAATCCTCTACCAGGTAGTCCGCCAGGTAGTCCACGCGGCCGGTGAATTCCGCCACCACGGCGCGCGTGCGCTCCCCGCGGAAGCCTTCGAGCAGGGCCATGTAGTCGCCAATGCTGCGCCGGCCGGCGCGCATCAGCGCCCACTCGTCGCTCAACAACAGCAGGCGCTCGCCGGGCGCCAGGTCTTTTTGCGCGGACCGGCGGATGCCATCCAGCGCGGCCGCGTCATAGGCCGTGCGGTAGTAGCCGGAGGCCCCAACGTTCGCCTGCACCCAGAACGAGCAGCCGGGAAGCGTGAACTCTTGGCGCGGCTGCGTCAGCAACTCGCAGCGCTCGGCGCCGCCTTGGGGCGCGCGCAGGCAGAGCGGCACCTGCCATAGTTCGCCGCTGCCCTTGGCCAAAACATCGGCATCGTAGTAGAAGCGCTGCTGCGCGGCGGTGACCACGGTGTTGTTGTCCTTGCAGGCCGCCGCCAGGGTCACCAGCGGCGCGCCGGGCTGGTCCACATAGGTCTTCATGATGTGGTCCACCGGCTTGCCGGAGACCTGGGCCACGGTATTCCAGAAGTCCTCGGCGCTGGCGTTGCCCCAGGAAAATTTCTTCAAATAGGTCTCCACGCCGCGGCGAAAAGTTTCTTCGCCCACGTAGGCCTCTACCATGCGCAGCACCGAGGCCGCTTTGCCGTAGGCGACGCCGTCAAACAGCTCGGTGATCTCGGAGGGCGTTTCCGCCTGCTTGCGGATCTGGCGCGTGTTCACCAGCGCATCGCGCCCCAGGGCCGCGGCCGTGGACTGCACGTCGTTCATCTCGCGGTTCCACTCCGGCTTCCACTCCCGCAGCGGCTTGTTGGTGGCCCAGGAGGCAAATCCTTCGTTCAGCCAGATATCGTCCCACCACTTCATGGTCACCAGGTCGCCAAACCACATGTGGGCGATTTCGTGGGACATCACGGCAGCTACCGCCTTCCTGGTGGCTACTGAGGCCGTGTTCTCGTCTATCAGCAAAAGGCTTTCCCGGTAGAAGATGGCGCCGGCATTTTCCATGGCGCCGGCCTCGAAGTCGGGAAGCGCCAGCACGTCCAGCTTGCCGAAGGGATAGGGGATGCCGAAGTAGCGGCTGAAGAAGGCCACCTGGTGTTCCGCCGCCTTCAGCGCGTAGCGCGTGAGGTGGACCTTGTCCGGCGTGGAGCAGATGCGAACGGGCGTGCCCCCGCTGGAGCCCTCGGAGCATTGGAAGTCACCCACGGCCAGCGCCACCAGATAGGTGGACAGGCGCGGTGTGGTGGAAAAATGCAGCGAATGCTTGCCCTCGCCGGGGCCGGGAGTGTCGGAAACAATGCGGCCGTTGGAAATGCCGGTGTCGCCCCGGTCTACCACCAGGGTGATGTCAAACGTCGCCTTCCAACTGGGCTCGTCGAAGCTGGGAAAGGCGCGGCGCGCGTCGGTGGCTTCCATCTGCGATCCGGCGTAATTGCGGCCCTTGCCGCGGCTCAGGTAAAAGCCGCGCAGCTCGCTGTTGAGGATGCCGCGGTAGCGGATGCGGATTTCCGCCGGCCCCGCCCCCAGCTCTTCGTCCACGCGCAACGTGGCCGTCTGCGCCTCGCGGTCCAGCGAGACGGCGGCCTCCTGCGCCCTTCCGGCCTGATGAACCGACATTTCCAGAAACTCGATCTCCAGCGCGTGCAGGGTGATGGCCTTCGTGGGTTCGAGCAGCAAGACCTGGATCACCTCTTCGCCGGCAAAGGTCTTCTGTTCCAGGTCAGGTGTGAAGGTGAGCTGGTAGTGCTCGGGCACCACGGTGCCGGGCAGGCGCTGGGCAACGGCGGAAGAAAGCGGCAACAGGAACATCAGGGCGGCGGCAACAGTTCTCATGAATTCTCCAGCGGATGGACTCAAGAAAGGACCACTTCATCATTAGAAAGGGAGTGCGGCGAAACGTCAAACCAGCGGGGCTAAGGGCCGCCGCCGTCCTTACTCAGAAGCGAAATTTGATGCCGGTCTGCACCAGGCGCGGATTCCCCGGTTTGAGGCCGCGCGTCTGCTCCACCACGTAGAGATGGTCGAACAGGTTCTTGACTGTGATGAACAGCGTGGAGCGGTGTGACTCCATGTGGTAGTTCAAGGTGGTGTTCCAAACCGTGAAGCTCGAGATGCGGCCGCGCTGGCCGTCGAGAGTAGTGGCCAGCGTGTTCAGGTCGTCTGTAAACTGCGGGCCGACGAAGACCGACTCGACGAGCGCGTCCCAGCCCGAGCGATGCGCATACCCGACGCCGGCCGTCAGCAGGGTCTCCGGCGCGTAGGGCAGGCGGTTGCCGCTGACGCTGACCGCGCCAAATCCCGGCACGTTGCTGGAGCGCACGCCTTCAAACTGCGCCACCGGCAGCCAGGTGTAGTTGACGCGGAAGTAGACGTTGTGGGGCGATCCGCGCATCACGCCCGTGTCCACGCGCGTGTACAGCTCCAGGCCCTGGTGGAGGGTTTCGCCACCGTTGGTCAGGGCGGCGCCCACACCGCCTGCCAGGCTGGCGGGAACAATCTGGTTTTCGAAATCCATGCGGAAAAAAGTGGCGTCCAGGCGCACGCCGCGAAACGGTTCCGTGCGGGCGCCGGCTTCAATGTTCCAGCTCAGTTCGGGATCGAGCTCCACCGTCCCCCCGGTGTTGCTCACCACATCTTCCGCTCGCGGCGGCGCAAATCCCCGGTGTCCGCCGGCAAAGAAGGTCAGGTTTTCCCGGGGGCTGTACGCGATACCGATTCCGGGAATCGCCTGCACCAGGTCGTTGCGCCCGCTGACACCCAGTCCGCCGTTGGCCAGCCGGTTCGTGCGCTCGTACTGCACCTTTTCCACGCGCACCCCCGGCGTGATCGTCCACTTGTTCAGCAGAAAGCGGTTCTGCACGAAAAACGAGTAGGCATCAGTGCGGCGCTCGTTGTTCTCTACGATCACGCCGTCCCGCGACGTGGGTAGCGGGCCGTTCTTCTGCAGGCGGTTCTGCTGTTCAAAGTGCGCGCGAAAGCCGAAGTCCGCCTCGCTGCGCACGCCGAAAAGCTTGTGCGCCATGCGCACGTGTGGCTCGAGGCCCCAGGTGTAATAGCGGCGCAGCCGCCCCTCGTTGCCGCAGGTGGTGTTCAGGTTGGTCATGCCGCCGCAGACCGGGTCGGCGGCGTCGTTCGGCCGCTGGCCGGAATTGCTCGATTGCCGCCACCAGTCGCGGTTGAAGTTATTGCCGTAGAGGTTCGTCACCAGCACCCGCCCCGGGCTGAACAGGTAGGTGTGCGTGGCGGAAACGCCCACACGGTTGCCGAAAAAGAAATCGTTACGGAAAGGATTCTGGCGCGGGTTTTCCAGGTACTCGGAAAGCCGCAGCCCGGAATACGTCAGATTGGAATTCTCGTGATAGTAGTTGCTGCGAAAACTCAGGGTCTGGCGGCTGCCCAGCGCGGCCGTGGCCTTGAAATTCAAATCGTCCAGGCCCGCACGAACGTTCTCCATCGCTCCCTCGCCCTGCTTGCGCATGTAGTGCAGCAGCATGCCTACGTTGCGCCAGGTTCCGCCCAGGCTTGCCAATCCCTCAAAGTAATTGCGATTCCCGCCCAGCAGCGTGACCGAGCCCTGCAACCTGGAAGGCGGCTCGGGCGTGAGGTAGTTGATGATGCCGCCCACCGTCGAAGGCCCAAACTGGATTTGCCCGCTGCCCTTCAGAATTTCGATGCTCGAATAGCGCTCGATGGGCGGATGGTAATAACTGGCATTGTCTCCGTAAGGCGCGTAAGCCAGCGGAATGCCGTCTTCCAGCAGCAACACCTTGGTGGAGCGCGTGGGATTCAACCCGCGGACGCCGATGTTGGGCCGCAGGCCGAAGCCCTCTTCCTCGCGCAGGTGCAACCCGGGGACCTTGCGCAGGGCTTCGTTCAGGTCGTGGACCCGGCTGTTTTCCAGGGTCTGGGAATCGAGCACGTCCACCGTCCCGGGAATGCGGCGCGCCATCTCCGGGCCGCTTACGATCTGCGTGGCCACCACCGTCATCTCCTCGACCAGGCCGCCAGGCTGCAGCCCGATGCGGCGGGCGGAAGTAGGCGGGGAATCGATGGTCACAGTCTGCTGCACGACGGAAAAACCGCTGGCCCGGACTGTCATTTCGTAGCGGCCGGGCGCGAGCGAAGGAAAACTCACCTGGCCCGCAGCGTCCGCCAGGGAAGAAAATGCCGCTCCCGACTTCAGCTCACGCAGCGAAACCCGCGCCTGGGGAATCACGGCCCCTGTCGGATCCACAATCACGGCGGAGAAGCCGGCGGACTGCGCCTGCAGCCAGGCCGGAACGCTTGCCACGACCAGAAGCAAAACAAGAAAGATGCGCAGGGTGAATCGGGCCGGGAGGAGAATCACTGGAAATGAATGCATGCCGCTCCATTGCTCCTTTTGATGTGCGAATTTCAGTTGCAACTTAGTTGCATCTAAATCAATGCAGAACCATTCTGCTCTCCGCGCACTCCCCTGTCAACCGATGAGCTGTAGATTGTGTTGCAACCGGTTTGCAATTAGATGCAACGCCGCTTTTGCGCGCGCACCGCTGCCCCAATCTTCAGGTGCGGCACTTGGAGCAGTAGCCACCCATTTCCACGCGCGTTACCGCGATGTGGAAGCGGCACTCGCGCTCCACCTGGGCCTTCAGGCGCTCGAACAGGTTGCTCTCGAACTCCAGGATCTTGGCGCAACGCAGGCAGGCAATGTGCAAGTGGTCGCGCTGCGGATGGCGCTCGTAGAAGTGCTTATCGCCGCGCAGATGCAGCAGATCCAGCTCATCCACCAGGCCGTGGCGCTTCAGCAGGCCCAGGGTGCGATAGACGGTGACGCGGTTGACCTTGTTGTCCAGGCGGCGCGCGCGCCGCAGAATCTGCGCCGCCGCCAGGTGGTGCTTGGCGGTTTCGATTACGGAGAGGATGGTGCGGCGCTGTCTCGTCAGCCGGATGCCACGGGCCATGAATTCCGCCTGCAGGTATCCGGGGGTTTCGGTTTCAGGTAGGGGCACGAGAATCCTCCTGCAAATGGGTTGCAGGAAGAGTATGCGGCGCAGACGCGCGCGGCGTCAACCGCCGGATTCTTATTCCCCGGTTTGATGTATCACCCTGCCCCCGCACACCGTGGCCGCGCACAGGTTGGCGGCCACCCAGTAGGCCAGCTCGCGGTAGTCGCGGACGTCAAATAGCGCCAGGTCAGCATCCTTGCCCGGCTCCAGGCTGCCCTTGCAGCTCCCCATCGCCAGCGCGTGCGCGCCGTTGATGGTGGCGGCGGCGATGGCCTCCGCCGGCGTCATCTTCATGTGCGTGCAGGCCAGCGAGAGCACGAACGGCATGCTGGCCGTGGGCGAAGAGCCGGGATTGTAGTCGGTTGCCAGGGCCACGGCCACACCCGCAGCGATCAGTTGGCGCGCGGGCGGATAACGGTTGAGGCCGAGAAAGTAATTGGCACCGGGCACCAGCGTGGCCACGGTGGCGTGGCGCGCCAGTTGCGCAATGTCTTCGTCGGCGACAAAGTCCAGATGGTCGAGCGAGGCCGGCTCAAAGCGCAGCAGCGGCCACAGCGTTGAACTGGTAAGCTGGCACACGTGCGCGCGCGCGCCCAGGCCATGTTTTTTCGCGGCTTCAAAGAGACGCTCGGCGTGCGCCACGGTGAAGGCGCCGCGGTCGCAGAAAATGTCCACAAATGCGGCCAGCTTCGCTTTTGCCGCGCGCGGCAGCATCTTAGTGCAGACCAGTTCCAGGTATTCGTCCTCGCGCTTCTGGTACTCGCGGGGAACAACGTGCGCCCCCAAAAGTGTCGCCACCACGGTGCCCGGCCACTCTCTGGCGGCATCGCGGATGGCCTGCAGCGACTTCAGCTCCGCCTCCACGTTCAGCCCATAGCCGGACTTGGCTTCCACCGTGGTCGTGCCCTGCGCGGAGCACGCGCGCAGCGCCTCGAGCACGCAGCGCGCCAGCTCGGCGCGCGTGGCCTTGCGCACGCCGGCGACGCTCGTGCGGATGCCGCCGCCGGCCTCGGCAATCTCTTCGTAGCTCGAGCCCGCGATGCGCTTCTCGAAGTCCACCAGCCGCGGCGCCGCGAACGCCGGATGCGTGTGCGCGTCCACGAACCCGGGCAGCACAACGCCGCCGCGGCAGTCGTGCTCCTGAACTTTTTTCTTTCCTCGCGCCTTGAGCAGCGGATGCTTGCGTACCTCGGCCCACTTCCCTGCGGCCGCGATCTTCCCTTCCACGCACAGCACCGCGCCATCCTTGACCAGGCCGACGTCGTTCAGTTCCGGCCCGCGCCGCGGTCCGCTGGATTTCGCCGAGGGTGGGCGCAAGGTGAGCAGCTGGCGGATGTTGGCGAGCAGCAACGGCGGTGCTGACTTCCCACCCACCGGGCTCACTGGCTCTCGCCACCCGGTGGCTTCATGGGAATCTTCACGCCCTTGCGCTGGGCGAATTCGATGGCCTCTTCGTATCCCGCATCCGCGTGCCGCGCCACGCCGATTCCGGGATCGTTGGTGAGAACGCGCTCGATGCGCCGCGCCATTTCCGGCGTGCCGTCGGCCACAGTCACCTGCCCCGCGTGCAGGGAATACCCAATGCCCACGCCGCCGCCGTTGTGGATGGAAACCCACGACGCGCCGCTTGCCGTGTTGAGCAGCGCGTTGAGCAGAGGCCAATCGGCGACGGCGTCCGAGCCGTCTTTCATGCTTTCGGTTTCGCGATAGGGAGAGGCCACGGAGCCCGTGTCCAGGTGGTCGCGTCCCATGACGATGGGCGCCTTGAGCTTGCCTTGTTTCACCAGATCGTTCAGCGCCAGGCCAAACTGCGCGCGCTCGCCGTAGCCCAGCCAGCAGATGCGCGCCGGCAGTCCCTGGAACTTAATGCGCTTGCGCGCCAGCCCGATCCACCGGCTGAGGATGCGGTTGCCGGGAAACATGCTGAGCACCAGGTCGTCGGTCACGGCGATATCGGCGGGATCGCCCGAAAGCGCCAGCCAGCGGAAGGGCCCGCGCCCCTCGCAGAACAGCGGACGGATGTACGCCGGCACGAAGCCCGGGAAATCGTAGGCGTTTTTCACGCCGCGCTGGAAGGCGAAGGTGCGGATGTTGTTGCCGTAGTCGAACGTCACGCTGCCCATCTTCTGCAGCGCCAGCATCCCTTCCACGTGGCGCGCAATGGAATCGAGCGAACGCTCCAGATAGCCGTCCGGATCCTTCGCGCGCAGTTCGCCGGCTTCTTCCACGCTGAGCCCTTGCGGGATGTAGCCGTTGAGCGGATCGTGCGCCGACGTCTGGTCGGTGAGCAGATCCGGCACCACGCCGCGCGCCGCCAGCTCGGGAATCACATCGGCGCAGTTGCCCACCAGGCCGACGGAGACGGCTTCCTTCTTGCGCACGGCATTTTTCAGGATGCGCAGCGCCTCGTCGAGCGAGTTCACCATGAAGTCGCAGTAGCCCGTCTTCAGGCGCTTCTTGATGCGCTCCGGATCCACTTCCACCCCCAGGAAGGCCGCGCCCGCCATGGTGGCCGCCAGCGGCTGCGCTCCGCCCATGCCTCCCATGCCGCCCGAAACCACCAGCTTCCCTTCCAGCCCCGTGCCAAAATGTTTTTCCGCGGCGGCGGAAAAAGTTTCAAACGTGCCCTGGATGATGCCCTGGCTGCCAATGTAGATCCACGAACCCGCCGTCATCTGCCCGTACATCATCAGTCCGGCACGCTCCAGCTCGTTGAACTTTTCCCAGTTCGACCAGTGCCCCACCAGGTTGGAGTTGGCAATCAGGACGCGCGGCGCGTACTCGTGCGTCCGGAAAATTCCCACCGGCTTGCCCGACTGCACCAGGAGCGTCTGGTCGTTCTCCAGGCCCTTGAGCGCGTGCACCATGGCGTGGAAGCACTCCCAGTTGCGCGCCGCCTTGCCCGTGCCGCCGTAGACCACCAGGTCGCGCGGGCGCTCGCCCACTTCTTCGTCCAGGTTGTTCATCAGCATGCGCATGGCGGCTTCCTGCGCCCATCCCTTGCAGGAAATTTCCCTGCCGCGCGGCGCCTTCACCGGCGTGTAAGAGGAGGACGTAAGTTCGGTTTCCACAGGCATACGCCCAGATGGTAGTGGTTTCTGTGCGGCGGTTCAACGGCCGTCCGTCAGGCGCCGATTGACGCCCACCGGCGATCCTTCGTACCATGTCGCAACCCTTTGACTTCGCCCGAAAAAAAGACTGTCGTGGCCGTGGGCCAGCAACTCGGCCACTACCAGGTACTGTCCCTGCTGGGCGCCGGCGGCATGGGCGAGGCCTACCGCGCGCGTGATGCCCGCCTCGAGCGCGATGTCGCCATCAAGGTGCTGCCCGCCGCCCTGGCCGGGGATGCCGATCGCCTGCGCCGCTTCCAGCAGGAGGCGCGCGCCGTCGCCGCCCTCAATCATCCCAACATCATCTCCGTCTTCGAGTTGGGCATGCATCAGGACGCGCCCTACGTGGTCAGCGAGCTGCTCGAAGGCGAAACCCTGCGCGCCCGCCTGCGCGGCGGGCCCATCGCCCCGCGCAAGGCCATCGAATACGCGCAGCAGATCGCGCGCGGCCTGGCCGCCGCCCATGACAAGGGCATCGTGCATCGCGACCTCAAGCCGGAGAACGTCTTTCTCACCCACGACGGCACCGTCAAGGTGCTTGACTTCGGGCTGGCCAAGCTCACCCGCCCCGAGGCCTCTGAAGTGCAGACCTCCGCGCCCACGCTCCCCAGCCAGACCGATCCCGGCACCGTCATGGGAACCATGGGCTACATGTCTCCCGAGCAGGTGCGCGGCATGGTCACCGACCATCGCACGGACATTTTTGCCCTGGGCGCCATCTTCTATGAAATGCTCACCGGCGCGCGCGCCTTCCAGGGGGTGACTCCGGCTGATACCGCCAGCGCCATCCTGCGCGAGGACCCGCCGGAAATTCCGCTTTCCAGCCGCAGCCTGCCCCCTGGCGTGGAGCACATCCTCCGCCACTGCCTGGAGAAAAACCCGGCGGAGCGCTTCCAGTCGGCGCGCGATTTGGCCTTTGACCTGGAACGGCTCTCCGGGATTTCGGGTGCCACCTCGGCCGTTCCCGCTCTGCCCGCAGAACGCGCGCGCGCCTCGCGGAAAATCGTGCTGGCGGCGGCAGCGCTCGTGCTTCTGGCGGCGGCCGCGTTCTTTGCCGGGCGGCAAAGCGCCGGCGGCGGCGCTACCGCCGCAGACCTCAAAGTGCAGCGCCTCACCTTTCGCCGCGGTTTTGTCTGGCGGGCGCGCTTCGCCCCCGACGGCCAGACCATCGTCTACGGCGGCGCCTGGGACGACAAGCCCATGGAGATTTTCTCCACCCGCTCAGAGAGCCCGGAATCCCGCGCCTTGGGCATGGAAGGCGCCGACCTTCTGGCCATCTCTTCCACCGGCGAGCTCGCCATCTCCCTACACAACCGCTTCACCCATGCCTTCGCCACCAACGGAATGCTGGCGCGCGCGCCCCTGGCCGGAGGGGCGCCGCGCGAGGTGCTCGCCGGCGTCGCCGAGGCTGACTGGTCGCCGGATGGTTCCGCTCTCGCCGTGGTGCGCAACCTCCCCAACCGCGCCCAGCAGCTCGAGTTTCCCCTGGGCAAGGTCCTGTACAAGAATGAAGAGGGATTCATCAGCAACATCCGCGTCTCGCCCCAGGGCGATCGCGTCGCCTTTCTCGACCATCCCGAGTGGGGCGATGACTACGGCTTTGTTTCCGTCGTGGACCTGGCGGGGAAAAAGACCCAGCTCACGGAAAACTGGTCGGAGCGCGGTTTGGCCTGGTCGCCCGGCGGCCGCGAGATTTGGTACACGGCGGCGCGCGAGGCCGGCGCCATCGGCCGGCCCCTTCATGCCGTTTCCCTCACCGGAGAGGTGCGCACCATCCTGCGCGACGTGGGCGCGCTCACCCTGCAGGACATCTCCCACGACGGCCGTGTGCTGCTCACCCATGAGAGCGAGCGCCGCGGCATCGTCGCCTATTCCGCCGGGGATACCCAGGAACGCGACTGGTCGTGGTTCGACCGCTCCTACGCCCGCGATATTTCTGCAGACGGAAAGACTATTCTCTTTGACGAAACCGGCGAGGGCGCCGGCAAGGACTACACCGTCTACTTGCGCAAGCTCGATGGCTCTCCCGCCGTGCGCCTCGGCGACGGTCACGGCGTCTCACTCTCCCCCGATGGCAAGTGGGCGGTCGCCAGCCGGCGCTCGGGAGAAATGCTCGCCCTGCCCACCGGCGCCGGCGAACCCAGAAAGCTGGCCACCGCAACCTTTCAGCGCCGCTTCTTCGCCGAGTGGTTTCCAGACGGCAAACGTTTGCTCCTGGTGGGCGCCGCACCCGGCAAGGGCGCGCGCATGTACGTGGTGGATTTCCCCGATGGCAAGCCGCGCCCCATCGCCCCGGAAGGCCACGTGGGCCGCTGGGTTTCACCCGACGGCAAGTCTATCGCCGGGCAGGGGCCCGACGGGCGGTGCGCCCTTTACCCGGTGGATGGCGGAACTCCCCAGCCGCGGCCTTGTTTCTCAGGGCAGCCCCTGCGCTGGGCCGCTGACGGCCGCACGCTCTTTGTGCGCGAGGGCCAGGTTCCGGCCCGTATCTATCGCCTGGACCTGGCCACCGGCCGCAAGGAGCTCTGGAAAGAGATTCGTCCCTCCGACCCCGCCGGTACCTACCGCATGGACAGCCTGCTGATTACCCCCGACGGCAAGACCTACGCCTACACCTATCGGCGCGTTCTCTCCGACCTCTACATGATTGAAGGATTGAAATAGCCGGTGTAGGGGGCCCCCTCACCAGGCGCTGTAGGGCCTGCAGGTGCCCCACGTTCGCGCCGCGCCTTTCGGCGCTAACGTGGGTTAATCTCGGCGGCGTGGCCGCTGCCGCACCGCTCGGAGCGCCGCTGTCCCAGCCCGCCTCAAGCGGGCGGCAGAGAATAGCCCAGGGCGGAAGCCCTGGGTAACCGGATTAAGAGCAGAATAAGCCCCGTAGGGGCGACACAACATCCTTCCCGTGAAGCCCCGCCCTTGGGCCAGGTGAACTTCTCTCACGCTCCACATGCTAAGAGGATGGAAGTTGCGCCGGCCGCCGCTTCAGATTTCGTTTTGAAAGGGCACGACTTCAGTCGTGCCGAAAGGCTCCCCCCGTTCAGCGGG
>Ga0114945_10001033_pt1 | contig 17680 bp, 13 predicted proteins | sample OV2TP3_FD_87194 | JGI IMG/M metagenome (GOLD analysis project Ga0114945, IMG submission 87194) | Hot spring microbial communities from Beatty, Nevada to study Microbial Dark Matter (Phase II) - OV2 TP3 | ecosystem: Environmental > Aquatic > Thermal springs > Hot (42-90C) | place: USA: Beatty...
AGAGCAGGGTCGGCCAGCGGAATCCGATCGGCAATAGACCCATCAGGCCAACGCCCTCCCGCATGAGCCGGTCGGCTCGATCGATTTCGAACGCCACCAGCCGCGACACCGAATCCGGCACGGCCGCAGTTCCCACCATTCTTAGATCCTCCTCGCGCACGCCGAACCGGTCGAGCGATTCCCGGGGCGCGTAGATTCGGTCGCGGTCGATATAATCGGCCCGGATGTCCTGCCAGAAGTTGATCAGCTGAAGAGCCGTGCAGATCCGGTCGGAAAGGATGAACCGCCGATCGTCGCGGAATCCATAGAGCATGAGCATGACCCGTCCCACCGGATTGGCGCTGCGCCGGCAGTAGTCGAGGACTTCCGCAAAGGTGTCATATCGTTTTTTTTCGGTGTCCTGCCGGAACGCCGAGATCAGATCCAGAAAGGGGTCCAGCGGCAGGTTGAACTTCCGGATCGTGTCGCCCAGGGCTCTATAGTCCGGGTCGCCGGCCCACTGGCCGCTCCTGATTCGCTGCGCCTTCTCATCCAGCCGCCGCCTGCCCGCCTCACCCTGGATCTCGTCCGCGTCGTCATCCGCGTTCCGCGCGAAGGCGTAGACGGCCGCCACGTGCGGCCGAATGATCCGGGGCATCGTCCAGGACAGGACCGGGAAATTTTCATAGTGGGTTGTGGCCAGCCGAAGGCACTGCCCATAGGCGCCCTCGATCCCGGCCGACGCGTTCGATTCCGCGTTCTCCTGGCCATCCTTGACCGGGCGGCGGTGGTCGTTCAACACCATACTGTTGCCCTCCATAAAATCAGAACAGACCGAGTTGTTCCCGTTCGACCAGCGCGTCGCGGTCGTACTCGAAATTTTCCAGGACCCGCAGAAACGCGTCGCAGAGTTTGTCCCGGTAGTAGAGGTAATCGGGCGAGTGCGTGAACGGTATGCCGTCCATGAACGGTTCCACCTGCTGGGGCGTGCGCCGGCTGTTGGTCACGATCCAGGAAACCTTCATCCCCGCCGGTATGTAGACGCCGAACTTCTCCGCCTTCTTCAGCGCCTGCACGTGCGGCAGCCGGTCCTCCGCGCGGATCGTCTCCCCGGTCTTGCGCTTCATCACCTTGTACGAACTCTCGTCCAGCGCCGTCTTGGATATGACCAGTTCCGGCAGCTGCGCGCCGCCTTCCGATACGCGCTTGATTTCCTGCCGAGCGTACTCCACCGCCCCGGCGACGTCACGGTTCAGGATTCTTTCAAAAATCGCGTCCAGGGACGCGGACAGAAGCGGGAAGCTGTCGCCGCGCCGGGTCTCGAATCCCCGGACGACCACCTCCTGCGTGGGATGGACGATCCGGCCGAAATAGCGTTTTTTCATTTTCCCCAGAAACAGCGGCGATACGATCTTCTCGAATTCCAGCGTGAGAGCCCCGCCCGAAAAGCGTTCCGACAATTTCTCCGCCAGGCGCCTCGTCGCCTCGATCGTCGGTTCCGGCGACACCACAAAAATCGAGTCGGTGTCGGAATAGATCACTTTCAGCCCCTCTTCCTCCAGCTTCTTGATGATCCCCGTCGTGTACTGCCGGGCCAGCGCGGTGATGCTCCCGCCGATTCTGCGGTCGGTGAATCGGTAGAATCGGGATGCAAAGACGCCGTAGTGCGCGTTCGCGAGGATTTTTTGCGCCGACTGGAGGCTGTTGTAATAATCGCGTTCCTCATCGGTTTTGGCCGCCTTCATTTTTTTCTTGCTCTCCCGCCGCGCTTCCAGAAGCCCTTTCATGATTCTCGGCAGGATTCCCTCCTTGACCGACGCGTCCAGGAACCGGCTGCCGTCCGGTGTCTGGATGGCGCCGTCGGGGGAGATGGTGGTGAAGCAGATGTTGTTCTGAATGATCACGCTGGGGTACAGGGAGGCGAAGTCGAACACGACGACGTTGTCGTAGAGGCCGGGCTGGGGATCGTGCACATATCCGCCCTCGATCGCTTCCGAATCGTCTCCATGCCGGTTGTTCGGCACGACGACCTTTTCCCGGTCCGCCGCGCGGATGAGGAGGCTGTCGATATAGGCGGAGTTTCGGTCGAGGAGGCAGTCGAAGAGCGGCAGCCGTGCGACGTCGGCGAGTGCCTGATATTTTTCGAGGACCCTGATTTTTTTCAGAATCTCATGGGACAGCCGCGTGTCCTGCTGGCAGTACTCCTTGACCCGGCCGGGATTCGACTGCCATTCCTCGTCCATCCGGGACGTGTCCACATCCAGTTTCGCCTTGCCCAAAATCATCTGCGCCATCGCTCCCAGCGTCTCGCGTTTGGGCCGTTTTTCCTTCCGCGCGAAGTACCACGAGTCGACCACGAGCCGGCCCGGAACCTCCACGACCGTGCTGGTGCCCTTGTCGACATATTTTTTTCCGGCCGCGCCGGGTCGTCGATCCCCGCCATTGCCGCCGGTTGATCCAGCGGCCGCCGTTCTTGCAAGGGCCTCGCCTCCCCGGCGGCGCAGGACCACGTCCCGGCCGTTCCTGGCCCATGCCGTGGATACGCCCAGCAGCTCCGACCGGCCGACGATGAGGGGTATGTCGTAATTGCAGATGTTGTATCCCGACAGGACGTCGACATCCTCATCGAGGATGATTTTGCGGAATTTTTCCAGAATGGATTTTTCCGGCCCCGAAAGGATGTCTTCCTGGATTTTCCCCTCATACTCGCGCACCAGCCCGATGCAGATGATCTGGTTATTGCGAATGTTCTCAAGGTCAAACGAGAGGATTTTGAGCTGGACCGTGAAGGCTTCGGCCGCAGCGAGTTTGGCCGAATCGATCACCAGATCGGTCCGGTAGGGCTGGCGGGTTTTCCGTTCTTCGCCTTCGACGCGAATATGGCTGCCGAGGTCGAGATCGTAAAGAAACCGGTTTCGAAAAACGATGTCGGCCGCCTGGGCGCCGTAGCGGTCCCGGTAGGCCGGCGTATCTCCGGGCCGGGTGATGGTGACCTTGTAGGCCGGCACCGGTTTGCCCTCGCGAAACAGAGTCTTGGGGTCGACGCTCCGGATCTCGGGGTCCTTGGCGAGTTCGTCGAGAGACGTCTGGGGCGGATCGATCAAATAAAAGTATGGAAAAAATCCCTTGTGGATGACCGTGATCGACTGGCCCTCGCGCGTCCGGCCGAAGAGTTCGACCTGGGGAAACCGCTCCCCCTTTTCGTCCCGGTTGGTATAGGTGGTGTACAACAGTTTAAAGTCATGCTGTTCCATGGGTCCCCCTATTATGGTATGCGATTGATGCGGGGGTCAAGGATTCCACCTGGCCGTCCATCTGTCGGATAGACCTTTCACAATCTGATTTTCCTTCATCCACCATCGGTATCCCTGCAATCCCATGGGATGCCGGATCAGCCGCTTGTCGGGCCACACCGATCCCGCGCTTCTGCCCCACGCATGCATTTCCGTGTCGGACAGCAGCACATGCGCGGTGTCGCCGGTTCGCTCAAGATAGGATCGGAACAGTTTAGTTTCCAATGCGCCGAGATTTTTTTCTTCCTGTTTCCTTTTCCAGACGTACCGCCAGTCCGGATTTTTCGTCACCAGCATATTGGCCGCCGTCTCCATGGAAACGGCAATGTCGGCGTAGCGAATCACGCTGTCGCCAACAATCGATACCACCTGCAAATCGCCGCAGGCGACCGGCATCATGAGGAGGAATGGCAGCAGAATCAGCCCCATCAGGATTTTCAGTGTTCCCGTGGCGACCCGAATTGCCTTTCTGGCCGCGACTTCCAACCGTCCGGGAGCAATCAGCGTAGGGGCCGAGTCGGGCCCCGGCGCCGGCCCGGCAATCAGCGATGTCGCCGAGTCCGGGATCTCGGTTCTGTCAGTATTGTTTTCCATGGAGATACGGCCGCGCCTGATTTTTCACGCGTTTTTTTTCGATTTCCGATTCGATGTCGATACCCAATCCGCCGCAGAGATCGAACAGCCGGATGAACGTATCGGCGATCTCCTCCCGAAAATTAGCGCGGTCGCCCTTTCGGTCCGCCTCCAGCGCCTCCGCCAGTTCCGACACCACCAGCATCAGCATCTCCCCCGTGTTGCGGGGCTTTGCCCAGAATCCCTTTTCCCGCGCGATCCGGTGGCACAGGTCGGTATAAGCCTTCATCGTCCGTAGCCCCGTCTTCCGGTTTCCCCTGATCGTCGCAGACTTCCCAGCCATGAACAGCATCTTACTTGACTTTTTCCCTTCCTGCGACCAAAATCGACGCCGCATGGACACCGTAACCGACGCGCCGAAGGATGCGCCGAAGAACGCACCCCCGGCCACCGCGAGCGTGGTCATCGCGCTTGGCGGAAACGCAATCACCCCCGCGCATCTGGAGGGCAACATTCCGGAGCAGTTTGAGTCGACCCGCAACACGTGCGAGCACATCGTGAGGCTGGTTGAGCGGGGGTACAACGTGCTGTTGACGCACGGCAACGGTCCCCAGGTCGGCAATGTGCTTCGCCGGGTGGAGTTTTCCCGCAAGGACGTCTATCCGCTGCCTCTGGATGTGTGCGTGGCCGACACCGAGGGCGGGATGGGGTACATGATCCAGCAGTGCATGGAAAACGCCCTCCGAAAACACCGGCTCAAAAAATCAATCATCACCGTCATCACCCAGATCATCGTCGATACCGCCGACCCCGCATTCCTAAAACCGACCAAACCGGTCGGACCCTTCATGGGAATCGAGGAGGCGGAGGTTAGGCGCAAAGTCGACGGATGGCATGTGGTCGAGGACGCGGGCCGGGGATACCGGCGGGTGGTGCCGTCTCCGCGGCCGATCCGGATAGTGGAGATCAACGCGATCCGCGCGTTGATCCGGGAAAACTGCATCCTCATCGCCTGCGGCGGCGGCGGCATCCCGGTCGCCTCGGACGCGGATGGCAACCTCCGGGGCGTGGAGGGAGTGATCGACAAGGACCTGGCGACGGCGCTTCTGGCCGGAGACGTCGGGGCGGAGACGCTGATCATCTCGACCGGCACGGAGAAAGTGGCCTTGCATTACAAAAAATCCAATCAGCAATTGCTCGATGTGATTCATCTGCCAGACGCCCGGCGATACCTTGCCGAGGGCCATTTCCCGGCCGGCAGCATGGGCCCGAAAATCGAGGCGGCAATCCAGTTCATCGAACGGGGCGGTAAAGAGGTCATCATCACAACGCCCGAACATCTCTCTCACGCTCTGGACGGCAAAACCGGCACCCGGATCCTGGCGTGACGCTCTTTGGTCCCGCCGCCGTCTGCACCTTCGGCGACCATCCCCGGGTCATCCCGGACGCGGGCATCGCGGTCCGGGACGGGCTGATCATCGCCGTCGGGCCTTACGCGCGCATTAAAAAAAAATATCCATCCCTGACAGCCTACGGCGGCCCGCGCGGCGGTGTCTGGATGCCGGGGTTGATCTGCGCCCACCATCATTTCTACAGTTCGTTCGCCCGCGGCCTGGCGCCAATCCGCCGGCCGCGAAATTTTGTCGAGGTCCTCAAATTCATGTGGTGGCGGCTCGACCGGAACCTCACGCTGGATGACGTCTACTATTCGGCCCTGATTGCCCTCATCGAGTGCGTCAAATCCGGCACGACCACTGTGATCGACCACCACGCGTCCGCGACGTGCGTCCGGGGGAGTCTCCGTCGGATCGCCGACGCCGTCCGGGCCGTCGGAATCCGGGCGAATCTCTGCTACGAAGTGTCCGACCGGGATGGTCCGGCCGTTGCGGCGTCGGGTCTGGCGGAAAACGCCGAATTTTTGTCCTCGGTCGCGCGCGGCCAAATCGCCGGCCGCCCGGCCCGGCTGACCGGATCGTTCGGCCTCCACGCCTCGTTTACGCTCTCGGACCGTACCCTGCGGGAAGCGCGCCGGAACCTGCAGTCGTTTGACGCCGGTGTTCATGTGCACGTTGCCGAGGATCGTGCCGATCGAAGGGACGCTCTCAAAAAATACGGACAGGGCGTGGTCGACCGGCTGGCCCGGCTGGATCTTATCCGCGACAAAACCATCCTGGCCCACGCCATCCATGTGTCCCGCGCCGAAAAACGGCTGATCGCGCGCCTGGGGGCGATCGTCGCCCACAATCCAACGTCCAACATGAACAACGCCGTCGGCACCGCTGACGTTCTGCGGCTCCTCGACCTTGGCGTTCTTGTGGGTCTTGGCACCGACGGGATGCGGTCGAATCTGTTCGACGAGGCCAAAATCGCCCCCCTGGTTCACCGGATGAGTCTCCGGGACCCGGCCGTTGGCTTTCTGGAAGCGGCGGACCTGCTGGTGAAGGGTAATCCGCGGATCGCAACCCGGCTTTTTGGCGGAAAAGTGGGCGTGATCGATCCCGGAGCCGCCGCGGATCTCATCCGGCTGGACTATCATCCGCCCACGCCCTTGACCGATCAGACCTTCTATGGCCATCTGCTCTTTGGTCTGGCGAACGCCCGGGTGACCGACACGGTGGTGGGCGGAAAGGTCCTGATGAAATCGGGACGACTGCGTCTTGGCGTATCGGAGGAGGAAATCACCGAGACCAGCCGGCGCCTGGCCCGGCGATTCTGGGCAAGGTTCAAAACCGATCGATCCGCCGGTCGGTGATGGCCGGCGTGTCGACTCTGGGAGGCTTTTATGTTGGATAATTTGTTTCAATCCGATCCTGAACTGGCCGCGATGATTTTCCGGGAGGCGACCCGGCAGGATGACCATCTTGAAATGATCGCTTCCGAAAATTTTGTCAGCCTCCCTGTCCTTGAGGCGGCCGGATCGGTCCTCACCAACAAATACGCGGAAGGCTATCCCGGCAAGCGATACTACGGCGGATGCCTCCACATCGACGAAATCGAAGAGCTTGCGCGGGAGCGGGCCAAAAAACTCTTCGGATGCCGGTGGGCCAACGTCCAGCCGCATTCCGGGTCTCAGGCAAACATGGCGGTCTATTTCGCGCTCCTCAATCCCGGCGACTGGATCCTGACACAAAACCTCGCCCATGGCGGCCACCTCACGCACGGATCGCCGGTCAATTTCAGCGGCCGGCTCTACAAAGTATTTCACTACGGCGTCGACGCGTCGACTGAGCGGATCGACTACGATTTTGTCGCCAAACTGGCGCGGGAATACAAGCCCAAGCTCATTGTGGCCGGATGGAGCGCCTATCCCCGGCAGATCGATTTCGCGTGGTTTCGCCAGATCGCCGACTCGGTCGGCGCGTATCTCTTCGTCGATATGGCCCACTTCGCCGGCCTCGTCGCCGCCAAACTCCACCCTGATCCGTTGCCCCACGCACACGTCGTGACGACCACCACGCACAAGACCCTCCGGGGCCCGCGCGCGGGGATGATTTTGTCGAATGACGAGGATCTGGGCAAAAAAATCGACAAGGCGATTTTCCCGGGCATGCAGGGCGGCCCGCTGTGTCACATCATCGCCGCCAAAGCCGCCGCCCTCGGCGAGGCGCTGCGGCCGGAATTTGCGCTCTATCAAAAAGCGATTCTCGATAATGCCCGAGTCTTAGCCGATACGTTGTCCGCGGGCGGATTGAAACTCGTCTCCGGCGGCACTGACACCCATCTGGTCCTGGTTGATCTGTCCCCGCGGGATCTGTCCGGCCAGATGATCGAAAACGCTCTCGACGCCTCCGGCATTACCGTCAACAAAAACGCCGTGCCATTCGATAAAAGAAAACCGATGGATCCCAGCGGCATCCGGATCGGCACGCCCGCTCTCACTACCCGCGGCATGGGCCCGGGGCAAATGCGTGAGATTGGCGGATGGATTTTGAAAGTGATTGAAAAGCCGGAGGACAATGCTACAATCGGGTTGATTCGCGGCAATGTCCGCGAGTTATGCAAGCGATTTCCCCTATATCCGGAATTGATCCGGCGATATAAGGATCGTCGGGAGGCTTAGACAGGGATCGGGGTCTTCGACAAGCCCAAAACGGGGAGGGTACTTTCCTATGGCAACGGTGACGGCAAAGAAGGTTGACGGGCGCGCCGACGGACGCGCCTTTCTGGCCCAGGCGGAAAAATATAGAGACGATATGGTCCGGTTTCTCCGGGATCTCATTCGCATCCCGTCCGAAAGCGCTCAGGAAGAAAAAGTCGTGATGCGGATCAAACAGGAGATGGAGAAGCTTGGGTTCGACGAAATTAAAATCGACGGATTCGGCAATATCCTCGGCCGGATCGGCAGCGGCAGCCGGAAATTCGCCATCGACGCCCATATCGACACCGTTGGCGTCGGCGATCCGGACACTTGGAAGTGGGACCCGTTTGAGGGCAAGGTGGAGAACGGCACTATATATGGAAGGGGCGCCTGCGATCAGACGGGGGGCATGGTCAGCGCGGTCTACGCCGGCCGCATCCTCAAGGATCTCGGCGTGTCGTCCGATTTCACCGCTTACATGGTCGGCACCGTCATGGAAGAGGACTGCGACGGCCTCTGCTGGCTCTACATTCTCCGGGAGGAAAATCCCGGCGTCGAATGCGTCATCATCACCGAACCGACCAACCTCCAGGTCTACCGCGGACACCGGGGCCGGATGGAGATCGAAGTCACGACCAAGGGATTGTCCTGTCACGGCAGCGCTCCGGAGCGCGGGGTGAACGCCGTTTACAAAATGGCGCCGATCGTCAGGGAGATCGAATCCCTCAACAACCGGCTCCGCAAGGACGCATTTTTGGGCAAGGGCACCGTCACGATCAGCGACATCCGGGCCACGTCGCCGTCTCTGTGCGCCGTCGCCGACAGCTGCACCATTCATCTTGACCGGCGCCTGACCGCCGGCGAGACGAAGCAGTCGGCGGTGGAGGAAATCAAGGCCGCGGCCAAGCGCGCCGGAATGGCGGACGCCCAAGTCCGCATTCTTGAGTATCGCCGGCCGACCTGGAAAAACAAAGTCTATCCGATGGAGAAATATTATCCGACCTGGGTTCTGGAGGAGAACCATCCGCTGATCCAGTGCGCCGCGGAGTCGTACCGGCGGGTGTTCAAGAAAGACTCGCCTATCGGCAAGTGGACGTTCAGCACCAACGGGGTGTCGATCGCGGGATTGTGCGGCGTGCCCTGTTTTGGGTTTGGTCCCGCGGAGGAGAGCACCGCGCACAGTCCCATGGATCAGTGCCCGATCGATCATCTTGTCAAAGCCGCCGCCTTCTACGCCCAGTTCGCGCCGACCTTTGTCGAAACCACGCGCCGCGATCAAATCCGGCTTTCCGCCCCGCCCGGCGCCGCGTCTTCCACCGCATCCGGCAACGGCCGCCGACGCCTTCGGAGGCCCCGCGGATCGTCCGCGGCCAAACCCGCGGCCCGGTCCCGGCGGTCGCGCTGACCGGATGAAACCGGGGTCGGAGTCTCGATTGGAGTTTTCAGCGGATGAATGACACGCTGAAAGCCAAGGTGAAGCTGGTGGGTTTGGACGCGGCGAAGCGTCCGGTGGTGATTTTGGATTGCGGCGACCGGGTGTTGCCGATCTGGGTAGGGAATTTCGAGGCGACGGCGATCAGTTCGGTTCTGTCCGGATCCGCGCCTCCGCGGCCCATGACCCACGACACGACGATCAACATCATCCGGGCATTTTCGTCGAAGCTGGAGCGGACGGTTGTTCACAAGCTGGAGAACAACACGTTTTACGCGAGGTTGTACGTGAAGCGGTTCGACGAGGAGACCCAGCACATCAAGATCGTGGAGATCGACTGCCGGCCCAGCGACGCCATCGCCCTGTCGCTTCGCATGGACGCGCCCATCTTCGTCGACCGGGCCGTTCTGGACGCGGCCGGAGTCAAGAATCTGAAAGTGGACCGGGCGGATTCAGCGGACGGCGAGCCGGAGGAGCCGGAGTCGGAGCGATAGAATCCGGGCCCCTCATGAGTGGTGACCGGTTGTGAGCAATCTCGTCGAGACCTATTTTTCCAAGCACCCCTACCTGCCCATTACCCCGCGCCTTCGGCATCAGCTTCAGGCAATCCTGGATTCGTCCGCCCCACAGGAAACCCGCCGGTCCGCCGTCGAAGAGGCCGCTTATGCCTATCCGACATTCACATTCAACCTGCTCAAACTCGTCAATTCGGAAAAATTCAACCTCAAAACCAAAATCGTCGTCATCAAACAGGCCTCCACCATCCCCACCTTCGAACTCCTGGCCGACCTCCTCAATCAGATGCCGGACTATCCTGCCGATCTGGAGTCGAGGTTTTCGCTGGGAAAGCTCGAAGAGCACGGCCGGGCGACGGCGCTGGCGGTTCAGCTGTTGGCCACGATCGGGAAGCGGTTCAGCACGCAGGAGCGGGAGCGGTTTTTCACCGCGGCGATACTCCATGACATCGGGAGATGTTTTCTGGTGATGTCCGACCTGAACGGTTATTTGAAAGTGGTCCGCGACGCGGAGGGCGACGAGGAATCGAGTGTGATGATCGCGGAGAAAACATATTTTGGCACCGACCACGCCACGCTGTCGGCGGTCGCGCTGGAAAGCATCGGCATTACCGATACCGACATGCTCACGGCCGTGCGGGAGCATCACGGATTTCCCGCGGGTCCAACCGTCCTTCTGGCCTACGCCGACCGATTCGTCAAGCGATTTTGCATCGGCCCATCGGACGGCGTTGTCATGAGCGTGTCCATGTCCAACCCGGACGAAACCCGTCTCAAAGTCGCCCTCGAGGAGGTCCTTCACATGACCATCGGCGACATCCTCATGCATGTTCTCTCCGAAATCGACACCGCGCTCACCTCCGGTATGGTCCAGTTTAAATACCTGGCAGGCGGGGTAAAATAGGGCCTTCTATAGTATCATCTAACCTTTAGTGATTCAAATAATTAGTATCAATTAGAAAAAAATACTTGACGAATGCCTCCTTCGGTGAGATAAAGGGGGCATAGAAACGGGCCAAGGCCGCAGAGGGTTTTGGCCAAGTGTCAGGGTTGGTTTCAGAAATGTTCTTTCAGATCAGCATACGGAAGTTTGGATTCAGGCGTCGTGGGCAGCCAGTATCCGAGCGGGCTGAACAAAACACCCAAGGGGGGTGACGGCTGTGGCCCGGGAGACCATCGCAAGAGAGTATCTGGAAAAAAGCCGGCTAAAGTCAGTGGTGCTGGGCGGCTGGTTGGTAGCGTGGGCGATTGTCTGGATGTTTGCCTGGATCGTGGGACTTCCGAATGCCGCGGACGCCGCAGGGCGAAATTCATTTTCAGTTTTCGTTGGGAAAGACCGCCGCTTACAAACCATCAGCATCTCATATAACCTGCCTCCGGGAGACACCTACCTGACGGAAGGGACCGTTTCGGTTACCTTGATTTCTCCGGTCAACTACAAATTGCAGAAACTCAGCAATGGGGATTCCTATTATCTGGACCGGACGTATGTTTTGACCAGCATTTTTGCTGCCATCAACAATCGTGTTTGGATCGTGGGCAACGATGCCGACCAGAGCGCCACATCGGAGTCCTTTCTCCAATTCGAGATCAGCGACACGGCCCGCGTGTACATTTTGTACGATGGCTACGGCGTCCCGCCGACCTGGCTGACGAGCCGGTTTACGAAGCAGACCCAGACCGTGACGACCACCAATCCGATTGCCGAGACCTTTGTGGTTTACATGGCGGTCATCCCGAAGGGCACGGTGCGGTTGGGCGGCAACGAGGGGATGACCTCGGACGCCAAGTGCAACTACGTTGCGATCGTCCGTCGCCCGGTGGCGGGCGATCTGGGATCGAACCTGCAAATCGCCACCACGCAAATGGTTCTTCCCCGGGTCGGCCACAGGCTGGCGATATTAAATAGTGGAAAGGCCCTGATCGCCGGCGGCATGGATAGTTTGACCACGCTGGTGACCGGCTGTGAACTCTACGACTCGGCCACGCAATCCTTCACCGCCACCGGCGCTCTCTTGCAGGGGCGGATTGATCCGACGGTGATCAAGTTAAATGACGGCCGGGTGCTGGCGATGGGCGGCAATCTTTACGGCAGCGCCAGTGTTTCGGAGGGCGGCGGCCGCGCGCCGGGTGTTCCGGCGCTGTCCACCTGTGAAATCTACGATCCGGGCCCCGGTACATGGAGCGCGACGGCGGACATGGGATGGAAGCGGAGAATGCCGGAGGCGATCAAACTCGCCGATGGCCGGATTTTCGTGTCGGGTGGTGTAGACGACACGGATGGGTTTGGCCTGAGGAGCACGGAAGTGTTTGATCCGTCCACGTTGACGTGGACGGCCGGTCCAAGCATGAGTGTCAAGAGATATGGTCATCGGATGGGACTTCTCCCGGACGGCCGGGTATTGATTTCAGGGGGTCTCTGGCACGGTCCCGATCTGGTCGACTACGCAACGGCTTCCTGTGAAATCTATGATCCCTCGACCAACTCGCTCTCCGCCGGGCCGTCGATGGCAACGGCCCGGGGCCGGTTCGGGTTTGTGTCCGTGGGTGGCGGTCAATTTCTGGCCATGGGCGGACTTTGGTATCAGGAGCCGTCCCCGCCTGCGACCAACTCGCTGTATGCGTCGGTTTCGGAGGTCGAGTTGTACGACGCGACGACCAATACGTGGACTCCCAAGCCCTCTCTGCCGCGGGGGATGTATGACTTTGCGGTTGCCAGTCCCGATGCCGGCCGGGCGATGATCTTTGACGGGTTTGACGTTCAAGGAACGGACGCGGGGCAGATCATTCTATATGATCCCAATTTCAACACGTGGACCGAGGTCGGCAATCTGGTGACTTCGCGGAGTTTTCCTTTTTCGAACGGCTCGCAGATGGTGGTGGACTTGGGCGGCAAGGACTATTTCCTGTGCGGCGGCACGCATCTAGACGAATCGACCGGTCAGACGACCCTGCTCTATACGGGCGAGCGGTTCAGATACTAATATCCATTCACCCTGCTGTTCCCGGGAGGGCCGCGGAGGGCGGAAACTCCGCGGCCTTTCCCTTCTTCCGTTGACACCGGCCAACCTCCGATACCATACTGTGGACTGATGGGTCATTCACCGCGCATGGGGTTTTCGTTGAACGCGCTCGGCCGGGCGGCGGTGTGCGCCGTCCTTTTGTTCTGTGCCGGCCCGGTGAGCGCCGAAAAACCGGCTGTCCGGGCAGCGAAGCCTTCCTATCTGAGTCCTCTGGCGGAGATGAAGAACCGCCGGGCCGGAATCATTCATCTCAACGATCTGCGGTCGGCTTTGCTCGAATCGCTGGCCGGATCGAGGAGTCTGGATCAAGTTGCGGTCTATGTCGAGGATTTGAACAGCGGTATCTGGGTGGGGATTGGGGAGAGGGAGCGGGTCCGGACGGCCAGTTTATTGAAAGTGGTGACCGCGATGAGCTGGCTGAAATGGGAGCAGGATCAGAAGTCAATTCTGGACCGGCCGATCCGGATTGGCGCGGAGGATCTCGTTCCAAACGACATGTTGGCCGCGGCCATCGACACGCCGATTCGTCCGGGAGAATATCGGGTAATGAATCTGATCCAGTCCGCGCTTATCCGGTCCGACAATACCGCCCATCGCGCGCTGCTTCGTGTCCTCCCGAAATTCCGTTTGATTGAAACCTTCACCGACATCGGTCTGCCGGATCCATTTGACAGGAGTGACACGGCAGCGGTTTACGGGCTGATGAGCGCGAAACAATATTCCTATGTCATCAAGTCCCTCTATAACGCGTCCTATCTGGATCCGGTGTATTCGGAGCAAATCCTGCGGTTGCTGGTTCGTTCGGAGTTTGGCCGCGGCATCCGGAGCGTCGTAGGGTCCCGGGTTGAGGCGGCGCTGAAATACGGTATCTGGACCGAGTCGTCCGCGGTGTACGAATGCGGCATTGTCTACCTCAAGGACGCGCCCTATCTGATCTGTATTTTCACCTTTAACACCGGCCAGGACTACGAAAAAAATCTTTCCTTGATCCGCCAAGTCGCGTCGATCGTGCATCCCTTCCTGCAGGCGGCGGCCCGGCCATGATACAGTCTCGAAGAAATCAAAAAATTCACCGCAGAGGCGCGGAGATGACGCAGAGCTGACTCAGAGAATTCAGAAGGATATGAGGTGGTGAGTCACAAAAGTCTCTTTGCATTCGCCCGAGGTCTCAATTTTCTCGACCCGTGAACTTTGATTTGATATACTTGGCTCCATGACGACACAAGTCCCGGGGGGGGCATGGGGACTAGGCCTTCGGGTAGTCCTTCTGGCGGTTGCTGTGGGTCTGGCGGCGTGCGCATTGCCCGGAGACCGGGGGCAATCCAGCCGGATTCCGTCGGACCGGGTGTATCGGATAGGCGTAGCGCCCTGGATGATGGACAAGCCGCAGAAGAAGTCGGTTGAGGTTTTTCTGGCGGTATTGGAGAAATCCGGGTACAGCGCGAAGGCCAACCTGGAGATCAAAGTCGATGACGCGGCCGGAAACGAGCGGGTTCAGGAGCAGATCATCCGGGATTTTGTCGACTGGAACGCCGATCTCATCTATGTCCTCTCCGCCCAGGGCGCGCTCATCGCGCAGGAGACCGCCAAAGATATTCCGATTGTTTTTTCCGGCGTGGGATATCCGCAGGAGCTGGGTCTGGTGGAGCGGCTGGAGTTTTCCGGCAACCAGATGGTGGGCGTTCGGAGTTACGTTCCGGTGGAGGAGCAGATGGCCTTTCTTGGCCGGCTGGTTTCGCAGGACATCCGGCGGCTGGGAGTTTGTTTCCGGACAGACGACGACGATTCGCGGTTGTTTCTGGATGAAATCCGCGCCCTGGCGTCCAAGCAGGGGATTGCTCTGATGCGGATCGAGGCCCAGGACGCCGGATCCTTCCGGCGGCTGCTTGCTCAGGAGGGGCCGGGCGCGGATGCTCTCTATCTGGGATGTGACGTTCTGATGCAGGGTGCGGGCGCGGCGGTGGCGGTCGACTTTGCCGCTCCACGCGGCATTCCCATTCTATCCTGCGGATCCAACGCCGTCAGCAAGGGCGCTCTCGCCGGCGCGGTGGTGGATGAGGAGCAGTCAGCGCAGTTAGCCGCCGGCCATGCGATCCAGATTCTCGATGGCCGCCGACCAACGTCGCTTCAGACCCTCACCGTATCGACTCCCAGACTTCTCGTAAACAGCGGCGCCGCGCGGGCGCTGCGGATCCGGATGCCCCAGGTCTTCATGGGTGAAGAGGTCCATGTCATTGAGTAGGGTGGACTGAATCGTGTTTACGGAACGCGGCCAGCCGCAATCATTTCGCATGCGGGCGATGACTTTCTGGGTGCCGGTGGTGATTCTGGAGGCGGTTGTGGCGGTCATGGTGGCCGATTACGTCGCGCGCAAAGGTCTCAACCAGCGTGTGGGATCGAGTCTTGAGGAGGACGCGAGGCTTCGGAGTATCACGGTGGGCCGGGCGCTGGATGAAGTCGAAGCGAAAGTGCGTCGGCTGGCGATCCATCCCGGAATCCGCCGGAGTCTGGTCAGCCATGACCGGTTGACGACGTTTCTATTGTTGACCGAGAGCGTCCGGGACTTTCCGCTGGGCACCCGGATGGCGGTTCTGGATTCATTCGGCTCGCGGCTGGGCGAGTCGGCGCATGTCATGGGGCGCGTGACGCCGCCGCCGTTTCCAGTGGTGAGTTTGCAGGAGGTCAAGCAAGGAGAGATTCTCCTGCGGGACCGGGGAATCGTGTACGCGCTGCCGATCGTTTCCGGCGGTGACGGCGTCGGGTATCTGGCGGTGGCAATCCCCTGGTCTCACATCGGCGTCGGACTCAATCAGGGCGGACCCCGGGACTATCTGCTGGCCTCGGGCGGCAGGGTCTGGATCGCGTCCCGGCGGTCGAACGCCGAATCCTGGGAAAAAAATCCCCCGCGACCCGCGGACGCGTCGGCCGTTTTCAATCTCGGCCCCGATCTGGCCGTCCAAAGCAGCGTCCGGATCGGCGACTACGAGTTCGAAGTCGTGAGCGTCGCGCTCGAATCGGAGGTCGAGATTCCGCTGGCGGCGTTGCGGCGCGACCTGACGATCGCATTCGGGATGGTGGGTCTGGTCATTCTGGTGGTCACCGTTTATCTGACCCGTCTTTTGTCCCGGCCGCTCGCGGATATCGACCGCCAGGTGCAGGCGTTGGCGCGGGCGGGACCTCAATCGGTGAAAATCACGGAAGCCGGTACCGCCGAGACGGCCTCTCTGGCCCGCAGTTTCAATGAATTCATCTCCCAGATCCAGCGGTCCAGGGAAAATGAAAGCCGCCTCCTTCAACAGCTCGCCCTCCGCGAAAAAATGGCCGGACTTGGCACGCTTGCCGGCGGCGTCGCCCACGAGTTCAACAACGCTCTCGGGGGCATCGTATCCAACGTCGAAAACGCCCTTCACGAAGTCACCTCGCCCAACGCCCGGGAGGATCTGGAGCTGGTGCGCAAAGTCGCCTTGCGGGCAAGTGCGATCGCCAAGAATCTCCTGGGATTTGCCCGGCAGGCGCCGGGCGGGGACAAGACGCCGGGCAACATCGTGGAGGTTCTGGAGGACACGCTGAACATCGTCAAGCAGATTTTCGCGGCCGACGGGATGGTGCTGGCGCGAAAATTCGAGCCGATCCCGGTTGTGCGGTTCGACCGGGGCCAGATGCAGCAGGTGTTTCTCAATCTCCTGACCAACGCCCGGCAGGCGATGCGCCGCGGCGACACGCTCACCGTCATTGTGCGGGAGCGCCACGCATCGCCGCCGCCTCGGGAGGCGTTAGGCCGGACCCCGCCTCGGCCCTCCGGCGTTTTGAGCGCGGGCGGCCGGTGGATCGAAGTGATGTTTCAGGACACGGGAGTGGGGATCCCGGAGGAAAATTTGAGCAAGATTTTTGAGCCATTTTTCACGACAAAGGGCGCGCTGGGCGGCGCGGAGACGCCGGGAACGGGACTCGGTCTATCGGTGTCCCACACGATCATCCGGGACCACGGCGGGGACATCCAGGTTGCGAGCAAGCCCGGGAGCGGCACGACCATCACCGTCCTTGTGCCGGTCGACGAAACCGTAGCCCGCGCGGATCTCTCCACGCCGCCGCCGAAAATCATACGCAAACCCCGCGGCGGCAAGCTGAAGATCCTGGTGGTGGACGACGAGGATTCGATCCGCGCGTCGCTGGCCAAGACGTTGCGGCGGATGAGCCACGAAGTCGACGCCGCGCCCAACGGTCATGCCGCGGTCCGGATGGTTGAGACGGAGGACTATGATGTGGTGTTTCTGGATCTGCTCATGCCGGACATGGACGGTTTTTCTGTTTTCGAGAAGGTGAAGGAGACCAAGCCGGAACCGGAGCGGCCGCACATTGTGTACATGACCGGCGCGCCCACGCCCCAGAACTTGGAGCGTGCCAGCTCAATGGGTGCGCTGGGGATCATGGAAAAGCCGTTCACGCAGGACAGCATCACCTCATTTATCGACCGCGCCCTCGCCGCCAATGTATAGGCAGGCTCCTCTCCGGGAGACCGTATGAAAAAATTGAAAAGATTTTATCACAGTTTTGAACTGATGATCGCCTCCCTGCCCGAATGAGTTTCGACCGTGAATTAAAACTCGATCCGGCCGGTTTGGGGAGGGTGATTCTGCGCGTCGGAATCGTCATGGCCGTCATCGTCGCCGCCGACACATTCATCCGGTACCGCTTTTCTCCCGTCCGCATCGCGCCCTACCCGGTCCGCCTGCTTCTGGCCTGGCGAAACCCGGCTCCGCCCGACATTGTGTTTCTCGGTTCTTCGC
>Ga0114945_10001034_pt1 | contig 17665 bp, 19 predicted proteins | sample OV2TP3_FD_87194 | JGI IMG/M metagenome (GOLD analysis project Ga0114945, IMG submission 87194) | Hot spring microbial communities from Beatty, Nevada to study Microbial Dark Matter (Phase II) - OV2 TP3 | ecosystem: Environmental > Aquatic > Thermal springs > Hot (42-90C) | place: USA: Beatty...
CCGAGGTCGGTCTTGGCGCCTGGCAGCTGGGAAGTTGGTGGGGTGAGGTGGATGACAAAACCGCCCAGGAGATTATGAAGACCGCGGTGGATGGAGGTGTCAATTTTTTTGACACTGCGGATGTGTACGGCGAGGGATTGAGCGAAGAGCGGATTGGAAAATTTCTCAAAGGATGCTCCGAAAAGATTTTTGTGGCGACCAAGATGGGCCGCTTCCCCAAACCCGGCTGGCCCAAGAATTTCTCTTTGTATGCCTTTCGCCAGTTCGTCGAGAATTCCCTGCGGCGTCTGGGGGTGGCAACGATCGACCTCATGCAGATCCACTGTATTCCTTTTGAATTCTTGAAGAAAAACGAGCTCTGGGAGTGGTTGGCCATTTTAAAAAAGGAAGGAAAGGTACGATATTTTGGGATCAGCGTGGAATCCCTGGAGGAGGCGCTCTTTTGCTTAGAGCACAATGAGATTGTCTCGCTGCAGATTATTTTTAATATCTTTCGTCAAAAACCTATCGATACTCTTTTTGATAAGGCCAAAGCCCAAAAGACGGCTTTGATTGTTCGTCTTCCTTTGGCCTCGGGTCTTCTTTCGGGGAAATTCAACCCTAAAACCACTTTTGCTTCCAGTGATCATCGCGCCTTCAACCGGGAAGGCCAGGTCTTTTATATCGGAGAGACCTTTGCGGGACTTCCCTTTGAAAAAGGACTGAAGCTCGTGGAGGAGCTAAGAAAGATGGTTCCTCCTCCAATGACGATGGCTCAGACGGCGATCCGTTTTACTCTGGATTTTGACGCGGTCAGCGTGGTGATTCCGGGAGCCACCCGGGCGAGCCAGGTCAAAGAAAATGTCAGTGTCGGTGATTTGCCGCCGCTACCGGCGGAGCTTCACACTCAGCTTAGACAATTTTATGACCAGAACGTGGCGGAGCACATTCGTGGGGTGTATTAATGAGCACGCGACTTGTGGAGCGAAGCGAACACAAGTCGCTGTGCGAATTAACCCCGCCGTAGTGGGGCGGGGTTAATATCCTGCGATTAACAATAAGGAGAAAACATGGGAAGACGACCTGACTGGGATGAATATTTTTTGAAGCTGGCCATGCTGGCTTCCGAACGAGCCACCTGCCCCCGGATGCATTGCGGGTGTGTGCTCGTCAAAGATAAAAATGTGATCGCCAGCGGCTACAACGGATCGATCCCCGGAGATGACCATTGTGAGGACGCGGGGTGTTTGGTCGTTGACAACCATTGCGTGCGCACCGTGCATGCCGAGATGAATGCGCTCGTCCAGGCCGCCAAACGCGGCCAGGCGGTCGAGGGCACAACCGCTTACGTCACCAATATGCCGTGCACGACGTGCGCCAAGGCCTTGATCACCGCCGGGGTGAAGAGGGTGGTGGTCTTTTCCGATTTTCATGACACCTTGGCTGTTGAATTTTTTAAGAAGGCCAAAGTCAGAATCGATAAACACGCGATGCCCGCAACCGAGATCACCTATGATCTGCAAGGGTACTCTTCCGCGAAACGAATGTGAAGACAGACGATGAAAGGAATCCCTTTATGCCTCCCCCCATTAAAGTTCTGATAGCCGACGACGAACAAGAGACCTTGAAGATAACCTCCCAAAAGCTCAAGATGGAAGGCTACGAGGTTGTCACCGCCCTCAACGGCCGCGAGGCATGGGATGTGATTGTCAAAGAATCTCCTGATGTGATCCTTCTCGATTTGGTTATGCCAGAGATGGACGGCTTTTCGATTTTAAAAAGACTCAGAGAAACCCCTCCCTCCAACAAGTGGCAGCCCGTCATCATTATCTCCGGCCTCAATGAATTGGAAGACATGCAAAAAGGCTTTTCCCTGGAGGCGGACCACTATATCACCAAACCCTGCCGTATGGAAGATATCCTCAAAGGGATCCGGTTGATGGTCAGCCTCATCCCCCAGCGGAAATCCCCGTTGGAATTGGAAAAAGAGAATAAAAGCCCCTAAGGCATTGATGAAAATCTTATTGATTTCGGTAGGTTTTTTGCTTCTCTTTTTTGTGGCTTATGTGCGCTATCTGGAGACGACAACCGTCTTTCATCCCACCCGCGCAATCGAGAGGACACCCCGGAGCGTTGGATTGGATTTTGAAGACATTTATTTCAGAACGCGGGATAACGTTCGCATTCATGGTTGGCTCATCAAGCACCCTCGAGGCCGTTCTACTCTGATTTATCTCCCTGGCAACGCCGGCAATATCAGCGATCGATTAGAGAAGATTGTTCACCTTAATCGGCTGGGGGTCAATGTCTTTATCATCGACTACCGCGGTTACGGCCAAAGTGAAGGCCGGCCCTCCGAGCACGGCCTTTATGAAGATGCCCGCGGCGCTTATGATTATCTGGGCACTCGTCAGGATATTGACGACGACAAAGTTTGGGCCTATGGGGCCTCTTTAGGAGGAGCCGTGGCCATTGATCTGGCCACTAAAAGAAAACTGGCCTGCCTGGTGATTGATTCATCTTTCACCAAAGCCGCGGATATCGCCAAGACCATCTATCCTTTCGTGCCCTCGTTTTTGATCCAGACCAAACTGGATTCTTCAAGCAAGATTAAAAAGCTGGCAATCCCGAAGCTATTCCTTCACAGCCCCCAGGATGAGGTGGTTCCGTACCGTTTGGGCCGGAGATTATTTGAAGAGGCCCCACCACCGAAAGAATTTCTGGATATGCAGGGCGGTCACAATGACAATTATGTCCAATCTCAAGAGCTATGGAAACAAAAGATCGCTCAATTTTTAAAACGTTTCGGTTTGCTTTAATACGAACGTTTTAAGTCCTATGTCATGAGAAGGGGACAGTCCCGCCGATGGCGGGACTGTCCCCTTCTCATCAATAAGCAATCTTGAGCCATCATTACCAGTACACGATGACCCGGCCAGGGGCGCCGTGGTCCCGATGCCGACGTTTAAATTGGAATTGCTCAAGGTGTCGGTGGGATAGATAGAATTCCCGGACTTTGTCCACACCCCTCCCACAGACCCCCAGGTTTTATCGCTTTGGCAAAACTGCATTTGGTTGGTGATATTGTCCACGTAAATGGTGCCGGGGGCACAACCTCCAGGGTCAGACAAAGGCGCCCGGGGAACGAGCCGCAGCCGATCATACGCGCCGAAGGGCGCGGGGTAGTAGGTCGTCAGGGTGATGGATTCGGCAAAAGCGGCGGGTTGTAGAGAAGATAAGATTACATTAGAGAAGAGAAGAAGTAAGAAGATATCAACGATTTTTTGTTCATGGCTTTCCTCCTGGGTAAGTGGATTAACCAATTAAAATATAACATAGAATTTCGATGTGAGCAGGCTAAATATAAATTTTCTTTTCTAAGCTATTCGCCAAGAGACGAAATTAGGTCGTGTGGGCTGTCCCTATTTTTGATGAAACGCGAGCGCATGGCTGTCCTCTTGGAGTGATTCTCAAAAATAACATGGATGGAATTCTTTATAGTCAAAAATACTCGCAGTAAAATTTGACTTTGGTCTAAGAATATTGTATTATTTTTCTGATGAAAAGATACTTAACTCAACAGATTCAACAGGATCTTAAGCGTAAAATGGTTTTCTTGGGAGGGCCGCGCCAAGTCGGGAAAACGACCCTCGCATTAAGCCTTCTAAAAGACGACCAAGGATATTTGAACTGGGATATTGCCGAACATCGTGAAAAAATCCTCAAGCGTGAATTACCACCGGTGGATATGCTCGTCTTTGATGAGATTCATAAATACCGTTCCTGGCGTAATTATCTCAAAGGGCTGTTTGACCTTTACCGCAAAGACCGGAAGCTCTTGGTCACCGGCAGCGCCCGTCTTGACTTGTACCGCTTTGGCGGAGATTCTTTGCAGGGCCGGTATCATTTTTTACGTCTTCATCCTTTATCCGTGGCCGAGCTCAAGATTCATACCCAGAAAGGACTCCGGGATCTTTTGGAGCTCGGTGGGTTTCCTGAACCGTTTCTTAGCGGTTCTCAGGTGGAAGCCAAACGCTGGTCCAGGGAATACCGCACCCGGCTCTTACGCGACGATGTCGCATCGCTGGAAAGAATCAAAGACCTCGGCAATCTGGAATTGCTGATGCTGCGTCTGCCCGAGCTGGTGGGAAGCCCGCTGTCGCTCAATAGTCTGCGTGAAGACCTGCAGGTCAGTCACAAGACGCTGGCTCACTGGGTGGCAATCCTCGAGAGGCTTTACGCCGTTTTCCGTTTAAGACCCATCGGCGCATCAAAGATCAGAGCGGTCAAAAAAGAACAAAAACATTATCATTTTGATTGGTCACTGGTTGTGGATATGCCGCTTCGTTTTGAAAACCTGGTGGCCGCGCACCTTTTAAAATGGGTTCATTTTGAACAGGACACCCAAGGGCGGGACGTGGAGCTGTGCTATTTTCGCGATATCGACGGCCGGGAAGTGGACTTTGTGGTGACTGAAAGCAACCGCCCCCTCATGCTCATCGAATGCAAATGGTCGGACGATCATCTCAGCAAGCCCTTAAGATACTTGAAAGCCAAATTTCCCCAGGCCGCGGCCTGGCAGATCCACGCCGCTGGAGCTAAAGACTACGAAACCCCCGAAGGTATCCGTGTCGCGCCGGCGCTCACGCTTCTTAAAGATCTGATTTGAGTGGTAGTCAGCATTTGATACCTGCCCCCTCATTCCCGGAGGCCCGCTTTAAGCTTGACTATTTCCTTTTCAGACGGCGCTTCATGGAAAGTTGGTGAGTTAACATGAGCCAATTTATTAAGATTAAAGGCCGTTTGATCGTGGATCCTCAAGGTCGTCCCCTTATCTTCAAAGGCGTCAATCTGGGTGGATGGCTTTTGATGGAAGGCTATTTTTTGCATGCCCCGAACGCGGCGGAGCAGATTTTTAAGAAGAATTTCCGTCGGGCCTTAGGAAAAGAGGCCCTCGATTCCTTCCAGCAGGATTTCCGCAGCCATTTCATCCGGGAAGAAGACCTCAAGGCCATTGCCGGTTTCGGCTTTAACTGTGTGCGCGTTCCCTTTCACCACCGGCTCATTGAAAAATCACCGTACCGCTATGACAAAGAAGGGCTTCGTTATCTCGATCAGCTGATGGGATGGGCCAATCAGTATAACCTCTGGATTATCTTGGATCTCCATGCGGCCTGCGGCGCTCAGAATCATGACTGGCACTCGGACAGCCTGGGAGAGGCGCTTCTTTGGAAGAACAAAGAATACCAGAGACGGACGTTCGCGTTATGGGAATTCCTGGCCGACCGGTATCAAGAGGAGACGGCGATCGCCGGGTATGACCTTTTGAATGAGGCCGTCGTAGGCGATGCAAGGCTTCTCAATGAATTCTATAAAAAGCTCATTAAAACAATCCGAGGTGTGGATCGTCATCGTCTTCTCTTTGTGGAAGGAAACACCTGGGCCACAGACCTCGCGTGCTTGGATGAGTTATCCGACGATAAGGTCGTTTTGAGCATTCATGTGTATCAGCCGACGGATTTTACCTTCAATTCCGTGCCTTCCCTTCAATATCCTTTTACAAGGGGAGGACTCCGTTGGGACCGGGTAGCTTTGCGAAAGCTCTTATCGGCCTACGCAAAGATTGCAACAAGGCGCTCCCGGCCCATTCACGTCGGGGAATTCGGCGTCCATGTCCGGTATGGCTTCTTCGGAGAGGACCAGTGGCTGAAAGATATCTTGGCGTGTTTTAAAGAATTGGGTTTTCATTGGACCTATTGGACCTACAAGGCGATCAAAAATAGCGTCTTTCCCGACGGAGTTTTTAGCTACGTTGAAAATCCTCCGTGGGTGAACCGCCAGGGCCCCCGCCTGGGCTGGGAGACCTACAGCGCTCTGTGGCGGGAAAAAAGAGAAGACATCATCCGCTCTTGGGAGACGCAGAATTTTCAGGAAAATACCTACCTTCTCAATATTCTAAAAGATGCCGCACGCTCGAATAACCAGCCCCCGAAATCCACAGCTTAAAAAAGTCCTTAAGCTGCGCGATCCTAAAGAACGCGAGGCCAGCGGTCTCACGATCGTGGAGGGTCTTCGGGAACTCCGGCGGGCCCGTCAGGCCGGGGTGGATCTCAAAGAGTTATTTTTGTGCCGGGATCTTTTGGAAAACTCTCTTTCGGAATCCGGGATCAGGGAAATAGAATCCAAAGAGACCGTGGTCTTCGAGGTCTCGGAAGAGGTCTTTGCCAAAATCTCTTTTGGCGAACGACGCGAAGGCCTCTTAGCCGTGGTTCGACCGAGGATTTTGGGACTCGAGGATTTAAAGCTTCCTCAGAAGCCTCTTTGCTGCGTCGTGGAGGGACTCGAGAAGCCGGGGAATTTGGGCGCGATCTTAAGAAGCTGCGATGGCGTGGGCGCGGAGGGTCTTTTGGTCTGCGATGGGAAAACAGATATTTACAATCCCAATGTGATTCGCGCCAGCTTGGGAAGTGTCTTCTCCATCAAGGTCGTTCAGACAGCCAATGACCTGGCCTTAAAATTTTTAAGAGATCATAAAATGAAAATCTGTGTGACGAGTCCACAGGCTTCCCGCATCTATTATCAGGTCGATTGCACTGGGCCTTTGGCGGTTGTGTTAGGGAGCGAACACCAAGGGGCCAGCGGTTTCTGGATGAGGCACGCCGATACCAAGGTGAAAATCCCAATGAGGGGCTCCGTGGATTCTCTCAACGTGGCCGTCACTGCCGGGATTGTGCTGTATGAGGCGCTTCGGCAGAGGATGCAGGGCAGAGGGCAGAGGGCGTAAAATGATCACCCTGACCAATCTCTCCAAGAATTTCGACCAAAGAATGCTTTTGGATAAAGTTTCTTTAAGCATCTATGCCCATGAGAAAATCGGATTGACCGGTCCCAACGGCGCGGGCAAGACAACCCTTTTTTCGATGATTTTAAAAGAAATGGAACCAACCAGCGGGGAGGTTCAGCTGCAAAAGAACATCAATATCGGCCACCTTCCGCAGGAGGCCCACTTTGATTCGCAACGCACCATTCTCGAGGAGATGACAGCCGGCGATGGGAAGATCGCTCAACTCAAAGAAGAGAAACACCAACTGGAAGGCGATGGGAAAGCCGCCAGCCGCCGCTACGGCGATATCTTGCACGAGCTGGAAGCCCTGGGCTTTTATGAATTGGAGCACAAGGCCAAAGGAATCCTTTCCGGACTGGGATTTCATCCGTCGGATTTCAACCGCCCGATCGCGAGTTTAAGCGGCGGCTGGCAGATGCGCGCCCTTCTGAGTAAACTCCTCACCTATCCTTACGATGTGCTGCTTTTGGATGAGCCGACCAACCACCTCGATTTGGGCGCCACGTTGTGGCTCAAAGACTATTTGAAGAGTTGCAAAGGAACATACGTCATCATCTCGCACGATAAAGTCTTCCTCAATGAGGTCACGAACTACACGATTGTTTTAGAGGAAGGCCGGATCGCCAAGGTCAAAGGAAATTATGAGCAGTACGAGCATTTAAAAGAGGAGCGGTACCGGTCTTTGGAAAAAAGAAAAAAAGTGGTCGACAAAAAAAGGGAGCAGCTGGAACGATTCGCGCAGCGGTTTCATGCGCAGCCCAACAAGGCCGCGGCCGTGCGGAATAAGCGAAAGATGCTGGAGCGCTTGGAGACAATCGAGCTTCCTCAGGAAAAACCCAGCATTCAGGATTTTGAGTTTCTGCCCTCGCTGCAGAGCGGGCATGCGGTGATCACCCTCGAGGGAATCTCCAAGTCTTACGGCGATAAAAAAGTTTATGACCATCTCGATCTCGAAATCACCCGAGGCCAGAAGATCTGTTTGGTCGGTCAAAACGGCGCGGGGAAATCAACGCTCCTTAAGATACTCGCCGGAGCCCTGGAACCGGATCAGGGAGAAAGACGGCTGGGCCATCAAGTTGAGGTGGGGTATTTTTCCCAAACGCGCCTCGATGTTTTAAACCCCGAGCGCTCGGCCTTTGATGAGGTGGCCGCCTCTGTTGCCGGTCGTGCGGCGGTGGTTAAGATCAGAACCCTTTTGGGTCTGTTTAATTTTCATGGAGACGATGTCTTCAAGCCCGTCAAGGTTTTGTCCGGCGGGGAAAAAAGCCGCTTGATTCTTGCCAAACTGCTCATTCATCCGCCCAACTTCATTCTGCTGGATGAGCCCACGACCCATCTCGATATCGACGGGGTGGAGGCCCTGACAGCCGCCTTTAAGGCCTATGCCGGGACGCTTTGTTTTATCAGCCACGATCTTTTTTTCGTTAAAGAAATCGCCAACCACACAATCGAAGTGGACGCCGGCCGGCTCAAGGGTTATCCGGGAGGGCTCGAGTACTATCTGGAAAAAAAGAGGCAGGAGGAGTTGTCTTTAAAAGAAAAGGAACTTTCCCCCACACCCTCCCTTGATCGAACAAAAGAAGACCTTAAAGGAACCCAACACAAAGAAAGCCCGGCGATTCGAGAGCTCCACCAAAAACATAAAGAAGCCCTCAAAAGGATAGAAGAAATCAAGACGACGATCAAAGACCTGGAAAAAGAAAGAAAGGAGCTCGAGACCGAAAGCTATATCAAGGCCCGGGTTCTTTCCAAAGCCTTCAGCGGACGGGACCCTCATATTTTAAAAGAGTACGGCCAAAGGCTCAAGGGAATCCATAGACGCATCCGGGAGATCGGAAATACCATTGATGATTTGATGGAAGAGAGGCAAGGGATCAACAAATGAAAAAATCGTTCTCATCCTTTTTTGTTTTCTTTTTCATCTTTTGCGCAGGGTGCGCGAAATTGGCCCATCTCCAAGAGCTTTTAACCCTCAAAGGGTTTTCCCAGGATCGAGACCAGCAGGACGAGTCCATGCAAAGACGGGATGAAAATTTTGAGAAACTCCTTATGGCAGCTCGAAACAATTCTCTTAATGAATTTTCCAGTCGAAGGCGATTTCTGAAAGCCTTTGGAGAACCGATCTTAAGGTTTCAGGTTCTTCAAGAGGACGGAAAGACAGTTGAAAAATGGCTCTACCGTTATGCCACGCGGCCTTTTGGCTCACCGAAGGTTTATGTGTATTTCGATCAAAAAGGAAAGCTCCTCGAATGGCAGTACCTTTCCCGTGAGGCGAATGAGATCCCCAAAACACCCCAACCAGAAGCGAGGTGAACAATGAGTCGATCCCTCAAAAAGTCCAAGTATCCTTTGGATCCTAAAAAGTTCGTCGTTCAGCACGAAGAGACGCAGAAGAAAGAGAAAGACCTCTCCGGAGAAGAGATCTACCGGGAAATGCTGCGATCAAAATCCCGCTGGCGTCATTAATTCTACTTCGCATAAGAAATTGGAACGGAAGGCGAAGGAGAAAAGATGGGAGAAAAAACCCAGCCGCCGCTACGCAGAATTTACCACAGGCTCCTCAACCGATTCGGTCCGCAGTCCTGGTGGCCCGCCCGGACCCGCTTTGAGGTGATGGTGGGGGCCATCTTGACCCAGAATACCAGCTGGACCAATGTGGAAAAGGCGATCGCGGAGCTTCGCCGCCACCGGTTATTAACCCCCGGTGCCTTAAAAAATGTTTCCCTGAAAACGCTCGCTTCTTTGATCCGGCCCGCCGGGTATTTCAATGTGAAAGCCAAAAGGCTCAAACACTTTGTTGATTTCTTTTTTAAAGAATACGACGGCCGGCTGGAGCGCATGATTCAAGAGCCGTGGGAAGATCTGCGAAAGAAGCTCCTTTCCGTCAACGGAATCGGGCCCGAGACCGCGGATTCCATTTTGCTTTATGCTTTGGAAAAGCCTGTTTTTGTGGTCGATAGCTATACCAAAAGGATTTTGTCGCGGCATAATTTCCTTGATCCGGATGCAGACTACCAAACCGTTCAAGAGATCTTTATGAAGAATCTCCGTCTCGATGTCAAAATGTTTAATGAATATCATGCCCTTTTGGTGCGTTTGGGAAAAGAGCTGTGCAAAAGCAATCCGCGCTGCGAGGTCTGTCCCTTGAATGACATCAATTTTGATTATAAGGCTTTTTTAGAGAAGAATTTTTTTACGGGGTTTACAAAATAATCTCGCAAGGATATAATGAGGGCAGTTTTCGGCGACCCCCATTTTAATCCACCGAGAAAAGGAGGAATCTTATGTGGTGTCCGTTCAAAGGCTACAGTCTGGAGCTCAGTATCTGGTATTTTGGGCTGAAGGTTTTTTTACTGCTTTGGATCGTCGTTGTTCCGGTTGTGATCACCTCCCGTCTAGAAAAGATTATTAAATTGCTGCAGGAAAAAAAGTGAGGATATCCCTTATTCCCCTTCTTATGCGAAAAAGAAACGATTGGGGTTTTACCATGATTGAGATCATTATTGTCCTGATTATTATCGGGATTATGGCCAGCTTATCTTTTGTGAGGTTTTTCAGGACCGTGGAATACGCCCGGGCCACCGAGGCCCTGGCGAGTCTCAATGCGATTCGTTTGTCGATGGAACGCTGCTATATGCAAACAAATTCCTTTACGCCTTGCAATGTCTTCTCTAATCTTGATCTGGAAGACCCCGGCGGCGCGGTCAACACGCATTTTAGTTACAGCTTTGTGTCGGTGGGGACAACCGCCTATACGATTCGGGCCACCCGCAATACGCGCGACGGAGGCACGTCCGGCGACCAAATCACGTTAGACAACGATGGCGCCGTGATCACGCGCAGCGGAACCGGCGCCTTCGCCAGTATTCAATAAGGGAAAATATTTTGATGATTCCATTAGTCATTCTTTTGATTTTGAATGCCCTTTTAACCCTCCTGATCTTGTGGCGGAGCTTTCAAAAAGATTCGCCTCAATTCAAAGGCCATTTCGAATCGCTTGAGAAAAATCAGGAGCGGATCGAACGGCTTCTGCGGGAAGAGATGGCCCAAAGCCGCCAGGAAAGCGCCGCCAGCCTCCAGCGGTCCCGAGAAGAAATGGCGCAAAGCCTCAACGGCTTTAGCCATGCCCTTTTGAATCAGCTGACCAGCCTCACGCAGATGAATGAGCAGAAGCTGGAGAACATGCGCCAGGTGGTGGAAGAGCGCTTGAGTTCTTTACAAACCGAAAACAGCGAAAAGCTGGAGAAGATGCGGGAAACCGTGGATGAGAAGCTGCATTCCACTTTGGAAAAACGCCTCGGGGAATCCTTTCAACTGGTGAGCGAACGCCTGGAAAAGGTGCATCAGGGATTAGGGGAGATGCAGAGTTTGGCCTCGGGCGTCGGGGATTTGAAGAAGGTCCTGGCGAACGTCAAAACCCGCGGCATGTGGGGAGAGGTGCAGCTGGGGAATCTGCTGGAGCAGATCTTGACCCCCGAGCAGTATGAAAAGAATGTGATCACCAAAAAAGGGAGCACGGAGCCGGTTGAGTTTGCCGTCAAGCTCCCCGGACACGACGGGCACACCGTGTATCTGCCGATTGACGCCAAGTTCCCCACCCAAGATTATGAGCGCCTGCAGGAGGCCCAGGAACAATCCAGCCCCGGCCTCGTCGAAGAAGCCAGCAAGGCCATCGAGAATCGATTGAAGCTCGAGGCCCGGAATATCCGGGATAAGTACATCGCCCCGCCGCAGACAACGGATTTTGGGATTCTGTTTTTGCCCACCGAAGGGCTGTACGCGGAGGTGCTGCGCCGGGCGGGATTTTGTGATGTCTTGCGCCGGGATTACCGGGTGATCGTCGCCGGCCCCACAACCATTGCAGCCCTGCTCAATAGTCTGCAGATGGGATTCCAGACGCTGGCGGTGCAAAAACGCGCCAGCGAGGTCTGGAGCCTACTGGGGGCTGTCAAAACCGAATTCAATAAATTCGGCGACATCCTTGACAAGACCCACAAGAAACTGCAGGAGGCCAGCTCAACGATCGAAGATGCCGCGCGCAGGTCGCGGATGATCGAACGAAAGTTGAAAGACGTCCAGCATCTGCCCTCTACCAATAAGGTACAGGACGGGGAGACCCACCTTTTTAAGGACACCCTAAGCGATGTTGTCATTGAATAGCTTCTTTAACGACCCCCAAGTCTTGGCGTTGGTGAGCGATCGATCCGTAGATTTTTCCCTCAACCCCGACAAAATGTCGGGGCGTAACGGCCAAGCGGCTTTCAGCCCCGAGCAAAAGGACTTTCTTTTAAAGCACATCGGCCCTTTGGAGCAGAAGATTTGGGAGCGGATTGTTTTTTTAAAGCAAATGCACGGCGCTGAGGTTGTCTGTGTCGGGAAGACAGAGGTCTCGCCGTCGCCATTTCCGGAAGCTGATGCCTTAATCACGAGGGAGGAGGGTGTCCCGCTCGCCGTGCGCAGTGCGGACTGCCTTCCCATTTTTCTTTTTGATCCCGAAACCAAGGCCGTGGGCTTGGTGCATGCGGGATGGCGGGGAAGCCTCCAGGGCATCGTGAAAAATACCGTCCAGCGGATGATGCGGGAATGGAAGACAGATCCCCAGGATTTAAAAGCCGCTTTTGGCCCGGCGCTGCGGGATTGCTGCTATCGAGTGGGAGCGGAATTTAAAGAGTACTTCCCTGAGGAGATTCACCCCCACCGCTTTGCTTCGTCCCGTGAAAGGCGAAGCCTTTCCGGGATTAAATCCCCGAAATCGCTTTGCGATTTCAGGGGACAAAGCGAAGCAGTGGGGGTGAATCAGCTATCTGATGAATTTACCCTGGATTTGGCTTTGGTCAACAAAAACCAGCTGTTGAGCGTGGGGGTCAAAGCGGATAATATTTTTGACTGCGGGATTTGCACCTCTTGCGATTCAAGGTTTTTTTCCTACCGACGGGAAGAGGAGAAGGCGGGCCGGATGATTTCGCTGGTGATGTTGAAATGAATATCGTTGTCTTTGTCACTGCCAAAGATTTGAGCGAAGCGAAGCGCATCAGCCAAAAGCTGCTCGAGGAAAAGCTCATTGCGTGTGCGAACATCGTGGAAGGGGTCAAGTCGTTTTTCTGGTGGCAGGGGAAAATCGACAACGCCCAAGAAGTTCTTCTTATTTTGAAAAGCCAGGAAAGCCTCTTTAAGAAAATCGTCAAGACGGTCAAATCCGTGCACAGTTATGAGGTGCCGGAGGTGATTGCCTTACCCATCGTTGAAGGCAATCCCGATTATTTGAGGTGGATCGATGAATCTCTCCGGCAGCATCCTTGATTATTTTGTGGTGCTCTTGATCGCCGGGGAGTATTTTTTCGTTAAGGCAGGGAGGTTAATGGAATGAAAGTTTTTATTCGTCTTGTTCTCATGGGTGGGTTACTTTGCGTAGCGTTGATTCCTTCGAGCGTTCGGGGAGAGTTTCCCTTTCTGGGAAATCCTTTGGTCGGTCAGGCGGCTGCGGATTTCACTTTGAAGACGCTCCAAGGTCCTTTGGTCAATATGACCCAATTTCGCGACAACAAAAGCGCCATTATCTTTTTCTGGGCGACGTGGTGCCCTCATTGCCGGGCGGCCTTAAAAGAGCTGGACAAACAAAGCGAGCAAATAGAGAAAAGCGGCATTAAGCTCATCCTTGTTGACGTGGGGGAAAGCGCCAAAGAGGTGAGCGCTTATGTGGCGAAAAACCATATCGATTTGACGGTCTTTTTAGACGAGGACTCCTCCTTAGGCGATCCTTATGCGATCATCGGGGTGCCCACGTTTGTCCTGGTGGACCAAGAAGGGATGGTGCGCTCCGTGGAGCACGCCCTCCCCGACAACTATAAAGACATTCTCCTTACAAAAAAGAACCCAACCACTCCTTAAATTTTCCTTTACTGCCTTTCTCTTTGTGCCTTCAGCTTAGAGATATTGTCCTCAAGATTGGCCTTGATTCTTAACGCAGAAAGAAAATCATTAAAGGCTTCATTCTGTTTTTCCTGAAAAAGCGTTTTGGCAAATTGGGCCTTTTCTTTCTCGAAATCCTCCTGGCTAACTGGCTGAAGTGAATCCAAATGAAGAATAGCGAACCCCCTGGAGGTCTCAACGACCTCGCTGATTTTATTTTGGGTATCGAGGCGGAAGGCCGCATCCTGGAATTCCTTGGAGATCCCTAAGCCCGGCAGGTATTCTCCGCGGTGAAAGAGGGGTGTTTTCAAGACGGGACGATTGAGGGGGGAGGCGGTTTGGGTAAAATCTTTTTGAGGGGTGTCGGCCAGATTTTCTTTAAGGGCCTTTAAATATTCCGAGGCCTTATTTTGGGCCAGGGCCTTGGCCTTCTCTAATAATAAGGCCTCTTTGATTTTTTCCCGGATTTCCTGGAATTCAGCCATGTGGGGAGGGTGTTTTTCTTTGATTTTGAGAATGTACGTCCCCTCCGTCGTTTCTAAAGCCTCGCTGATTTGGCCTTGCTCCATTTCGAAAGCCTTTTTGAGGAGCTCATAGGACCAGCCGATTTTTAGATTGGGTTGTTCCTGGCTGAAAAGACCGCTCTCCTGAACCGTTATCCCGTATTTTTCTCCAACCGTCTTTAAATCGGCCGAAGGCCCGGCCGGGGAGGCGGTTTTGAGCTCTTCGGCCATCTGGCGGATTTGGGATTCCTGCTGATCTTTTTCCGCGGCGGTCTTATCCTCTGGGGCCGGGATCTTTAAATATTCCACATTGATGAGCAAGGGCATGATGAAAAACGTCTTGTGGCCTTCGTAATATTCTCGTATTTCTTTCTCATCCACGACGGCTTCCTTTTTATAATCCTCAGGGGAAAACAAGACGTAGCTCACCTGAAGCTTGGCATTTTGCCTCTGGTATTCCTCAAAGAGCTCTTCCTCCGCGACCGAGACGCCGGAGGCCGCCTGCTGATATAATTTCATGAAGGCGATTGTGCCGCGGATACCCTCTTCAAAATCCCGGGGGGAGGATCGCAACACATACCGCAGCACATCATGATAGAGGAGCTTGTCAAATCGGTCGTTACGCTGAAAAAAAGGATACTGGGCGATCGTCTCGATGACCTCTTCATCGGAAACCCGGATCCCGCGTCTTCTCGCTTCCTTAAGTAAGATGAGCCGGTCCCAGGTTTCTGCCTCCAGATTGAGAAAAGGCTCGATCTTGTAAAATTCTTCGCCGTAGCGCAGGATCGCCTGATTGCGGGTATGGAGGTAACTTTCTTGAAAGGCATCCAGCGATATTTTGCGGCCAAAGATTTTTCCGGCATAATTGAAGGAGGAGTTATCAACGAGGTAGGCTGTTCCAAAAAATCCAAAAGAGATAATAATCACAACCGCCAGAACCCATAAGATCTTTTTGGAAACGCCTTTTTTGCGTAAGAGCTTGAGCATGAATCTTCTTTCCTTTAGGAGTTAAATCTTGTTTCGTTGAGTTTCAAGGAAGGTGCTTATTATACTGAATGATTCCAGCCTTTGACAAGGAATTTTCCTTAAGCTGTCAAATAGCCCTTGACGTCTTTCTATAATCTTCTATAATCTTATATATCTGAAATATAAGCAAAAGGATACCTCTATGAGCAGTCAATTTATTCTCCGTTTAGAGAATTTACCCCCCGAAATCTGGTCAAAGATCATCCAAATTGATGAATTGAAGGGGCGCTGGATATCCGGGGCCAAGTTGAACCCGGCTGTTTTGGGGCGCTTAAAAAGGTCGGTTCTGGTCACCTCCACCGGCGCTTCCACGCGCATTGAAGGGGCCAGGCTTTCCGATGAAGACATCGAAAAATTGATGCGCGGCATTTCCATCCAAAAATTCGCGGACCGCGACAAGCAGGAAGTGCAGGGATATTATGAACTGTTGCAAAATGTCTTTGAAGCTTGGGCTGCGATCCGTTTCACGGAAGGCACGATCAAACATTTCCACAAAGAGCTTTTAAAGCATGTTGAGAAAGATAAACGGCATCGCGGCGAATACAAGAGGACCGAAAACAAAGTTTACATGATCGATACGGCCGGCAAATCGGTTGGAATTCTCTTTGACACAACACCGGCCTACCTGACACCTAAAGAGATGCAGGAGCTGGTTGAAGCCACCCAGAATGCTTTCAAGGAAAAGAAGTATCATCCGCTGCTGATTATCGGCAATTTTCTGGTTGAATTCCTGCTGATTCATCCTTTTGCAGACGGTAATGGAAGGATTTCGCGTATATTAACGAATCTTCTTTTATTACAGCACGGATACGTCTACGCGCCTTACGTTTCCCATGAGAAACTGGTCGAGGATAATAAACCGGATTATGACCTGGCGCTGCGCAAGAGCCAGAAGACCATGCGCATAAAGAGCCCGGACATCACCCCCTGGCTGGAATTCTTTTTATCCGTTGTCCACACGCAGGCGCAGGCGGCGATTGAGCTTTTGTCCGCGGAGAATATCGACAAAATTCTGTCTCCGAAGCAAATAGACGTGTGGGAGTATCTGCAAAAAGTGGAAGAGGCCTCACCTGGAGAAATTTCCCAAAAGACACAAGTCGCGCGGCCAACGGTCAATCAGGTTCTGGATAAATTAATGCGCTTAAAGAAAATTGAGCGAATCGGGCTTGGGAGGACGACGAGGTATAGGAAGGTTTGAAATATAAATGTATTTATTGTTTACAAGACAAAGCCAGGGAATTATTCTCAAAACGAGAACATGTTTTACCCCAATGTTTGGGAACCTTTTCTCCGAATAATTTTGTTTTGCATGAAATGGTTTGCAATGATTGTAATCAATATTTTGGCGATGTGCTTGAATTAAATTTGGGAAGAGATACCATCGAGGGTATTGAACGATATAAACTCGGCATAAAACCGGATAAACAACCAAAACATAAAAGGTTGAGATTTAAAATCGCCGAGGGTGAATTGGCAGGTATTATTGTAACGCCAAAGCCATCGGAAATTGAAAACACAATTGATATTGAACCCGTTCTTCAGATTGGGATATTCGATGAGGTAAAAAGTCGATTCGATTACTTTGATGACCACGTTCCTTATTTAATACCCTCCGTTAGCGATCTAAAGACACAAGGCAGAAAAACGGACAATTTAAGATCCGATTTTATTACAAAAGATGATGTTGAGCTTCAATCTTTGGTAGAGCGATTAAAGGCAAAGGGCTATAAAGAAATCAAATTAGAATCGCCCAGAGAGTGGCCGGAGTATGTTAAGCGTCGAAATTTAACTTGGGTGGCTGGTGAAATAAGGATTGATAGAATCATTTACAGAGGTCTTTGCAAAATCGTCTTTAATTACCTCGCCTCGCTCCAAGGAAGGGATTTTGCGTTATCAGAGAATTTTAATGAAATACGAAGCTTTATCCGATATGACCAAGGAAACTCTGACGATTTCTTTTTTGTCAATCAGCCTCCAATTCTAAAGAATGATAGGCGATTCTTAAAGCTAGGAGTCAAGGAAACACGAGGGCATTTAATTGTCTTAGAGTGGAATGGGATGTCTTTACAGGGCAGGTTGAGTTTGTTCAATCTCAATACGTATCTAATAAGATTATGCAAACATTTTGACGGCATTTGGACGCCAACAAAGTCGGGACATCATTTTGATGTGGAATCTTGGACGATCAATCCCATGTTCTCTATCAGCAGGACGCTTTTATTAAAGGAAAGACTTTTATGACTGAACTCATTTGGGACGGGAAATATAAAGAGGGCAAGAAGGCGGCGCCGGTGAAGATTGCGCTGCCGTTTCAGAAGTAATGTGACAGTCACAGCAGGGACAGTCATTTTGTCAATTTTTTGGTACTGACATCAGATCTGGTTGCCTGGCTGCCCCCAAAGCG
>Ga0114945_10001035_pt1 | contig 17624 bp, 17 predicted proteins | sample OV2TP3_FD_87194 | JGI IMG/M metagenome (GOLD analysis project Ga0114945, IMG submission 87194) | Hot spring microbial communities from Beatty, Nevada to study Microbial Dark Matter (Phase II) - OV2 TP3 | ecosystem: Environmental > Aquatic > Thermal springs > Hot (42-90C) | place: USA: Beatty...
ACACCCAACTCTTTAAGAGCTTGTAACCCAAAACGCTCCTCTTTTTCCGTAAAAGCAATATGCGGCGTTTTGCATCCTAAAATATTCCTTAATCTTACTTTTTCCTTGGTCGTTATCGTCGAAATATGACTCATAGGTAAAATATGGGCTCGGTATCCTGAAAACTTCATGGATATCCGGTTGACCATTTTAAAAAATGCTCCAAATGGAACGGAACGCAAAACCCCTTTCCACATCTTGACCCACTGTTGATTGCAAATAGACCCATCCGAGCAAAAAAAATAAAAAATGTCAAAATTTTTTCTGTCATGGGCTTCTGCCAAACATTCACTCAAATACCAATCGGCCCTATACATGTTGCCGATTCTTGAAACATCAATTCCCCCTAGGCGTATCACAAGGAATAGCCGCAACATTCGCAATATCACAACACACACAAAGGCAGGAATCGCAAGAATAAATTTTAAAGATAATTCATAGATGCTTTTCATTAGTCATTCACTCTCCTGAATATTGAAGGATTAATGACGTTTTATAATCTTCCCTGGCACTCCCACAACAGTGACGTTATCTGGAACGTCATTGACAACAACTGTCCCCGCACCAACGATAGACCTTTGGCCTATTTTTATCCTATTAATAATCACAGCGCCTGTGTTCACCCGCGCAAAAGCGCCAATCGTGACATTCCCGGCCGTGACGGCCCCCGGTCCAACAGAAGCGCATTCCCTAAGAACATTATGATGGTCTAAATGGGCACTGGTCACAATAACACCAGGAAATAATTCCGATCTATAACCTACAAAACTATTGGCCTGTAAAATAATATTATCGTGAAGAATGACATCCTCCATAATTACTGCTGTTGGATGAATCGCATTGATTAACTTTAACCCTTTTTTTCTGGCCATATCAATATGTTTCAGTCTGCTGCGCGCATCAGGGTCATCTGTAGTGACAAGAACATTTTTTATTTTGAGATCCATCAAAATGGAAGCCCAATCGGCAGAATTAATCAGAGGTTTATCTTTAAAAATGTTTTCTGTTGGATAAGAAAACTGCCTTGTATCTCTTTGAATTTGACCGACGTCAATTTTTAAAGGCCGATCGGTCGCATTCACAAAACAGGCCACCTGATAGCCGCAGTGTTTTTCCAGCCAGGCCTGAACTTGCCCTGCTCCCCCGTCATGCCAACCGACAATGGCTACAGAATCTTCCTGTACCTTAATTCCCAACTCCAGCAAATTCTTCTCCATAAACTTTAAGCCTATCGATAACACGGTTGATATTCTCTAAGGACTGCGCTGGTCCACAGGGCAGAACAAGACCTTGTGTTCCAAAAATTTCGGCATTGGGAAATTCACCTGAAACCCCTAAATGTCCGGCCGTTTCTAAATTGGGGTAAAGAGGTCGTGCTTGGATCTGCTCCTTAGCCAAGAAAGATACAATCTTTTCTCGTTCTTGACATAACACTTCTATATAAATGGGTATTTCTCCCTCAGAGATATTCACAGGGATTAACTTTAAGAAGGGAAATGCTTGAAGCCCTTTTTCATAGGCTATATAAATTTCCTTAAGACGCCTAATCCGTTCCTCAACACGATTAAGCTGCGCCAACCCAACAGAGGCTTGTAGATCTGTGAATCGAAAATTAAAACCCATTTGATGAAAGGTACAGTTGATAACATCATCCACGCCATGGGTTCTAATCCTTTTTAGTTGCTCGTAAACTTCTCTCTTTCTGGTGACAACGAACCCTCCCTGGCCGGTGGGAAGCAGTTTAGCCACAGAAAGGGAAAAACATCCTGCATCAGATTCCGTCCCTATAAATTTTCCACCGCGCTTTGAAAAAAGTGCCTGAGCCGCGTCTTCGATAACGGTCAGTCCATATTGATCGGCAATGTTCCAGACCTGCTCCATAGCCACGGTACGACCGTTAAGCGAGACAGGAATAATCGCCTTGGTGCGAGAGGTAATCTTTTGCCTGATTTGTGAAACATCCATAATCGGAATATCGGGTAAAACATCAACTAATACAACGTTGGCGCCGAGCAAGATTGGCGCATGGGCTGTGGCAATCCATGTCCGGTTGGGAACAATAACTTCATCGTCACGCTTAATATCCAATGCCATCAATGCCATAAGAAGCGCCATGCTGCCGCTTGTTGTAGCCACCACATAGGGGACATTCAAGGCCTGAGCTATCTTTGTCTCAAACTCAGCCGTTACTGGCCCTTGACTGATATGCCCTGAAGCGAGGGAACTGACCACCTTTTGGATATCTTCTTCCCCAAAATCTGTCCACCACCAAGAAATTCTATTCATTATGAATACCTTTTGCCCGAAGCGTACGAAAATACACGCCCACTCAGATTCTGTCGATAAGCACAGCACGCCTCAATATCACTTTCCTCTGGTGCCCACGGTGCGAAAACAGTGTCTGCGCTTCGAAACGGTCCTTTGGTTGTTTCATGAAAGACAAAAAAATCACTATTAATCATCAATGTATGATAATAAGATTCTGACATGCGATAATAAAACTTACGTCCTGAAGAATATTGACCCAAAGAAATGATTTCCGCGATATCGCCCTGTTTATTAAAAAGAACAAAATCAGCGTCTCCCTCAACAACATGGAGCGATTCACTTTTGTTGAGATGTTTATGTGGCCTGATATAAGCATCCTTGGTATGAATGATAAGCATCTCGTGAAGGGTATCATGAACATCCCTATGGCAGCACAAACGAATGCGTTTGCGGTCATTGTTCAAAGCCCTTAGTCTGAGAGCAGCGATATTCACTTCAGAAACTTTTACAACCTCTTCGCTGGCATGCAAGACTTCCTTATTCACTTCTTTAGAGAACATAGGAAAATTCTCCTGCTGTTGGTTCTGGTATCCGTAGGGCCAATGGACTGGCTGGAAAGATCGAACAAAAAGTCCCTCTCCAATCTTTATGAACTCGAAGAACTTTTTCTTCACTGATCGGATTAAGGCTTAAAAGACAAAGCTTAACATTCTTTCTGTAAAGAAATGAAGATTCATAAATAGGAAGTCGGCAACCCGGCATAAAAAGTCCACGTTTATGGGGATTGTCATCGATGAAAAAATCAATTGTATCTTTCAATCCTAATAGATTAACAAATGTGCAGGCGAGGTGTCCTGCCCCAAAAAGGGCAATTTTCTCCTGATTCTGCCGATATTCTCTAAGGAATTTCTGAAAGGCAAGTGCTCTTTTGGGTAAGTAGTGAGCAAAATCGCGTGCGCAGACTAACTCTTGATTGAGTGTATCTTGGGAAGCTTTCGATCGTTGTGCCTTTCTATCAGTCTGAACGATAGCCACCAAAGAGTTTTCAAATGGATAGGGATAGCACTCATGCCATTTCGAGGTTAAACCGGCAAATTTCAGAGAACACTCAAAAGTTTCCGGAGTAAAATAAAGCGTATGTTCTTCCCAGATGGTCGTATAATCATGGTTTTTTAAAGCCCGCTGGCAATCAGGTACTTCAAAAACAATATAGCCTTCTTTTGCTGTCAAAATTTTTAAAGCCTCAATAAACTCTCCCACATGATGCGCATGTTCAAGGATATGGCGAACAACAATCACATCAAACTGACCCCGCTTTTGGATGATGTTGGACGCTGCCTCCGCTGTCAAACAGGCCTGAATTGTTTCGACACCTACACCTTTTTGATCAATGCCTAAATCAACTTTTGGATCCAGCCGATGCGTTTGAGAAAACCCCAATTTCTCAAGACGCATTAATGTTGAATCATCTTTAAAGCTCATCCCGCAAAAACTCGACTTCGATGTTATTCCGGGTAAAGTTTTGATCATTTCCACCAAACGATCCAAATGTTCTTCTGGCTCATTATATGTGATCCAATCATACAATGGGCGCAGTTCATCGGCGGGGACAGGGTTATTAATCTGGATAAGCCCGCAATCCTGGCATTGATTCAAAATCATAGGATACCTTTTCTCACGTTGTCCCTTGGCCGAAAGAAAGCGGTTGGAAACCGGCTGTTGACCAACATCCAAGAGTTGTTTGATATTTTCTGAAGCACAAAAATAACACGATAACAACATCATCTATGATGTGGCTCCTTGGATAGCCCACTGGTCCGAACGGGCCTCGGCCTCGAAAGTCTTTTGTATCCCCTCTTCCAAAGGAGTAAACCGAAAATCTGGCAAGAAACGCTTAAATAGCCTATTGTCAAAAACGTTATCCACCTTATTCTTGGTTCTTGGCTTAGACGTTAGATCCAATTTTCTACCCATGAGATCAGAAACTTCTTTAAAAACTTCCTTAAATGAATAGCTCCGACCACTGGCGACATTGACAACGCCATTAAAATCACTCGTCAATAAAATGCACACGATGCGCACAATATCTTCCACAAAAATAAATTCCCGTAATTCTGTGCCATCCCCCCAAAGCGTAATGGACTCACGGCTTAGAGCCGCCTTGATAAATCCCACCGGGCCGTAGGTCTTTCCCATATCTCCCGGGCCATAAATAAGCGGAGGACGTATAATCACTAGTGAATCTTTTAGTTCACCAGCCTTCCGATATAAACATTCTGCACTAAATTTGGCCGCACCATAATAGGATGTAGGATTGACTGGTGTTTGTTCCGTAATCGAAGTATTGTGAATATCTTCTCCGTAAACAGCGGCCGAACTAAAGAAAACAAACCTTTTTACCGGCTTTTGAGAAAGAATTCGACAAAGATTGATCGTCATATTCAAATTATTCTTAAATGCCTCAAGGGTATCGCCGAATTGACGCTTCACAGCTGCGCACATGATAACGGCAGTTTCAGGGTCAAAAAGTTCAGTCAAGCGATCCACATCCTCGGATTTCGTCAAATCAACGGCTGGTAAAGATTTCCCTATAATTTTTGTCCCCTGATACTTACCCTCAAAAGCCTTTTCCAAATGGTGCCCGATAAATCCGGAATGCCCTAAAAGAATAATTTTTTTCATATCTCACTGAAAAATTAAACGGCAAAACTGGGATGAACCCCCCTGACTTCGTCGAGAGCCGTTAGTGCACGCGCGAGACTCGCATGCTCTTGCAATTCGATGCCGCAATCAATCACAAGACTTTGCCCTGTAATACCGGATGACTGAGGACTGCAAAGAAACATGACCGCATTGGCCACATCCTCTGCGGTGACCATCCTGCCCATGGGCGATACCTTCGCGTAAAGATCATGAAGATTTTTATTGCGCGCATAATAACCCTTATTTTCCTCCTTCAAGACGATGTGGGGTGAAACGCCATTCACTCTGATGCCCTTTGGCGCCAAAACAAGAGCATAACAGCGTATCATTTGTTCAAGCGCAGCCTTGACAACATGGTAGCCCACAGACTTTTCATTAGCGATATAATGACTGGCAATGGAGCTGATCATGACAATAGAATTTCTTTGTGTGTCTTCGAAGGCATTGCTTGCCAATTCAATAATCTGTTTCGTTGCTGTTAAATTTGTTTCAATCTGTCCAGCCCAATCATCTCCGGGGCCTCGAAATTGCTGACAAAAAATGAGATGATTTAATTTTCCGCTATGCCCAATGATCTCATGAAATACTCTTTGGAAAGTATCTTGATCGGTGATGTCCGCAATCCAATAATGGACATCTCTATATTTCTCCTGGGGCTCTTTTCTGCTGACAACAGACAAATGATAACCTGCCTTAATCATAGCCTGGACGATAGCCCGCCCAATGCCCTTCGTTCCTCCAATGACAAGCATATGGTCTTTTTTCATAGGACAGCCACTTCCTTGGAAATAATTTTCATCTCAGGCAAAGGAACAATAAAATGTCCCCCTTGATCTAAATACAAGGAATGTCGGTTGATGATCATTTCATGGAAACGCCATGGTAAAATAATAATATAATCGAGTTTCCGATCATAGATTTCGTCAGAGGCCAAAATTGGAATATGGTGGCCGGGACTAAACATATTAAATTTGGCCGTATTATCTTCGAACAAGAATTCCAGTTTTTCCCCTAGACCAAAATAATATAAAAATGTCGTGACACTATGCGACGCCCCATAACCGGCGATTGTTCTTTTCTCTCTCTTCAAATCATTCATCAGATTTAAAATTTTATTTTTCTCGTTATCGATTTGCCTTTTAAAATTTTTAAATGCCTCTGCGCGATCCAGACCAAATTCTATTTCGGACTGGATCATCTGATCAACGGAAGGTGATCTTCTTCGAGGACCGCCCTTAAACTGGACGACACCGCGTAAAGACCCTCCCTTAGTCGGAACACAAATGATATCAATCAATTCCATTCCACACCTTTTTAAAAAAATATCCAGAGGTTTAACAGCGAAATAAGATAAATGTTCGTGATAAATGTTGTCAAAAACCATGTTTTGGACTAATTTAAGCAAATATCCTGTCTCAAAGATAAATAGACCATCGTCGGCCAAGAGTTCACGAATACTGTGCATAAAGGCAATCATATCATCAACATTCGCCATTACATTATTGGCCGTGATGATTTGGGCGCACCCTCGTTCATGTTTCAATTCTCGGGCAAGTTCAATATCATAATATCGAGCAAGGGTTTCAATGCCTGATTCTGTTGCTTTTTGGGCGATTGAGCGTGCCGGATCGATGCCTAAGACATTAAAACCTCTCTGCTGAAATTCTTTTAAAAATAGACCGTCATTGCTCCCCACGTCAACAATCAACGCTCGGTCGGGGACGGAAAAATGTTTAAGAATATATTGCGCATATCCTTGAAAATGTTGACTTAAATCCGGAGAGCTTGAAGAAACATATTTAAAATTTCTATACAAAATTTCTGGATCAACAATATCAAGTAAAAAAACACAGCCACAGTTATGGCACAAGGCAACTTCCAAGGGATAAAGCTCTTGGACCTCCCATCGTTTTTCATAAGAAACATAATCGCCAGCAATCGGTGTTGGCTCAAGGCAAAAAACAACTTCTGGGTCTGTCTGACCACACAATCGGCAATCTTTTCTTCTGTAAAATGTCCTGTTCATTGTACGGAACGAATAAAGTCGTCTACTCTCGCTATTAATTCCCTTTGAAACTGATTGACTGGAACATCCTCACCAACTTCCGGAGCCCAGGGGGCATAAATGGCCTCGAAGGGCTTAAACGGACCATCAATCGTTTCGTGAAATAACAAAAAATCTGAGACGACAAGGGGTGTATAATAATAAATCTCATTGAGACGATAATAAAAATGACGTCCGCTCCCATACTTGCCCATGGGAATAACATCAACAATGGCCCCTTGCTCATCAAATAAAATCAAATCAGCCGTCCCCTCAATCACATGATAAGAAATATGTTTACCAGGATGTTTATGCGGACGTATGTAGGCCTGCTTTGAGTGCAAGATAAACATCTCATGAACAGGATCTTTAAGGTCTCGATGCATACACAACCGAATGCTTTTGCGATGACTGTACTGCACCTTTTGTTTTAAAAACTCAATTTCTTGAGTTCCGATTTTAACGAACGGGTCTTTCACGAAAAGAACAGCATCGCTCTCAATTCTTATATTGACGTCCGGGTTCATGAGAATACTTTCCGATCGCCCGCAAGGCTTAAAGGAGTTCTTCTTTCTTGAGACATTGATGAAATCACCTCAACAGTAGGTAAAAATTTAAGAAAACACCCGCCCTGTTTAAGATAATTCAGATGTTTCTTCATGATGGGATGTGCATATCTCCACGCTAAAATAAGAACATAATCGGGTTTTCGCTCATAGATGATCTGCGAAGGGAAAACCTGAAGATGATGACCCGGGCTATAAAGATGGTGCCTCGTTGGGTTATCATCAACGAGGAAACTTAAACAATCTTTAAGGTCAAAATAATAAAGCAGAGTGGTTACGCCAACGGAGGCTCCGTATCCTGCTATTGTTTTGCCTTGTGCCTTAAGAGCAGAAAGAACTCTCTTCAGTTGGTCTCTTAACGATCCAATTTTATTCACAAAAATTTTCAATGGCGTTAACGAATCAAAACCTAGCTCTGTCTCCAGAGTCATCAATTCCGCAACAGACGGGGATACAGACCTGCTGGCGCCCTCCAACTGGACGGTACAGCGGATGGACCCTCCTTTTGTTGCCACGCGCTCAACATCGATGAGTTCTAATCCATGATTTCCAAAAAATTTAACAAGTGGTTTAATGGAGAAATAACACAAATGTTCATGATAAATGTTGTCAAAAACCATATTTTGGACTAAATCGATCATATATCCCGTTTCAAAAATAAAGACACTGTCTAAAGTTAAAACTTCCTTAATCCCATCAATGAAATCATTTAAATCATCAACATTAGCAAAAACATTATTGGCCGTGACGACGGTAGCCGAACCGTGGCTTTTTTTGATTTCGCGGGCAAGAGCCTTGTTAAAAAAATTGGGTAATGTCTCAACACCTGATGCTGTAACCCTCTTGGCAATCTCCAAGGACGGCTCGATGCCTAAGACACGCATACCCTTCCCTTGGAAATATTTCAAGAGCGTACCGTCATTGCTGCCAATATCAATAACCAATGAATCTTTTGGGGGATTTACGCATCGCAAAACTTTGTCGGCGTAATGTTTAAAGTGGGCTTTTAACCCTAAAGAAGAAGATGTTTCATAGAGATACTCCCCATAAACAAGCTCTTGGTTGATCACGCCTGGAACCTGCAACAAACAGCAATCTTGACAGAAATATAATTCCAAAGGATATTCTTGCTGAATTTTATCCAATCGATTTTCAGGAATAAAATCATCACCGACAGGAGTTGATCCAATATTCATAATCAGTTCCAAGTTTCGGCTCTGGCACAATCGACATAGATCATGTTTAATAAAGTTGCGCATTCTTTTCTTCCTTAAAAGTTAATCCATCGCAATCAAGACGCGGCCTGTTTGCCCTTTTCGAATGGCAGCCAGTGCTTCATTAACCTGCCCTAATGGAAACTGATGGGTAATCATCCCCTCTAACGTTAATCTCCCCCGTTTCCATAATTGGATATAACGGGGAATTTCAATATTGGGCTGAACACTTCCCCCATATGATCCTTTCAAAACTTTTTTGAAATGCAACGGCAGAGAATAAATAGAAATGTTATCTCCTTTTCGGGGGACACCAACAAGAATAGTTTTTCCATCTGGATGAGTTATGTTGTAGGCCATTTCAATAACACGCGCATTTCCGGTGGTGTCGATTACAACATCCGCGCCCTGGTCTCCCACAATCTTTAAGATTTCCTCTTTCCAAGAATTTGAATCTTTCGAATTAAAGACATGGGTCGCGCCAAACTTCTTTGCTGTCTCCAATTTTGAATCGAAAAGATCAATGCCGATGATCGGATTGGCGGAAACCATTCCCGCCGCTTGAACCAAATTTAAACCGACCCCTCCGACTCCAAAAACGACAACAGACTGGCCGATTTTAACCTGAGCATCATTGTTAATCACTCCCATCGCTGTTGGAACCGCGCAGCCAAAAAGCGGTGCTAATTTCATATCAAAATCATCGGGAATAATCGTCAGCCGATTTTCGGAAACAACAGCATGATCATTAAAGGTCGTGATCCATCCCGCGTTGACTTTCCTCCCATTCCAGCGGTAACACGGCGTCTGAGATTGAATGCCATCACTTTGACGCCAATGCATCACAACATGATCACTGGGTTTAACTCGTGTCACCCCCTCGCCGGCGGCCACAACGACACCCGAACCCTCATGCCCCAAAAGATGAGGTAAAAATTTATCTGGTCCTTTCGCTCCTTCCATTTCATTAAACTGCGCTCCACAGATGCCACTGTAATGAACCTTAACCAACACTTGACCAAAGGATAACTGTCCAGGAAGTTCTATTTCGGCAACAATCAAAGGTTTATTCAATTCGACCAAAATCGCCGCTTTCATGGTCTTCACCGGCAACTTCCTTCTTTCCAGTTCCGCTTGTGTTTGATTCATAATCTGTCCTTTATCGATTTAATGGCTTACTCAAAATAAATAAACTCATAATCTCCGGTATAGCCAAAATGTTCATAAATCCAAATCCATTCCTCCTGGTCAAAGAAGGACTCACAGGTCAAAGCCCAGCATTGCAGGTTAAACTGTTCCAACTCATTGCGGTAACTCTCAAGCATGATATATTTGTTTTTGCCGACCCTCTCGACCTCTTTAATCGCCGTTTCCAATTCAAAAATACGCAGATTGTGAAAGCAGCCCAGGGAAATGACCAAATCAAAATAATTATCCTCAAACGGATAGGGATCTTGGGCTCTGTGAATACGAAGATTTCCTCGAATCTCCTCAGGCGCATCGGCGATGCCATGCTTGGAGATATCAAAACCGACAATTTCCGCTTGAGGAAGTAATCTCTTGAATTCATAAAGTAAGTGAGCCTTACCACAACCGACATCGAGAATTTTCGCATCTGCCATAAGATCGTAAATATCGATGAATTCCTGGGCTACAGCCTTCCAACGGCCATCATACTTATAACCCCCATATCCATAACGGCGGTCCCCATCCCAATAATCAAACTCATATCCTTTGGCCTTAAGCATGCAATGAACTTTATCGTCCACCATGCGGTCGATATAACCTCGCTTTGTCCTTTTATGTAACGGTGTAACAACTTCCAACAGCTTACCCATCAATAACCCCCCGTTCGTATTTCTAAACAACTAATTTACTTTGAGTCTTATGGGCCCGTTTAATGAATGCAATTATATTCTCTTCTGAAATCGAATATTTTTTCATTTGATCGTTTTGAGAGCCGTAGATATTTGGGAAAACATCGGGGATTCCGATTCTTTTAAAGCTTTTCGGTGTCTCAAAACCAGCTTCGGCAATAATCTCAGCGATGGCACTTCCCAACCCGCCAATGATCGAATGCTCCTCAACAACAACAATGTTAGGAATTCTTTCGCAATGCTTCTTAATCATAGGAACATCCAAAGGTTTGATTGTAGGGACATGAAGAATTGTTATCTCAATACCTTGTGCACTTAATGCCTCAGCCGCTTTTTGGGCAATGCCTAACGTAATCCCGGTTGTTATGACAACCGCATCCTCTCCCTCACGCATCACAAAAATTTTTCTAATCTCAAACGGTTCGTGATCATTGGTCACAATAGGATCAGCTCCTTTAGCGAGACGAATGTAGATCGGTCCGGGATAATTAACGGTTAAGGGCATCATCCGACGCATTTCTTCAGCATCAGCTACCGCAATAATGGTCATGTTGGGAATAGCACGTAAAATCGCAATGTCGTCAATCGCCAGATGCGTTGGCCCTAGGGGCGCATAAACCAATCCTCCTCCATTGGCAATCAACCGAATATTGGCCTTATGGAGACAAGCGTCTAAGACAATCTGTTCAAAACAGCGGCGGGTAAGAAAAGTGGCAATCGTATTGACATAGACAATTTTCCCTTCTAGAGCCAAACCGCAGCCCATGCTAATGAGATTAGCTTCGCTAACGCCTTCCATAAAGAAACGCTGTGGCATATCTTCTTTAAATTGTTGAAGCGTCTCAACACCCAGATCAGAACCAATAAAAAATATTCGCTCATTCTTTTTAGCAAGCTCATACACCATTTCAAGACAAGCTTTGCGCATCTAGGAAACTCCCAATTCTTTCAAAAGCCTCTGAATCTCCTCATCGGCCACTTTGCTTTTATGATGCCATTTTAAATTATTTTCGACATAACTTATGCCTTTGCCCTTGATGGTGTGACAAATGATCGCATTGGGTTTATCGGCTTCGAATGGAACCTGCAAAAAAGTTGACTTTAATTCTTCAACATTATGGCCGTCCACTTCCTTTGTAGAAAACCCAAACGCTCTCCATTTATCCACCAAAGGTTCGAGGTCTAACACCTCAAACGTCGTAGAATACGATTGATGCTTATTATAATCAATAATGACCGTTAAATTATTGATCTTATGCTTACCCGCACACAAGGCTGCCTCCCAAATAGAGCCTTCATTGCATTCTCCATCACCAACGATCACGAAGATACGATAATCAGCTTTTTGATATCGAGCATTTAAGGCCATCCCAAGGCCCAACGAAAAACCGTGCCCTAAACTACCCGTTGATACCTCAATACCGGGAACCTTGTGTTCGGGATGACCTCCAAGGATACCATCGACTTTACAGAATTTCCACAGCTCTAATTCGGGAAAGAATCCCTTTTCAGCCAGCAAGACATAAAGGGCCATACAACCATGCCCCTTGCTTAAAATACAACGGTCACGATCAGGCCAATGAGGGTTTTTAGGATCATAACGAAGAATATCATCATAAAGAACCCTTAAGATCTCCACCAGAGAAAAGGCCGATCCGACATGCCCTCTGCCTCCGGCCTGCAAAGTTTTCACAATAACCTTCCTGAGTTCTTTTGATCTTTGATCTAATGCCACTTTATCCCCTCTTTTAAAATGATGTTTCGTAGGGAAATCCCGTATACGTCTGTTTCAGGTTATTAAGCATCTTCTGAGCCTTGAAAAGCTGTGCCTTTAGTATGTGTCGTTTGCCGTTTTTCTCCATTTGAGCGAAATGGCGCCGGCGGAAATCCCCGGGAATAAACTCATTTAAAAATATAAGACACCATTTAAGGCCAAAAAAAGGATAGAGAATTTTAACCCTATCCCTCAATTGCTCGCATTCCTTGAATAATTTAAGAATACCGGTGACAAATTGTTGTTTACAATCTCGGTTAAGCGTCATGGCCGGGTGAAGCAAAAAATCTGAAATTGTTTTCGCCGGATCATCCCAGCCAAAATGTTCAAAATCCAAGAATACAATCCGTCCGGCCTTATCCCTTAACGCATTATGAAAACCAAAGTCGGAAGGACTCAAGGTTTTCTCCTTCTCATTGATCGTATCGTCAAATGATAAACCTAATTCTAAAAGATGTTTCTCAGCCCATTGAATGAATATTTGCCAAAAAGGTAGAAAATCATTGTTTAAATAATCTTTCATGGCATGATATACGTCCACATCCTCCTTCACCTCCTGCAGCTGAAGGACTCTCATCTTGATATTTGCATTAAGATCTTTGACTGAAAAAAATGCTTCTGAAGCACAAGAGAAAATTCTTCCATGATGTCTAAGATTTTTTAATTCCGCAAGAAATTCAATCGCACACTTTATATCTTGACTTTGGACTTGGCTCGAAATAACTTTTTCTCCCTCAATGAATTGATAAATAGCGCACCTTTCCTCTTCAGCCACAGCAATCGGCCGAGGAATAGACCTGATTCCATTCTTCCAAAGAAAAGTCAAACTCAAAAATTCAGCGCTCAAGCGATCTCTTTTATCCTCATCATCACGATAATAAAACTTTAAAAGATATTTGGTAGCATCCTGTGCATCCAATTGATAAACTCTGCTATTAAGCCCCCCTCCTATCCGTTGCAAGCTAACAACCGAAGTCGAAAGCAGCCTGTCCGCGATGCTTCCAACATCTGTTAGAAATTCATTCTCTTTTTTTTGCAAAGAAATATTCATAAATTTCTTTCCAGGAAGCAAATGTTTTGACATCCTTTATCTGTGAGCGTTCCTTAGTATAAAGAATCCGCTCAACATTGGTTGGAAATGAATCCTCCGAAAAAGTCTCTTCTAAATCATCGATGAAGTGCGTACATCCAAGTTGTTTTATCCGTTCTATTTTCTCCTGCCTCGTCGATTCAAAATAGATCTTGTCGAGAGACAGACCCAAGCCATCCTTGTCAAAAAATTGATTCCTTTTCATCCAACCGATGGCCGTATCTCTAAAATTAACCCGTTCATCGCCCAAGGAAGCGAATTCTGTCTTATGACTGATAATGAACACAGAGATCGCGGCCCCACGGCAGGCATCCAAGAATGGTTTTACTCCCTCAAACAACAAAGAGCCATTCATCCCTTTGCCGTAGATAAAAGCCTGTAATTTCTGCCATTTGATTTCACCGTCTGGCAACCGCCGGATTTTATCTCGAATATTTTTTTTATCTCTTTGTGCTCCCGAAGGAATCAAACCCGATTGAAGCGCCCTCTCATAAAGAACGTTATCGTAATTGACGAGCGTATTGTCAAAATCGATCCCTAAAATCATGCAACTCCTTCGGGTTGGAACGACTTTAACCTCTTAATATTATAATAACGAATATTATTCATAGGGTCCTCAAATTTACCAGCCTGAAAAGCTTTGATCAATTCCCGCACAGCGTCTTCGATGGTATGGGAAGGAACAAAACCCAATTCTTTCTTAATTTTTTCCGAAGAAATACGGTAGGATCGGATATCATCAGAAGGTGAGGTTTCAATCGTGGGCTGCGGCCGATCGGGCAGCTCCTGGCGCATAACGGTTTGTACAATATCGGCGATTTCGGCAATACTTCGATTTTGATAGCCGGCATTATAAATCTTTCCAGCAATCTTCTTCTTGGGCAAATTAAGAAGCATAATGTATAAATCCGTGATATCTTCGATATGGATATTCGGACGCTCCTGTTTGCCGCCAAAGACCGTTATATGATTCTTGTTATAAGCGTGATTTGTCAAAATATTGACCGTCAGATCAAATCTTTGTCGGGGAGAATAGCCGCAAACGGTAGCGGGACGAATCGTCACAGTCGTAAAATCATCGGATTGATATTTCAATAGAATCGGCTCGCAAAGCCCTTTATATTTATTGTAATCCGTAATCGGCAACAGAGGATGATCTTCTGTGACATTTTCCGCATCACTTATCCCGTAAACGCTGCATGTCGAGGCATAGATAAATCTTTTGACTCCGCTTTCTTTGCTGATTTGAACAAGGGGTTCAAAAGCCTCATAATTAACTTTTCGGCTTAACTCGGGATTTAATTCAAAGGTGGGGTCATTGGATATGCACGCCAGATGAATCACAGCGTCACAGCCCGGCAGAACCTTTTTCAACAACTCTTGATCACACATATCCCCTTTGATGGCTTCCAGATGGGACCTGTCTTGAATTCCATCAAAAACGTCCTCGCCATAAGTAAATAAATCCAATACTTTAACCCTATAGTTTTCGGCTAAAAGCTTTGGGACCAAAACAGCTCCGACATATCCTGCGCCCCCTGTGGCCAAAATGGTCGAATGGTTGTCCATGGAGAACCTTTCTATTTTAATAATCTCGTGATAAACTTCATTAAATCCACTAAGCTCACCGGCTCTCGATTGCAAATAATCTGCACCGCCAATGATCCAACCGCGTTTCCGATAAAAGAAACCAAGTCCTGGGGCATGCCCGCGGCAAAGCAAGGGGCAACAAATGCAAAGAAGGCATCGCCAGCCCCGATCGCATCAACAACACGATAGGCAAAAGCTGGCGTTTCATGAAACCCTGCCCCTTTGGAATAGCAGAGGGAACCTTTCCAGCCACGCGTTGAAATAATATGTTCACAACCTATGTCGTTAAGGGCTTTTTTGGCCAGTGTCCTTAAATCGCTAAATTTATCGTGAGTGGCAAACCGAAGCTCCATCTCATCGACGCAAACGCAGTTGGCCCGGGGATATTTTGTAATCAGATTAAAACCAATATTAGCGCTATTAGTTTGTACATTCAGAGCCAAATACTTTGCCTTGGCGCACGCTTGTTTAATAATACGATTGGTCATCAGCCCATGACCAAAGTCGGAAATAACAACCAAATCATAATCCCTGATTTTTTTCTGTAGAAACGCAAGGATTTGATTCTCTAGTTCTTTTGAAATTGGATTGTCCTTAATGTAGCAAATCTCAAATAGTTTCGCTTTGGCTCCTTCACTCACAAAACGTCTTTTGACAATGGTTTCGGCATCGGGACGGGAAAAAAAGGTAGGATGGACATTAGAAATTAAGTGGCTGCGGATGAACTCTTCCTGAGTGTCTTGTTTACCTAACACTGTTAACAAGTCAATATCACCGCATACACTCGCCACATTATTCGCTGTTGCCAGCGTTCCGCCAGCAAAGGATTCTTCCGAAATATAGCGGTGGACAACGATCGGCTCTTTCGATGATTTCCCCATAGGTAAACAATAATGGTACTGATCAACAATGGCATCCCCCATCACCAAAACTTTTAATTTCTTAAGCGCCTCCAGGGATTCAACAATAAAATCCAATGGATGTCGTTTGCTGATCGCTTTCAAATAACGAAGTGTTCTTGAGGGGAAGACATCCAGATAATCATTGATCAACTGGGAGGAACTAAAGGTAATGTCATCTGTAAAAACAATCCTTCCACCGACAGATTTAATCGCTTCCTCCTCTTCATAGATTTTTCCTGTCACATCCTTGTCTTTTTCTCGATACTCAACCCCCTTGGCATAAATGTCTGGCTTTAAAAATCTAATAAAATCCGTAGCAGTCGGGGCATCGACAATAGAAACATAATCTGTCACTTCCAAGGAAGCCAATGTTTCCGGGCGCAAGCGTTCATTAAAAATGGGACGACCAGGTCCTCTTTTCACATATTTGTCCCTCGTTACGGTTACGATGAGAACATCCCCTTCTTTTTTAGCCTGATTAAAATGCCGGATGTGCCCGAGATGCACGATATCGAAGACACCGTGGCAGAGGACCACTTTTTTCCCTTTTTTCTTAAGGTCATCAACGATCTTAGCCAATCTCTCTGGGGATTGTATCTTTTTTAGAATTCCGTTGTTCATTTAATTCTTTACCAGATATTTGAACCACTCTTCCGTGGCCTTTTCGATTGTGGCCGGCGTCCAAACCGGCGCGTCTTTCCAATAATCGATGTGCTTAAGAATTTCCCGGACGCCTTCGGGAAAAGATACCTTCGGCTCCCAATGCAAAACGGATTTGATTTTACGGATATCCGCCCAGGTGCACTCCGGTTCGCCGGGACGTTTGGGGATGTGGATTTTCTCTCCCCCGAGCAAAGAAACTAGGGTGTTGACGCTTTGCGGACTTCCTGTCCCCACGTTGAAAATCTCATTTCTTATCGAGGAAAGTCCGGCGGTGACCATCGCATTGGCCACATCCGTGACATAAACAAAATCGCGTGTCTGATTTCCATCAGCGACCACCGTATACGGTTTGCCGTCGATCTTTTGGGCCAGAAAAACACCAAACACGGCGCCATAAGTTCCGGAAGTCCGGGAGCGCGGCCCATAAACATTAAACAACCTTAGAGAAATAACCGGCAAGTCATAAACCTCTCCCCAATGGAGAACGGTCTGCTCTCCCAGATATTTGGTCAACGCATAAGGATATTGGGGATTGAGGGGGGCTGTTTCGGCGGTCGGGTAAAATTCTTGCGAAGGAATGCCATAGCAGGAGGACGACGCGGCATAGACGAGCTTTTGAACACCGGCTAAACGAGCGGCCTCTACGACATTCATGGTTCCCAGCACATTAGAGGCGTAATACCCGCGGGGGTTAACGATGGAAGGGACAATGTCCGCTAACGCGGCGATATGAAATACGATATCCTGCCCCTGGAAATGAGGAAGGATAGCGTCAAAATCCGTGATATCGGCTTCGACAAGCCGGACATTGCCATTATGATGAGCGAGGTTTCCCGGCCGGCCCGTGGAAAAATTATCGATGACCATCACCGAATGACCGCTTTCCACAAGTTG
>Ga0114945_10001037_pt1 | contig 17612 bp, 15 predicted proteins | sample OV2TP3_FD_87194 | JGI IMG/M metagenome (GOLD analysis project Ga0114945, IMG submission 87194) | Hot spring microbial communities from Beatty, Nevada to study Microbial Dark Matter (Phase II) - OV2 TP3 | ecosystem: Environmental > Aquatic > Thermal springs > Hot (42-90C) | place: USA: Beatty...
AACCTCGGGGGAGGCCTGGGACAAGCTCGTTGCGGTGAACCTGACCGGCGTCTACAACTGCGTGCAGGCCGCGGTTCCCGCGATGCGCCGGCGCGGGGGAGGATCGATCATCAACATCGCGTCCGTGTCGCACGAAAAGGGGGGCGGCGCGTTCGGCAACGTCTGGTACGGGGCGACGAAGGCGGGGATGGTTGCCATCACCAAGGGGCTCGGGCGCGAACTCGGCCCCTCGGCGATCCGGGTGAATGCGATCGCGCCGGCGGTCGTTGCGACCGACATGGTGCGCGCGCTTCTCACGCCGGAGATGCGCGAGCGGATCGTCGCCCGGATCCCGCTCGGCCGGCTGGCGGAGCCGGAAGACGTCGCGCAGCTGGCGCTGTTCCTCGCCTCGGACGCCGCCTCGTTCATCACCGGCGAGACGATCGCGGTGGACGGTGGTTTCCTTCGCACCTGAATGGATCGCGCTCGGCTTTGCGATCGCAGTGGCCGCGGGCGTTGTCCGCGGCATCACCGGTTTCGGCGGCGCGCTCGTGATGACGCCGCCGCTCGCGCTGCTCTTCGGTCCGGAGATCGCCGTACCGATCGCGCTCCTGCTCGAATCGGTGGTTGCGGCGCCGATGCTGGTGCAGACGCGGCGCGAGATGCGCCTGCGCGTGATCGGCCCGATCCTGGCGACCGCATGCGCCACCGTGCCGCTCGGCGCCTACGCGCTCGCGACGGTGGACCCGCAACTGCTGCGGCGCGCGATCGCGGCAATCGTCATCGCCTTCTCGCTGCTGCTGCTGCGCGGCTGGCGCTACCATGGCCGGCAGCGCATTTCGACCTCGATCGGCCTGGGCGCGCTTGGCGGCGCGATGGCCGGCGCGACCAGCATGGGCGGCCCGCCGGTGATCCTTTACCTGCTTTCCGGGCCGGACACGGTGGCGACCACCCGCGCCAATCTTACGCTCTTCGTCGCCGTAACGTCGCTTGCCGCCATCGTCGCGCTGTGGGCGAACGGCGTGCTCGGCGCGCCCGCAGCGTGGACCGGTCTTGCGTTCGCGCCGGGCTATTACGGCGGGCTGGTCGCGGGCTCGCGTGCCTTCGCACGGTTCAACGATGCGAGGTTCCGCCGCTTCACGCTGCTGCTGTTGGTCGCAGTTTCGACCGGAGTGCTGGTTGCATGACGCCGGAACGGGTCGAGACATTGCGCCGATTGCGGCGCTGTGAGAGACTTTTTGCATCCATCCAGAGTCAATTCGCCGCGTCCGCGGCAAATCGCTTCCACGGAGAAAACCAATGACCAACGTCGCCGAAGCAAAGCACATGGCGGTGACCGGCAAGCAGCGCATGACGCCTTCCGAGGCGTTCATCGAAACGCTGGTCGCGCAAGGGGTACGCAACGTGTTCGGGATCGTCGGCTCGGCCTACATGGACGCGCTCGACCTGTTTCCGGGGGCGGGCATCCGTTTCATTCCGACGGTGCACGAGCAGGGCGCGGCGCACATGGCGGACGGCTACGCGCGGGTTTCGGGCCGGCACGGCGTGTGCATCGGGCAGAACGGCCCGGGGATCACCAACTTCGTCACCGCGATCGCGGCCGCCTACTGGGCGCATTCGCCGGTGGTGGCGATCACCCCGGAGGCGGGTTCGCTAAGCGTCGGGCTGGGCGGCTTCCAGGAGACCGACCAGTTGCCGATCTTCTCCAGGATCACCAAGTACCAGGCGCACGTGAACAACCCGGCGCGCATGGCCGAGCTCACGGCGCGCGCGTTCGACCGCGCGGTGCTCGAGATGGGGCCGACGCAGCTCAACATCCCGCGCGATTTCCTCTACGGCGAGATCGAGTGCGAGATTCCGCCGCCGATCCGCGTCGAACGCGGACCGGGAGGAAGCGCGAGCCTCGATGCGGCGGCCGAGCTCCTTGCACAGGCGCGCTTTCCGGTGATCATCGCAGGAGGCGGCGTGATCGCTGCGGACGGCGTTGCGGCCGCCGTGGCGCTTGCCGAGGCGCTCGATGCGCCGGTATGCAATTCGTACCTGCATAACGACTCCTTCCCGTCGAGCCACGTTCTTGCCTGCGGCCCGCTTGGCTACCACGGCTCCAAGGCCGCGATGAAGGTGCTCGCGCGCGCCGACGTGGTGCTTGCGCTCGGCTCCCGCCTGGGGCCCTTCGGGGTGCTGCCGCAGTACGGCATGGACTACTGGCCGGCGAATGCGAAGCTCGTTCAGGTGGACGCCGACGCGCGGGTGCTTGGCCTGGTGAAGAAGACCTCGGTCACGGTGAATGGGGACGCGCGCGAGGCGGCGCTCGCACTCACCGCGCGGCTCAAGGCGCGCGCGCTCGCCGGCGCCGCCAGTCGCGACGAGCGCCTGGCGATCGCACGAAGCGAGAAAGAGGCCTGGGCGAAGGAACTTGCCGGCTGGGACCAGGAGACCGACTCCTGGAGCCTGGAAGTCGCCAAGGGCTCCCAATACATGCACCCGCGGCAGATGCTGCGCGAGCTGGAAAGAGCGATGCCCGAGGACGCGATGGTCTCGACCGACATCGGCAACATCTGCCAGATCGCCAACTGCTACTTGAAGTTCGCCCGGCCGCGCTCGATGTTCGGTGCGATGATGTTCGGCAACTGCGGCTACGCCTTCCCGACCATGATCGGCTGCAAGGTGGGCGCGCCCGAGCGCACCGCGATCGCCTACGTGGGTGACGGCGCCTGGGGCATGAGCTTCGGCGAGATCCTCACCTGCGTGCGGGAGAAAATCCCGGTGACCGCGGTGGTGTTCAACAACCAGCAGTGGGGCGCGGAAAAGAAGAACCACGTCGACTTCTATTCCAACCGCTTCCTCGGCGTGAACCTGGAGAACCCGAGCTTTGCCGGGATCGCCCGCGCCATGGGCGCCGAGGGCGTGCTGATCGACAAGGTGTCCGGCGTGGGCGACGCGCTCCGGGCGGCGTGCAAGGCGCAGAAGGAAGGCAAGACCACGATCCTCGAGATGATGTGCACGCGCGAACTGGGCGACCCGTTCCGGCGCGACGCGCTCAAGAAGCCGCACCGGCTGCTCGAGAAGTACAAAGCCTACTCGGCGAAGTAGTGCCTTGCGCGAGGTCCTGCTCGCGGCGGGCGGGGCCTGGCCACTCGCCTGGTGCTTCGCCGTGGTGTTCGTCGCCTACGCCTTGCGCGGGGCGACCGGATTCGGCGCCGGCGTAGTCTCGATTCCGCTCTTGCTCTTGGTGTTGCCGCTGCCGGTGGTCATTCCGCTGGTGACCGCGATGGGAATGATCGCCTCGTTCGGCCAGGCGGTGCACCAGCGGCGCAGCGTCGACTGGCGGGGACTGCGCCTGCTGCTCTTGCCGAGTCTCGCCGGCATCGGCGTCGGCCTGTGGCTCTTTGCCGCGGTGGATCCGCAGCACCTGCGGCGTGCGCTTGCCCTTTTCATCGTCGGTTACGCGGTCTCGGGCTACCTGCCTTGGCGCATGGCGGGTGCTGCGCCGCGCTGGCTCTGCCTGCTCGCCGGCGCGCTGGGCGCGTTCGTCGCGACGGTCTTCGGCGGCATGGCGGGGCCGTTCTACGTGGTGTATCTGCGCAGCCTCACGCTCGACAAGGTGCGCTTTCGCGCCACTGTTTCGGTGGCGCTCCTTTGCCTCAGTGTGCTGCGCGCCTCGGGCTATGGGGGCCTGGGCCTGTACGACGAGCGCGTGCTGTGGCTCCTTGCCGCGGCGCTTCCGGTGGTCGCGCTCGCGATGATCGCCGGGGATCGCTGGCACGCCCGGCTCGACGAGGCGCGCTTCGGCCACTTGGTGGCGGCCCTCCTTGCGCTGAGCGGGGCTGCGCTTCTGTTCAAGTAGCGGCGAGGCGCGCCCGGCGCCGCAGGTAGCGGAACACCGGGTAGACGAGCGAGCCGACCGCGAGCGCCATGATCGTGCCGCTGATCGGCCGCGTGAAGAAGATGGTCCAGTCGTTGTTGAAGCTGATCATCGTCGTCATGAAATTCGTTTCGGCAAGCGGACCGAGGATCACCCCAAGGACGAGCGGCGCGATCGGAAAGCGGAACCGCTCGCACAGGTAGCCCACGACGCCGAACAGCACCACCAACCAGACGTCGGTGATGTTGTTGCGCGCCGCGAACGCGCCGAGGATGCAGCACATGATGACGTAGGCCGAGACGATCACTTCCGGGAGTTCGAGCACGCGCACGAGGTAGCGCACCGCGAAGTACCCGATCAGGCACATGCCCACCACCGCGACGAAGATCGAGGCGAACACCGCGTAGACGATATGGCTCGAAGTCTCGAACACTTGCGGCCCCGGCTGCAGGCCGTGCAGCAGGAACGCGCCGAGGATGATCGCGGTCGCGCCGCTTCCGGGGATTCCCATGGTGATGAGCGGGATCATTGCGCCGCCCACCGAGGAGGTCGCCGCGGTCTGCGGCGCGACGATTCCTTCGGGGAGTCCCGAGCCCATCTGTTCCTTGCGCCGGCCGTACTGCGCCTCGATGCCGTAGGAAAGGAACGAGGCCACCGTCGCCCCCGCCCCTGGAACGAGGCCGACCACGATGCCGAGAAAGGTACCGCGGGCGAAGGTCCCCTTGATCGCGCCCATCTCGCGCAGCGACGGCAGCCGCGTGCTCACCGCGCTGGCCGATTCGAGCGGCGCCGACTTGAAGCGCTGCTCCATGCGCGTGAACACCTCGCCCAGGCCGAAGGCGCCCACCATCACCACGAGGTAATCGATGCCGTCGGAGAGGATCCGCACACCGAACGTGAAGCGGTGCGCGCCGTAGGTGTCGTCCACGCCGACGGTCGCGATCAGCAGCCCGGCGAAGAGGCTGATGAGCGCATTCGCAAGCGAGCCGCCGCCGAGCGACGCGACGCTCGCGAGCCCGAAAAAGATGATGGCGAAGTATTCGGGCGTGGAAAACGTGAGGGCGATGCGCGCCACCGGGTGCGCAAGGAGCACCATGACGGTGGCCGCGGTGAGCCCGCCCACCCCGGCGGCGACGAGCGTCCAGCCGAGTGCCTTCGCCGCGTGGCCCTGGCGCGCCATGGCGTAACCGTCCCAGAGCAGCGGCACGTCGATCGGCTCGCCCGGCACGCGGAAAAGGATCGAGGTCCACGCCCCCGCGTAGGTGCCCGATACGTACATCGCGGTGAGCAGAATGATCGCCGCGGTGACATCCATCGTGTAGGTGAAGGGCAGCGCCAGCACCACGCCCATGACCAGCGTAAGGCCCGGCAGCACCGCCACCAGCAGCCCGAGCACGAGGCCGACGGTGAGCGCGCCCAGGTTGGCCGGCGCGAACACGGCGACGAAGCCGGTCGCGAGTTGGGCGAGGATGACGTCCATGCGCGCTCAGCGGATTCCCATGACCCGCATGAGCCAGAAGGTGAGCTGCGCGAACGGCTCCTCCCCGATCGGGAGCGACACGTATACCACTTTCATGAAGAAAAACATCATGGCGAGGGTGCCGACGAGGCTCACCGCGCCGTTGACGACCCAGCGCCGGTAGCCGCCGAGCGCGATGAACGCGAAAACGTAGAGCAGGGTGGCGAGAAAGAACCCGAGCCGCAGGATCACCCAGACGTAGAACGCGGTGAGCGCGATGCCGGCGACGAGCACCCAGGGGCTGCGCGCCTCGACGTGCACGTAGCCGCCGCCGTGCTTTGCCTCGGATTCCTCCACCATCTCCTGCAGCACGCCCGAGGCTTCGCCGCGCCGTCCGCGAAAGAGCACGATCCGCGCGATCTCGTACAGGCAGATCGCGATGACGAGCCCGAGCAGGAGCTTGGGCCAGAAATCGGGCCCCAGCGTGCTCCCGCGGCGGTGAAATTCGAACTGGGTCGCCGTGTGATAAAGGTAGCCGGCGAACAAGCCGACCAGCGCGTAGGGGATGAGGCGGGCGAGAACCATCCGGCGGCGACGCGACGCGCCTAGCCCTTGCGATCGGGCAACAGCCTCGCCACCGGCTCGGAAATCTCGTACACGCTCGCAACCGCGAGGTCGGGCCCGAACGCGATGCCGTCGCGCTCGGCGCGCCGGCGCAGCCGCTCTTCGTGAACCTCCAGGATCTCCTTCGGAAACGGCATCAGCCCCGGATCGACGATGCGCAGGCACCCGTCGGCGTCGCGCGCCGGCAGCACGCGGCTCTTCACGCCCCGGTTGGGCGACCAGGGAATGTCGAGCACGCCCGCCTCGAAGGCGCGCACCGTGCCGACGGCGGCGTCGCCGTCGCCCATCTCGAGCACCTTGTCCACGATCGGGCGGACCTCGCGCCGGATCAGTTCCCTCTCGCGTTCGAACTCGGGCAATCCGTCGAGGCGGATGTGGCGCGCGAGGTAGATCGCCATGCGCGTCGTGCGCAGTCCTTCGGCGTTCGCCTGCGGGGTGGGGATGCCGTACGCCTCGTGCGCAGTCTTGGTGGTGACGCTCACCGCGCCGGCGATCGCCGCCAGCGTCCCGCCGTAGCTGATGAGCGCGGCCGACTGCGCGTCGTCGTGCGGCCAGGCGCCCATCCAGTGCAATAGCGTCACCGGCGTGAAGACGCCGGCGTGGCCCTGCCTCGCGAGGTATTCCTGGCACATCTCGCGGCACACCACGGTCGCCGCCGCGTCCTGCACGAGGTGCAGCGTCTCGCCCATCTCCAGGCCGTAGTTCTTCACGCCCTGCGCCGCGGCGAGCAGGCAGTCGAGCACGCAGGTTGCAATCGCGATGCAGGGCGGGATGTTGGTGCCGGTGAGAAATCCGGGCTGGCGCCGGTGCAATTCGACCCCGGCGTCCTGGTACATGGCGACCAGCCGATCGAGGTACTGGTAGTTGCGGATGCCTTCCTCGATCGGGAGCTCCTTGATGTAGGAAGCGGTGTAGGCGATGCCCGAGCCGAGGTAGCCCGAGTAGCCCGCGGCGTAGCCGATCTCGCCGGTGAGCCGCGGCATGGTGGTGCCGGTGAGCATGATCGCGGGCTTGTCGATCGCGTCGATCAGGCGGCGGGCGTACTCGACGCCGTAATTCACCATCGGATAGCCGTTCAGCATCGAGCGGCCCATCCGTTCGCTTTCCTCGATGCCTTTCTGCGCGAGCTGCCACTGCTCGTTCCGGGTGTAGCTGTCGGTGGTCGTGGGAACGATGTCGGCGTGCCCCTCGCGGTCGAGCGTCACCATCAGCTCGCGCTGCAATTCGAAGGTGCCGAATCCGCCGCGCGGCTGCGTCAGGCAGCGCCGTTCCGCGTCCGCGGCGCGGATCACCTGCGCGAGCTGCTTGTGCCGCGGAAGCGACCGGTGGCGCTCGACCGCGGCGGCAAAATCCACTCCGGCGCCGGTCGGCCAGCGCTCGAGGTTTTCCTTGCGCATCCGGGCGAAGACGTCGTCCGGGATGCGCGCCTCGGAAAGCGGAAGCCTGATCGAATCAGGCGTGCCGGGTGCGTTCATGCGCCGTGTCCTGGTCCAGCTCGGAGAGATTGCCGAGCGCGAGCTCGAGCGCGGCCTGCGGCTCGACGCTCTGCAGCAGCCCGCAAGCATACAGCACGTACTCGCGATCGAGCAGGAGCCTGGGCGCGCGCGGGCGAAGCGCGAACGGGTTCGCAGGATCCGCGAGCGCCATCGCGAGCACCGCGCGCGGAGCGGCGCTTGCCACGAGCGCGCCGCCCGTTCCGATCACCGTCGCGACGCGCGTGAGATCCTTGCCATGCTGCACGGTCACCGGCCCGGTTGCGGTGTAGACGATTTCGGTCCTACCGCAATGGCGCTCGACCGCGATTCTCACCGCCGCGCGCGCAAGCGCCTGGTCGAACGCGGTTTCCTCCGCGTTCGCCGGCAGCCGGCCGATATCGGCGCTCACCTCGGCGAGCAGCGCGCCGGCGCGCTCGGGATCGAGTCCCGCATCGCGCGCAATCGCGTCGAGCCCCGCGGCGGACGCGATCGCCGCGGCGTTGTGCCGCATGCCGAGGTCGCCCTCGACGGTGCGCTTGACGCGCGGCTCGGGAAGACCCTGCCGGACCACGCCGGCCGCGGGCTCGCCCGCGGCGACCGAGTGGACGTCGGTCGTGGCACCGCCCGGATCGACGACCAGCAGATCGCCCAGACCGCGCGTTCCCGGAAGGCCATCGGCAAGGAGGCGCGCGCCTTCGAGCACCGCGGCGGGGGTCGGCATCAGCACCGCATCGAACTCGGCCGCCGCGCGATCGATTCCCTTCGCGTGCACGATGCGATCGATGAACACCCGCCGGATCGCCGCGCGCGCCGGCTCGATGTTGAGCACGTTGAATTCCGGCATCACGTTTTCGGTGCAGGCGATGAGCTTCTCGCCGAGCAGTGCCCGCGCTTCGTCGGCGGCTTCGCGGTTGCCGGCGTAGACGACCGGGCACTCGAGCGCGCCTGCCGCAAGCGCGGCGGCGTTGTGAAGCACGACCGCAGCGTTGCCGCCGTCGGTGCCGCCGGCAAGCAGCAAAATGTCCGGGCGAAGCTGCGCGATGCGTTCGAGGTCCGCTGGGGTAAGGCGGTAGGCGAACGTGCCGACAAGGCGCGCGCCCGCGCCGAGCGCCGCCTGCCGCGCCGCCTCCGCGGTGAGTTCGCGCACCAGGCCGACGGTCACCATCCGCAGGCCGCCCGCCGCGCTGCTCGAGGCAAGGCGATAGCGGAAGTGCGGCAATGCGCCGCAGCGCCGCTCCAGGTCCGCCAGCGCCGCCTTCATGCCGAGCAGGATGTCGCTCGTGACGGTGGACGGACCCTGCCCGGCGCCGATCACGCGGCGCTCGCCGAGATCGACCGCGCGCAGCTTGGTGTAGGTGCTGCCGAAGTCGATCAGCAGCGCGGCGTTCATGTCTCCGCGCGCCGCAGGCCCCGTTCGCGCGCCGCGAAATCGCGCTCCAGCCACTCGATCACGGTGTCGCTGCGCATCCCCGGCGGCGCGACGCGATCGAACCCCATCTCGAGATACGTCTGCGCGGTTTCCTCCCACGAGCGCTTGCCGACCACGAGGTTGCCGCCGACGTAGAGCAGGATGTCCTCGAGCCCCGCTTCCACGCACAGGTCGCGAAAGCCGCGGCAATCGAGCTCGCCCTGCCCGTAGAGCGAGGAGACGAGGATCGCCTCGGCGCGCGTCTCCACCGCCGCCCGCACGAAGTCCGCAGCGGGAGTGAGCGCGCCGAGCGCCACGACCCTGTAACCGGCTTTCTCCAGCGCCATCGCGAGAATCCGGTTGCCGACGATGTGCGTGTCGGAGCCGATGACGCCGGTGACGATAGTCCGCGCTCGGCCGGGCATGGATTACTTGATCGCGAACTTCCTCATCTTGTCGAGTTCGCCCCTGAGGAACGCCTGCGCGCCCGCGGCCGGGATGAAGCTCGCCGGATCGGCGTACTGGTCGACGAGGTAGGCCTTGTAATCCTCGCTCGCGGCCGCCTTGGCGAGCGCATCCGAGATCACCTTGACGCGCGCCGGATCGGTTCCGGCCTTCATCATCACGGCGCGGAACTGGTTGATGATGATGTCGTGGCCGAACTCCCTGCCGGCCGGCGTGTCCGGGAACGCCGAGAAGCGCTGCTCCGCGAAGAGGATCACGGGACGCATCTTCTTTCCTTCCAGGAAGCTCTTCACGTCGCCGAGCTGCTCGTAGAGGATGTCGGCGTGCCCGCCGATGATCGCGGTGTAGCGCTCGGCGGGCTTGGCGAAGGGCACCGAGACGAGCTTCAAGCCCTTTTTCGCGAAATAATTGACGTGCATGTCGTCGGGGCTGCCGAAGCCGGTGATCGCGACCTTCAGCGGCCGCGCCTTCGCCTCGCGCTCGATGTCCGCCCACGTGGCGAGCTTGGGATCGGAGGTGAAGAACGCGGACGGCTGCTTGATCATGATCGCCGCCGGCACCACCTCTTCGAGCTTCCACTTGGTCGCCGGGTCGGTGAGAAGCCCGAAGGTGTCTCCGGTCATCACCGAGATCGTGTAGCCGTCGGCGGGTGCGGTCAGCATCTTGGTGAGGCCGGTCTGGCCGGTCGCGCCGGGGACGTTGATCACCGGCAGCGAAACGTTCAGCTCCTTTTCCATGAGCTGCGAGGACTTGCGCGCCACCTGGTCGGCGCCGCCGCCCGGGCCCCAGGGAACGACGAATTCGATCGGCCGGGTGGGGTACTTCTCCTGCGCGTGGGCGGCTGGCGCGCCGCCGATGATCAGGGCTGCTGCGAGCCCGTATTTTGCGAACTCCATGGCTCCTCCTTCTGGTTGATGACGACGCTACATGCGCAACAATAGCTTGCCCTTGGTGTTCCTGCCTTCGAGGTAGCGGTGCGCGGCGCTCGCCTCGGCAAGCGGGAACTCGCGGTCCACATTTACCCGCAGCGCACCGGCGCGCCAGGCGGCAAAGAGGTCCGACGCACGCCCGCGCAGCTCCTCCGGGGTCGCAATGTAATCGGCGAGATGCGGCCGGGTGAAGAAAACCGACCCGGCTTCGGCGAGCTCCAACGGCTCGACCGACTGCACCAGGCCGGAGGCGCCGCCGTAATTCACGCACAGCCCGCGCCGCTTCAGGCTGCGGATGCTGCGCGCGATGGTGTCCTTGCCGACCGCGTCGTAGACCACGTCCACGCCCTGGCCGGCGGTGATTCGCATCACCTCTTCGCGAAAATCCTGCTCGCGATACAGCACCACGTGATCGGCGCCGCGCTCGCGCGCGATCGCGGCCTTCTCGCGGCTTCCCACCGTGGCGATCACCGTGGCGCCGCGCGCCTTCGCGAGCTGCACCAGAAGCTGGCCGACGCCGCCCGCCGCGGCATGAACGAGGCATGTTCGCCCGGGGCCGAGCGCGAACGCCGAATGGCTGAGATAGTGCGCGGTGAATCCCTGCAGCATCAGGGTCGTCGCCACGGGGAGCGGCACGTCGGACGGAACCGGGGTCAGCTTCCACGCCGGGACCGCGGCGTACTCGGCATACGAGCCGCGCACGATGCACCAGGCGACGCGTTCGCCGACCGCGACGCCGTTCGCCCCCGGCCCGAGCGCCGAAACGGTTCCCGCGCCCTCCATGCCGATCACCATCGGCAGCGGCGTCTGGTAGGTGTGCGAGCGCGCGTAACGGCCGCTGCGCATGTAGATGTCGATGAAATTGATGCCCGCGTAGTCGAGCTTGACGAGTGCCTCGCCCTGGCCGGGCTCGGGCCGCGCCACTTCCATCAGCGCGAGCTTCTCAGGCCCGCCGAACTCGGTAACTGCGACCGCTTTCATCGTGGGTGGCGATGGTGTACGGCGCGAGCCGCTCCAGCGCGAGGCGGGGGGCAAAACCGGGCTTGAGGCGAATAGCCGCGTCGCGCATCTCGAGGGGCTCGCTCAGGAGCTGCGCGCGCGTTTTCAGAAACCCGTTCATCTCGCCCGCATTGTCGATGTGGCGCGCAGCGACGCACGCCTCCATCCAGCAGCCGAGATCGCAGGCGACGCCGTTTCCCAGCACCGGCGTCATGCCGAGCGCGCGGACGCGCTCGAGCGCCTGGGCGAGCGCGCGCAGCGTGCCGAGCTTCATGAGCTTCAGTTTCACGTAGCGCGCGGCCGCCAGTTCCGCGGCGCGCTCGATGTCGGCCATGCCGTAGATCGACTCGTCGAGCATCATCGGCACGCGCGATGCCCGCGCAACCGCCAGATGCGCGTCCCAATCGCCGGCGGCGCAAGGCTGCTCGAACAGCTCCACGCCCTCCGGATCGAGCGCGCGCACGAACGCGACGCCCTCTTCGGCGCCATAGCCCTGGTTGGCGTCGATGCGGATGCGCGCCCTGCCTCGCAGCAGGCGCTGCACGGTCCGTACATGCGCGATGTCCTTGTCGAGATCGGCTCCGACCTTGATTTTCAGGGTGCGGTAGCCCGCTCCAAGCAGCGCCTCGATTTCGAGGCCCATCGCTTCCTCGCCGCTCGAGCCGAGCAGGCCAAGGATCGGAACCACCACCGCGCGCTCAATCTCGAGGGCGGCGCTTTGCTCGAGCATCTCGAGTGCGGTGCCGAAGGCGGTGGCGGTGAACGGGCGGTCCGCAACCTGCGGCGCGATCCTGCGCCGAGCGCTCTCGGCATCGAGCCCGGCCATTTCCCTGGCGAGGTCGCAGGCCGCGCGCCAACTGTCCTCGATCGTCTCGTCGGTGTAGCCGGTGAGCACCGTGGCTTCGCCCAGCCCCGTGCGGCCGTCGCGCGCCTCGCATTCCACCACCAGCGTATCGAACCGCTCCAGCACGCCGAACGCGAGCCGGTAGGGCACCGTCAGCGGAATCGCGAACCGGCGAACCGTGATGCGATCCAGGATGGCTGCGCCCATGAAAGGATATTACTACGTCGTACAATCGCGGATCGAGGTGAAAAAGGCATGCGCGCGAAACCCGAAGGGAAGACGCTGGACGAACCCGTAGGGGGAGTTGCAGCCCTGGTCGCGCGCGCGCGCGTCGCGCAGGCCGAGTTCGAGCGCTGGCCGCAGGAGCGCGTCGACGAAGCGGTGCTTGCCTGCGGCTGGGCGATCATGAAGCCGGAAAACAACCGCCAGCTCGCCGAGATCGCGGTGCGCGATTCGGGTCTCGGGAACGTGCAGGACAAGATCGCCAAAAACCACCGCAAGACGCTCGGCCTGCTCGGCGACCTGCAGGGCCTGCGCACGGTGGGCGTGATCGCGGAGGATCCGGAGCGGGGCATCACCGAGATCGCGCGGCCGGTGGGCGTGGTCGCAGCGATCACACCCTCGACCAATCCGGGCGCCACGCCCGCGAACCAGATCATCAACGCGGTGAAATGCCGCAACGCGATCATCCTTGCGCCCTCGCCCAAGGGCCATTCGACCTGCGAGAAGCTGCTCGAATTCACGCATGCGGAGCTTGCCAAGGTGGGCGCGCCGAGGCACCTGGTGCAGCTGCTCGCGGCGCCCGTGACCAAGGCGAGCACGCACGAGCTGATGCGTCAGGCGGACCTTGTCGCCGCCACCGGCTCGCAGGCGAACATCCGCGCCGCCTATTCGAGCGGCACGCCCGCGATCGGCGTAGGGCTCGGGAACGTGGTCTCGATCGTGGACGCATCGGCCGACCTGGCGGACGCCGCGGCGAAGATCGCGCTGTCGAAATGCTTCGACAACGCGACGAGCTGCTCCTCCGAGAACGCGGTAGCGATCCTTGAGCCGGTGTACGAGCCGATGCTTGCGGAACTCGCAGGGCAGGGCGGGGTGCTGCTCGACTCGGACGAGAAGGCCGCGCTGCAAAGGCTCATGTTCCCCGATGGCAAGCTTTCGCCGGCGGCGACCGCGCAGTCGGCGCCGCGCATCGCGGAACTCGCGGGGTTGGCGCGCGAGGCGCTGCGCCGGGCGCGCTTTCTCATGGTGGAAGAGACCGGCACCGGCCCCTCGCACCCTTTCTCGGGCGAAAAGATCTCTCCCGTGCTCGCGGTCTATCGGGTGAAGGACTTCGACGACGCGTTCCGGCTCACGGCCGCAATCTACGATTACCAGGGCAAGGGCCACTCGGTTTCGATCCACACCCGGGACGACGCGCAGGCAATGCGCCTCGGGCTCGAGCTGCCGGTGGCGCGCGTGATCGTCAACCAGGCGCACTGCATCGCCACCGGCGGCAGCTTCGACAACGGGCTGCCGTTCTCGCTCTCGATGGGCTGCGGCACCTGGGGCCGCAACAGTTTCTCGGACAACATGCACTGGCGCCACTTCCTCAACATCACGCGCGTCTCGCGCGTCATTGCCGAGCGCGTGCCGAGCGAGGAGGGGATCTTCGGCGCCTGGCTCGCCAAGCACGGCCGATGAGCGAGACGCTCCGCGACGTGCTCGCGCGGCACGTCGCGCGGCAGCCCGACCGCGTGCTGTTCCTGGCGCCCGAGACCGGGCGCACGCTCACCTACCGCGAATTCGACCGCCAGGCGCGGCTGCTCGCGCGCTGGCTGCGCGCGGCGGGCCTTTCACGGGGCGACAAGGTCGGGCTTTACCTGCATAACGGCTACCAGACCGCGCTCTTGTTCCTCGGCGCGATGATCGGCGGCTACGTGATCGCACCGCTCAATCTGCTCGCACAGCGCTCGCAGCTTGCCTACGTGCTCGGGCATTGCGACTGCAAGGTGCTCTTCACTTCGCTCGAGCGCGAGGCGCCGCTTGCCGAGGCGCTCGCGAGCGCCGGGCGGCGGATCGAGGTGGTGGTGATCGATCCGGATGCACCCGAACTCTTTCTCGAGGAGCGCCTGCCGAAAGGGGAGTGGGAGCCGGTCGCGGCGGGCGATCACGCGCTTCTCATGTATACCTCGGGCACGACCGGCACGCCGAAAGGCGCGCTTCTCACGCACCGCAATCTGGTCGCCGCGGCAAGATCGGTCGCGAAGTGGCACGGCCTCACGCCCGAGGATCGCTGCCTCTCGTCGCTGCCGCTCTATCACATCAACGGGCAATCAATCGGGACCGTGACCCCCTTCGTTTCCGGGGGCAGCATCATCGCGCCGCACCGCTTCAGCGTGACGAGCTGGTGGGAGCAAGTGGAGAAATACGAAGCGACCTGGATCAACATGGTGCCGACGATCATCGCCTACCTGCTGAACGCCGTCGACCCGGCGCGCGCCTACCGCTTTCCGCGCGTGCGCTTCGGCCGCTCGGCTTCGGCCCCGTTGCCGCCCGAGCAGCACCGCGCGTTCGAGAGGACCTTCGGCATCCCGGTGATCGAGGCGATGGGCATGACCGAATCGGCTTCCGTCGTGTTCGCGAATCCGCAGGATCCCGCGAAGCGCAAGTACGGCACGCCGGGCCTTCCCTGCTGTGTCCAGGCGAAGGTAATCGACCTGGACAGCGGCCGCACGCTGCCGCCCAACGTTGCGGGCGAAATCTGCCTGCGCGGGCCGAACGTGATGCGTGCCTATTACAAGTCTCCGGAACAGACGCGAAAGGCGTTCGATCGTGCCGGCTGGTTGCGCTCGGGCGACCTCGGCTACCGCGACGAGGATGGCTATTACTTCGTCACCGGGCGGCTCAAGGAACTCATCATCAAGGGCGGCGAAAACATCGCGCCGCGCGAGATCGATGAGGCGCTGCTGCGGCACCCCGCGGTGCTGGAGGCGGCCGCGGTCGGCATTCCGGACCCGAGCTACGGGCAGGAGATCCTCGCCTGCATCGTGCTCAAGCGCGGCGCGCAGGTCTCGCAAGCCGATCTGCGCGAGTTCTGCCTCGCCGAACTCGGGCGCTACAAGACGCCGAAGGAATTCCGCTTCCTCGCCGAACTGCCCAAGGGCCCCTCAGGCAAGGTGCAGCGGCTCAGGCTTGCCGAGCTGGCGGCGTAGCGGGTCTAGTGCGCGGCCATTCCCATCCGGAAAAGGAGCGTGCGCGACTGACCGGGCTCGTAGGCTTGTGCGGCAAGCGGGCAGTGCGGATTGCGGTAGCCGCCTTTTTCGAGCGTCACATCCAGCGCGAGGTCCTTCCACAGACCGCACCAGGTCGGGCGGAACTGCCAGGCCACGTAACCGGCGTGCGAAGCTGTTTGCACCAGGTCCTCGCCGTCGGGCACTTCGGCGACGAACACCGGCTCGCCGTCAATCGCCTGCGACGACACGCCGAACGAGGTCTGGCAGTCGGCGTACTCGCGCACCGATGCGCCCGGCCGCGCGCAGGCACGCGCCTCGACCCGGCGCAGATCCCAGGCGCCGAGCTCCCAGGAGGTCTCGAGCACGTTCGCTTCGATATCCTCGAAGCGGTCCCAGCGCAGGTTGACCTGCAGCGCCGAACTCGGCACGCACTGGTAGGCGATGGCGCCCTCGGGCCCGTTCGAAGTCTCGACAAAGGCGTGCCAGTGCAGGCTCACCACCGCGGGCGTGTTCGGAAACGGCGTCGCGGCGATCGTCACGCCGGCAAGCGGCAGCCGGTTGACCACCAGTTGATCTTCGATGACTTCGAGAAGCGATCGCATCGCAGCCATCTGAGGAACGGCGACGCTCGTTATCTATCACGTCTGCGACGGACGTGGTTGTTAGCAGACGGGCGGGGCGAGTGACAATAAAAAGGGGACGCTTCCCTTTTTGGGCGGGTTCGACTGCAGCCGCTCAAGCGGCCTGCGGGGTGGCCATCCGCCGCGCCCGCATGAGAAGCCATGCGGCGATCGAAAGGTTGAGCGCGTTCCAGGCGATGCCGTTGAGGAACGCGGCGCGGTAGGAGCCGGTGAGATCGAACAGAGCGCCCGACATCCAGCCGCCGAGCGCCATGCCGAAGAGCGTCGCCATCAGCACGGTGCCGACCCGCGCGCCCGCTTCGCGCGGCGTGAAGTACTCGCGCACGATGATCGCGTACGAGGGCACGATCCCGCCCTGGAAAAGGCCGAAGAGCGCCGAGACCACGTAGAGCGCGACCAGCTGATCCGAGGGAAGGAATAGCAGCAGCGCGACCCCCTGCAGGCCCGAACCCAGCAGCAGCGTGCGCAGGCCGCCGATGCGGTCGCAGATCCAGCCCGAGGCGAGCCGGCTCACGATCCCGAAGCCGAGCATGAGCGAGAGCATCTCGGCGCCGCGCGCCGCGCCGTAGCCGAGGTCGCCGCAGTAGGCGACGATGTGCACCTGCGGCATGGACATCGCGACGCAGCAGGCAAGCCCCGCGATCCAGAGCAGGTTCTGCAGCGCGGTCGGCGAAAGGCCGAGCGGGCGGTCCGAGCCCATCTGCACGCCGGAATGAACCGATTCGGTGGAGAGGATCGGCGGCCGCCGTCGCAGCGCAAACGCGACCGGCACCATCACCGCGATGCAGAAGACCCCGACCCCGACGTAGGTCGCGCGCCAACCGGCGATCTCGAAGAAATGCTGCAGGATCGGCGGCCAGGTGGCGCCGGCGAGGTAGTTGCCGCTCGCGCAGATGGCGACCGCAATGCCGCGCCGGCGCGTGAACCAGAGCGAAGTGTCGGCGACGAGCGGCACGAAAGTGGCCGAGCAGCCGAAAAATCCCACGAGCACGCCGTGCGCGAGCGCGAACTGCCAGAGGCTCCCTGCGGAGCCGGCGGCGATGAATCCGAGGCCGAGCGCGATGCCGCCCCCGAGCACCGGAACCATGACGCCGAAGCGGTCGGAGAGCTTACCCATCAGGATGCCGCCGAGCGCGAATCCCACGAGCGTGAGCGTGTAGGGAAGCGAGGCGTCCGAACGCGACACGCCGAACTCGGCCTGCACCAGCGGGAGCACCACCGTCACCGCGTACATTCCCACGCCGCCGATGGTCATCAGGAGCAGCGATGCCGCAAGCCGCGCCCAGGCGTAGGCCGATTCGGGTTGCGGGTGTGCGGGGTCGGTCGTGTACGAATGCATCGGCCCGATTCTACTGAGGCGGCACGCTCGGCATCGACGACCGGTTCGCTACCCGGCGCGGTGCGGTTATCATCGCCGGCGAAGCTCTCCCGGAGGACTGCCATGACGATCAGCCACCTCGAGCACTTCCTGATCCAGACCGCCGACGTGGGTCGCACGTGCGACTGGTACGTGAACGCGCTCGGCTTGCGCATCGGTCCTTCGCCCGACTTCGGCTTTCCGGTGAAGTGGCTCTACATTGGCGAGCGCGACGTGCTGCACATCTGTCAAGGCGGCTCGAATGTCACGGAGAATCGCAAGCGCTACCTCGGACAGCAGTCCGAGGCGCTGCACGGCAGCGGCGTGATCGACCACGTCGCTTTCCGCTGCA
>Ga0114945_10001039_pt1 | contig 17591 bp, 19 predicted proteins | sample OV2TP3_FD_87194 | JGI IMG/M metagenome (GOLD analysis project Ga0114945, IMG submission 87194) | Hot spring microbial communities from Beatty, Nevada to study Microbial Dark Matter (Phase II) - OV2 TP3 | ecosystem: Environmental > Aquatic > Thermal springs > Hot (42-90C) | place: USA: Beatty...
CGCACGAGGAGGCCGATCTTAAGGAGCATGACGAGGGAGTCATGGGACACGGCAGTTTCAATCGTCTGGTCATGCAGCGGATACTGGAGGACGGATATGCCGACGTGCGCGCGGGCTACAGCCTGGAGTACTGCGCCTTCGCCTCCGTTGACCTCTATGGCCTGATGCATCGCGCCGCCTATGAGGAGAGCGCTTGACCGCGAATGGGCCGCGTCAGCTCCTTCCGGAAAGTTTGCGGCCCTGTTCAAGAACGGCGAAGGAGCGCGGCGCCGTCGGCATGAGGAAGCGATAGCCGCTTGAGATGAGCCGCTCGATGTTTTTGCCGTCCGGGTGGGGATGGCCGCAGGGGACGTTGTGCTCCTTGCATATCTTGAGGATAGTGTCGATCGCCTCGGCGACCACAGGATGGTCGTAATCCCTCGGGTGGCCCAGCTCCTGGCTCAGATCCCCTTCGCCGATCAGGACCACCCCGATGCCTGGGACCTCCCTCAGCATTCTCGGCAGATTGTCGATCGCGCGCGTATCTTCACACTGGATGGTGACCAGAATTTCCCCTTGCGGCGCCAAAGGCCACACATCCGCGCGCGCGTAATATTCCTGTTGGGTCAGTCCCCAGTAGCGGGCGGCGCGGTGGGGCGCGTCACCGCGAATGCCGGGAGGGTGGTACAGCGGAGCGCCTGAAAGCCGCGGATAGCGGCAGGCGCCGACGGCGTTCCACGCCTCTTCCACGGTGCTGACGTGGGGAAAGACGATCCCAAAAACGCCGATGTCCAGCGCCTGCTTGGCGATCCACTGATTCATCTCTCCACCGTTGGGCGGGATTCGCACCATCGGCGTGACTTTGGGCGCGAGCGTGCCTGCTGCGAGAATCTGGCGGCGGTCGAGCATGTACTGGAGCGCGTGCCTCAATCCGGGGAAGTCCACAGGCGCATGCTCCATTTCGAACACGACGGCGTCGAAGGAAGAGCTCGCCATGGCGATCGCGCTCTCGACATCCACGGGGGTGAACGCGGCGAAGGCGATCTTTCCCTCTTCCAGGGCTTTGATTACGCCGTTCAGACGCGGTATGTCTGGCATGATACTAAGCTCCTTTCGCCCTCACCCTTTCCCTCTCCCTGGCAGGGAGAGGGTTAGAGTGAGGGTCACTAGAGAATTCTATAGCAGACACGCCTGGGAGTGACAATCAAAAGCAAACCGTGCTCGTGACTCGTGCTGGTCTTGGAGGAGAGGGCGAACACGATCACGAATCACGAACACAAGCTTAGGGAGGAACATATTATGATCATTGATGCCCACACGCACTACACCACGGCCCCGCTCGAGTTGCAGGCTTACCGCGGCCAACAAATTATAAGCCAGGCTAAGCCCGCGCGCGCAAGGCTGCAGATCAGCGACGAGCAACTGCAGCGCTCGATGCAGGGGCAGTTCAAGCGTATGCAAGACACCGGGATCGACCGGCTGCTGTTTTCTCCGCAGGCATCGGCGATGGGACATCATTTCGGATCGCCCCTGGTGAGCCGCTACTGGACAGAGGCCTGCAATGACCTGATCGCGCGGATAGCCCGACTCTGGCCGGACAAGATCTCTCCCGTGTGCCAGCTCCCGCAATCGCCGGGCGTGGGCCCTAAGGAATGGCGTGACGAACTCGAGCGGTGCGTGAAGGAGCTGGGGTTCGTAGGCTGCAACGTCAATCCCGACGTGGCTGGAGGGCGCGAGCCGCTGACCCCTTCTCTGGGAAGCGAATGGTGGTATCCCCTGTGGGAAAAAATGACGGAGTTGGATGTGCCCTGCACCATCCACGCCAGCGCCTCGCTCAATCCGGCGCTGCATCTGACCAACTCCTATTACATCGTCCAGCACCACTCCGCGGCCGTGGAGCTGCTCAAGTCCCGCGTCTTTAAGGACTTTCCCACGTTGAAGATTATCATACCCCATGGCGGCGGCGCGGTGCCCTACCAATGGAACCGCCATCGCGGGATGCATGTCAAGGAGGGTCTCGAGCCCTTTGAAGAGGCCGTGCGCAGAGTTTACTGGGATATGGCGATTTACGATAAGGAGTCGATGGAGCTCCTGATCAAGCGGGTCGGCGTCGACAACGTTCTGTTTGCCACCGAGATGTTCGGCGCCGTCAATGCCATCGATCCCAAGACCGGGCGCAATTTCGAGGACATCGTGCCCATCTTCCAGTCCATCGAGTGGCTGGGCGGCGAAGACCGCCGCAAGATCACCGAGGGCAACGCGAGAAAGGTCTTCTCGCGCCTGGCCCGATAGAGAAACTATCCCGCTTCAAATCCAAAGAGTCTTTGGGCGTTGCGGTAATAGATCTTCTCTTTTTCCGCTTTCGGGATATCGAGTTCGTCCATCGCTGTGAGCGTCATGGGGTAGAACTGATCGTCCCTGCCGCCCCTGCCGTGGGGATAGTCTGATCCGAACAGAATCTGGCCCGGGCCAACAGTTTCCCAAGCGAGCTTGATGAAGGAGGCGCGGATGGGGCCGGCGGTGTCGTAATAGATTCTTTTAAAGTAGTGCTCGGGTTCGAGCCGGCACTCCGGGTTTCCCTCCCGCCAGTTGAGACGGTCGAGGTAAAGTAAGAGCATTCCCCCGAGATGTGCCGCGATCAACTTTAGGTTCGGATAGCGGTCGAAGATCCCGCTGTAAACGATCCGGGAGATGGCCAGGGTGGTGTCGGTGGGCCAGAGGATCTTCTGGTGTAAGGAGTAGCTGTTCCAGTTCGCTTGGCAGGGCGCGTTCGCGGGATGGAGGAACAAGGGCTTGCCGGCTTGATGGACGGCGTCCCAAAACGGCCTGAACTGGGCCTCGTCGAGGTAGCGGCCCGCCAGATTCGTCGGCAGCATTACGCCGTGCATCCCGAGTTCCCCATAACACCTTTGCATCTCCGCAACGCAGTCTTCCATGTCGATCATGGGCAGCCTGGCGAACGCCTTGAACCGGCGCGGGTGCTTGGCATGAGCTTCGGCAAAGGAGTCGTTAATAACTGTACACAGCTCCTTCGCCCTGGCCCGGTTGCCCCCTTGCTCGATCCTCCCGCCGGTGTTGGAAAGGACCCCGATGTCGACGCCATACTTGTCCATGACGTCCAAATACTCTCGGCGGTCAAAAGCGCGGAAGCCCACTCCCCTGACGTCATTCTGGGCCTCGGGAACAAGATCGAGATATTTGCCGGGAAACGCGTGAAAATGGGTGTCGATGATCATGGCCACCTCTCGCTCGAGAATTGTGCTAAACTTATGCGAAACGGCCTCCGGGCGTCAAGCGGCGCCTCCCAGGTTCCCGGGCGCGGTCCTCTATCCCAGTCTCACGACCGCCCACGGCCTTCAGGCGGTATGGGAGCTACTGCATGAATTTAAAGAGCGAGGCCCGGCAGCCTTGGAAGAGTGGACCCCCGCGCTCAGGAGAGCCGATGGGGGGCCGTGCCGCGCGACCGCGCTCCGCTTCTCGATACCGATAAGGTCCGAAAGCTCGAAGAGGCCTTCATCCCCGAGTCGCTCCAGCGCGACTATGCCAGCACCTTCGGGCACAAGAGGCATTGAGGACTGTCCCCAGGCGGCAAAAGCCGGGGCGATGCGGAATCCTTCGGGCCGGTCGAATGAACCCGGATCCAAAAAAAGACCAGGGCAAAAGTAGTAATGTTCTCTCGACATTCAGAATGTTCAGAGCTTTGCTACACGCTCGACGCCAAGAAAAATTTCGGATCGGGGTGAACTGTCAGTCGATGCGCCAAAGCATCACGGCCGGTCGTTGGGGAGGGCTCGTAAACGATGCCGTTTCGGATCGCGAACACCGGAACCAGCGCCTGGCGCGCCTTCACCAGGGAGATCGGGTCCGATCTCTTCTACGACGCCATCACGGGCCCGGACATCGAGCCAACCGTCCAGACTGCTTCCGGGATCAAGCACGCGGCCGCCCTTCAAGAGGAGGCTTTTTGTCCGCCTGTCCACGTTCTCACTCCGCATCGGGTTGGTTCTCGGGCGCGGCTTTAACAAAAGCGGGCAGCGCGGCGCAGTTGGCCTCGATCCGGACCAGATTGGGATAGCCGGACAGATCGCAGCCGAAGCGCCGCGTGTTGTAGAGCTGGGGCACGAGAAACAGATCCGCCAGCGAAGGCGCGTCGCCGAAGCAAAACTTTCCCCGCTTCGGAGCCGAAAGCACCATCTGCTCTAACGCGGAAAAACCCAGAGTGATCCAATAGCGCGCCCAACGGTTGACTTCTTCCTCTGTTTGTTTCAGCTCGTTCCTGAGATAGTTGAGCACCCTCTCCCACCCCTTTACCACTGTCGCCGGCAAAGAAAAAGGCCGGGTAAGGTTCCCGACGCTATGAGCTCAATCTGGGGCGTAGGAAAACTTTTTGACAACTTCCAGAATTACAGCTAGTACTGACAGCGGATAGGCATCATGTACAATAATCACTTTGGATTCCGAGAGCCACCCTTTAGTGTCACACCAGATCCCCACTTCTTCTACACCAACTCCCTCTATCGAGAGGCCTTCGCTACGGTGCGTTACGGGATCGAGGCCAAAAAGGGCTTCGTCGTCATCACCGGCGAGGTGGGAACGGGAAAAACCACCCTGCTGCGGATACTCATGCACAATTTGGAGGCCACCATCCATTCTGTTTTTATCTTTAACACCCATCCCAATCTCAGTTTCACCGAGCTGCTCCGACTCATCTTGACTGACCTGGGCCTAGCGAAGCAAAGAGAAGACAGGTTTACGATGATTCAAGAGCTCAATGACTATTTGATCGAGCAGCTCAAAAAAGACCACATCGTCTCTCTGCTGGTCGATGAAGCTCAAAACCTAAGCGACGAGACGCTCGAAGGCCTGAGGCTTCTCTCCAATCTGGAGACCAGTAAGGAAAAGCTCCTCCAAATCGTGTTGATGGGTCAACCCGAGCTTGAAAGAAAACTCGATCAACCCGGGCTTCGCCAGCTCAAGCAGCGGGTGGCCCTTCGGTGCCGGCTTGCCCCCCTTAAGGAGGCTGAGGTGGGTCGCTATATTGATTTTAGGCTTCAGGCGGCTGGTTACGAAGGGGAGGGCCTGTTTCATCGTGATGCCGTTGAGCAGGTTGCCTTCTATTCGAGGGGGATCCCCCGCCTCATCAACATTATCTGCGACAATGCCCTGCTCCTTGCCTATGCAGGTTCCAAAAGAAAGGTTGCCGCTGAAATGATTCATGAGGTTGCCCGCGATCTACGGTTGAAAGAAGACGCTCAGGTCAAAACGGCGGCTGGATCGACGGAGTTTGCGATTACAGAGGGGGAGGAGGAAGTCTCCCAGGCTGCCAAGGATGATGCCGCGGTGGATCAGCCGTGGAAATCAGGTTTAGAGGAGGTCCAGGTGCGGATGGGAAGACAGCCCGTGCGGCCGCGGCAAAGGGGCTCAGACTGGACCCGGATCGGAATCTTGCTGGCGCTCGTCATACTCGGCGGTGCTGGAGTAGCGCTGTACCCGCAAGAAGCCAGAAATTACCTTTCTGCTCTCGGCGTCAGCATCGAAGATTTTATTGGAATTCGCGGGGAAAATATTGAGCAAGCCCAGCACGGCAGTGAAGCCCTTAGGGAAGAAGCCGCTGATGAGAGGTCTCATGCCGAAGCGCCCGCGCCCCAAGAATACGCTTTGTTACCGCCTCCTCCACCGGAGGCGGAGAGCCTTGCGCCAAAAAGCGCAAGTAAGCCTCCGGATGGGATCGTGACAGTTCCCAGGAAGCGCGCCCGGATTCAAAATTCTAAGGACCCTGAGATCAGGAGAAAAAGAACGCTTCAAATATACAAGGCCATCCGCAACCGTGCGATAGCCGGCGTCGAGGTCTCCCTCATAGGCGACACCGCTTACCTCGGCGGTCGAGTTGAGACCGAAAGACAAAAATTTGCCGCTGAACAAGCCGCGCGTAGCGTTCCCGGGGTTCAGCACGTGCAGAACCGCATAGTGGTAAATTCTCCTCCTGCACCGGGAGAAAAAGAGGGGTCACATTGAACTTTATGAACGACCAGCCCATCTCGGCATCCACCGTCATCGTCGGCGCGCAGCCGCTCGAAGCTACCGAGGCGCAAAAACGGCTGGCCCTCGGACTGATTAGCGGCTGTCACACTTTGAATCATCTACAGTACAGCATCACATCTGTGATCTTCCCCGTGATGATGAAGGAGCTCGGGTTCGGCTTGCTACAGCTAGGAGTGCTATCCGCCATCTCAAATTTTGTCGGACAGGGTCTCCAGGTTATCTACGGTTTTCTCACCGGCTTTTTCAAACGCACGGTGGTCCTTGGGATCGGCAATGCGATCGTGGGCGTCTCCGCCATATCGCAATATTTCGTCGGCAATTATTCCCAACTCTTGGCTGCGCGAGTCGTCATCGACGCCGGCTCGAGCCCCCAGCACCCGCTCGGTGCGAGCGTCTTATCACGCTATTTCCCTCGCGCCCGCGGTTGGGCGCTCACCTTTCACCATTCAGCGGGGAGTCTGGGATCATTCGTCGGCCCGGCCCTGGCCTCAATCGCTCTCCTGTACATGGGTTGGAAAACAGCTTTCCTCGTTTTCGGAATTCCGAGTCTGGTGATGGGGCTGGCTCTCTTCATGGTCCGTGATCATGCTGGTGCCCCCGGCGACGCAAACGGCCGGAAAGCTAACTTCAAAGCCAACCTGGACGCCTATCGGCTTTGTCTCAAGAACCGCAACATCCTGTTCACATCCCTGGTTTTGATGGTGGGAGCGGCGGGACGAGGAACGGGGATCAACATAGCTTATCTCGTACCCTTCTTCATGGATCGATTCGGGATCACCGCGTCCGCCGGCGGGATGGTTTTGACCGTATTACAGGGCGCGGGCCTCGTGGGACCCCTGGCCATCGCATCGTTCTCGGACCGTTTCGGCAGGCGCACCTTGGTAACTCAGGCCACGCTCCTGTTATCGGCGATCATGAGCGTTTGGCTTGCGCATCATACCTCGTTGGGTCCGCTCTTCTACCTGAACCTTATTCTCTACGGTGCGGTTGTCGAAGCTCGGGGCTCGCTCACACAAACGATGATCAGCGACTTTGCCAGAGACGAATTAACCGATGCCGCTTTTTCGATCTACTATTTCGTGGGCTGCATCTCCGGACCGATTTGGACTTTGATTGTCGGCTATGTAATGGAGCACCACGGTTTCACATCGGCTTTTTACGTTGCGGCCTCGACTTACGTCGCCGGCATGGCGCTGCTAACATTTGTCAAAGAGAACTAAGGCCTTTGGCTTAATCCGTGCATGGCAGATGCGATTCGTCGATCGCGGCCCAACTCACCCGGCTGCTCCAGTGCCCGTGCGCCGACGGTTTCGCCTGTGGTTCATCGTCCAGCGTGCCCGCAGGAACGATGAAGCGCTGGCCGTCACGCGACTTATGCGGCACCGGGCAATTGCACCGCGTGCAGATCTGTCGCGCAAAGCTCTTCGCCTCCGGAAGATCGTACCGTGAAATCAGCTCCTCTCCCGATATCCAGTGAAACTGATCGGCAACCACAGCGATATTGGTCGCTCGCACGCCGCCCGTGGCTTTCCGGCAGCGGGAGCAATAGCAGTGGATGAATCTGAGAAAGGGTGGTCTCACCTCATAGCGGACCGCTTTGCAAAGGCAACTCCCTCGAAGCGTTGGATCGGACATTGCAGCCTCCTTTAAAAAAAATCCCGTCCCCTGGGCTTAAGCCCGAAGACAAGCCAAACTTATTGGAAATCCCAAGCGGGCGTCAAGCTGTCTCTTCACTCCCCCCACAGGCGTTTGAGAAACCCGCTGTCCTTGAGGTCCGCGAAAAAGCGCGAGTCGTAGAAATCCTGCGCATTGGCCGAGGCAGCCTGGGGAACGGTTTTACTTATCAGCCCGAGAATCAGCTCAATCCCCTTGGGATCCACCTGGAGCGTTTTTTCCATCGCCTTCGCCTCAGCCTCCATCGCATGGATGATCACCTCCTTGTCCTGGACTTTGGTGTATTTGGCCACGATCCGGGCGGCACCTTCCGGGTTCGTTAGAAAATAGTGAACCGCTCCGGCATAAGCCCGCATGAACTTCGCAATCTCCGGCTGTCTGCGGGCCACTGTATTGCGGGCGGAGAGGAGAACGGTTGCGGCAAAGGGGATCTTCATAGCCGTGATATCTAGAATCACTTTGTAGCCTAGCCTCTGGGCAAAGAGATCGTAGGGCGGGGTTGTGGTAAAAGCGTCGATGGCCCCCGCCTTGAGAGCCGGGATTCCCTGGCTAGTACTCCCGAGCTGAATGTAGTTTAGATCCCGCAGAGGATCCATCTGGAAACGGGACAGGGCAGCTATGGTGTACATGTCCGGATTCGAACCGATCCGGTCAATGCCCAGCCGTTTTCCCTTGAGATCCTGGATGCTGGCGATCTCCTTGCTGCCAACAATGGAGCCCACCATTCGGTTCTTCGTTTGCCCGATGATCACCAGACCCTTGGCCCCTCCCACAATCGCCCTTGTCGGGGCAAATCCGCCAATGATCCCCAGATCGACTTCCCCCGCTAGAACCGAAGCGGTCCCGATGGGACCGGAGCCGATAAAGACGAGTCTAACGTCAACTCCCTGTCTCTTGAAAAAGCCGGCTTCCGTGGCGATCCACATGGGGGCCATGGAGACTACGTGTGCAGTATAAAATGCGGTGAGAGTCTGTGATTGACCCCAGCTCACTTTGCCTGAGCCAGCGGATGCGGCAAAGACGATTCCAAGAAGCGCCAGCACCTTGCGAAGAGTTACCATTTCGCAGCCCCTTAGTGACGAGAATTCCTACCGGGCCCAAGCGCCACTGGAGAGTATCCGGTAAGGTAGCGTTATGTCAAATCTGAAACAGAGCATTGAAAAACTCTCTCTTTCCCCTATTCCAAATCCGAATCCCCAATTCCCAAATCCTACCTCGTGTGGTGGGAATTATGGATTTAGCGGCGCTATGCGACCAAGCAGCCGATGGCGTCGCCCTATCAGGATTGACTAGGAAGAGAGCCAGACTCTGAAGCCGTCTTCCATAAGCCGCGATTCCTACGTTTCCATGTTTTCGGAATTACGAAAACGTGGAAGTCGGCGCCGGAGTGCGGCTCCAGGAATCACGGAGGCGGTCCTACCCCTTTTCCAGGATAGTCGAGATATCAAAGCCAGACCTCGCACGCCTATACTTACCCTCGCGGCGATAGTTGCGTATTTGCGCAATTGAGCAAGTATGACAAGCACCAGCGACCTTTGGGAATGCGAGGGATCGCGTAGGCGGACATCACGCACGGACAAGCACGCTAGCGGCCGGATCTTTTGACTTTCCTACCGTTGATCCACAGCTCCTCGATTCTCTCCTGACCCAAGTCGATCAGCGAGTCCGGTTATACGTGTAATCTTCGCGCTCGGTGCTTCCTACGCGCAGTTCTGGCCGTAGAGGCGGATGGGTTCTTTGAAGCCGCGCGTGCGCATCCAAAGCCTCCTGATCCGTCCAGCGCTCCAGAATCGCGAGCTTCTCCGGATTCATCACGCTCTGAAAGACCTCGAACTGCTCGCAGCCGGGCTCTCTCATTACCTCGGCGCACCTCGCCTTATACGCCTCGGCCAGCTCCGGGCCTTTTCCCGCCGCAGCGGTGATCGTCACAATGAGTCGAATCGCCATTATGTTTCCTCCGCGCGCCGACTAATCGGCGAAATTTTTGAATGCGGGGCTAAAATCAGGTGGCTAATATCGAAGTTTTCGATGTTCAATGGCGCCCCCCCAAAAAGAGAGAGGTCGCTTATTTTCTCAAACCTTCTAAAAGCTTTTCTCGCATGCCCAGCACTGTAAGACCCACAACCTCCTTTTTCTTCTCGTCGTACCGAACGATCACGCCTTGGCCGATGTCCACGCCCGTAGCCTTTCTGGGCCTGCCAATGCTCAGGTAAAGCACATCCGCTTCCTCATCATAGTCCCAGTCGATCTTTTGTCCCTTTTCCAGAATCTTTACGGCTTCCATATGATCTCCCTCCAGTCGGCCAGTCTTCGGGCGAAATATGCCGTTGCTACAAAGCCGTCGGTGGCACCGACTTCTTTATATGCTACCACTAAGTACTTGGAGGTCAAAGGTGTTGTCCTGTAGAACCGAACAGCCAGTTTTTCGCCATAGTCACCCCGTAAAATAGCATCGGGCGATTTGATGGTCTCAAGAACTTTTCCTTTCTGATGTTCCATCTCCGGATGGCGGCGACAAATGTGTCCCCACCTCTCATCCGTCAGCCTGATCGGAACGCCTCCCACGGAATTTGTAACCACCACCGCTAGACCCTCCAGGATTAGGACAACGGGCTGCTATCAAACTTGTCGAAGATATGACTACGGCGAAGGACCCGATCGCTGAGCTAATTAGCCGCTAATTCTACTCGTGGAAACTGGGGCGTCAACTAAAAAGGCGTGAGGGGTGAGGCGCGAGGCGTGGGAGAAGCAACAAGAACAAGCAATGGGCATGACACAACAGGCAGCAGTAAAAGAAGCAAACAGGAACCCCACCCGGAGTCCTTCGGATCGGGGTACGCGGCAGGTCTTGGATTTTGGCTTTGCGAGAAGCTTGCGCGAGCCAGAGCTAGGGCGAAACTATCCGTGGGTGGATTTGCTGCCGGCGATCGTAACGGTGATATGCGACATCTTCGTATCTGCCTTAGCGCCGTGCCAGTGTCGCTCGCCTGCCTCGATGTGCACGACATCCCCAACGGTTATCTCGCGCTCTTCTTTGTTTGTGGCGACCACGCCCCTGCCGGATGTGACCACCAAGATTTGGTCGCAGTCGTGGGTATGCCACCCGGTGGTGGCGCCTTCGCGGAAGTTCACGACGTTACAGCGAAAGTACTCTGAGTCCCCGTCGCCGATGATCGTCTGCCGCGTCCGGCTTACCGGCCCGCCGGTCCATCCGGGAACGGGTGTCGCACTGTCCATGGGTTTTTCCGGCAAATTATTGAATCTGACGACACGCATGTTCGGGCCTCCTTTTTTGATTCCGGGGCCATAATACAGATTCTTCCTCGACTTCCGGGACCGGGGGGGGGCGATAGGCTCTCGCCCAAGACTAGGCTGTCCAAAGCCGGGGTGGTCGGGGAGTCATTTCTGGCCGACGGGATTTGAATTGTCGAGGTCCCATACCCGCACCGCGAGCCCACGTGCCCGCAAGACGGGCGCGACCATTTGTTGCATTTGCACCACCACCCGCACTTTGTCCGCGAACGGTAGCGCGTAGAGCTTCTGCCGGCGTCGCTCCTTTGCGGCGATGAGCCTCACGATTTCCGGTCTTAGCTTTTCCATTCTTTCCAGTGGGTGCACGGGCAGACTTTTATAACTGGGCAATTTGGCAAAAAACTAAATAGAAGCCGTTCCCTTCATTTTACGGGTGCAGATCATAGACAGGGACTCTAGCCACCTTGACCGGGGACTTGGCAAGCAAGCGCTCAGCTTTCCGCAAGTCCTTCGCTAAATAGTACTCCTCCCCACAGACCTGGCAGACCTCAGCTGGAAAGTTGCGGATGACCGCAATGGGCTCCCCGGCCCGGTTGTGCCGCTCCAGCGTGACTTTCTGAGCGTGGGTTTTGCCTTCCCTACAAAATACGCACTTCATTGTGTTTTTCTCCTTGTCCTGCGATCTGGTTCATACACCTCAGGATCATAGTCATGGACAGTCACAACTATAGTTTCATCGTTGCTTGCTACAACTACATAACAAGGATCGTTGCCTCCACGGGGGTAGCCAAGAAAAAGATATTCCGGATAAGGCTTTTCGTCTGGATACTCACGAACCACCTCTCCTGAAAGAATGACTCGTCGAATGTTCGCCAGCGTTCGCCCCCGCAGATCCATCCGCCTCGTAGCATGCGTGGATAAACGGAACTGATCGGATAACCCCAACAGCATCTGCTGTCGCCTCACCTGGCATCTAGCCAACTCTACAGGCTTCCTCAGCAAACGGCAAGTCACGGAATTCCGGGGACATAATGGAGATTTTTCCTCAACTTCCAGGACCGGGGTCGATAAGCCCTTGCCCAAGGCTAGGCTTTTCAAAGCGGGCTTCAGAGTTTCAGACTTAGCCTGACCCCGTTTCGTTTCCCGATCACTTCACCTCGACGAGGGCGACGCCGTTCACCGTGCTGGTGGCGAGCACCGGGTTGCCGCCGGGCGTGACGTCCATCTTGCGCACGATGTAGCCGCCGGATGGGATCACCCAGGTCTGGAAGTTCTGTGTCTTCGGGTCGAAGCGCACGACCGTGTTCGGCTTGGTCCCGGACTCGCTGTACCAGATGACGCCCTTCGAAGCCACGATGCCGTAGGGCTCGGATCTCGGCCCGCCGGGCGATTGCCACTCGGTCACCTGACCGGTCGCGGGATCGAGACGGCCCAGATGGCCGCGCGGGAAGTCGGAGTACCAAACGATGTCGTCGCCGGTCAACGCCAGGCGGCGCGGGCGCGCCTTGGGATCCGGCAGCGCGTACTCGCGAATCTCCATCGTCTTGGGGTCGATGCGCGCGATCTTGTTGGTTCCGAACAGGGCGACGAAGGGAATGCCCTTGGAGCTTACCATGACGCCGTAGGGGCGGGAGCGCGGCATCGGCGCGGTCAGGAGCTTGATGTCGCCGGTCGTCGGATCGAGCCGTCCGATCATGTTGGATTGCTGCAGCGTGAACCACAGGATCCCGCTCTGATCGAAGGCGAGCGAGTGCGGATCCCTGGCCTTCGGATCCGGCATCTTGTATTCGGTCACGGCGCCCGTCTTGGGATCGAGCTTGCCGACCAGCGCCTGATTGTTCCCGGTGTACCAGATATTGCCGCTCTTATCCTCGACTAGCCCGTGCGGCGCGGTGAGCGGCGTCTTGAGCGGATATTCCCTGATCTGGCCGCTCTTCGGATCGACCCGTCCGAGCCTGTTGGTCATCTGCCCGGTGTACCAGATGGCGCCGTCCCTGGTGGCGAGCGGGTCGTGCGGCCGCGAGCCCGGTATGGGCACCTGCCACTCCCTGATGTCGATCCGCGCCGGCCCGGGGATGATGTTGGCGACGGGCTTCGGCTTTTCCGGGAAGTTCTTGGCGAGATAATCGGTGACGAGGTTGATCTGATCGGGTGGGATCGGGACTTCGAAATTGAGCATCATTCTGACCGCGGTGTGCCAATAGGCCTGAGGGTAGCCTGAATTCATGACGCGGTTGAGCCCGTGACAGCCGCTGCAATAGGTGGCGACGGCTTCCCTGCCGGGCCCGTCAGGCAGGTTCGGCCGAGTCTGGCCGCGGGCGGGCGGAGTTAAGCACAGCACAACTGCGATGAGCGCGAGCAGAAACAATTTCGTCAACATGGGTTCCTCCCAAAGAACTGTAGTTCCGCGGTCGGGCCTTACACAATCTCCTCCGTGCTTACGGGCTCAGGCGGCCTTCCTTCCTCAGCTCCTGCTGGGCCTGCCAACCCCCTGGCCCGGCTCCGAATCGGGGCCTGCGCCCCGCCGATGCTGGCAAAGTCGACGTCTCCGGAGACGAGCGCCGCAATCGCGGCAGGGCCTCCCCGGATAAAGATCGGCTCAATCGCGATTCCCTGCTCCCTGAAGAGGCCTTTGGCCATGGCGACCCGGAAGGGAAGCTGGTTGTTCCAGGACAGGCTGACAAACACAACCCGAAGCGTCTTTTTCTCCTGCGCTCGGGATAAAAACGGCGCCAACAGGAAGGCGACCAGGCACGATAGGAGTAAAAGTTTTCTGTCTAGCTTGCGCTGTCTCATGTTTCCCTCCGCGCTCAGGCACGAACGAGCCACCCAGCCCAAACCTGTGCCAAACTTATGCGAAATTGCAGCTAGGCGTCAAGCGGCTCAATATTTTTACCTCTGCCTCTAGCAAATGTGGGACGGAGCAGCGGAGGCACAACAAGGCGAAAGGCTCTGAGGGGGCGAGGCTGAAGAGGGCAGACGTAGGAGTAGGGAGGTTGCTTGCAGGCCCCGACCGCTAAAATAGGCAGCCTTGGGGAGGACGGGGTTGCGGCCCATCGGCTGCCTCGGAAGGCTCGCGCCCGAAGAGCAAGTTGTGCGATAAATTCCCGAAGGTTTGTCCAAGCACGTCCGGGAAGGGTCGCTAGGATGGACTTCATAGACATCTAAGTCTAAAATGAGGCCCGCCTACAAGCAGCGATAAGGAACATCATGTCTCTCGGTCGAGTATTGGTAGAGAAATTCCAACCGGAGGTGCTCGAGTGGCTCGGCGCCAAAGCGGAGATCGTGGTCGTGGATCCCTGGGTCGAGCCGGAACGCTGGGAAAGGGAAGCCCCTCAGGTCGATGCCGTCATTAGCAGAAAAGGCAGGATTACCAGAGAGCACATGCGGAAGAGCCAGGGCAGGCTCAAGATCGTGGCCCGAACCGGTGTCGGGGTCGACCCCTCCAGAATCGATCTCGATGCCGCTAAGGAACATGACGTGTGGGTGACGAGCATGCCGGGGAGCAATTCGGTCTCAGTCGCCGAGCTGGTTTTCGGTCAATTGATCGCCTTGGCTCGCCACACCATGGAAGCAAACAGGGCCGTGAAAGAGAACCGCTGGGCGGACTATCTCCAATACCTTGGAACGGAGCTGGCCCGCAAGACCATCGGCATCATCGGCATGGGGAACATAGGAACGAGAGTCGCGATAAGGGCCCGGGCCTTCGAAATGTCTTTCCTGGTTTATGATCCTTACATTCCCGAGTGTCATGTCACTGCTTTGGGAGGCAGATGGGTCAGCCTGAACGAGCTGCTCTCGGAATCTGATTTCGTGACCATCCACTGTCCGCTAACCTACGAGACGAAACGGATGATCGGTGAGAAGGAAATCTCTCTTATGAAGCCCTCGGCCTATCTGATCAACGCGGCGCGCGGAGGCATCGTGGACGAGGACGCGCTTTATCGGGCGCTCAGCCGAAAGGAGATTGCAGGGGCCGCCTTGGATGTCATGGAAGACGAGCCGCCGCGCAAAGACCATCCTTTATTTCGGCTCAGCAACGTGATCTTCACCGCCCATCTGGGCGCGGTCACCAGGGAAGCCTCCGAGCGGGGCGAGTGGGGCGCTGCTGAAGAAGTCGTGCGCGTCCTGGAAGGAAAGCAGCCCAAAAATCCCGTCATCCAGTTGAAATAGCCGCCTTCGCCGATCCGCGGATCGGGTCGAAATGGCTCGAAATCGCTCAGCGCGCGCTCGCGTAGTATTCGACGCGGCGCTCCAGATAGGCGATCGCCTCAGAGACCGCAAAGGCGAACATGAAGACGATGATGACCAGCGCCCAGAACTCCTCCATCAGGAAGTGCTGCGAGTAGAGCTCAAAGAGCTCTCCCACTCCTATGATCGCTACCAGGAGCTGACCGATCACCACTCCCTTCACGCCGCGGATTGCGCCTAAGCGCAGTCCGGCCAAGATCTCCGGCAGGGCGCTCAGCAGCAGTACCTTGGTGTAGATCTGGGTGCGCCGAGCGCCGAAGGACTTGGCCATCTCCACGAGCGACCTGTCAGCTTGCTTAACCCCCACTTGGGTATCCAGGATGATCACGAAGACGGCGAAGAGGAAGACCGTCACGACCACGGTGGTCTCGCCGATCCCGATCACCGCCATCAGGATCGGCACCAGCGCGGAGATCGGAGCGCTGACAAAGATGTTGACCCACATTCCAAGGATCTTGCCGAGACTCTCCACACGCGCCATCAGGACCCCGACAGGGATACCTATTGCCAAGGAGAGGCCCATTCCAATAGCAAAGGAGCGCAAGGAGATCGAGACCGCCGTGCTGAACTTCTCGGTCGGCAGGATCGTGATCCCCGCCGCGACCACCCGGGAGACGGGCGGAATGATCGTCGAGAGCTGCGCCTGTCCGATCAGCTCCCATACGAGGAACCAGATCGCCAGCGAGACGACGATCGGAACTCTTTTGCCGAATAGAGTCATTTCATCGATGTACAAGATGACGGCTCGGCGGCAGGTTGATATGCAGCCCGGAAGCGCTTTTCGGGCGCGATGCAATACACCTGTGGTACGCTCCACAGTTGAATACGCTTCACACTGCACGCCTGGTGCATCACGCCCTCAATTCGCTCCCTGGCTGCTGTACCATTGCCGGTCGCCCTCCAATGGCCCGCCGTGAGATCGAGAATAACTACCAGCCCTCTTTCTTCTTGAGACCTCCCTGTCCTCGTAGCGAACATCGGCCTCCGAGCGGTTTCCGCCGGAGGCGTCTCTCAAGCTCGATGCAATAGAGTCCGGATACGCTGTACCGTTCATACGCTTGAACCTTCACGTCTGGTGCATCGATCTTTCGATCCACCTCCGGCGGTTCCGCGGCTCGGTGAGGGGGCTCGCTGAGCAAGCCCAAAGCACCGAGACTGAACGGTTCGACGAAACCACGACTCTATTGCTTTGGGCGCGCGAGGCGAGTCCCCGAGCGCTAGTCGACGTAACGTTTCAAAATTTGCCATATCTCATCCACCACGTCGAGATAGTTTTTGTCGCGCCTGATCTCGTCCGGGCTCTTGCCGCCGCGCGCGATGTTGGGCTGGATGATCTTCGACACCGTCCCCGGCCGCGGCGATAGCAGGACGATCTGGTCCGACAGATAGGCCGCTTCCTCGATGCTGTGGGTGACGAAGATGACCGTCTTTCTCTCCACCTGCAGCAGGTCGAGCAGCTCTTCCTGAAATTTGCGCCGGGTCTGTTCATCGACAGAGGAAAAAGGCTCATCCATCAACAGGATGTCGGCGTCGACGGCCAAGGCGCGAGCCAAGCCGACGCGCTGCCTCATTCCCCCCGACAATTGGTGGGGATAGCTGGTCTCGAAGCCTTTTAACCCGACCCGGACGATATAGTCTTCGGCAGCTTTGACGCGCTCCTCCTGGGAAAGCCCCCGCAGCTCCAGGCCGAAGGCAACGTTTCTCAGCACGTTCGCCCAGGGAAGCAGGGCGAAATCCTGAAAGACGAAGGCCCGCTCCGGCCCCGGGCCGTCCACCTTTCTCCCCTTCACCCAGACCTCGCCGCGGGTCGGCGGGATCAGCCCGGCGATGATCTTGAGTAGCGTTGTCTTCCCGCACCCGCTCGGGCCTAAAAACGTGCTGAGCCTGCCACGGGGAAGCGACAGGCTCACGTCCTTGAGCGCCTCGACGCTGCTGTCGTAGGTCTTGCCGACTCCTCTCACCTCCACAATCGCTTCAGCCGACATCGTCAAGATCCCCGTATCTCGGGAGGAAAGAACTTCCGCTCGAGCCGCTCGAGCCCATGAATAGCGAGTGCGGCGATCACGATGATCGAGGCGATCGCGGCAAACATCTCGGGGTAGTCGGCTACGGAGCTGTGGTAGGTGATGAGATCGCCGATTCCGGTCGGCGTGATCAAAAGCTCAGCGATCACTATGCCGATGAAACCCATCGCCAGCCCCAGCCTGAGCCCGGCGAAGATCAGGGCGCCCGCATGAGGAAGGACGATCTTCATCACCTCCTGCCGCCTCGTCCCCAGGAAGGAGCGGCACATCTGGATCAGCGAGGGGTTGGTGTTGCGGATCCCCTTGTAGGAGTTCATCACGATCACGGGCGCAGCCAGGAAGACGACCGCCAGGACCTTTGCGGTGAGC
>Ga0114945_10001040_pt1 | contig 17576 bp, 13 predicted proteins | sample OV2TP3_FD_87194 | JGI IMG/M metagenome (GOLD analysis project Ga0114945, IMG submission 87194) | Hot spring microbial communities from Beatty, Nevada to study Microbial Dark Matter (Phase II) - OV2 TP3 | ecosystem: Environmental > Aquatic > Thermal springs > Hot (42-90C) | place: USA: Beatty...
CAGGAGTAAGAAAAGTGCGCGAGTTCTTATCATGATTGGCTTCCTGTCAGGTTGGACGAACTAGGTGTGGAGCAAGCCCTGGCCGCACCGGAGCGCATTCTTATTTCACTCCGTTGGGATACAGCAGGATCTTCGACGCTTCCCCGGTCTTCAACCTCTCCATCCCCTGGCTGAAGTCTTTCATGGCGATGCGGTCGGTGATCACGGGCCGCAGGTCGAGCTTGCCCGCCTTCAACAGCGCCTGCATTTGATACCAGGTCTGATACATGCGCCGCCCGTTGATGCCCTGAATGGTGATGCCCTTAAAAATGATGTCTTCGGAAAAATTCAGCGCGATGGGTTTCGAGGTCAGGCCCAATAGAGAAATCCGGCCGCCGCGGCGCACGATGTCAAAGGCTGTCCGGATGGCGTCCGGATGCCCGGCCATCTCCAGCACGGCATCCACTCCCTGCCCCGCGGTGAGCTCGAGCACGCGCGCCTTCACGTCTTCGCTCGACGGGTCGAGCACGAAATCGGCCTTCATCTCGCGGGCGATTTTTCTCCGGTGCTCGTTGACTTCAATGGCGATCACCTGCGCCGCGCCCACGGCGCGCGCCACCGCGATGGCAAACAGGCCGATGGGTCCGCAGCCGGTGATGGCCACGGTGCGCGCCGCGATTTCTCCGGCCAGCACCGTGTGCACGGCGTTTCCCAGGGGATCGAGAATGGAGGCATAGTCCAGCGGGATGGCCGGGTCCAGCTTCCAGATGTTCGACTCCGGGATGCGCACGTACTCGGCGAAAGCGCCGTCGGAGTCCACGCCGATGATGGACACGTTCTGGCAAATGTGCGCTTCGCCGGTGCGGCACTGCAGGCACTTGCCGCAGGCAATGTGCATTTCCGCGGAAACGAAATCGCCGGGCCGTACGGTGGTGACTTCGCGGCCGACTTCGGCCACCTCGCCGCAGAATTCGTGCCCCGGAATCAGCGGAGGATGGATGCGGCGCTGCGCCCAGGCGTCCCAGTTGTAAATGTGCAGGTCGGTGCCGCAGACGGAGGCCACTTTCACGCGCACCAGCACGTCCTGCGGGCCGACCTCGGGCACGCGCATATTGCGCACCTCGGCGCCGGGACTTGCGTTGGCTTTTACCACCGCCAGCATGGTTTCAGGCATGGTTCAGGTCTCGTGTGTGGTGCGGCGGCGCGGTCGTGTGGCGCGGCCGTTCGCGGCCGCGTACGACGGCGGTGCAAAGTGGGAATTCTAGCACGCGCCGTGCATCACGCCGGTGCGCGCTTCAAGGCGCCGGTTCAGCCCAGCTCCACTTCCACCCCGCCCAGCTTTCCCGCCATGAGGTTGTAAAGCCACGCCATCAGCGCGCCGACCACAAAGCCCATGCCGCCGTAAAATGCCGGGGCAATCACGGCGAACACGATCATGGGCGCCGCCTCACCCGCCTTGCCCGTAGCCATGATGGCAATCCCGGCGAGCAGAAAAAACGGCACCAGCAGCAGTCCCACGACGACGTACATGGCGCCCATCATCTTGGCCACACTCATCACTCCCAGTGACTTGACACGTTGCATCGCTTCTCCCTTCAGGAGCGGTTTTTCTTTTCAGGAATTACCGCCGCCCTCTCACCTTTTCGTTTCCCCATCCGCCTCCGCCGGGCGACGCGATGCGCACACGCTCTCCCGCCCTGAGGCGCACGCTGGCCTTGCCGCCGAGTTTCTCGCGCGAGCCGTCACGCCGCAGCACTTCGCCGCTGCCCGGAGCGCCGTCGCCGCCGCCGGCCAAGCCGTACGGCCCGCGCGTGCGGCGGTCGGCCAGCAGCGTCACCTCGGCATCGGCGAGCACCTCGATTTCGCGGACGATGCCGTCGCCGCCGCGGTGGCGTCCCGCGCCTCCCGTTCCCCGCTGCAGCGCGTACCGCGTCACGCGGAAAGGATAGGCGTGCTCCAGCGCCTCCGCCGGCGTGTTCAGCGAGTTGGTCATGTGCGTGTGGATGCCGGAGACGCCCGCCTTGGTGGGCCGCGCTCCCAAACCCCCGGCGATGGTTTCGTAGTAGGCGAAGGGCTCGCCGGTTCGCGGGTCGATCCCGCCAATGGTGAGGTTGTTCATGGTGCCCGAGGATCCGGCGAGGATGCGATCTGGAAGCGCCAGGGCCAGCGCGCGCAAGAGCACATCCACAATGCGCTGCGAGGTCTCCACATTGCCGCCAGCCACCGCCGCTGGCGGCCGGGCGTTCACCACCGTGCCCACCGGAGCCACCACGCGCACCGGGCGCATCAACCCTGCCGTCGCCGGTACGTCTTCCGCCAGAAGGCAGCGGAAAACGTAAAAGCACGCAGAGAACGTAATCGCCTCCACCGCGTTGATTGAGCCCTCGACCTGGGGATCGCTGCCGGAAAAATCCACCGTGACCTCGTGGGATCCGTGCCGCGCCGACGCTTTCTTTTCGTGAAACGTCAGGGAAACGGCGATGCGCACCGGGGTTTGGCTGACGCCGTCGTCATCCAGAAAGTCTTCGCCGCGAAACGTGCCCCGAGGCACGCCGGCAAGAAAGACGCGCATCATCTCCTCGGAGTACTCCAGCAGATGGCGCATGGCACGGCGCACGCGCGGCAGCCCATAGCGCGCGCACACCTCCCGAAGCCGCGTGGCGCCCGTGTGGCAGGCCGCGATCTGCGCTCCCAGATCGCCTTCGCGCTCCTGCGGAGTGCGCACGTTGTGCAGCAGCAGCGCCAGCACGTCGCACTGCATCCGGCCGCGGCGCACGAGTTTCACCGGGGGAATGCGCAACCCTTCCTGGTAGATCTCGCGGCACAATCCCATGGAGCCGGCGTAGGCGCCGCCCACATCGGCGTGGTGGGCGCGCGAGGCCACGTAGAAGTCGGGTGCGCGGCCGCGGGCAGCCGCCTTCCGCGCGCGCACGAACACCGGCGCCACGAGCGTGATGTCCGGCAGGTGGGTTCCACCGGAAAAAGGATCGTTCAGCATGGCCACATCGCCCGGCTCGAGGGCAAAGGCCTCAATCGCCGCCCGCACCGACATGGGCATCGATCCCAGATGCACCGGCATGTGGTCGCCCATGGCCACAACCTCGCCGGCCGAGTCGAACACAGCACACGAATAATCGCGCCGCTCTTTGATGTTGGGCGAAAACGCCGTGCGTCGCAGCGCCGCGCCCATCTCCTCGGCGATGGAGTGGAAAATGTTTTTGAAGACCTCGATTTCGATCGGGTCGCGCGCCATGGCCTGCAAAGCTCCGAGTCTACGCCAGCGACGGCCTCCCGGCGCGTGCCGTCTTCGCCCCAGGGCAAAAGTTTTTTGTTGACACTGCTGCGAATCTACCCCAATATCCTGCGCTAGGCCTCACACTCACCCCACAGATTGGGTTTGAGGTGCAACGGCCCCGCAACTTGAGTCTGGGGAGAATGTTCCAGGAGGAACAACGAATGGCAAAGAAGGCAAAGAAGAAAGCTGCCAAAAAGAAAAAACACTAACTGCCCGCGAGGTTGGTTTCGCTTGCAGGAAGCCTGATCGAGGCTTCAGGGGCCGTCGCATTAGCGGCGGCCTTTGCTTTTCTCTCCGGCCGCTATTGACGCTCCGCCGCCGCCGCCGTAGTATCCGAGGCGAGCGAGCCGCAGTGTTTGCCGCTTTCGTCCCCGGCGCCGGAATGAAAAAGAAGCGGACCAAGTCGAACGCCCGCAGCAAGTCCGCCGATGTCATCATTCCGGACAAGCTCTACTTCCGCATCGGCGAAGTGGCGCGACTCTGCCGCCTGCCCGCCTACGTGCTGCGCTTCTGGGAGACAGAATTCGCCCAGTTGCGGCCGTCCAAGAGCAACACCGGACAGCGCATGTACCGCCGGCGGGAGGTGGAAATGGCGTTGCGCATCAAAGAGCTTCTCTACGAAGAAGGCTTCACCATCGCCGGCGCGCGCCAGCATCTGCGCACCGAGAGCAAGGCCATCAAGCTGCAGCCCGCTTTGCCGTTTGACGCCCGCCAGCTCCCCAAGGACCTCAAGAACCTGCGCCAGGGATTGCAGGAGGTCTTGGGTATTCTCTCCGCCCGGCGCTAGGCCGCGGGCCCGCTCCCGTCCGATCTCTCCGTGCTCCCCGTGATGAGCCGCGTGCCGCGCTGAAAGGTGAGATACGCCCACGCCCACTGGATCATCACCAGAACGCGGTTGCGAAAACCGATGAGAAAAAAGATGTGCACGAACAGCCAGGCCAGCCAGGCGATGAGGCCGGAAAGACGCAGTCCTCCCGGAAGATCGGCCACCGCGGCCGCGCGCCCGATGGTGGCCAGGGATCCTTTGTTGAGATAGACAAAATTCTGCCGCGGTTTTTTTTCGCGGTCGCGCACCACCGCGCGCGCCACCGCGCGTCCCTGTTGAACGGCGACGGGCGCGATCCCCGGCAGGAAATTCCCCTTCTCGTCCTTGGCGGCCGCCAGGTCGCCGATCACAAACACTTCCTTGTGCCCGGGGATGCTCAGGTCAGGTTCGACGAACACGCGGCCCGCGCCGTCCGTGGGCACTCCCAACATCGCGCCCAGCGGCGACGCCTTTACACCCGCCGCCCACAGCGCGACGGAGGCGGGCAACACTTCGTCGCCCAGCCGCACCGCACCCGGCTCCACTGCCGTTACCAGGGTCGAGGTACGCACTTCGACGCTCAGCTTCCTGAGTTGCGCCTCCGCGCTGCGGGAAAGATTCTCCGGATAAGAAGGCAGCACGCGCGGCCCGCCTTCGAGCAGCACAATGCGCGCCTGCGTGGGATCGATGGCGCGGAAGTCGCGCACCAGCGCCTGGTGCGCAATCTCCGCCAGCGCGCCGGCCAGCTCCACGCCCGTCGGCCCGGCGCCCACAATCACAAAGTTCAGCGGCTCTGTTTCTCCGCCCGCCGCCGCGCGCCGCTCTGCCAGTTCATATGCCAGCAGCACCCGCCGCCGGATCTCCAACGCATCCTCCAGCGTCTTCAGCCCCGGCGCCAGCGGCGCCCACTCGTCGTGGCCAAAGTAGGCGTGGCCAGCACCTGCGGCCACGATCAGGTAGTCGTATCCGAGATCCGGGCCTTCCTTGAGCCGCACGCGTCGCGCCGCGAGGTCAAACCCCGCGGCCTCGCCCAGCAGCACATTTACGTTGCGGTATTGCCGCAGGATGCCACGGATGGGAGAGGCGATATCCGCCGGGGAGAGCGCTGCCGTCGCCACCTGGTACAGCAGCGGCTGAAACGTGTGGTGGTTTTTGCGGTCCACCAGCGTCACCTGCACCGGCTGCCGCGCCAGGGCCTGCGCCGCGTAGAGCCCGGCAAATCCGCCGCCGATAATCACCACATGCGTACGCTGCTGCTGCATGGCTGGATTCCTAACTTCCATGTCATTCCCGGTGCCCGATTCGCAAGAGGGAGTCACGCTCCTGACTTATAATGAGCCCGCTTCCATACGATTCTCCTGCGTCGCGGGTGGTTCATGAAAAGCATTCTCGCCCTGATTGTTTGTTGTGGTTTCCTCGTCGCCTCCGCCTGGCCGCAGCATCAGCACCACGCCGCGTCCGCGCACAAGGTTGCCTCCAGCGCCCGGGTCGACGTCCAGGATGATGCAGCCACCGGCCGCCTGACCGTACGCCTCGGGCCATTGAATCTTCCCGCAGAGTCCGACCACACCGCCGTGGCCCAACCTCCGCCCATGCCTTTCGACGTTCCCTTCGATGGCTGGATCACCGCCTATCATCCCCGGCTGGTGGATGCGGCGGGCGTGGACGTTCCCGGCCGCATGCTCCACCACGTGGCCTTCTGGAACACTACGCGCTCCGACTTCCTCTGTCCCAACAAAGAAGAACACATTTTCGGCGCCGGCGGCGAGATGAATGACTGGCCCGCGCTTCCCGGCGTGGGCTACCGCGTGGCCAAGGGCGACCGCATTCGCATCACCTCCATGTTCCACAATCCCACGGAGAATGACTACCCGGAGGTGTACCTCGAGATCGCCATCGAGTACCAGCCGGGCAGCGAAGGCGCCGCTGCGCTCAAGAGCGTGTACCCCGCGTGGATTGACGTGGGCGAGTGCGGCCACTCGGAATACGACCTGCCCGCCGGCCTCAGCCGCAAGACGGGAAACTTCCGCCTCAGCTATTCCGGAATCCTGCTGGGCGTGGGCGGCCATTTGCACGACTACGGCCGGCGCCTCGAGCTGGTGCACGTCACGCGCGGGAAGCCTGTGGCCACGCTGGCCGCCGACCTCGATTCCCAGGGCCGCATCCTCTCCATGCCCACGGTGAATTTCATGGAACAAGGCGGCTATCGCCTCGAAGAGGAGGACGCACTCGAGGTCACAGCCATCTATGACAACCCCGTAGGCCACGAGTTGCCCGCCGGCGCCATGGGCATCGTGGTGGGCTACTTCTTTCCGGATGCGGGTGAGAACATGGCCGGGTTGCGGCGCATCCCCTCCCGCCGGCCGAGCAAATGAGCCTGCACCGGAGAAATGCTTTCCGAATCTAGGTTTGATTATTTCGGCCCGTAGAGCCAACTGCCGGCCAGCTCACGCACTGCTCCCGGGTTCGCCTCCACCTGGATGGACGCCTTGACCTCTTTTTGCCTGCTGAGCTCATTCTTGTCGAAAAAAACCAGGTAGACCTTAACCTTCTTGAGCTCCAGATTGTAAGCCACGTGCTGCAGCCAGGGCTTCCAGGTGGCAGATGTGTTCGGAATGTCCGTGGCAAACCGGTAGGTGGGGTTCTTGAGACCTCTCAACGCATCCAGCGGGCCGGAGAGAACGGTCCCGACGTTCAGGGTAACGGACTTGCCGTGCATGTCCGCGCCGGTCACAACGAAGGCGGCCGCAGTGTGAATTTCCGTGCTGCCCGGTTCCTTGGAGGCCAGCTTGCTGTCCTCGGGGAATTCCAGGAACGTATGCCACATCGCACCTTTTTCGATGGCCCCCAGCAGGTTCTCGCATTCCGCACAGGGCTCGGAGGGCGGTGTGGGAGCGGGCGCCGGTTCCGGAGGTGGCGCAGGCTTGGTCTTGGACGCCGCAGACTTGCGTGCCTTCGGTGAGCTCTTCTGTTGTGCTCCGGCCAGAGCAATGCAGCTTGTGGCCGCTGCCAGAACAATGATGGAAAGCGTGCGGCTGCACCTCATGATGTTCTCCTGGTTCAGGGCGTGCGCGGGCTTCCGGGGCGCAGCCCTCGCTTCACAGGCGTGTCGCCCACCGGGCGCGCGCCATGCTACCACGCCCGCGCCGTCCGTAGGCCGTGGTGTAAAATGACTTCATACCCTACACCGCTCTCCAGCGGTGTTTTTCCCGTCGGGACGTGGCGCAGCCTGGTAGCGCACTCGCTTGGGGTGCGAGGGGTCGGCAGTTCAAATCTGCCCGTCCCGACCATTCGTTGTCTGTTCCTTGGGACGCTTTCCCCGGCCGCCTCTTATAATCGCTGCTTCATCGTGTCCTCTCGTTACTCCAAACTCGGGCGGAACGCGGCATGATCGCCCAGGCGCTGCTGGTGGTGGCGCTAGCGGGCACCATCGCCTCCACTGTTTTTCTCGTACTGGCTCTCGTGGCCGCGCGCCGCTTTGTTCGCGAAGCTCGGCAGACGCAGCCGGAGCAAAGCACACCGCTTCCTGCAGTCTCCATGCTCAAGCCCGTGCACGGCATGGAGCCGCGCCTGGAGGAGCATCTGGAAAGCTTCTTCCTCCAGGACTACCCCGCGTTCGAAATCATCTTCGGCGCCCGGTCGGCAGACGACCCCGCGCTTGCCGTGGTGGAGGACCTGCGCCACCGTCATCCCCAGGTGCCCGTCAAGGTGGTGCTCTCCGGCAATCCGCCGTGGCCTAATGCCAAGGTCTGGTCGCTGGAGAAAATGGTCGCGGCAGCGGCGCACGATCTCCTGGTCATCAGCGACAGCGACGTGCGCGTTGCACCCCGCTACCTGGCCGAGGTTTGTGCTCCGCTTGCCAATCCCAAAATCGGCCTGGTCACGTGTGTCTATCGCGGCGTTCCCACGGGCGGTCCCTGGTCGCTGCTCGAGGCCCTGGGCATGTCGGTAGAGTTCGCCTCCGGTGTGCTGATCGCCAACCTGCTCGAAGGCATGAAGTTTGCCCTCGGCCCCACCATGGCGCTGCGCCGCGAGGTGCTGGAAAAAATCGGCGGCGTACGCGTTCTCGCCGACTACTGCGCCGACGACTTTGTCCTCGGCAAACTGGTGGCCGCCGCCGGCTTCGAGGTCCGGCTCTCTCGCCACGTGATTGACCACGTGGTGCTCGGGCGCGCTCTCTCCGCTTCGCTCCATCACCAGGTGCGCTGGATGAAGAGCACGCGCTACTCTCGCCCGCTGGGACACCTCGGCAGCGGGCTCACCTTTGCCATGCCCTACGCTCTATTGGGACTGGCTGCCGGCCTGGCCCTGGGCAACGCTGCGCTGGGGCTCGGACTCTTCGGATGGGGCGTCGCCAATCGCATGCTGCAATCGCTTGCCATCGGCTGGGGCGTGGTGCGCGATCCCAACGCCCGCGCCTGGTTCTGGCTTTATCCTTTGCGCGATCTTCTGGGATTTTTGGTGTGGTGCGCCAGCTTCTTCGGCGGCAGTATCGAATGGCGTGGCGAGCGCTATCGCCTCACCGAAGGCGGCCGCATGGTCAAGATCTGAGGGAGACTCGCGCCGCCTGCCGCCATTCCCCGCCGCCGACCCCTTCACAACCGCGTGTTAGACTGAGGTTTCTTCTGTTTTCTTGCCGGAATTGCCGGGAGAACCTTTCGTGTGCGGCATCGTCGGATTCACCCACAGCCACCGCCCTGAGAACGCCGACCTCATCCAGCGCGCCATGCAATCGCTGGTGCACCGCGGCCCCGACCAGCAGGGCGTGTGGCAGTCCGCGGACATCTCTCTCGGCGCCGTCCGCCTGAAGATCATTGACCTCGAGCACGGCGACCAGCCCATGTTCGAGGATTCTTCCGGCAGCGGCACGGTGATCGTTTTCAACGGCGAGATCTACAATCACGGCGAACTGCGCGCGGAACTCGAAGGCCTGGGACACCGCTTCCGCTCGCGGTGCGACACCGAAGTGGTGCTACGCGCCTTTCTGCAGTGGGATACTGCAAGCTTCTCCCGCCTGCGCGGCATGTTCGCCGCGGCGCTTTGGAACCCGTCGCCGCGCCGCCTGGTCCTGGTACGCGACCGGTTGGGCATCAAGCCTTTGTATCTCTTCCATCGCGGCCAGGATCTGTTCTTCGCCTCCGAACTCAAGGCCCTGCTCCTCCATCCTGAAGTCGAGCGCCGACTCGACCTCGAAGGCCTCAGCTACTTTCTCTCCATGAACTACGTTCCCGGCCCGCATACGCTGGTGGCCGGCATTCGCAAGCTGCCGCCCGGGCACTGGCTGGAATGGCAACAGGGCGACATCCGCAGCGAAGTCTACTGGCGGCTGCCGCTCGCCCCGGTTAGGCCGCGCTCGCTCGATTCCGCCAAGGAAGAGCTGGACGCGCTGCTGCGCGACTCGGTGCGCGAACACCTGATGTCCGACGTGCCTCTGGGCGTGTGGGCCAGCGGCGGGCTCGATTCCTCCACCATCCTGCACTACGCGCAGCAGGCGACATCGGCGCAGCTCAAAACGTTTTCCGTCTCCTTCCGCGGGCGCAGCTTTGACGAGAGCCCGTACTTCCGCGCCATTGCCCAGGTCTACGGCACCGACCACCACGAATTCGACCTCAATCCGGAAGTGGACCTGCGCGGCGCCATCGACGAACTCTCTTACTACTCCGACGAGCCCAGCGCAGACGCCGGCGCGCTGCCCGTTTGGTTTCTCTCGCGCATGAGCCGCCAGAACGTCACCGTCGCCCTCAGCGGCGAGGGCGCCGACGAACTCTTTGGCGGCTACTACACCTACGTGGCCGATGGCTACGCGCGCTCCCTGCGCCGCGTGCCCGCCACCGTTCGCCGCTCCCTGCTGGCCGCGCTTCGCCTCTGGCCGGCATCGGATGAAAAGATCAGCTTCGGCTACAAGCTCAAGCGTTTCCTCCAGGGATCGCTCCTTCCTCCCGACGAAGCCCATATCTTCTGGAACGGCACGTTTTCCGAGGCCGAAAAGCGCGAGCTTTTTTCTGTTCCCGACAGCACGCCTCTGGCGCGTCTGTTCGACGGCCTGCCGCCGGGCGGGACCTACTATCTTGCGCGCTACCTCGCCTTCGACCAGCTTCACTACCTGCCCGACGACATCCTTTACAAATGCGACCGCATGAGCATGGCGCACTCGCTGGAGGTGCGCCCGCCGTTCCTCGACCACCGCATCGTGGAATTCGCCGCCACCCTGCCGCCGGAGTTCAAGGTGCGCGGCGGCCAGCTCAAGGTTCTGCTCAAGGCGCTCATGCAGGACAAGCTGCCCACCAGCGTTCTCGAACGGCGCAAGGAGGGCTTCGACATCCCCGCGCACCACTGGATGCGCGGCCCCTTGCGCCCGCTGCTGCTCGATACCGTCACCCGTGAGGCTGTCGAAGCCACCGGCATTTTTCACTGGAGCGCCATGGAAAAACTGCTCGCCGACCATCTGGAGCGGCGCGCCGATCTTGGGTACCATCTTTGGGGAATCTTGACTCTGTTCCTATGGATGAAACGATGGAAAGTGCAGGCCTCACCCGCGGTGGAACAGGGTCGGGAAGCTCTGGCCGGCATTGCTCCCGCGATCTGATCGTCGTTTTCTTTGCCGCCGCCATCTTCGTCGGCGCCATCCTGAGCCCGCCTTCGCTCATGGATGACGTGGATGCCGTGCAGGCGCAGATCGCGCGCAACATGCTGCTCTCCGGAGACTGGGTGACGGCCCGCCTCAACGGCATCGCCTACCTGGAAAAAGCGCCCCTGCCTTACTGGATCATGGCCGTCTCCTTCGAGGTGCTGGGCGTCAGCGACTGGGCGGCGCGCCTGCCCCTGGCGCTGGGTGTGGTGCTTCTCTGCCTGCTCACCGCGCGCTTTGCACGCTGGGCCTTCGGCGAGCCCGCCGGGCTCTACAGCGGAATCGTGCTCTCGACCTCTGTGGGCCTGTTTCTTTTTACCCGCATCCTGATCCCGGATGCGCTGCTCACGCTCACCATCACCCTCGGCCTCTGGGCTTTCCTGCGCGCGCTTGAAGAAGACGAGGCGCATCCGCGCCGCTGGGCTCTGGTGTTCGCCGCCAGCGCGGGCGCCGGCCTACTTCTCAAGGGACTGATTGCCGTTGTGTTTCCCGCGGGCGCGGTGCTGGTCTATCTTTCGCTCACGCGCCAGCTTTTTCGGCGCCGCACCTGGCAGCGCCTGCATCCCTTCACCGGCCTCGCCGTGCTGCTGGCCATCGCTGCGCCCTGGCACGTGCTGGCCACGCTGCGCAACCCGCCTTATTTCGATTTCACCTGGCGCAGCGCCCCCGGCGAGTATCACGGTTTTTTCTGGTTTTTCTTTCTCAACGAGCACGTCTTCCGTTTCCTGGACATGCGCCACCCGCGCGACTACAACACCGTCCCTCGCCACCTCTTCTGGTTGTTCCACCTGCTGTGGCTCTTCCCCTGGAGCGTCTACCTGCCCGCGCTCTCCCGCGTGAGTTACCGCCCCGTGGACCGCGCCGGACGCGCCCGCCTGATGGCCCTGTGCTGGATTGGGTTTGTCATGATCTTTTTCACCTTTTCCACTACGCAGGAGTATTACTCGATGCCCGTCTACCCTGCGCTGGCGTTGCTGTTGGGGTCAGCCATGGCGGGTGAGGGCCGCTGGCTGCGCATTGCGCCGCGGATTGTGGCCTCGATTGCCGCCGTCGCGGTGACCATCATTGCCGTCATTCTTTTTCTGGTGCGCGCGGCGGCCACTCCCGGTGACATCGCCTCCGCGCTCGCGCAAAACCCCGAGCTCTACACCCTCTCCCTCGGGCACATGGGCGACCTCACCCTGGCTTCGTTCGCCTACCTGCGGACGCCGCTGGTGGTTGCCGGTGTGGCTTTCCTGTTCGGCGCGGTGGCTCTGTGGCGTCTGCGGGAGCGCCGCGCCATCCTCGCCATGGCGCTCATGATGCTGTTGTTCTTTCACGCCGCGCGGCTGGCCATGGTCGTATTTGACCCCTACCTGTCCTCCCGCCACCTGGCCCGCGCTCTGCAGCAGGCCCCGCCGGGCCGGCTCATCACCGACGGCCAGTACTACACCTACTCCTCGGTGTTTTTCTACACCAACCGCCAGGCATTACTATGGAACGGACGTGCCAACAATCTGGAGTACGGTTCCTACGCCCCGGGAGCGCCCGATGTCTTTCTCGATGACGCCGGCTTCGGGCAACTGTGGAGCGCCGCGGAGCGATCTTACGTTGTGGCCGAACGCCCCGGAGTCTCTCGCCTGCGCCAGCTCGCCGGAGCAGAGAACCTGCACCTGGTGGCGGAGGGTGGCGGGCGCTACCTGTTCACCAACCACCCGCTGGACGGAGCGGCCGCGCCCTAGGAGCTTTGCTTGATTTCACGGGAGAGCCTGCTGCAGCGCGAAACCTGGATGGTTGCCATGGACGCCCTGCGCGCCAACAAGCTCAAGGCTTTTCTCACCATGATGGGCGTGGTAATCGGCAGCGCCAGCATGGTGATGGTGGTGACCGTGGCGCTGACCGGCAAGCGCTACATCATCGCGCAGATTGAGGGCGTCGGCTCCAACCTCACCTACGCGCAGTTGATCCGCCACGGGGAGCGCGGCACCACCTCCATCAGCGACGAAATCAGCCTGGCCGACATGGAGGCTGTGCGCAAGGGCATTACGCAGGTGACGGAAGTCGCCGCCACGCGCGACCTGCCCATGGCCGTCGTGGTGAACGGCGTGGAACGGCCGGTGAGCCTGGTGGGCGTCACCGAAGGCTTCCAGACCATTCGCAATCTGGTCATCCTCCGGGGCCGCTATTTCGACGCCGAGGACATGGCCTCGCGCAGCAAGGCCTGCCTGATCACCAAAGATCTCGCCGACGTGATGTTTCCGCTGGGCGATGCCGTGGGCCAGTCCGTGCGCGTGGGCGAGATCACGTTCCTGGTGATCGGCGTCTTCCGCGAGCGCATCTCCACGTTTGGACAGTCCGAGCTGCAACGCGACTCGGTGATCATTCCCTTTTCCCTCATGAAGTACTACACGGGAACTGAGTTCGCCGAGGTGCTCTACGCGCAGGCGGCCGCGCCCGATGCCGTTCCCGAGGTCACGCGCCAGGTGGAGGGAATCCTCAAGAGCCGCCATCGCGCCGAGGCCGCCTACCTGGTGCAGAACCTGGCCTCCATCCTCGACGCGGCGCAGAAAATTTCCCTCGCCCTCACGGCGGTGCTGCTGGTGGTTTCGCTGATGGCGCTGGTCATCAGCGGGATCGGCATCATGAACATCATGCTGGTCACGGTGACCGAGCGCACGCGCGAAATCGGGGTGCGCAAGGCCATTGGCGCGCGCCAGGGCGACATCCTCTCTCAGTTTCTGGTCGAAGCCGCCATCATCAGCGGCACCGGCGCCGTGCTTGGCATTGTGGCGGCCACAGGACTGCCCATCCTGGTGCGGCCCTTCCTGCCCGGACAACTTGCCGTCCCCGTTTCCTGGATTTCCGTGGTGGTGGCCTTTGTGGTTTCCTGCGCCACCGGGCTGGTCTTTGGATTCCTGCCCGCGCGCAAGGCCGCCAACCTGCAGCCCATCGAGTCCTTGCGCTACGAGTAGGTTACAGCGTTCAGTCGCCGGAGGCGCGAATGGCGTCCAGCTGGTCGTCTTCGATGCCCAGCTTCTTGCGTCCCTCGGGACTAATGCGGTGCGGCGTCCAGGGCGGATCCCACACCACATTCACTTTCGCCGTGCTCACGCCTTCCATCCCCAGAATGGTCTGGCGCACATCGCGGCTGATCTCCGTGTGCGAGGGGCACCCCTGCGCCGTCAGCGTCATCTCCACTTCGACCTCACCCGCCTCGCTGACTTCCACCTTGTAGATCAGCCCGAGGTCCACGATGTTCAGCGGAATCTCCGGATCGTAGCAAAGGTGAAGCTTTTCCATCACTTCTTCGGACGTTGGCATAGAACTGTATTGTACCCAACTTTCCAACCGGCGTACCGGCCCGCTGCACTCGGCGCTGGCTACTCTTCCGCCACCGCGAACTGCAACTTTCGCTGGAAGCGGTCAATGCGATCCAGCAGCACGCGCACGCGGGCCCCCATCGAATACATCTTTTTGGAGCGTTCCCCGATGATCTGGCGCGTGTTTTCCCGGTAGGTGTAGCGGTCACCGGTAAGCGTGGCCAGCGGCACCAGCCCCTCGACAAACAGGTCCAGCAGCTCGACGAAAAATCCGAAGCGCGTCACGCTGACGATCAACCCGTCGAATTCCTCGCCGACCTTATCTTCCATGAAGCGCAGCTTTTTCCACTCCATCAGTTCGCGCTCGGCATCGTCGGCGCGCCGCTCCGCCTGGCTGCACTCCTCCGCAATGTCGGCCAGCACCGCCTGCGCGATGGGGCCGCCGCGCTCCGCCTTCTCCGCTCCTTTTGTTCCCAGGCGCGTCCTCTCTTTCGATCCATGCTTCGACCACGGCGAAGGCCGCGTCCGTTGTGCCGCCGCACTCGTACCCTGCCCGCCTTCCTGCTCCAGCACCTCCTTCAGAATGCGGTGCACGACCAGGTCGGGATAGCGCCGGATGGGCGAGGTGAAGTGCGTGTAGGTTTCCGCCGCCAGCGCAAAGTGCCCTTCGTTTTCCGCCGAGTACCTGGCCTGCTTCAGCGAGCGCAGCATCAGGTAGCTGAGAATGCGCTCTTCGGGCTTGCCGGCGATTTTTTCCGTCAGCTTCTGGTACATGCGCGGCGTGACGTGCACGTCCTGCGGAATTTCCACGGGACGCGGATTGCGCCCGCTGGCCTGTCGCGCCCGCCGCTCGCCGCGCAACTGCACGCGCTGGATGGGCAGCGACCCTACGCCCAGCGAGTAGCCGAACGTGGCTGCGATGGTTTCAAACTCGTACACCTTCTTCGCGTCGGGCTTCTCGTGGATGCGGTAGAGCGAGGCCACCTCCCTCTGCTCCAGGTACCCGGCCACGGTCTCGTTGGCTGCCAGCATGAACTCCTCGATCAGCCGGTGCGCGATGTTGCGCTCCGACTTCAGGATGGCCCGCATCAGCCCGAACTCATCAAACTCGATCACCGGTTCCGGCAAGTCAAAATCAATCGAGCCGCGCCGCGCGCGCTTGCGGTTCAGGATCAGGGCCAGCTCGCGCATCAACTCCAGGCCCTCCACCAGCGGCGCGTACTGCTGCCGCAGCCCCCGGTCGCCCTCCAGAATCAGGTTGACGCTGGTATACGTCATCCGGGCGGCGCTGCGGATCACTCCTTCGTGCACGTCGTAGCCCGCCACGTCACCGCGCGCGTCAATTTCCATCACGCAGCTCATCACCAGGCGCTCCGCCTGCGGCCGCAAACTGCAGATATCGGCGGAAAGCTCCACCGGCAGCATGGGCACGGCGCGGTCGGGAAAGTACACCGAGTTGCCCCGCAGCCGCGCTTCCAGGTCCAGCGCTGAGCCCGGCTGGACGTAGTACGCCACGTCTGCGATGTGCACCTGCAACTCGTAGTTGCCGTTCCCCAGCCGCCGCACCAGCACCGCGTCGTCAAAGTCGCGCGCCGTTTCTCCATCAATGGTCACAATGGGCAGCTCGCGATAGTCGCGCCGGCGGGCAAGTTCCGGCGCCGGCACCATATCGTCCACCGCCTGCGCCTCTTCCATCACCTCCGCCGGGAAGCGGTGCGGCAGGTGATACTTGCGGATCACGATCTCCACGTCCACGCCGAAATCTTTTTCGTATCCCAGGATTTCAATCACCCGGCCGCGCGGATTCTGCGTGGGCGTCGGCCAGTCCGTGATCTCCACGTCTACCACCACACCCTCGAGGTCCTGAAATTCGGCGCGATGCTGCGCCTCAGGACCCAGAACACGGTGGGCGTCCTTTGCGGTGGGCCTTGCAGCAGGCCGCTCCAGGCCTCGCGGAATCACAATCTCCTGCGTGATCTTTTCGTCGATGGGGGTCACCGTGTTGTGGCGTGCACCGTAGTGGAACGTGCCCACGACCGTGGTGTGTGCCCGGCCCAGCACGCGCAGGATGCGGCCCTCGGCGCGTCCCTCGCCGCGCGGCGGCCCCATCTCCACCAGCACGCGGTCGCCGTGCATGGCTCCGCTCATGGCTTCGCGCCGCACGTAGATGTCTCCGCTCAACCGCTCGCGCAGCGGCTCGCTCTCCGGAATCACAAACCCGTAGCCGTCGCGATGCATGGTCAGCCGCCCCGTCACCACGTTCTGCCGGCCTTCGGTCTTGGGCAGCGCGTAACGCTCCCCGCCCGCTTCCACCAGTTGGCCGCGCTGCACCAGGCGGTCCAGGCGTTCCTGCAACTCGCGCCGCTCTTCGCCGCGCGCGCCCAATTCGCGCACCAGTTGCTTGAAGCTGGCCATGCGCTTGGTCTGCCGTCCGATGTGCCGCAGGATGGTGTTGTCGGAAATCATGGAAGTGTGAATCGCTCGTAGCTCTTGGCTTTGGCTTGGCGCCTATTATTTGCCGCGTGTTCTTTTCAGCATCCCCGGCAACTCCGAGCGCGTCAGCCACAGTCCCGCCGCCACCGCGCCCGCCCAGGTCATCGTAACCAGCGCCAGCGACGCCACATCTGCCGCGCGGCTGCCGTCGAGCTCGACCGTGCGCGCCACCGCCACTCCCGCCGCGCCCGCCGCCGACGCCGTCACCGCCGCCTTGGCCAGTTCTTTCCACGGCAGCGTATCCAGCGGCACCAGCCCCTTGCGATGGAGCAGCCAGGCCAGCACCGCCGTATGCCCCAGGATACCGAGACCCGATGCCATGGCCAGCCCCACCACACCCATCGCGTCAAACAGCCACGCGTACACCGGCAGTGACGCCAGCGTCACCAGCGTTCCCGCCGCCATGGGCGTCATGGTATCGCCCGCGGCGTAGAACCCGCGCGCGTACAGCGCCTGCGCCGCCCACAGCCCCAGCGAGAGCGCAAACCACAGGAAGTATGCTGCCGTGGTCTCGGAGTCGGAAAATTGGAAGCGCCCGCGCCGGTACACCAGGTCCACCAGCGGCAGCGCTGCGGCCATCATCCACGCCGAGGCCAGCAGCGCCAGCGCCGTCACGCGATAGACGGAACGGCTCACCGTCCCCGCAAACTCTTTTCTTTTGCCTTCGCCGAACAGACGGGCAAAGAAGGGCAGCGACGCCTGCCCCGCCGCCTGCGCCAGCACCGCCACCGGCACGGCGAACAGGCGCTTGGCGTAGTTCAGCCGCGTGATGTCGCCCGCGCTGCCCGAAGCAAAGTAGCGCAGGATCCAATCGTCCGCCGTCACCAGCGTCACCCCCAGCATCAGCGGGATGGAGAGCCAGATCCACTCGCGGAACGCGGGATGGTTCACGTCCCAGGAAACGCGGTAGCGCATCCCCGCCCTGTGCGCCCCGATGGCGTTCACCAGGAACGGCCCGGCGAAGCTTCCCACCACGGCGCCCACGGCCAGCGACGCCACGCCCAGCTTTGCGCCCAGCAGCACGCCGCCCGCGATGATGCCCACGTTGTAGAGCAGCGGCGCCAGCGCCGGATAGAG
>Ga0114945_10001041_pt1 | contig 17573 bp, 16 predicted proteins | sample OV2TP3_FD_87194 | JGI IMG/M metagenome (GOLD analysis project Ga0114945, IMG submission 87194) | Hot spring microbial communities from Beatty, Nevada to study Microbial Dark Matter (Phase II) - OV2 TP3 | ecosystem: Environmental > Aquatic > Thermal springs > Hot (42-90C) | place: USA: Beatty...
AAGGGAGAGTATTCTTAGCAGAAAGTTTGCAGATTTAGAAGAAGATTATGACTATATACTTCTTGACTGCCCTCCTTCATTGCGGCTGCTTACACAAAATGCTTTATATTTTGCCAATGAAGCAATTATACCTGTTTCAACTGATGTTCTCGGTTACGATGGTCTAATAAAAATGATACAAGTAATTACAGATTTTAACAAAGTCTTCAGCCATGATATTATGGTTACGAAAATTCTCCCCACTATGTTTGATTCAAGAAATAAAATATGCAAGGAAATGCTTGACAGGATGTATGCAGAATTCTCTTGCTACTTAGTAACTGTTCCAATTAGAGTAAATACAAAACTAAAAGAGGCTCCTAAGGCAAAGGTTTCAATATTTACCTATGATCCAAAATGCTCAGGTGCAGCAGATTACTGGCAGATTGTAAAATTAGTTATCTCTGATGAACCAAAGTATGACGATATTTACTCAGAAGAAGACAGAAAACATGAGATAAGAAAATACTTTGGGTTCAAGAAGATAAAGATAACTGAGCCAGAGCAACAAGTTGTTAATGAAGCTCTTATTACTAGAAAGTTCAGCAAATATGGTTGGACTACTTTCTAAATCTACTTTTATATTTTTATTTACTTATTTTTACTGGGGCTCTCAAAACTTTTATAAATATAGTCTAAATACCAAATTCTATGAGAAAACTATTGCTTGTAATTGTTCTTACACTTTTTTCGGTGTTATATTTTCCTTTTGTTTCTGCAAAAGATGTTGAGGTTAGCCTTTACCTCCTTAATATTGGCAGATTTGATATTGCAACAGGGGCATTTACTGCTGACTTTTATTTGCATTTTAAATGTAAGAGTTATTGTGAGCCTCAGAAATTTGAGTTTGTCAATGGCAGAGCTACTAAGATTGATATAATTGAAGACAAATTAGACTCAAAGTTTTACCGTATAGAAGCGACCCTTCACAGCCCAGCTGATTTAAGGCAATTTCCATTTGACGAGCAGGAGATAAAGATAATACTTGAGGACACAAAAACTACTATTGAAGACTTAGTATATGTGCCCATGCTAGAGGAGAGCGGTGTAGATGATTCTATAGCATTCCCTGGCTGGGATATCAAAGGCTGGAATGCAGAAGCTAAAAACCATTATTACCCTGTTTATAATGAAACTTACTCACAATATATCTTTACTGTTACAATCTCTAGAATACCTCTTAGCTCATTTATTAAAACCTTTTTGCCAGTATTGCTAATTTTGTTGATTGTTCTGTTCAGTCTTCTTCTTGGTACAGCCCACATACCAGAGATATTGGCTATGAGTGGCTCTAGCTTAATAGCTACTGTAATGTTTCATATAAGCATATCCAATCAAATACCCCCTATTGGCTATTTAACATTTGCAGATAAATTTATGATTGTTACCTATATAATAATATTAACAACCTTTGTTATAAATACATTTATGCTTGGCCTTATAGAAAAGAAAAAGATAAAGCTTGCAGATACTATACATAAGTATGCAAAGTACAACATTTTTATCATGGCAGTACTGCTATTTATTATTTTATTTGTGTTTTTCTTATGACCTAAGAAATTTAGACATTAGTATACTTTATACCAAAAGAAACCTATACAATTAACCATTTCTTTGGGTGGTATCTTATGCTTGTTTTAACATTAACCTCATTGCAATGATGCGAATCAGAATCTGGGACTTGTAATGGTTTGCTTATAAAGGCAGCTCTTAACTTTCCTGAATTGCCAAGAACATCTAAAAGAAGCCATTTTTCCTCTTTATGATCTTTGATAGGGATTTCTACTTTAGTTATTTTGTCCATTTTCTTTAACTTTTCCTTCTTTTTCTAATTTATGCATTATCCCACTAATTTGCTGTAAAGGTAGACTTGTTTTAGCATGCAAATCTATTATATCCACTTCTCTAATGCCATTCGCTTTAAAATTTTCGAGAGTCTTAACTATCAGCTGTTTAGCCTCTTCATTGTTAAGTACAGGCTCTTTTTCACGTTTTAGTATTTCAATCTGGTTTTCCAGAAATTCAAGTTTATTTCTTATTGTTTTAGTTAATATCCTTTCTATAACTTTGTTTGGGATTCTTATTTCTCTCTCAAGCAGAGCTATCCCGCTAGCATCATCGTGTACAAATGAGTATTCTTTTACTTCTTGCGTCATTTTTTCAAAACCTTATCCAAATTATCTTTTCTATTTGAAGTAATAACAACAACATTCTCTTTATAATGGTCTTGACTTGGCTGCTCAAATCTAATGAAATCTTGGACCCTCAACTGGATAATTACTTCTTTTTCTCTTTGCTTTATTCCAGGTTCTTCTTGCATCCTAGGTATTAATAATAATCTTATATCTGAAGTAATTATCTCTTTATAATTCTCTCCTAATTTTGACCTTAATTCCTCCAAAAAATCTTCGTTTATTATCTTATTTAAGACTAAACCTTTTGCTAAAATCTGAGTTGTTGATATATCTTTGATATACTTGAAATAGCTCATATTTAGAAATATATTTATAAAACTATTTAAATATTGCCTCTTTAAAGAAGCTATTATCTCAAAAATATGGAATATAAAACAATAGCAAAGAAACAAAAAATACCAGTCCTCGGCATTGGCACATGGGGCATGGGTGGCGGTGTAATGAGAAGTACTTCTAATGACAAGCAGGATCTTCAGGCACTTAAGACAGCACTTAAACTTGGGATCACTCATATTGACACTGCAGAATACTATGGCAATGGCCATGCTGAAGAACTTGTTGGTGAAGCTATCAAAAGGTTTGATAGGAAGAAATTGTTTATCACATCAAAAGTATGGAGTACTCACCTAAGCTATAATGGAGTGATTAAAGCTGCAGAGGGAAGTTTAAGGAGAATGGTATTAAAGTGTATGGACCTATACTTAATACACTGGCCAAATTTTCTGTTTCCTTTAAAGAAAACTATTTCAGCAATGGACTATTTAGTTGATGCAGGTATAACTAGGTTTATTGGAGTTAGTAATTTTTCTGTAAAACAGATGAAAGATGCACAAGAGTATTCAAAACATGGGATTGTTGCTAATCAAGTTGAATATAGTCTAGTTTGTAGGAAACCAGAGCAAGAAGTATTACCTTATTGTCAAGAGAATAATATTATTCTTACTGCTTATACCCCTTTAGCAAAAGGAAAACTTTCTCAATGGGGCTATAATATTGTTTTAGATAGTATTGCCAGAAAATATAAGAAAACACCTGGGCAGGTTGCACTTAACTGGCTAATCTCGCAGAAAAATGTAATTGCAATTCCTAAAGCAAGCAAGATTGAGCATATTAAAGAAAACTTAGGGGCTGTTGGATGGAGGATGAGTACGGAGAATATAGATAGACTAGCTAAGGAATTCTAGATTCAGTATCGCCTTTTATTAAATATATTTTTATACTTTAAGATCAAACTCTTGTAAGCAATCGGCCTTATTTTCATCCGTAATCTTAAAACACAAATTTCTTTCATTCTTTAATCTAGCCAATCTTATATAACAGATGCCTGTTCCTAACTCACATACTTCAGATATATTTTTCTCATAAGCAAAATTACTTAAACATATATCTTTATCACCTCCTTTAAGACAAATTGCTGGGGAATTCATTCTAACTGCAATTTCCGAATAGCAATTATTTTTGTCCCCCGAGGTCTCTTGATATTTACAAGACTCTACATCACTTGTAACATTATAGATAAATTCCAAACATCCTTTAACATTTTTGCCTTTATCGCAATGTAGGTATTTTAGACAAGTAGTTAATTCAAAACCTTTTACTTTTTTGCATAACTGCTCTGGATTTGAGCTTCTTTCCAAAATGTTGGTGTAACAAGCGCTATGCTCGGAACCTCCAATTGATTTTTCACATAATGAGAGATCATTTTTCTCAATTGCAACCCTTGAATAGCAATCCTGATAGACATGTGCAAACCCTTCCATTAGACTGCTACATAAATTATCGTCTTTTGTTTTAATTGCTATATAAATAACACAATCTGCTGCTTGGTAATAGTCTTTAATCTCGTAGCATTGCATATAATCTAGCTTTCTTCGTGCAAGGTCGTCTATAACTATAGCCTCACATTTTTCCTGTTGCTCACCAGACTTTTTGCAAAGATATTTGTCCTTTCTTTCAATAGCAACTCTAAAGAAGCATTCTTGATTGAATCCTTCCTGCATTGATTCACAAATATGCGGATCTTTTGTGTTTTTTGCTATATTTAAATAGCAATCGTAGCTCAAAAAAGAAGCGTTACTTAGCTGTTCGCATATATTTTTATCCTTTTTATTATAAGAAAAGCCTAATATACACATCTCTTTTGAATATCCTTCATTCAATTGATTACAAAATTCTATATCTGAAACAAGGCCCGCTCCAAAAAAGCATTCATCTTTATATTTAGATTCTGAACAAATAGAGAGATTGTGTGAGGCAACAGCCACTCCTCCCATACAGTATGGCCTTTCATTATCATTATCCGCGCACTGGATGAAATCTTTTGTAGTTTTACCATAGTTTGCAAAACAAAGGAGATTATCTGGAAATAAAGGTAAATTGTATTCATTACTTACTGGCACATCCCTACAATATGAAATATTTGCTGTATAAAATGTTTCACTACTAGCCTTACAGCCAAAAATAAATAGTATCAAAAGCAGAAAAATGAAGTTATTTTTCATATATGTGCAATCGGCTATTATACTATTTAAATCTTTTACTTAAGTAAATACGATTTTGCCAATCGCAACCTTTAAATACAGTCTCCTTTTCCAATTTATTTTATGATTGAGGGTGGATTAGCTTTAGTATTTGTTTTTGTAGTAGGTATTTTAAGTTTATTAGTAGCTGCATATCTTGCTTGGTATGTTCTTAAACAAGATCAAGGAACAAAAGAGATGCAACAGATTTCTAACGCAATCAAAGAGGGGGCAGTTGCATTCTTGAAAAGGCAATATAAAACAATAGGCTATTTAGCATTAGGATTTGCAGTTCTTATTTCATTGATTTATTACCTCTCTGGAAAACCAACTGTTGCACTTCAGACAGGTGTCACTTTTATTATTGGAGCTCTATGCTCTGCAATATCTGGCATAGTTGGTATGCTTATCTCTGTAAGATCAAATATAAGAACTGCAGCATCTGCAAAGATATCTACAAGTAAAGCCCTTGAAACTGCTATAAGAGGTGGAGCAGTTTCAGGAATAATTGTTGTTGCCTTATCTTTATTAGGGATCTCATTCGTATATTTAATATTTGGAGCAAATCCACATACCACACCTTTTGCAATAGTAGGCTTTGGTTTTGGTGCAAGTTTTGTTGCATTATTTGCACAACTAGGAGGAGGTATTTACACTAAAGCTGCAGACGTGGGAGCAGATTTAGTTGGAAAGGTTGAAGCTGGTATTCCAGAGGATGATCCAAGGAATCCAGCTGTTATTGCAGATCTTGTTGGAGATAATGTAGGAGATTGTGCAGGAAGAGGTGCAGATTTATTTGAAAGCACAGCAGCAGAAAATATTGGAGCAATGATACTAGGTGTTGCCTTATATGCAGTATTTGGTTTTAATGGAGTTTTATTCCCATTAGTGGCAAGATCATTAGGAATGATTGCTTCCATAATAGGTATTTTTTCAGTTAAGGCTAAAGAAAATGAGGATCCTATGAATGCACTTAATAGAGGATACTATATCACTACAATCCTCTCAATAATTTTCTTTTTTGGCGCAGTCTGGTATATGCTTAAGAATATTTGGTTTTTTTATGCAGGCTTGGTTGGAATTGTTACAAGCTTATTGTTTGTGTTCATAACACAGTATTATACAGAGCATAAATATAGACCTGTTAAAGAGATTGTAGAAGCCTCAAAGACAGGAGCAGCAACTAATATTATTTCTGGCATTGCAGTCGGATTAGAAAATACAGCTTTGCCTGTTATTGTAATTTCACTTGCCTTATTTCTATCATTTAAATTTGGAGAATATTCTGGTGTAACACATGGAGGCTTTTATGGGACAGCTATGGCAACAATGGGCATGTTATCTGTCGCAGCATACATACTTGCAATGGACACATTTGGGCCAATAACTGATAATGCCGGCGGCATAGTTGAGATGTCAAAAGCACCTGAAAACATTAGAAGGAAAACCGACAGGCTAGATGCTGTTGGTAATACAACTAAAGCTTTGACAAAAGGGTATGCAATTGGCAGTGCAGCACTTGCAGCATTTTTATTATTTTCAGCATATTTAAATGAGGTCAGCACTTTAACTGGAAAAGCTTTCAGTGTAGTGGATATTGCTAAGATAGAAGTATTTATTGGAGCAATGTTGGGTGCAATGCTAGTATTTTTGTTTAGTGCATTAGCAATAAGGGCAGTTGGTAAAACAGCAGGCTATGTTATTGAAGAGGTTAGGAGGCAGTTTAAGAATAAAGGAATAATGAAAGGAACTGTAAAGCCAAACTATGCAGCATGTGTTGATATTACTACTAAAGGGGCTTTAAAAAATATGATTCTGCCTGGGATTCTTGCTGTTGGGTTTCCTATTGCAGTTGGTTTGATATTAAAGGCAGAGGCAGCAGCAGCATTTCTCATGGTTGGAACAATTTCTGGAATTTTGCTTGCAACTGTTATGAATAATGCAGGCGGTGCATGGGACAATGCCAAAAAATTTGTAGAATCAGGAGCATATGGTGGTAAAGGAAGTGAGGTGCATAAAGCTACTGTTGTAGGTGATACTGTGGGGGACCCTCTAAAGGACACCGCTGGTCCTTCTCTTCATGTGTTAATAAAGCTTTTATCTACAATAACTTTAGTACTAGCCCCCCTTTTCTTGTAAATGCGGAACTTTTTGCAGCTTCAAAAACTGGCTTCCATTCTACGTCAAAAACTGTAAAACGCCAGCCTTTTTTTTCTTTCTCAGCTAGCCCATAAAGATGACCAACTGCACAAGCTACAACAACATCCTTATTTTTATGTGTAAGGTTATAGTAATGTACAGTATTAATGCTTTCTTCTATTAATTTGCGATCTGCTAAAGCTTCTGCTATATGCTTTGCAGAGCTAGGCTTCTCTGTAGTTATCAACTCATACATGAGTTTTATAGACTTTTCTAATTTCTATAAAAATGTTTTTGACATTTTTCAAATAAATAACAAAATTTATATACTAGTAAATCTACGTATATCTTGGTGATTACAAATTAAGATATTTTTTAGCAAACACGCATTAGAAAAGATAGATGGTTATGGATTGGATATTGAAGAGGTTGAAAATATCATAAAGCAAGGAATGAAGTGGAAAGAGGAAAAAAGTGATAAATGTCATGTCAGTATGTCTGGTATAGAATGTGTATTTATTAAGCAAGAAAATGCAGTTTTTGTAATAACTATCTATGAGGAGGTAAGTAAAAAATGAGATGTATAATGTGTAATAACGGAACTTTAAAAGAAAAAATGGTGGAATACAAAGAGTTTGGCGTATCTTTGGGCAGATATAAAGCAAATGTTTGTATAAAATGCGGAGAGGCTTTCTTTGATAGCGAAGCGGCTAAAAAAATACAAAATAAATCAAAAGAGATTGGTTTGTTTGGACTAGCAAAAAAGACAAAAGTTGCTAAAGTAGGCAATAGCCTAGCAATAAGAATACCAAAAGAAATTGCAAATTTTATAAAATTGAAGAAGAAGGAAGAAGTAAGAATCGTTCCAAAAAGTCAGCATGAATTGATTATAAATATTGAATAAATAGGTGAGGCAAAACTTAATAGTAGATGAGTTTTACCTAGCAGTAAAGTTTGCAAACAAAGTGAGCAGATGGAGAATAATTAATTATGTCCAATACTCGCTAAAAGTTTTACCCAAGGCAGATATTTAACTATTACATCTCCATTATCATGAGTGCTAATCAATGATTATGGATGTAAAGAAGTCTTTACTACACCTATTTTATATGGATAATGAGAATCTAAGAAATTATAAAGGTCAAAAGCAGTTACGTATCTTGATTCTTTACCTCTTTGAGAAAACTTTAGGCCTTCTGAAAAATATTTAGATAGAGCATCATTTAGTTCTAGAATTTCACTCCACCTAGATGGAGGTAGTTCTAAATCAGGATTTAGCTAATCAGGAAGATTAAAATAGTAAACAGTTGATGGAGAGATACCTAATATTTCGCTAACTTCAAAAACAGTTAATAGTGTATAAAAATTGTAATTAGGTGCCCCCCAGCAAGGATTCGAGTGTATCTGAATTTATAGGTTTTTCAGCAATCATTTACCTTTAGAAATTGGTTGGCATTTATAAATATATATTTTTCTTAATTTTCAACTTTATTTTATCATAATCATATCCCCTACTTTAACAGGAAAATTGTCAAATGCAGAGCCTTTTTTCAAAGAAATCTCTAAGGTATTTGAACTGCCAGTTATAAGAAATAACTGATCAGGAGCAGCAGCTTCATATGTATCAAAGTATGGTAACTTTTCATCTCTATGCTCATAAATAACTTGGTATTCTTTTTTCTTTAAAGGATATAAATTAGTTATAATATTCCCAAAATTATCTATTCTTACAACAATGCCTTGCCTGCCTCTTGGTTTTAAATCTAGTTTTTGTTTTATTTTAACAGTTTTTCCAAGTCTTTCAAATCTTTCTCCTTTATCAATTTTTGCGGCAATAACAGAAAAAATATCTCTTCCATTAAAAGTTTTTGAAGAACCTTTAGAATCAAGTTTAATTACTTTTAATATCCTGTTATCTGAGGCAGTTGGGTACAATAATCCATTATCCGGGCCTACAAAATAATAATCTTTTGTCTTAATTGCAATTGGGTTTCTTTCACTGCCAACACCAGGATCTACTACACATAGAAAAACTGTATTTTTAGGAAAATATTTGTAACCTTGAAGAAGGATCCAAGCGCCTTCTATCACATTATGTGCAGATACATTGTTAAATAAATCAATTATTCTTGCTTCTGGAAAATTCTTTTTTATAACACCTTTCATTATTCCTAAGTATTCAGAATGCCCAAAATCAGATAATATTGCTATCATTCTAATAGTATATTTACTAGTACTATAATATAATAGTTACGGTTTATTACTGATTTAATATTGGTTTTTGAAATAGATATTCAGAAACTTATTAAGTTATTTTAATCTATCCATAACAATAGGAGTCAACTTATGTTTTTTAATTATTTCTACTAATTCCTCTAATTGGTCTTTAGATTCAACAATCACTAATTGAGTGGTCCAATCAACTCGGAAATGTTTATTATTTAAAGCACTTGAATAGCTTCCAACTCTCATTAATTTATTAGAAGGTGCTACTAGTGTTCTTCCATTGCGACGGTTCCAGTTCTTCATAAAATATGCAAGGACCCTTGGATTTCCAGGATCATAATATTCATTGACCTCTTTTATAGTAGGGTATGCACCTAATTTTACCATATGTCTTTGCCAAATTGCACATAAAATATACTCTTGAGGAGCTAAGCCATTAAATCCTTCTGGCACACTAGCTGAAATGAACTTAGATGGAATCCACTCCTTAGGCATATTACTAGAAAGATATAAATCAAATCTGACCAAGCAATGAATCCCAGAATAATTAACTCCGTGTATAAGAATTTCTGTAGGGAGAGATTGGTCATTATTTTCTAAATACCCTGTAGCAATATTTCTAGAAAGTACAGCAGTAATATAAGCCTTTTCCAATCTTCCATCTAAAGTAGAGCTTATAAATTAACAGATGTGCTAAAACAGTATATAAATTTCTGTAGTTTTAGAGTATGATGCTTAGTCTAATTTATATTATATTTGCACTTTTGTCACACTAGATATACTTGTCCGCTTCATTTTAGTAGTTTGTTTATTTATACTTGAATATTTTATACTAGAATATTAATAGTTACAGTTTATAAATACACTCTATAGTTATATCATAGAATCATAATTAGCAATTTGTCAGACGCCTGTGGCAAATGGCACTCAGATTTTAATTGAGGATGCTTATAGTGTTTTATAAAGATTAAATTTAGAATTTATTTTTTAGAACTACATATATTTACAAAAAAATTATCAAATTCAACTATATTTTATTTATTTTTATCTTTGCAAATGAAGTTTAGTATTATTTACTATATCTTTGCAAGATATGTATTATTTAATAACTAATCTACTATTTATTTTCCTATATCTGTGATACTTTATGAACTAATGCTGAGTTACATTAGTCTGCGACGCATAAATAAGCTATCTTAGCTTTAAACCTTTATTACCCAGCATACTCTGCATGCTCTGAAATTTCTTCATCATCTTATTAACATCTTTTGTGCCTTTGAACATTTTCATCATTTTCTTACTCTGTCGATACTGCTTTACCAACTCTCTGACTTCTGAGGCTTGAACACCAGAGCCATTTGCAATTCTTATAATTCTAGTAGAAGATAATATTTCTGGATCCTCTAGTTCCTTTTTTGTCATAGAGTCCATAGCAAATTTCCATTTTTTGAGTTTTTCTTCCTGAATCTCAAGTAATTCTTTTGGCATGTTAAGCTGGCCCATTCCTGGAACCATTTCCATTATTTTTCCTAATGGCCCCATCTTCTTCACAGCCTCCATCTGCATATATAAATCAATAAGGCTAAAATCTCCTTTAAGGAATTTTTCTCCTAGGTCTTGAGCCTCTTCCTCAGTTATTGCCTCACTAGCTTTGGCAAGTAGAGTTTCAATATCCCCCATGCCTAATAATCTTCCTACAAAACCCTTAGGGTTGAACAGCTCTAGGTCATCTAATTTCTCGCCAACACCTATAAATTTAACAGGAGCTTTTGTGACAGAACAAGCAGAAAGCGCACCTCCACCTTTTGCAGTCCCATCCATTTTTGTAATTATTACTCCAGTAATACCACAACTTTTATGAAATTGTTCAGACTGTTTTTGTGCAGCTTGTCCTATATCAGCAGATATAACAAGAAGATTTTCATCAGCCTTTACCCTATTATTTATTGCTTCAATTTCCTCAATTAAATCTTGAGATAAAGCATCTCTTCCTGCAGTATCTATGATAATAATATCAAATTTCTGCAGCTCTTTCTCATAATTGTTCCATATTTTAAGTGGATCTTTTATTTGTTTATCAAGAAAAACAGGAATATTTGCTTGCTTTGCAACCTGCTCAATCTGCTCCATTGCAGCAAGTCTATGGGTATCAAGACCTATAAGAGCAACCTTATAACCCCTCTTTGTAAAATATCTAGCCAATTTCCCTGCTGTAGTTGTTTTTCCTGCTCCAAACAGACCAAGAAGCATGATCATAAAAGGTTTTTTATTGGATACGTCTAGCTTTGGTATTTCTCCACCTAGAAATTCTGTAAGCTCATCATAAACTATCTTTATCAGATGTTCTTTCTTGCTGATTGATGAAGGTGTTTCATGCTTAAGAGCCTTTTCTCTTATTTTAGCTGTTAACTCAAAGACAAGCTTAACATTAACATCTGCTTGAAGCAAAGCCCTTTGTATGTCTTTAACAAGCTCATTTATAAGTTTATCATCTACAAACATAGATTTGGCTATTTTTTGCAGAGTTTCCTTTAATGAACTGCCTAGTTTTTCAAGTACCATACAGATAGTAAGATTATAGGATTATTTATAAGATTTGTTATTTATCATCATATTTTTTCATCATTATATTTTCTCTTTTAACTTAATAAATTAGATGGAACTCATTGGCATAGAGATTCATAACTTCAACTTAATTTAAAACTATCCAAAACTATTTATAAAGGAGTTACCGATTCATTAGTATGTCAAACAAAAATTTCCTATTATTATCCCTAGATGATACTAAAATAAAAAAAGTGTCAAATGTTATTAGCAATGAATCATGCAGAAAAATATTAGATTACTTATCAACTAAGGATGCAACTGAATCAGAGCTAGCAGAAAAACTTGGGTTACCCATCTCAACAGTACATTACAACCTTCAACAGCTTATGGAAACTGAATTGATAAATTCAGAGGAATTTCACTATAGCTCTAAGGGAAAAGAAGTAAGTCATTACAAATTAGCAAACAAATACATTATAATAGCTCCAAAAAAGACAGTTGGCATAAAAGAAAAACTAAAGAGTATTTTGCCAGTTGCTTTAATCATAGGGGTAGCTGCTCTTATTATTCAACATACACAAAAGTTTTTTGCTTATGGTAGTGCTAAGATACCTACAGTAATCAAACAAACTTTAGTAAGAGAAACTTTCATTTCAGAAGCACCTGGATCTGCCGAAGTTGCTAAAATTGGAGGTGCAAAAATAATAGCCCAAAAAGATTCTTTGTCAGTTCAAGAGGCTATTAACAAAAGTGTAGAGATTGTTAATAAGACAACTGAATATTTATTACCTCAAGAAGTTACAACACAAACAATAACAACACCTTCATCAATTTGGTCTAATATTGCTTTATGGTTCTTAATAGGGGCGATATTTGCTTTAATTATTTATTTTTTTGTCAGATCACTTAGAAAGAATATAGACTGATAACTTTAAATCAATTTGAAGCTATAGACATGTATTTATACAAGGGCACACTACAATAGTTTGTGACAAAAATGAAATTTGAAAATAAAGTATTTTTTATCATGATATTTGTTTTATTAATCTTATTTATTTTGCATGCTTGCGAAGCAGAAATTAAACCGAATAAAAAAATAGACAATCTTCCAAGATTTACTTCAGGAGAAGAGCTTGTTAAAGCTTTTGAAGAAGCAAGAGAAAGAAGTATGTATGAAGGTAGGATTTATGATGGTGGGTCTTTTGGAGATAAACTTGTGCGAGTGACTTCTGTACAATCTTTTGCAAAGAAGTCTGTTGCAGCCGAAGCTTCAAGAGATTACTCAGAAACAAACATTCAAGTAGAAGGTGTTGATGAAGCAGATCTAATAAAAACAGATGGGGACTATATTTACACAATTGCAAAAGGAAATCTTATCATTGTAAAGGCATATCCAGCTGATGATGCTAAAATACTCTCGACAATAGGACTAAATCGTTTTATACCACATGAATTATTTATCCATAATGAGAGATTACTTCTTTTTGGCTATTCAAATTATAATTTTGATAAGCCTACTCCAAAAATGGGGGAAGAAATAAAAGAAATTCCATCTCCAAGATATCCAAGATATGTTGGAGTAGTTTCAGTAAAGTTGTATGATATCTCAAATAAGGAAAATCCTAAGCTATTAAGAGCAGTTGATTTTGAAGGAAATTATTTAACGTCAAGAAAAATTGGCTCTGATGTTTATCTTGCTGTAAATTCTTATCCGTATTATTATGACAAAGATAATCTCTCATGGGAAGATATTGTTCCCTTATACAGAGAGGATAATAGTGATAATCAGGAACTAGAGAATTATCAGGAATTAAAGAATTTTAAGCCAATTGCAAAATCTACTGAAATTGGCTATATTGAGCCAATCCATGCCAATAACTTTATTACCATTGCATCAATATCAATGACTGATGAAAACAAGGACATAGAAAAAGAGGTTATTGTAGGCAACGGGCAGAATGTTTACTCTTCACTCAAAAATATATATATCGCACAAACTTCTTGGCCAAGATATAATCTCCTTGTGGAGTTGCTAGAAGATTTTAGTGAAAAAACCGTAGTAACAAAAACCGTAGTAACAAAACTTGCATTAGACAAAGGCAAAATTAAGTTTTTAGGAACAGGAGAAGTTAAAGGCCATATCCTAAACCAGTTTTCAATGGATGAATTTGACAATCATTTCAGGATTGCAACAACAATAGGAGAAGTTTGGGACAAAAATAAGAAATCCAGCAATAATGTGTATGTGCTTGATGAAACTCTAAAAGTTGTTGGCTCTTTGGAGGATTTAGCGCCTGGGGAGAAAATCTATTCTGTAAGATTTATGGGAAAAAAGGGATATGTTGTCACTTTTAAAAAGGTTGACCCATTGTTCGTGATTGATTTATCTGAGCATGAAAAGCCTTATGTTTTAGGAAAACTAAAGATTCCTGGCTATTCAGATTACTTACACCCTTATGATGAAACACATATAATTGGCATTGGCAAAGAGACAGCTGAAGCAGAAGAAGAGCTTAAGCAGCAAAGAGAACTTGACTTTGCGTGGTATCAAGGTGTTAAAATGGCAATATTTGATGTGAGCGACGTTACTAATCCAATAGAAATGCATAAAGTTGTTATTGGTGACAGGGGAACTGATAGCCCTGTGCTAAGAGACCACAAAGCCTTTCTTTTTGATAAAGATAAAAACTTGTTAGTGATTCCAATCACACTTGCAGAAATCAAAGGAGAAAGAACTAGCGCAACTCAATATGGAGAATTTACATTCCAAGGAGCTTACGTTTATGATATAAACCTTGGTGATGGTTTCAATCTTAAAGGGAGGATTACTCATTATGATAGTGACGATGTATTTAAAAAAAGCGGTTATTATTTTGAAGGAGATTCGTCAATAAAAAGAAACCTTTACATTGAGGAGGTCTTATACACTTTATCAGATAATAGACTGCAGCTTAATGACTTAGATAATTTGGAGAGATTAAAAGCTTTAGATTTTCCTGGAAAAACATAGTTTAAAACATAGTTTTGAAGATCACAATCAAACCCTTATTTCTTTCTTTATTATTTACTGCTATGTGGAAGTGTTATGTCAACTTTACAAGTATCCATTTTTCAATATTGACAATAGTGGGAATAAGAAATTAGCTATTTTGAATTTTTGCACTTTGTGTGCATTTTGGCAACTTGTCCGCTTCATTAAGTTTTACAATCACTGCTCGGCGGACTACTCGCACCCAGCTCACCTTCAGGTGAGCTGATCCTTGCAATTAAGTAAAAGAATATAGTGGATACTTAACAACTCTTTACAGGAAGATTACTTTTATATAGGGGGTTCTTTTTGCTGGAGAGAATGATACTTTCAATAGCACACAGAGGCGCCTCAGGTTATGAGCCTGAGAACACTGGACTGGCCATAAGAAAAGCTATAGAGCTTAGTTCAGATATTATAGAGCTTGATGTTCATCTTTCTAAAGATAAAAAGCTTATAGTCTGCCATGATAATAAATTGTGGAACAGGTATGCTTATGTGGATGTTAGCAGGAGTGAGATTGAAGAGCTAGAAAGGGTAAGGCTTCCAAAATCACAAAAAATACTGACATTGCAGGAGGTCTTGAACATTGTAAGGAGAAGGGCATGTATAAATATCGAGATAAAAGGTAAAGATGTCCCTACTTATCTTAATAAGATAATAAAGTATTATGTTCAAAAAAAGAGATGGAGTTACAAAAATTTTATAGTCTCTTGTTTTAATAAGGAAGAATTAGCTAAAGTTAAAAATTTAAATCCTAAAATAAGGGTTGGATTAATATATAAAAGAGTACCAAAAAATATTAACAAAGATATAGAATTCTTTAGCCCTTATTCTGTTCATGTTCATTTTGCTTCAATAAGCAAAAATCTAGTTAGAAAAATGCATGAAAAGGGAGTTAAAGTATTTGTATGGACAGTTAATAGCAGAAAGCTTATTGATAAGCTGCGAAGCTATAAAGTAGATGGTATCTTTTCAGATTACCCTGATAGAATTTAGAAAAATCTATAAACATATACAGGTAAAACTTATAGTTTTCTTATGGTTAAAGACAAGTTAATAAAAGAGAAAGTAGAGCAAGTAAAAGTAAAGTCCAAAAAAGGGCAACATGAGATGGTTCCAAAAGAGGGTGTCCTAAAAGAGGAACCTCATTATATTATTGTAGAGAACAGTCTCAAGACAGCTGTCTATGACACTATGGCTAGCTCTACTATGCAAGGGTTAACCTCCTCGTATATAGTTCCTTTTGCCATTGCACTTAAAGCCTCAAATTCTATAGTGGGATTATTAGCTTCACTCCCAGAGCTTGTAGGATCCTTTTTCCAAATTTTTGAGTCATGGCTACTTAAAATTGTAGGCAGTAGAAAGAAAATAATGGTTTGGGCAGCCTTTTTTCAAGCATTGGTCTGGTTGCCTATTTTATTTATACCTTATCTCTCCAAAGGTAATGTATACCTTCTAATAATTTTAATTACATTGCAGGCAGGCTTTGGAGCCTTAGTTGTCCCTGTATGGAACAGTATCCTTGGAGAATTAGTTCCTAGTAATCAAAGAGGTGAGTTCTTTGGAAAGAGAAACAGATATGTTGGTTTAGTTACATTTATTTCGACATTTGCTGCCGGATTAATACTGAGCTATTTCCAGCCAACGAACATCTTTTTTGGGTTTACAATTCTATTTGGACTTGCAATAATCTTTAGATTTATTTCTGCTTATTTCAAATCAAGGATTTATGAGCCAGAATTTAAAATAGATGAAAAAAGTGAGTTCTCACTGTTTGAGTTTACAAAACTAATGACACACACTAATTATGGCATTTTTGTATTATTTGTTACCTTTTTTAAGTTTTCTGCAAATATTGCAGGGCCATTTTTTGCAGTTTATATGCTTAAAGACTTAGGATTTACCTATTTTCTTTTTATGACAATGAGTGCAACAGAGATTATATCAAGTTTCTTCTTTTTTGGCATCTGGGGCAAATCAATTGATAGAATAGGCTCAAGAAGAGTTATGCTAATCAGTGCTTTACTTATCCCATTTATTCCGATATTATGGATATTCTCAACTAATACTGTATACCTTATTGCTGTTCAATTATTTTCTGGAGCTGCTTGGGCAGGTTTCAACCTTGCAGCTTCAAGCTTTGTTTTTGATGCTGTAAGACCTGAAAACAGGATAAGATGTATAGCATATTACAACTTCTATGTTGCACTTGGATTGCTTGCTGGAGCTTCTGTTGGAGGCTATTTAATACATCTTCTCAGAGATGCAGTATATCTGTCAGCTATTCCAGCAGTATTTGTCATATCTGGAATTATGAGGTTAGTTATGGCATTCTACTTTATTCCAAAGCTCAAAGAAGTTAGACTAGTTGAGTTACCTTTAGCTCATTCTACTATCTTTAGCATAGGTAGATTTATTGCAATAAGACCTAGTGAAGGAATCACTGTGCAAATAATTTCTAAAGAGCCAAGAGAAAGAAAAGAAGAGCCAGAATTAAGACATAAAAAACTAGGTAAAGATCTTCCTAAAGAGGAGAAAGAGAAGTATGTCCAGCAATTTGTTAAAAGAGTAGTTGAAGAAGAACAGGAGCACAAGACTGAAAAGCCAAAGAAGTATGATAGCTTTGAGCATACCTTAGAAGATATTGAAAAGGGAAAATTTAGGAATAGATAGCTAACCCACCACTCATCAAAACTTACCTTACTAATCTCATCAAAGTAACCTAATTTAGTATGCTTAATGCTATATGTGCTGTGTTGCATAACTAAAAATATCACCTTCTTCCAGAATCTATCTTGGTGATTAACATGGATAGAGACTGGAAGAAAGTAAACAATAAGTATATTCTTGAGGGAGAATTATATTTATCTTTCGATT
>Ga0114945_10001043_pt1 | contig 17555 bp, 13 predicted proteins | sample OV2TP3_FD_87194 | JGI IMG/M metagenome (GOLD analysis project Ga0114945, IMG submission 87194) | Hot spring microbial communities from Beatty, Nevada to study Microbial Dark Matter (Phase II) - OV2 TP3 | ecosystem: Environmental > Aquatic > Thermal springs > Hot (42-90C) | place: USA: Beatty...
ACATCGACTCCAGATCCTTGACCTTCAGCCTCCGATTCGGAATCACCAGATCCACCGCAAACCGACTGGAAGCCAGAACACGGCCCACGGTGTCGATAATTTCCCCGCGCGGCGCCAGCTGCGTGATCCGAATGATGCGGTTCTCCTCCGATTTCACCTCATAAAGCCGCCGGTCACGGATCTGGAGCTGATACAACCGCGCCAGAAAAAATCCCCATACCACTGTAAGCGCCAATACCCCATAGATGAGATTCGGCCCGATGGATCCGTGCCCCCGCCGATCCGCCGGGCCGCTTACCATTTCATCCGGCGCAGAACCGCCGATCCCAGGGGAAACAGCGCCACGGTCAGATAATAAGATGGATCCCACACGGCTCTCAGCGCAACCCCCATGTCCATTCCCGATTTCAAACTAAGCACGATCCCGAATCCCAACCGATCGATCAGCACCAGAATGACGCCGATCACAACGCTCATGGGAAATGAATGGACGTCCACCAGCCCGCACGCGCGACGCACCGCCATAAAACTGATGACATGGGCCAGGCTGCCGCCCCATCTTTGATCCAGCAAATCCCCGGTAAGCGCCGGGATGAGGAATAAAAATCCGGACTTCCACGGATGCTCCGCCCGGCGGCTGGAGACCGCGCAGAGAAACGCGAGTAAGAATGAAAATTCCACGCGGATGACTCCCGACGGCGTCGATATCGAAAGCAGATGAAACACAACCTGAAGCGCCGTCGCCGCCAGTACGGCCGCCAGATAGCGGATCATCGCGGTGGTCCGGCGCGCTGCGCGTCCGCCGGGGCCGGCTCGGCGGGTTCCACGATCAAGACCACGACAAACCGAAGATCGTTGTATGCGCGAAGCGGGACAGGCGAAAAAGACTCGTCGACCGTGAAGGCGGACCCATCGGCCCGGGAAACCATGTACGCCGCCGGCAGACCCGGCAGAAACCGGCTCTCCGGGGATGTCAGGAGCCGGAGATTCGGCGATAACGATTTCATGAATTGGGGATGCATCGCGAAGTCCAGCATCAACCGTTCCATGCCGGCGCCAACGAGGAGTGCGACGCCCAGTGCCGGCGTGTCCGACCGGACAACGCCCACCCGGGATCGCGGATCGCTCAGAAGCATCACCTGCGCGATCGCGGGACGCGTCCCGGCCGATCGAACCACACGGCCAACCGCCGTCCATTCCGAAAGAACCGGCGCGATCACGGCGCTGCCCGCCGGCACCGCCTCCGCAAGTTGAACGTCCACACGCGCCTCCGTATGGCCAATACTCGTTCCAACCACCTCCCCATGCACGTACCGGTACCCGGGTCGCCTGGGAAGAAGGAACAGAGACCGGAGCGCGTCATTTTCCAGAACCTGGAGAGATTGAGCCCGCAGTTCCGCGCGCGCCAGATCCAGATCGATCCGGGCCGAATCACGTTCGATCCGGGTTTTTTCCAACTCAGCCCGAGTGGTCAGGAGGCCGCTCAAAAAAGAAAATTTCCCGGCGAGAATGCTTGCCTGGATCCGCAATCGGGTCTGTAGAAGTCCGGCATCCGGGACGGCCGGCGACCACAGGTAAACCAGAATGGCGATGACCAGAAGAACAAATTCAGAGGAGTGAATGCCCAGAATGGCTCCACTATGACGCGCAACGGGCCGCCTCGAATAACCCGATTCCCGACCCATCGAAGAAGCTCGCTTTCCCGACGCCGCCGGTTACAGCGGCCGAAAATTTCTCATTTCTTCCAGATACTTCCCGGCGCCCATGACCACGCAGGTGAGCGGATCCTCGGCAATGTGAACCGGCAGGCCGGTTTCCTTCGTCATGAGCTTGTCGATTCCCCTGAGCAGCGCGCCGCCGCCCGCCATCAGGATTCCCCGTTCCATGATGTCCGACGCCAGTTCCGGGGGCGTCTGTTCCAGCGTCTCCTTGACGGCGCCCACAATCGTGGCGATCGGTTCCGACAGCGCCTCCCGGATCTCCTCCGAACTGATGGTGATCGTTTTCGGCAGACCGCTGACCAGGTCCCGGCCGCGGATTTCCATGGTTGTCTCCTCATCCAGCGGAAACGCCGACCCGATCCGGATCTTGATGTCCTCCGCCGTCCGCTCACCGATCATCAGGTTATAGACTTTCTTGATATGCGACCCCACCGCCTCATCCAGCTCGTCACCGGCCACCCGCACGCTGGCCGACCGGACCATGCCGCCAAGGGAAATCACAGCAACTTCGGTCGTGCCGCCGCCGATATCGACCACCATGCTTCCGGATGGTTCCTGGACCGGCATGTTGGCGCCGATCGCCGCCGCCAGCGGCTCCTCAATCGTCAGCGCCTCCCGGGCGCCGGCCGCCAGGGCCGATTCGGTTACGGCGCGCTTTTCCACCTCCGTAATCCCGGACGGAACGCCGATCACAATTCTTGGAGAGACAAATGCGCTGCGGCGATTGTGAACTTTGTAAATGAAATGCCGGATCATTTTTTCCGCCACGTTGAAATTCGCAATCACTCCGTCCTTGAGCGGGCGGATGGCCTGAATGTGAGCGGGCGTCCGGCCCACCATTCGCTTCGCCTCCTCGCCCACCGCTTTCACATCACCCGTCTCCGTGTCGACCGCGACAACCGACGGCTCCCTTAGAACAATCCCCTGGCCCTTGACGTAGACCAGCGTGTTCGCAGTCCCCAGATCGATCCCCATGTCGCTCGACAAAAATCCCAGAATCGAATTCAATATCTTCATTTCTGATCTCCCTTCCTCAGCCGCCGGGCCGATTCCACGCCGGCTGTGGGTGTCTTCGATGACGGCGGTTTCAACTGTCGATCCAATTCCCTCACCAAATCGGCACGGCCCTCTTTCTCATAAATTTGTTTCAACAGCATCAGCGCATCCCGGTCACCCGGCCGCTTCTCCAGAATTCTCTTCGTCTGGACCCGCGCGCCCACCCAGTCCCTCGACGCCAGTTGGATGTCGGCCAGCGCCAGAAGCGCCGCGCGTTCCACAGGCGCCGGCAGCGGTGTCAGGGTCATTTTTCTGAGCCGGCCGAACGCCGACGCGGTGTCGCCCATCGCGCGCTCAGCCAGCGCCAGATTCAACACCAGCACCGGATCATCCGGCCGGCGCGCGCTCACCTTCAGATACTCCCGGCGAGCCTCCGATGCCGACCCCAGATACAGCAGCGCGTTGCCCAGCGCCACGTGATCCTCCAGATTTCCATTGCCGGCGGTCGCTCGGGCCAGATACCGGCTGGCCACATCGGCGTAGGATTCGGACAACCGAAGATACAACCGGCCCAGCCGTCCCGCGTCGGCCGCGTCGAGAGACTCCGGATCGATCGCCTCGGCTTTCCGGTATAACCCGATCGCCGTCGCGATGACCCGGTCGGTCGACCGGCGGTTCACCCCTATCTCATCGGCAAGTTCCCGGGCGATCTTCATGATCTCGGACGCATTCGAGGCGGCTTGCGCCGATCGGATCTCTTCGATGCCGACCGCGGGCGTTTGTCGGATACGGGCGCGCTCATCGGCCGAGGCGACGGAGACGAAAATCAATCCAATCCCAATCAGGAATCCCTTGACCATCGGTCCCACTGGTACCACAGCCGCTTTCTTTCTGCTATGCTCGACCCGCATGATCCACGCAGGAGCGGGAATGAGTCTTCGGACGGATCCCACTGAGGCCGCCGCGGAAGCGCTTGAAGAGGCGCTTGACCCCATGACCGATCAGTCCGTCGGTCTTGTCTTTCTCTTTGCCACCAGCCACCATTCGGCGGCGTTCCCCGATATTCTCAAATTCATCCGCGCGCGCACGTCGCCCAGGGCGCTGCTCGGCGCCACAGGCGCAGGCGTGATCGGCCCCCGGGGGGAATCGGAATTGAAACCGGCGCTGTCGATCCTGGCGGTGTCGGCCGAGGGTGTCACCACGAGCGCGACGATTCTTCCCAGGCTCGATGAAGAGGACGTGGTCGATGAACTTCGCGGCGAGATGCCCAGTCTCTTCAGGGAACGCGGAGTCCTGATCGCACTGGCGGAACCTCGTAGCCTCCATCCCGATTTTCTTACCCGGCTGTCCCTGTCCTGTTCCGAAATTCCCGTCATCGGCGCCGCCGCCGGCTGGTGTACGGCCGATCAACGCGCCATCATCGCCGCGGATGGCGACGTCGCCCACTCCGGCGCGGCCGTCCTGCATCTCGCCGGTTGTGTCGAACCCGTCATCGGCGTCGCCCAGGCGGTCATGCCGGATGGCGTTCCAAAACCGGTGACGAAAGCCATCGGCAATGTCATTTATGAAATCGATCACAACCCGGCATCGGAACTCCTCACCGCATTCGTCCAGATCCAGAAAGTCCAGTCCGAATCTGGCATCGATGCTTTCTGCGCCCTCGCCTCCTCTCCGCTCGATTTCTCCGCCGGCCGCTACGTCGTCCGCCAAATCCTCGCGCTCGATCCGGTCAAACGTTCCTTGACCGTCTCCGACAATATTCTGGTCGGCCAGTACCTCTGTTTCGGAATTCGTACCCCGAAAGGTTCCCGCAGAAGTTTTCGCCAGATGCTCGAACGTCAAAGCGCCACGCTGACCAACCGCGTTCCCAGAGCCGCTGTACTCTTTAACTGCTGCGCTCGCGGCCAGTCTCTCTACGGACGCCCTCACGTCGATCTCGACGCGTTCCGCGAATTCTTCCCCGACCTGCCCGTCACCGGCCTCTTTGGATTCGCTGAAATCGGGCCGGTTCACTGGGAGAGAAAAAAAGTCCGATCGGCCGTACTCAATCACACCGCCGTCCTCGCGCTTCTTACCGAACCGATGGAAGCCATCAACGCGCCATAATCAACAGCCTAACACAGTGACTCCTAGCTCCTTGAAAAAAAAATCGGTGAAAACTTAAAATAATGCTTGCGTGGAAAACAGGAGCCTGATATAAGAGCGTCGGTCGTAAGTTCTTATATATCAATGTGTAGAATATGTTATTAAAGCTGTGGAGAACATCTGGATAAGGTTCGAATGGAAGTCGGTATAGATTGTGGAGAATTTAGTTGAAACTGTGGAAAACAGAGATTTTTGGGTTTGGATGAGGGGGATTCATGTCGGTACAAGTTGTTGATGAAGCTAAGTTTTGGAGTTATCTCCGAACGGTGCTCCCGGAACATCTTTTTGAGACGTGGCTGAAGGGAACTCGAATTAGTCAGGAGTCTGACGGCCGGTGTCTGCTCGAAGTTCCAAACGCGATCTATCGGCGGAGGCTCAGTGAGTATGTGCCGGCCATCGAAGAGGCGCTGGAGTTGCAATTGGGGTCGGAGGTGAGGTTGGAGATTCGAGTTTTGAAATCAAGCACGGCGGAGGACAGCGACACGACGTTGGCCGGGCAGTCCAGTCAGGCGGAACATCCGGTGTTTGAGTTCGCTGGAAGCAACCTCAACCCCAAGTACACCTTTGAGAATTTTGTCGTCGGCAAAAGCAACCAGTTCGCCCATGCCGCGGCCCTGGCCGTGGCTGAATCTCCGGGTGAAATCTACAACCCCCTCTTCATGTACGGCGGCGTTGGACTTGGCAAAACCCATCTCATGCACGCCATCGGTCACTACATCAAACGGCGATCGCCTCAGTCCATCGTCACGTACCTGTCCTCTGAACAATTCACCAACGAGTATGTCGCGTCCCTCAGAAACAGGAGCACAACCGCGTTCCGGTACAAGTATCGGAACATGGATATTCTTCTGCTCGATGACGTCCAGTTCATCTCCGGCAAGGACGCCGTCCAACAGGAAATCTTCCACACGTTTAACGAACTCCACGGCGCCCGTAAACACGTCATCCTGTCCTCGGACCGGCCGCCCAAGGACATTCCGGAAATCGAAGAGCGATTGAGAAACCGGTTCGAGTGGGGGCTTATTGTCGACATTCAGTCTCCCGATTACGAAACACGGATTGCCATCCTCATCGATAAATGCCAGAGGGAAAACCTCATCGTCCGCAAAGACGTACTCGAATTCATCGCTGAAAACGTCCAGACCAATATCCGGGAACTCGAAGGGTGTCTCACGCGGGTCGACGCCTACAGCAAAGTCATGAAACAGGAAATGACCGCTGATCTGGCGCGCGAGTTTTTGCGGGACATCGTGGTCCGGAGGCGCGCCATTCTCACACCTGAAAACATCGCCTCACGCGTCGCCACGTATTTCAAAGTCTCTCCGGAGGAAATGCGGTCCAAACGCCGCACACAGAATATCGTCTTCCCGCGCATGATCGCCATGTACCTCATCCGACGCTTCACCGATTATTCCCTCCAATCCATCGGAGATCTCTTCGGCAGCCGCGACCACACCACCGTGCTTCACGCCATCGATAGAATCGAAACCGAATCCGCAAAAAATCCTCAGACCATGAAAACACTCGATCATTTGATGAAAGAGATGGGTGTGGCCTGATGGCGTATAATTCTCTGGATTGCGGTGAACTGCCGTGAGGATAACAAGTGGATTGGGGATTGTCTGGCTATCCGTCAACACCTTTGCATTTTTGGAACCTCCTGATCGGATAGGCCTTTCATGATTTCCCACTTATTCACCGCGCCTGATAGTACTGATATCTTTATAGAGCTTAGAACCACTATTATGGAATGGCCCCGGAAGGCCACCGACTTTCCCGCTTTCAAAAATCAGGGGAAGAATAATTCATCAAGGAGCATCCATCCATGAAGGCACAGTTCAGCAAGGAAGCGCTGGCGCATGCGCTTCAGAAAGTCCGCGGGGCAATCGATGAACAAACGCCGCTGCCGATTCTCACAAATGTGCTGATTGAGGCCAAAGACGGAAAGAGCCGCCTCACCGGAACGAACCTGGATCTTCGCGTGACCGTTACCTTGAACGGATCCGTCAGCGAAAAGGGTGACCTCGCGGTTCCGGCCAAAACCCTTGGCGACCTCGTCAGCCGCCTGGCTGACCCGGAAGGATCCCTGGTGCTGTCGGGCGACGCACAGAAAGGCCAGATTCATGTGGCGGCGGTGGGAAAACAGAAATTTTCCGGAAACCTCCCGGCTCTCTCCAGGGACGATTTTCCGAAAGCGGCCAAATTGGAAGGCGAGATCAAATTATCTGTCCCGGCTCAATCGCTCCTCCAGGGCCTTCGTCGCACGGCTGTTGCGGCCGCCAAGGAGGATGGCCGGCGGTATCTCACCGGAGTGCTGTTTGATCTGGACGGAGGCGATCTAAAACTGGTGGCGACCGACAGCCACCGGCTGGCATTTGTGAAAATTCCGGTTGAGGGCAAATTTCAGAAAAAAGAGTTCCTGGTGCCGATCCGGTCCGCGCTGGAACTCATTCGATGTCTCCCAGCCGACGACTCCGCTGTCCTCCTGACTCTGACCGATCGGGTCGGGGTGTTCAGTACCGAGGGCCTGACGCTTCAGACGCAGCTCATTGCCGAGAAATTCCCGAACTATGAGCAGGTGATCCCGCGCGAATTTGAGACGGACTTTCGACTCGATGCCACCCAGCTGACACAGGCTCTCCGGCTCGTCTCCGTTTTTACCGACAGCCAGAACCCGCGCGTGACGTTCAAACTCGACTCGGGCGCCGCTCTGAAAATTTCCGCTGTTTCTCAGGACCGGGGAAGCGGGGATGCCACGGTCGAGGTCAAATACGCCGGCAGTCCGATGGAACTGGCGTTCAACGGGGCCTATTGCATGGACGCCATCTCCCAGATTTCCACGCCGGAGGTCCAGGTTCGGATCATCACGGCCAAGAACCCGTGTGTTTTTCGAAGTCCGGATGATAATTCGCATCTGCATGTGATCATGCCGATGCGAATGTGACCGCCCGATCCGTCTGCTTTTTTTTTCCGCGCCCGCGTGAGTTTTGCCCGCCTCTCTCTGAATAACTACAGAGGATTTTCATCCGCTGAGTTTGACTTCGCCCATTCCGGCGTCACTCTGATCACCGGAATGAACGGGTCCGGAAAATCAACGATCCTCGAGGCGGTCTATCTCCTGTGCCTTGGTCGTACTCCGCGGGATGTCCGGTTCTCGTCTCTGGTGCACAAGTCGGCCGGCGTTTCCTTTTTTCGAGTCGAAGGGGCCAGGTCCGGTGGCGCTCCGGGTCGATCGGTATCATTTTTGTCGGGGTCGGCGGTCGTTTACCATGAGGGTGATCGCGTCATACGGCGATCGGAACTGATCGGCCGGCCGCCGGTTGTTCTGTTTTCGACGAACGAGATGGATCTCATCACCGGCGTCCCGGCCGGCCGGCGAAAATTTATGGACCGGATTCTCTCCCAGGGGCATCCTGACTATCTGTCCAGATTGAAACGCTATACACGCACCCTGGAGGAACGAAACGCACTCTTAAAATCGGCTTCAACGGCTCCGCCCGATCTGGGATCTCTTATGGCGCTCGATGAGGCGCTGGCTCAGGATGGAAACTACCTGATATCGGATCGGCGGGAATTTCTGGCGGATCTGGTGGATCGGTTGCCGTCTCAGTTGGACCGTCTGGGAGCCGGCTCTCTGTCGGCGCGCATCCGGGTGGAAACCCTGGAGACAGCAAGGGGAAATCTCCTTGGGGCGTTGATCGATCACCGAAGCCAGGATCTTGCCGCGGGGCATACGACCGTCGGCCCTCACCGGGATGATCTGTTGTTTCTGGACACCATCGCCGGATTTGCATCGCCTCTGCCCGCGTCGGATACGCTTTCGCAGGGAGAAATTAGAATTCTAGCCCTGGCCTTGAAATGGATCGAAGCCGACCGGCTGGCCGGCCGGAAAAATTCAGAGAATGATCCGCCCATCCTGCTGCTCGACGATCTCTTTTCAGAATTGGACTCACTCCGCCGCCGCACGGTCGCTTCGTATCTCCTCGACTATCCGGGCCAGATTCTGCTGACCTCGTGCGAGGACCTTCCTCAGGATCTCGTTACCGGAGTTCGCATGAGAGTGGAGATTTCCTGAAGCGGTATGGCAAACGTCCTCGACGGGATTTGAACCCGTGTTACCGCCGTGAAAGGGCGGTGTCCTGGGCCCCTAGACGACGAGGACAATCATGACCCGGACAGGCGCACACACCCGGTGACTCCTACTATATTTTGGCGTGATGTGTAAGACACCTGACGGTTGTTTTGTAAGGGGTAGGACAACAGGGGAAATATTTACCACTAATGAACACGAATCAACACGAACAAAAACATTCTCTCTATAGGTAGACCATTCGTGGCCATTCGTGTGCATTAGTGGTAACTGATTTTAGGACCCTCATCCTCTGCGTCTCTGCGTTGAAGCCCACCTTCCCCGCCGAATTTCTTGTATTTACATCCGGTCGGGAGCGCTGATGCCCAGCATGGTCAGGGCCGAGTGGAGGATCCTTTTGACCACCCCGCATAGCTTCAGGCGGCCAAGCGTCCCGGCCGGGTCGGCCGAGTCGACGACACGGACTTCCGTGTAATACACATGAAATGATTCCGCCAGCTCCCGCAAATAGATCAACAGTCCAATCACTTCCAATTCCTGAAGACAATTTTCAATTACATTTCCCAGCGATAAAATCTTCTTGGCCAGAACCTGCGCCGCCGGATTTGACAGATCCACCGCGGCCTGATTAATGTCTTCCTGCTGGAATCCCTGATCCGCCGCCGTCCGGAAAATGCCGGCCAACCGGGCATGCGCGTACTGAACGTAATAGACCGGATTTTCCTGGGACTCCTTCTTGGCCAATTCGAGGTCGAACTCCAGATGCGTATCGGCTTTTCGCGAGAGAAAGAAAAACCGGCAGACATCCGGGCCGACATCATCCAGAAGCTCGTCCAGCGTGATGTATTCCGCCCGGCGTGTCGACATCTTGACGGGCAACCCTTCGCGTACCAGAGTCACGAACTGGTAAATGATCCCGCGAATCGATTCGGTGGAATGGCCAAGAGACTTCAATATGGCCAGGACTTCCCGGTGCTCATCGATGTGGTCCGCGCCCAGCACGTCGACGATCAGGTTGTAATTGCGGTGGAGCTTGTCAATGTGATAGGCGACATCCGGAAGACGATAGGTCGGCTCGCCGCTGGTCTTGACCAGGACCGGATCCTTCGGCAGACCACAGTCTTCTCCGCGGAAAAAAACGGCGCCGTCTTTCTCAAACGCCAGCCCCTGCCGCTTCAATTCCTCCAGCACTCCATGGACGGACCCGCTGTCATAGAGCCGATCCTCATTGAAATAGAGGTCAAACGAAATCTGCAGCCGGTCGAGCGTCGCGCGGATCATTTGAAACATACAGCCCTCCGCTTGTCGCTGAAAAAACGTCAGGTCGGCATCCGCGTGATCCTTGCCTTCCTTCTCCAGAACGTTCCGGGCGATATCGATCAGGTAGTCTCCGATATATCCCTCTTCCGGAAATTCCACGGGCCGGCCCAGCAGTTCCAGATACCTGGCCCGAAGAGACTCTCCAAGGATTTTCATCTGCCGGCCGGCGTTGTTGAAATAATATTCCCGGACCACCCGGTGCCCGACGGCTTGAAACAGGCGCGCGAGCGAATCTCCAAGACAGGCGTTCCGGCCATGGCCGACCGTCAGGGGGCCTGTCGGGTTCGCGGAAACAAATTCGACGTTGACATCCAGGATCGGATCGGCCCGATACACCTCAAATAGGGATTCCCGGTCTCCGCCGCTCCCCTCGGCGAGGATTTCCAGAAGCTCCGATAGAAAAACATTCGAGAGAAACAAATTCACAAATCCCGGCGCCGCCGCCTCCACCTGCGAAAAATGCTCGCGGCCTCGCAGAGACTCGGCCAATTCCGCGGCAATGGCCATCGGCGCTCGGCCGAGCTCTTTGGCGGATTTCAACGGAAAATTCAGAGCGTAGTCGCCGTGGGATGGATCCCGGGGTAACGTGATGTCGACGCCGGCCCCGACGTCGCCGAACCGTTCCCGGACCACCTGGGTCAGTTCGTTCTTGAGAAGGCGCCGGAGATACACCTGGGTGCCGCGATTCGAATGACTTCAGCCGCTGGACGCGGCGGCGCCGGGCTCCGCCATCTGACCGTATATCTCTCGAAGAAATCGAATGAACGGCTGGACCTCGTATTCGAGCAGGTCCCGCATGAGTACGGTGTCCCCGGACCGGATGGACTCGGACAGCTCTTTCAAGACGTCTGAAAACGGAGGGATTTTATCCGCGAGCGTTTCCTCATTGACTGTCAGCGCTTCATACCGGATCCGGCCCAAACCACGCAATTGCTGCAAAAATCCCATGGCTTCCTGAAGGACCTGGATCCGGCTTTGAAACTGATCGAGCGATTTCGCGATTTTGCCCGCATAGAGGTCGTTGATGATCGAATGGACATCCTGTTCGAGCAGGCCAAGGGCATCAAGATGAGTTCGGGTCTGCGCTCGAATCTCATCGGTCGAACCTATCTCGTTTTGCTGTGCCGCGTATCGATGGAGAAGGCTTTCGAGGAATTTAAGCCAGTCGGTGAGGGTCAGTTCCAATTCCTCAAAATCCCCTTTCAGGGATTCCTGGTCTTTGCCGTCCACGATCCTGGTTTTCAGCCGCTGGACTTCCTGGATCATCTGTGTGCCGCTTCGGATGTCGTACCTGGCTTGGTCCAGTTTCAAATCCAGCACCCGGCCGGATGTTTCGATCACGGTTAGAATGTAATCGAGCCCGTCCAGAATGTTTCGCCTGACTGAATCAAATCCATCTTTCCGGGAGATGGCGTGGACATTGCGAAGGACCGCGAGCATTTCGCCGGTGTAGTCGCCGATGTCGCCGATGCTGGCAATGGCGTAGTCCCGGAGCGGCAGGGAAGAGATTTCCAGTTTTTGAATCCGGCTCATATCCGGATTAACATTGTCCCAGGATGGAATGTCCTCCCCGTCCACACGGACGTCCGTGATGATCTCCTCCCGGCTGCCCAGGAGTCTATTGATTTCAGAAATAAGTTGTGAAAAATTCGCCGACAGGGACAGGCTCGTCTCTTTGAGGACCTGCCCGTTAATGAATATCTCCATCCGACAATTCCCCCTCCATTCCCCCCATTGAAAATCAAGCCGCCCGACCCTGTCAATGGGAAGTAAAAAGGGCCGGCGGCTGACAGGGCTGCCGGCGCATCCGGAAAGACTAAGGGCGAGCGGAGCAGGAAACCCATTCGGAGGTTCCGTCCGAGAATTGTTCTTTTTTCCAGACCGGCAGATCGGTCTTGATGGATTCGATCATTTCCCGGAGCGCCGAAAATCCGGCTTCCCGGTGTGGCGCTGATACCGCGATCCCGACCGAGATGTCCCCGACGGGAAGTTCTCCCAATCGGTGCTCCACCGCCACCCGTACGCCGTGGCGGTCCGCCACCCGGCCGGCGATTTTCTCCAATACCTGCCGGGCCATCGGTTCATGGCCCTCATAGAGGATCCCGGTGACGTGCCGACCGGTCCCCTGGTCGCGCCGGACCGTTCCGGCGAAGGTCAACACAGCGCCGGCATCCTCGCCTGTGAGTCGCTCCGCCAGACTGTCCATCCGGATGGGATCGCGGCTGATCCGGGCATGAGGGCGGCAAAGCGGCTGGGCCCCTCCGGAAACGGGCGGAATGACACCGACTTCGGTTCCCTCCGACAGAGTCGATTGCGGATCTCCATACTCGGCATTGACGGAAAACCGGCAGACCGACAGGATAGGCGCCGCGTTCGGATACCGGAGGATCAACTGAACTTGAAGGTCGGCGATTGTGGATCCGTCGGGCAAATCGACGGTCAGGCGCGGCAGCCCGATCTTTTCACGGATGTGGGCGAACAACAAAAGGGTGATCTGCATGGGATGGCGCGGAGGGTGCTCGGGGGAAGGGCGGCCGTTCGGCCGCGGTCAGGCGTCCCCGTCCGCCCCGATGGCCTCCACCGGACAACCCTCCATGGCCTCCCGGCACTGGGTTTCCTCCTGGGGTGATTCAGGTTGTTTGAATACAAACGAGTATCCGCCGTCATCGTTGCGCTTGAAATTCGCCGGCGCGGTCTCGCGACAGAGATCGCAGTCGATGCATTCCGTGTCGACATAAAATTTCCCGGTTATGCTGCCGGCGTGTTTCTTGTCTTTACTGGCCACAATGAATCTCCTTTTTTGTCCAACCGCCACAACGCTATCTAACGGTCAAATTCCGATCAAGCGCCTCGGACGTGATTCAGAATGTCCGGCCGGTCAGTCGTCAAGCCGTCAACACCCAGATCGATCAAATCCCGCATCCTGGCCGGGTCATTGATGGTCCAAACCTGAACGGCCCTCCCCTGGGCGTGGGCCGCCTGAATAAATCCACGCGTCACCACCCGCAGCCCACCGCGCTCGTCGCCTTTGGCGTAGACGGGAACTTGAAAGACGGTCCCGGGCGATCTGAAAAAGAAGGCGAGGTGCATTTTGGCCAGAAAATAAAACCACCGGACCTCCGGCCGGGAGAAATTCGTCGCCAGATCGGGCATCTCCTTTCGGATGCGCGCCAGGGGTGGATGATCCTCCGCCGCCACGATGATCCTCTCCGGGTTGTTTCGACGAAGGATCGACATGAGATTGGGAAGAAAAAACGGGTGAGGCGACGATTTGATCTCAACGGTGAATCCCACATCCGGAAACCGCGACAACACTTCCTCCAGACTCGGCACGGTGATGCCCCGGCCCCGGAACGGGAACGCCGGGGGCGAGAACTGCCAGCCGGCGTCCAGATTCCGAAGGTCCGCGAACCGCATGCCGGCAAGATTCCCCCGGCCGTTGGTTGTCCGGTCGACGGCCGGATCGTGGAAAACGACAATCTCTCCGTCAGCGGTCGACTGGACATCCAGTTCGATCAGATCGACTCCGCAGTCAACCGCCTTTTGAAAACTGACCATGGTATTTTCCGGCGCCAGATGCGCCGCCCCACGGTGTCCGGTGCGAAGGAACCGCCCTGGCCGGAGGATATCTCGAATTGGGATCATCGAATGAGGTCTACCATAGACCGATCTTTTTTTTTATGCGGGGATAAGCTAGAAAAATTGTCGATGAGAGTGGGGAAAGGGCCGGTTGTTCTGACGGCCAAAGACCGCAGGGCGCTGGAGGCCTGGGTGGATAGGCCTGGCGTACCGCTTCGACAGATGATTCGCGCCTGGATTGTTCTGCTGTCCGCCGCCGGCCATTCGACGGAACAGGTCTGTTCCCGGCTTGGGGTGTCCCATTCCACGGTCCTCCATTGGAAGAACCGGTTTGTGGAAGGAGGATTCGACTCCATCTCAGACGACAGGAAAATAGCCAAACCCCGGCATAGCGACGAGGAGATTCGGAAGATCATTGAGGCGACGCGAAAACAGTTTCCGGCAAATGCCCGTCGATGGTCGATCCGGAATATGGCCAAACTCATGGGGGTCAGCCGCAGCACGGTACAGCGGATCTGGAAAGCCCATGGACTGAAACCGCACGAGGAGGCGCCTGCCCTGTCGGATCAGGAGGCATTTTATGCCAGTTGCCGGGAAGTGGCCGGTCTCTACATTGAATCTTCACAGGTCTACGCGGTCGCTCTCCTGCCCGCGCCGGTTCATGCCGAACCGGTGATCCAGGATCAGGCCGAGGCTCTTCGCCGAAAAATCAAACGCGCCCGCCGGCCGGCGCCGCCGGCGCCGCCGCGCCTCGCGTACCATCCCGACTGGATTCAGGATATCTACCGCGCAGCCTGCGGCGGCCGCGCGCCTCTGACCCGACCGGACCCCAATATGCTCGATTTTTTAAGGTGGATTGACCGATATACCCCGCCCCGCCTCTTTGTTCATCTGTTGGTGCCACGGCTCTGCGCGGAATTGTATCCGCACTACTTCCGCTGGTTGAAACGGCATCCGAGATTTCAGCCGCACTTTATTTCAAAGGAACAGTCGGCCCGCCGGTTTTTGAGCGAGTGGTATGAGAGAACCTGCCGGACGGCAAGTCTGCCCGAACAGAATTCACCGGCCTTTGACGCGGTCGCCGATCTGGAAAAATCGATGCGGGAATATCTCGATGCTCAAGCGGTTCCGGGAACGCTGCTGAAATCAATTCCGCTATCGAAACCCTTCTGCTGGGTCCGGCCGGACCGCAATTACCTGACGGACGAAAAACAGCTCGAACTGAACTTCATATCGGCCTATTGATGTCCGTATAAATAATGGGAGTTGATCTTTGAGCTATCAGCCGTCAGCTTGCAGATTATCGGCTGACATCTGATAGCTCTCACTATCCCTATTTTTTGTCCGGCTCGGAGTCTTTGGATTCTTCCTCCGCCTCTTCCGAAACCACTCGCGCCACGTCGCTTAGGGAATCCTGCGGGCTCAGATGAATCAGTCGTACGCCTTGTGTGTTTCGGCCGCACTCGCGGATCTCTTTTACCCGGATACGCATCACAACGCCCTTTTTGGTGATCAGCAGAAGCTCGTCCTTGTCGGACACCTCCACCACATGGTTGACTTTGCCGTTCCGGTCCGTGGCTTTCATGCTGATAATTCCTTTGCCCCCACGGGACTGAATGCGATATTCATCCAGGGGCGTGCGCTTCCCGTATCCCTTGTCGGTCACGGTGAGAAGATTCGCGCCCTTGTTCGCAAGGGCCATGGCCACGACCGAATCATTTTTTTCGAGCCGGATACCCCGGACTCCGCCCGCGGACCGGCCCATGACCCGGACGTCGTTTTCGTGAAAACGGATGGCGATGCCCTCGCGGGTGGAGAGGATGATCTCAGAATTGCCGGACGTGAGTTTGACGCCGATGAGGGAGTCCTTGTCATCCAGCGTGATCGCCCGGATTCCGCCGACTCGGGGATTGGAAAATTCAGGCAGCGCGACCCGCTTGATCGTTCCCATTCGGGTCGCCATGAACACGTAGGATCCCTCTGAAAATTCCTTCACCGGAACAAACGCTGTGATCCGCTCGTCCCCTCCGACGGCCAGGCAGTTGGCCAGGGCTTTCCCCCGGCTGGTCCTGGATCCCTCCGGGATGTCGTACACTTTCAGCCAGAGACATTTTCCCTGATCCGTAAAAAACAGAATGTAATTGTGCGTGGATGCGATGAACAGGTGTTCAACCGCGTCCTCTTCCTTGGTCTTCATCCCGGTCACGCCGTGCCCTCCACGCCTCTGCCGACGGTAACTCGTCACGGGCATCCGTTTGATGTAGCCGTCGTGCGAGATGGTGACGACGACGTCCTCTTCGGCGATCAGGTCCTCCACCGAGAAATCTTCCGCTTTTTTGATGATCTCCGTCCGCCGGTCGTCCCCGAATAGTTTTTTGATTTCCTCCAGTTCCTCCCTGATGACGCCCAGCAGCCTCTTCTCGCTCGCCAAAATCGCCTTCAAATCCTTGATCCGCTCCTTTAATGCCTTGAGTTCCTCCTCGATCTTTTCGACCTCCAGGCCGGTCAACCGCTTGAGGGTCATGTCCAAAATCGCCTGGGCCTGTACGTCTGTCAGTTTGAATCGTCTGGTCAGTTTTTTCCGCGCGTCGTCCGTATCCTTGGATTTTTTGATGATGTTGACCACTTCGGTGATATGCGCGATCGCGATCTTGAGGCCCTCCAGAATGTGGGCCCGCTCCTCGGCCTTCCGGAGCTCGAATTTGCATCGGCGGGTGATGACGTCTTTTCGGAACTGGATGAAATGCTCGATGATTTTTTTCAGATTCAATACTTGCGGCTGATTGTCGACGAGACAGAGGAGGATGGCGCCGAACGTGATCTGAAGCTGGGTGTGCTTGTACAGGTTGTTCAGGATGACCTGTGGAGTCTCGCCTTTTTTGAGCTCGATCACCAGCCGGATCCCGTCCCGGTCGGACTCGTCCCGCATGGCCGAAATTCCCTTCAGCTTTTCCTCCCGGACCAGCGCGGCTATTTTTTCGATCAAGGGCGTCTTGGATACCTGGAACGGCATTTCCGTCACCACAATCGCGTCTTTGCCGTTCCGCAACCGCTCGATGACCGCCCTGGCCCGGACGGTAAATTTTCCCCGGCCGCCCTCGTACATCTCCGCCAGTCCCTCCGATCCATAGATCACTCCACCGGTCGGAAAATCTGGGCCTTTGACGTGTTTCATCAGATCCCTGGAGCTGAGTTCCGGATTGTCGATCAGGGCGCCGACCGCGTCGATGGTCTCGCGCAAATTGTGCGGGGGAATGTTGGTGGCCATGCCGACCGCGATGCCGGCCGATCCGTTGACCAGCATGTTGGGCAGCCGGGTGGGCAGGATGAGGGGCTCCTTGAGGGTATCGTCGAAGTTCGGACCGAAATCGGTTGTCTCCTTGTCGATATCACTCAAATAAAAATCAGTGACATGCTCCAGCCGGCATTCGGTGTATCGATACGCGGCCGGCGGATCGCCGTCAATCGACCCGAAATTCCCCTGCCCGTCGACCAGCGGATATCGCATGACCCAGTCCTGGGCCATCCGAACCAGCGTGTCGTAGACGGCCGTATCTCCGTGCGGATGATATCGTTTCAGGACCTCGCCGACCACACCGGCACATTTGGTATAGCGTTTGGTGTGGTGCAGCGCCAGATCGTGGTACATGGCGTACAGGATCCGGCGATGAACGGGTTTGAACCCGTCCCGCACGTCGGGCAGC
>Ga0114945_10001045_pt1 | contig 17548 bp, 15 predicted proteins | sample OV2TP3_FD_87194 | JGI IMG/M metagenome (GOLD analysis project Ga0114945, IMG submission 87194) | Hot spring microbial communities from Beatty, Nevada to study Microbial Dark Matter (Phase II) - OV2 TP3 | ecosystem: Environmental > Aquatic > Thermal springs > Hot (42-90C) | place: USA: Beatty...
ACCCGCCCCCTTGGGGCTGGGCAAATGCCACTGCGGCCTGCACGGGCCGCTCATCAGGGTGCCGGACGCCCGGCGGATGGAGCGCACGTTAGGCTTGTCTATGAGGTGGAGCGCATGGTACCTTGCGCCCTTCGCCATATCACCGATCCCGTAATTTGTTGCAGGGGCGTAGCTTTAGCAACCTCGGACTGGCATCCTAGGTCCAGGGGCTCAGGCTCCCCGAAAACGCACCGCTGGAGGAAGCGTGGCCCAAGCTGAAGTCGCAAAGCCCTCAGAACCTGCCTTTCAACCCTACGTTTCTGCCGCTGACCTCCGGGCGGAATTTTCTCCCCGCGCGCTCCTGCTGGGGGCGCTCTTTGGAATCATCTTTGGCGCGGTCACCGTGTATGTCGGCCTGCGGGCCGGGCTTACGGTTTCGGCGTCGATCCCCATTGCCGTGCTCTCCATCAGCATCCTGCGGGCGTTTGGCAAGGCCACCATTCTCGAGAACAACATCGTGCAGACCACCGGCTCGGCCGGCGAATCGGTGGCTGCGGGCGTTATCTTCACCCTGCCCGCGCTTATTTTTCTCGGCTTTCCGCTGGAGTACTCGCGCATCTTTCTGCTGGCGCTGATTGGCGGCTGGCTGGGCGTCTTCTTCATGATCCCGCTGCGCCGGCAGCTCATCGTCAAAGAACACGGCAACCTGCTCTACCCCGAGGGCACCGCCTGCGCCGACGTCCTCATCGCGGGCGACAAGGGCGGTTCGTTCGCAGGGCGGGTCTTCATGGGCTTGGGACTGGGCAGCCTCTACACCATGTTCCAGAACAAGAACATTCTTGCCGCCTGGCCGGGGACGCCGGAATACCAGCCCAAGTGGCTGCCCGGCTCTTCCATCAAGGCTGATGCGACTTCCGAGTACCTGGGTGTGGGCTACATCATCGGGCCGCGGGTGGCGGGGACGATCTTTGCCGGGGGCGTGATCTCGTGGCTGGTGATGATGCCGGCCATCTACTTCTTCGGCTCGCGCGTCGTGGATCCCATCTACCCCGGCACCGTGCCCATCAAAGACATGGGACCCGCCGATCTCTGGATCACGTACATCCGCCCCATGGGCGCGGGCGCCGTTGCCGCGGCGGGATTGATCACGCTCATGAAGACCCTGCCTACCATCGTGGCTGCGATCCGGGCGGGCGTGAAAGACTTTGGGGCGGGCGCCCAAGCCAGTACCCTGCGCACTCAACGGGATCTTTCCACGAAGGTAGCGCTCGGCGGTTCCGCACTAATCCTGGCATTCATGTGGGCCTTTCTGACGTTCAAGCCTGTGCCCGGCGCGCAGACTTCGGTGTTCGCCAACCTAGTGGCGGCTGTGTTTGTGGTCATTTTCGGGTTCCTGTTCGTGACGGTGTCGTCGCGCATCGTGGGCCTTATCGGCAGCTCGGCCAACCCCATCTCCGGGATGACCATCGCCACCCTGATGGCCACTTCCGCCATGTTCCTGGTGATGGGCAGGACGGCGCCGGCGTTCGCGGCGCTGGCCATCACTATCGGCGGCGTGGTCTGCATCGCCGCCGCCAACGCAGGGAATACGTCCCAGGATTTGAAGACTGGCTACATCGTGGGCGCAACGCCGCGCCGCCAGCAGGTATCGCTGCTGGTGGGCGTGCTGGCCTCGGTGTTCGTTATCGGCATCACGCTGATGGGCATGAACCGCGCCTTGGAAGAATTCCGCGAAATCTCCAAGGCTATCGACGTTCAAAACCTTCCTTCGGGGGTCAGCGTGCAGGAGAAGCCCTTCGCGCGCGACAAGATCCGCGTCCTGACTTTGCAGAAGACGCGAGTTGAAAAAAGCGCGGGCGATTTCTGGCTGCTGAATGCCTTGGGCTCGCCTGTCCTGCCTGACGGCAAGTATCTCTACAACCCGCAGACACAGCAGATCGAAGTGCAGTGGATCCAGGGTATCGGCAGCGAGGAAGCGGCGGCGCCGCAGGCGCGGCTGATGTCCACCGTCATCAACGGCATCCTTACCCAGAAACTGCCCTGGGGTCTGGTGCTGCTGGGCGTGTTCCTGGTGATCGCCGTAGAGCTGCTGGGCATCCGCTCCCTGGCCTTTGCGGTCGGCTCGTATCTCTCCATCGGGACCACGCTGGCCATTTTTACCGGAGGAGTGGTGCGCGCTTTGGTGGAGCGCAGCACCGGAAAAACCGGTGAAGGCGGCGGGCACGGCGAGAGCGAAATCAGCCCTGGGTCGCTGTACGCCAGCGGCCTGATCGCCGCCGGCGGTCTCGTTGGCCTGTTTGGCGTAGGGCTAAAAGTGCTCGAAAAACCACCTGTCGACTGGATTCCCAGGCTGCCGGAGAACGTGCTGCACTTCGACCGCTTCGGCATCACCTTCCTGCACCACGAATGGGTTTCGGTGGTGGCGTTCGCGCTCCTCGCCGGGTCAGCCTTCTACTTCGCTCGCAAGCCCCTGGAGGGCGACAAGAAGAAGTAGCCGCGCGGTTTGACAACGTAGCCCCAGCCGCCCGGTTAGACAACGTAGCCCCAGCCGCCCAGTTAGACAACGTGGCCCCAGCCGCCCTCGGCTGGGGTGCCGGGCGAAGCCCGGCGATGCTTTCAGCCCCGACCGCCCGGTGCGTGTGGAAGCGGGCGGCCTCGACCGCGCCCTTACCATCGCACATCACACATCAAACATCACACATCATTTATAACTGTCTCCCGTGCCCATCGCCGCCAACCTCGCCCGCGTGCGCGAGCGCATCGCCGCCGCCGCCCGTCGCGCCGGGCGCCATCCCGACGAAGTCGCGCTGATGGCCGTCACCAAGACCTTCGGCGCCGATCCAATTGGCGAGGCCCACGCCGCTGGCCTGCGCCTCTTCGGCGAGAACCGCGTGCAGGAGTTTGCCGGCAAGGCCGAATCCGTCTCCGCGCTCGCCGGTGCGGAGTGGAGGCTCATCGGCCACCTGCAGAGCAACAAGGCCGCCCGCGCCGCGGAACTCTTCCGCGGCATTGACTCCCTCGACTCGCTGCGCCTGGCGGAAAAGCTCGATGCCGCCGCGCAGAAACTCGGTCGCAAAATGCCCGTGCTCCTCGAAATCAATCTCGGCGGAGAAATTTCGAAAAGCGGCCTCGATCCTCACTCACCGGAACTGGAAGAACTGCTTCTCGCCGCCCCGCAATTCCACGCGCTCGACTTCCGCGGCCTGATGGCCATTCCGCCATTTACCGAAGACTCCGAAGGAGCCCGTCTCTACTTCCGCCGCCTGCGCGAGCTGCGCGGCGCCATCGCCAAACGCAACCTGCCCAGCATCACAATGGATGAGCTCTCCATGGGCATGTCGCACGACTTCGAGGTTGCCATTGAGGAAGGCTCCACCTGCGTGCGCATCGGCACGGCCATCTTCGGCGAAAGGCCGCAGGTGCGATGATTTCCATCCGAGAGACGTCCTCGGGCGCGAGCCTTGCCGTGCGCGTCCATCCCCGCGCCCGGAGGAATGCCGTCACCGGCTCGGTCGGGGACGCGCTCAAGGTTGCGCTTACCGCTCCGCCCGTCGAGGGCCGCGCCAACGAAGCGTTGATCGAATTCCTGGCGGAACTTTTGAACGTGCCGCGCTCCTCCGTTAAGATAGCTGCCGGCCAGAACAGCCGCCGCAAGGTGGTGGCCATAGCCGGACTTTCCCCCGGAGACGTCGAAAAAAGATTGCGCGTCATCCTGACACCGGAGACCTGACACCCGGCACCTGCCCATGACCTTCGCGCAGCGCTTCACGGAGATACGCACCGGATTCGAGCGCCCCTTCTGGGTGGCCAACGTCACCGAGCTTTTTGAGCGGCTTTCCTACTATGCCGCCTTCGCCTCGCTGGCCCGCTACCTGCACGAGACGCTCGAGTTCCCCACGCAGGAGGCCAGCAGCCTCACCGGCCTTTTTGGCGGGCTGGTCTGGTTCCTGGCGGCCTTCGGCGGGACGGTGGCCGATCGCATGGGATTCCGCCGCGCCCTCTCTCTCGCCTACCTCATCCTCAGCATTGCGTATTTCCTTTTGGGCTCGATCGGCTCCGCCTGGCTCGCCCCCGTGCGCGCGGCCCTGCCGCTCGGCGTCTTGGTGGCCATTGTCCTCATGTTGCCCGCCCTGGGGATCGCGCTGGTCAAACCCGCGGTGGTGGGCACCACCGCCCGCGCCTCCCGCGAAAACGCCCGGTCCCTCGGCTACTCGATTTATTACACGCTGGTGAACATCGGGGGCGCGGCCGGGCCTTACGTCGCTTCCTGGGTGCACCATCGCCTCAGCGTGGAGAACGTCTTCCGCGTCGCGGCGCTCAGCGTGTTCGTCATGTTTTTCGCCGTGCTGCTGCTGTTCAAGGAGCCAACCCGCTCCGGCGAAGCTCAGACCACCACCCTCAGTCAGGCTGCGCGCAACTTCTGGACCGTGCTCTCCAACCCCCGCTTCATGATTTTCCTGCTGATTTTTTCCGGATACTGGATCGTCTTCTGGCAAGAATTCATCATTCTGCCCCTGTATGTCACCAAGTACATTGACCCCAAGGCCGATACCGAATTGCTGCTCACCGCCGGCCCCTTGACCGTGATCGCCTTCACTGTGGTCATCAACTTCCTCATCCGCAAGGTGGCTTCGTTCCACGCCATTATTTTGGGGACGCTCATTTCTTCCGTTGCCTGGGTCATCCTGATCTTCCAGCCCACGGTGCCCATGGTCGTCCTTACGCTGGTCGTGGTTGCGCTGGGCGAAATCACCCAGGCCCCGCGCTATTATGAATACATCTCGCGCCTGGCTCCGCCCGGTCAGCAGGGCACCTACCTGGGCTTCGCTTTTCTGCCCATCGGCATCGGCTCTCTGATCGGCGGATGGATGGGCGGCACCCTGCTGCATCACTTTGGGGAAGTGCAGCAGCAGCCGCAGATGATCTGGTGGGCCGTCACCGGCGTCGGCGTCGCCACCGCGCTGCTGCTCTGGATCTTTAACCGGGTCGTGCAGCCGGAGACGAGCGCACCTGCTGCGTCGAGTTAAGGGTTTCTGCCACCTGCCTCCCACTCCCACCCCCTCCCACCTGCGTCCTGTCTCCTGTAAAATAGAAGTTTCGTGATGGACCTCTCCGCCATCCAGTCCGCCCTGCGCGAGCACAAGTTCGACGCCTGGCTTTTCTACGACCATCACCACCGTGACCCTATCGCCTACCGCGTCCTCGGCCTTCCCGATTCGATCATGGTGACGCGCCGCTGGTTCTACGTGATTCCCGCTCAGGGCGAGCCCGCCAAGCTTGTGCACCGCATCGAAGCCGGGCACCTCGACTCCCTGCCCGGAAGGAAAAGCCAGTACTCCTCCTGGCAGGAGCTGTGGGACGGGCTGAAAACCATGCTCGCGCCCTTCCGCAACCTGGCCATGCAGTACTCGCCCAACAATCTGATTCCCCTCATTTCGCTGGTCGATGGCGGCACCATCGAGCTGGTGCGCAGCTTCGGCAAGGAGATTGTCAGCTCTGGCGACCTGGTGTCGCGCTTCGAAGCGGCGTGGACCGAGGAGCAGATTCGCACCCATTTCGCCGCGCGCGACTCCATCGATGCCATCATGCCCGCCGCCTTTCAGGAGATTGGCCGCCGCGTGCGCAACGGCGGAACCCATGAATTCGAAATCCAGCAGTGGATCATGGAAGCCTTCGCCCGCGAGAACCTGATTACCGAAGACCCGCCCATTGTGGGCGTGAACGCGCATAGCGGCGACCCGCACTACGAGCCCCGCGCCGACCGCTCGGCGAAAATCTCGGAAGGCGACTTCGTGCTGCTCGACGTCTGGGGGCGCAAGAACACCCCCGATGCCGTCTACTACGACATCACCTGGACAGGGTTTGTGGGCCAGTCCGTGCCGGAAAACATCCGCAAGGTCTTCGAGATTGTGCGCGGCGCGCGGGATGCCGGCATCGAGATCGTGCTGAACGCCATTGCTTCCGGCCGCCGCATTGCCGGCTGGGAGGTGGATCAGGCCGCGCGCAGCGCCATTGCCGACGCCGGCTACGCCGCCAACTTTACCCACCGCACCGGTCACTCCATCGGCACCAGCGTTCACGCCAACGGCCCCAACATGGACAACCTGGAAACCAAGGACGATCGCGAGATCCTGCCCAACTCCTGCTTTTCCATTGAGCCCGGAATCTACCTGCCGGAGTTTGGCGTACGCAGCGAGGTGAACGTGCTCGTCCGTCCCGGCAAGGCCGAGGTTACGGGCAACATCCAGCAGGAGATCGTACTCATCTGATGCCCGACGAAACCACGTCCAAGCCAGACTCCAAGCGCGCCGAGCAGCCGGAATCCAAGTCCGCCGGCGAAGAGCCGCGGCCTTTGACGCCCATGGCCATCGCCGCGCCCATCGTCGGCTGGCTCGTCCCCGGCGGCGGCCACTTCCTCTTGGGACAGTGGGGGCGCGGGCTTCTGCTGATGGCCTCCGTCACTTCCATGTTTGCGCTGGGAATCCTGATGAACGGCAAGGTCTACACGTTCAATACCGGCGACATTCTCGACATGCTGGGATTCGTGGGAGACATCGGCGCAGGCCTGCTGTACGTGGTGACGCGCTTCATGGATTGGGGCCGCAGTTCCATCGATTTGGCCACCGCCGACTACGGCACCAAGTTCATCGTGGTGGCCGGCCTGCTCAACGTAATCTGCGCTGTGGATGCCTACCACATCGCCATCGGGGAGAAGCCGTGAGCCTCGAGCTTTCCCACTTCAGCGCCGCTCTGGTCTTCGCCTTCTTTACCTCCATCGTCTTCGGTGTTACCCAGCGCAGCACCGAGCGCGAGCAAATCCGCTACGGCCTGCAGTGCTTTGCCTTCTTCCTGCTGGGTACCATCGCTGCGGGCTGGGCCATGTGGCTGTTGCGCCACTGAATTCTCGCGTGCGCGCTCTTCAGCCCTCCCACACAAACGCCTCGAAGACGTGGGCAATGCGGAAGCCCATCTTCCTGTAGAGGTCCACGGCGCTGGTATTCGCTTCCGTCACCGTCAGCGAGAGCGTCGCAAAACGGCGCCGGCTGAGATTGGCTTTCGCGGCGGCCATCAGCGCCAGGCCCAGCCCGCGCCCTTTGTGCTCGGGCAGCAGGCACACCTGGGTGACGTGCCCTACGTCGTTTTTCACCCGTGAGCACAGAATCAGTCCCACCATGAGCCCCGTGTCCCTGTGCACCGCCACGAGCGATGAGTCTTCGTCAAAAATCCCGCATCCGGGAAAGCGCACGATGTTGTTCAGGAAGCGCAGCGCTCCGCTCATGGTGCGGTACTGGTCGTTGATCTCGGAGTCCACGTGGTCGCGGTAGGCGGCGGTAATGATCGCCGCGGCGGGTTGAAAATCGTCTTCCCGCCACGGGCGGATGGCAATCTCCGGCGGCGGCGGCGGGGCTTGCGCCAGGGCTCCTTCGAGCTCCAGCGCCATGTACAGCCGCGTTTGCGCGCGAAAGCCTGTTTCCTGGAACGGCCGGGTGATCGCGCCCTTGGGATGCGGTAGAAGCTGGGCTTCGATGCGGTGCATGCCGGGCGATTGCTGCAACGTTTCGATCACGTGCGTCAGCAGCACGCTTTCCACTGGTTCGGAGGCGCCGTTGCGCAACTGCGCCGCGCGCCCCACAAACAGGTCTCCGATGATCCCTTTGCTGCCTTCGTAAACGAAAAACGAGTAGCCGCACACGCGGCCGCCGTGCACCGCGGCATAGCCCGGAAGAATGCGCGCGTCCAGGTAGCGCAGAATCATCTCCCCCGAGCCGCTGTAATCCCAACGCAGTAGCCGCAACCAATGCTCGCTCTCCTCCGCCAGCAGAGGGCGCAGGTCTTCAGATGCGAAATGCCTGAGGTCGAGTATCTCCAAAGCAAAGGGCTCCAGCAGGAGGCGTCTTGCGCCGGAAGCGAACGGCTCCCGGAAACCATTTCCCGGCGCAACCGGGCCAGTCTAGTGCGCCTTGGCGCCACTGGCAAAGCCTGCGGAACCCCGTTGGATACGGGGCGCGGAAGAGCTAGTGGGCAGCATCCCCTGATTTCTGCGAGACCCAGAAATATTCCAGCCCTCTGGACGCAAACCCGCCGACACGCGACACGCGTCGCCCGCTCGATTGCGCCTCCACTTCGGCGCGCTTTCCCTCAGGCGCCACTACCAGATGGTCTTCCGCCGGGGCCTGGTCGCGCTCGTAGCGCGCCACCGCACGATTGCGATAGAACGCCAGCCCATATTCCAGGTTGCGGTGCGCCCGATAGACCGCCACCGCTGAGTTCCCCGTGCCCAGCCGCTCCAGGTCCACTGCCACCGGACGGGCTGACAACGCTTGGTCCAGCACGGGCGCTTCGACTCGCAATACGTAGGCCAGAATGACGATCACCGGAGCCAGAGTTACGAAGCGCACGATCCCGAGTCCGTGGCGGCGCAGGGAAACCAGCACCGCGGCAAACACCAAAGCACCCACGCCGCCTGCCACGGCGCCCATCCAACCCGGCACCGGCAGGTGTGGGCGCGCGACGAAGAAAGGAAAAAGCAGTGCCGCGGAAGTCAGCACGCCCAGCAGGGCAGCGTGCGCGGCCAGCAGCAGCCAGCCCGGCGGTCCCTCTTCCTGTTGACGGCGGTGAACGTACTCAGCCGCCAGCAGCGCGAAGGCCGGCAGCGCCGGCAGAATGTATCCCGGCAGTTTCGATTGGGAAAGGGAAAAGAACAGCACCGGCACGACGCCCCATACGAGAAAAAACATCGGCAGCGAATCGCCGCTCGGCGCCGCCGCGCGCCAGCGGCGCACGCTGGAAGCGACTGCGGCCACCACCAGGGCGCTCCACGGCGCCAGGCCCAGCAGCAGCACGGGCAGGAAAAACCAGAACGGCTGGCGGTGGCGGTAAAGGTCCGTGGAAAACCGCGCCAGGTTGTGCTCCAGGACAAAGACGCGGAAAAACTCCGGATTGCGCAACTGCACCGCGACGTACCAGGGCAGCGCCACGGCCAGAAACAGCGCTATGCCCGGCAGCCAGAGCGAGCGCCGCACAATGGCAAGTTCGCGCCGCACGCCGGCGTAGGCGACGACGATGAGCGCGGCCAGCAGCGGCGCCACCGGTCCCTTGGCCAGCGTGGCCAGGCCCATCAGGATGTAGAAAACTGCCAGCCACAACTTGCGCCCGCCTTCCAGCCATGCGTACCAGGCCATCAGGCCCAGGGCGAAGGGAGCGGCGATCTGCATGTCGGTGGAGGCGCCGCGGCCGAAACCGAGGATGGCGGCCGAGGAAGCAAGGATCAGGGCCGCTTCCAATTGCGCGCCCGGGCGGAAGCGCCGCATGAAAAAATACGCCGCAACCACCAAAAGCGCGGCAAACGTGGCGCCGGGCAGCCGCGCCGACCAATCGTGCACGCCAAAAATTGAGAAAGCGATCCGGGCGTGCCAGTAGTAGAGAATGGGCTTCTCCAGCCAGGCCTCGCCGTAAAGCGTAGGGGTCACCCAGTCATTCCGCTCGAGCATCTCGCGCGCCACCTGCGCATAGCGCGGCTCGTCGGGGCCGGTGAGGCCGAAGCTGCCCAGGCCAAAGAAAAATAGGAAGGCGCAAAACGCCGCCACGGTGACCAATTCCAAAGCCAGTTTGCGGCGTTCGGCCATCAGAGTCGAGTGTAGCAGGAGGCTGTCGCAGGAACGGTCCGGTCACACGCCCTGCAGCATTGCAGAAAGCGCACCTATTTCTTCTTCTGCCGGCTGGCGCGAGTCAGAAGTTCGTCGATGCGCGCGCCGTACTGCTGGGAGCGGTCGAGGTGAAACAAAAGTTCCGGTGCGCGAGCCAGGCGCAACCGGATGGCGATCTCGCGCCGGATGTACCCGCGCGCGGCGGACAGTCCGGCCATGGTCTCTTCCGCTTCGTGTTCGTCGCCGTCCACGTTCACGTACACATGCGCCGATTTTCCATCCGGCGCAAGCTGCACTTCGCTGATCGTGGCCAGGCCGATGCGCGGGTCGGAAAGTTCGCCCTCCAGCAGCGCTCCGATTTCGTGCAGCAAGGCTTCCGCCATGCGCTCGCGATGATGTTCCCGTCCTCTGTCTTCCATCATCGCGGCCTCCTTCCAAAAACCGAAGAGCCTAACAGAATTTCCATCCGCCAATGGGTCCGTACGATTCCTCGAACGCGGGAGCTCAGCAAGAATCGGGTGCCTCGTCTAACTCGTTGATGATAAATAACTTACAGAGACTACGCGGCCTCTAGAGATAGTCCAGGAAAGAATCCGTAATCTCCGCTCCGCTGGCAGAAGCCAGACCACTGGCTTCCCTTTCCACTTTTTGCATCAGGCCCTCCAGGTAATCGCGCGAGGCGGAGATGGAAACCACGCCCAGCGTGGCGCGCTGCCATAGGTCGGTGGCATCCATTTCGGCGACGGAAACGTTGAAGCGGGAGCGCAGTCCATCTTTCAGGCTGCGCACCACCTGGCGCTTGTCCTTGAGAGAGCGTGCGCCTTCAATGCGCAGGTCGAGCGTGAGAAAAGCGATCACGGCAGCATCCGGATTGGCGCTTCAGTTGGGCTGCTCACGGCAACCTGGCAGACTGAGCCCTAGGCGATGGCCTCGGCAGCGATCTTCTCGGTGACAAAGGCTTCGATCACGTCGCCCACCTTGACGTCGCCGTAGTTGGCGATGGAAATGCCGCATTCCAGGCCGTGGCGCACCTCGTTGGCATCGTCCTTGAAGCGGCGCAGCGAAGCGATCTTGCCGGTGAAGACGACCACGCTATCGCGTAGCAGCCGTACTTGTGCGTCGCGCTTGATGGCGCCTTCCTGCACGTAGCAGCCGGCCACCGTGCCGACCTTGGGAATGCGAAAGGTTTCGCGCACCTCGGCGCGCCCCAGAAAGGTTTCCTTGATCGTGGGTTCCAGCAGCCCCGTCATGGCCTTTTTGATCTCGTCGTGCAGCTCGTAAATGATGGAGTGCAGGCGGATATCAACTTCCTCCTGCTCGGCGATCTCCTGCGCCTTGCGCTCCGGGCGCACGTTAAAACCGATGATGATGGCGTTCGACGCTGAGGCCAGCAGCACGTCGGTCTCGGTGATGGCGCCCACCCCGGTGTGCAGGATCTTGATCTTCACTTTCTCCGTGGAGAGCTTGTCCAGGGAATCGGCCAGCACCTCCACCGAGCCCTGCACATCGCCCTTCAGGATCAGCGGCAGCTCCTTGAAGCCCGCCCTCTTGATCTGCTCGGCCAGGCCTTCCAGCGAGACGCGGCTGCTCTTGGCCAGCGTCGCTTCGCGCGCTTTCTGCTCGCGGTACTGCGCGATTTGCTTGGCCCTGGAGCGGTCGGCGATCACGGTGAGCTGATCGCCCGCCTGGGGTAGGCCTTCGAGGCCAAGGATTTCCACCGGTGTCGAAGGCGGCGCTGTATCCACCTCGTTGCCGCGATCGTCGAACATGGCCCGAACCTTGCCAAACACGTTGCCCACGATAAACGTATCGCCGTTGTGCAGCGTGCCGTTCTGCACCAGGATGGTGGCCACTGCGCCGCGTCCGCGATCCAGCTTGGCCTCGAGTACGGCCCCGACTGCCGGGCGATCGGGACTGGCCTTCAGCTCCTGCAGGTCGGCCACCAGGCAAACCATTTCCATCAGCAGGTTGAGGTTGGTCTTCTTCTTGGCGGAAACTTCCACGAAAACCGTCTTGCCACCCCAGTCTTCGGGAACCAGACCGCGGTCGGCGAGTTGCTTCTTGACGCGTTCCGGCATGGCCTCCGGCTTGTCGATCTTGTTGACGGCCACGATGATGGGCACCTTGGCCGCGTTGGCATGGTCGATGGCCTCGAGCGTCTGCGGCATCACTCCGTCGTCGGCAGCCACCACCAGCACCACCAGGTCGGTGACCTTGGCGCCGCGGGCGCGCATGCGCGTAAAGGCCTCGTGGCCCGGCGTATCGAGGAAGACGATCTCGCGCCCGTACGCGGGTGACTCCGTGTCCTTGATGCCGACCTTGTAGGCGCCGATGTGCTGGGTAATGCCCCCGGCCTCGCCCTCGGCCACGCTGGTGACGCGGATGGAGTCCAGCAGGGACGTCTTGCCGTGGTCCACGTGCCCCATCACCGTCACCACCGGCGGGCGCGGTTCGGTCTGCAGCGCGGTTTCGGTGTCTACATCGGAGGCTTCCACAGCATCCTGCGCCACCTGCTCTTCAAAACTGATCACGTTGGTGTCGGCGCCGAACTGCCGCGCCATTTCGTTCGCCAGTTCGGCATCGAGCGTCTGGTTGATGGTGGCGAAGACGCCGCGGGCCAGCAGGCGCGCGATCAGGTCCTTGGCGCGCACGTCCAGCTTCTCGGCCAGGTCCTTGACGCTGATGCCCTCGGTGATGGTGATGGTGCGCGTAATGGGCAAGGGCTCGGTGGAAATCGGAACCAGCCGCGGTGGCGGCCGGTAGCCCTTCATGGGGCCTTCCTTCACGCCGCGCGGAACATAGCGCTGTCCGGGACGCCGCGAGGGACCTCCGGGCCGGCTCATGGGGCGTCCGGGAGGTGGCGCCATACCTGGACCTGCTCCCATGGCCCGCCCAGGCCGGGTACCGACGGGCGATTGCCGCGTGGGATGCATGGGACGTCGTTCGCCCGGGCGCATCGGCGAACGCGCGCCCGCAGCGGGCCGGGGGCGCTTGAAAATCGGCTGGCCCGGCACCGGACGCGCCGCAGCGGCTTGCTCGGATGCTCCCGCCGGCGGTCTGGCCGGAGCTTTGTAAACCGGTCGCGGGCCCGTCTGCGGTCGAATCACGCGGCGCGGCGAAACTAGAGGTCTTTGCGCCGCCGGCGCTTCCGTCTTGGGGGCCGCGGGTGGTGCGGCCGCCATGGGGCTTGGCGCTACAGTCGCTGCGGGCGGTGTCGCCGTGCCAGCCGGCGCCGCTGGCGGGGCAGCCTTGGGGGCCGCAGCCGGTTTCGCTGCTGCGGGTACCGGCTTGGCCACTGGCGGCGCCGCTATCTTGGCAGCCACAGGTTTGGCCGGCTTGGCAGCAGGCTTTTCCACCTGCTTGGAGATCGCCTTCAGGACGTCTCCGGGCTTGGAGATCCTGGAAAGATCGAACTTCGGCTTGATTTCGTCGGCGGCAGGGCGAGCCGCGCGGCCTGCGCCGCGGGCGCTCGGGGAGGAGGCCTCGGCCTGGGCGCGGAAATGCTGCCGCACCTTCTCGGCTTCATCGACCTCGACGGAACTGGAGTGCGTCTTCTTCCCGCTGACGCCCACCTTGGGAAGAACCTCCAGGACTGCCTTGCTCTTGACTTCCAGCTCCCGGGCCAAATCGTTGATTCGAACTTTTTCCATCCGCCTCGTGCTCCCCCGAATCTCCCGCTAAGTCTTCATCGTAGCCCCCTGGTATGACCGGCGCCCCTTAGCAGGACGCGCGGGGTGAAGCTTACGATCTCGTTCTTCGTCTTCGCCATTCCCGGCTTCGGCAACTTCTGCCATCGCCGGAAAATCTCCGCTGCTACGACTGCGTCTGTGGCTCCTCATCCGTGGTTTCCGCCGCGGGCGCACTTTCCGCTGCTTCCCCTTCCGGCAGCGCCTGCGCCGAATCCGCTGCCCCTTCTACCTGTGCCGTTTCCGCCGCCAGTTCGACCGCTTCCTCCGCGGGCGCGTCCACGGCCTCGGCTGCGGTCCCTTCCGCTTCGCCTTCGGCAGCCGCCTCTTCCAAAACGGCTTCCGCTGGTGCCGTAGCCATGTCGCCCGCCGGTGGTTCCGTCATCTCCGCTTCGGGAACCGCGTCCGGCGGCAATTCGCCGGCCGGCGCGGCTTCTACGCCCAAACTGACAAAATAATTATTCACCGCGAGGCTGATTTTTTCCACCGTCTTCGGCCCAACGCCCGGAATGGCCTCGAGTTGTTCCGGCGTCATGTCGGCCAGGCTCTCTACGCTGGAGACACCGGCGCCCACCAGCTTCTGAATGAGCCCTTCCGCCAGGCCGGGCACCTCCTCGAGCGGCGTGGTCTGCCCGCCCACCAGGGCGGACATTTGCAGCTCGACCTCCTGGCGCTTCTCCTCTTCGCTCTTGATGTCAATGCGGTAGCCCAGCAGCTTGGCCGCCAGGCGGACGTTCTGGCCTTTCTTCCCGATGGCCAGCGAGAGCTGCGAGTCGTCCACGATGACTTCCAAATGTTTCTCCGTCGCATCCAGAATGCTCACCCGTCCTACCTTGGCGGGCTGCAGCGCCTTTTCCGCAAAGACAACGACGTCGTCGTGGAATTCGATGATGTCGATCTTTTCGCCGCGCAGCTCGCGGATGATGGATTGCACCCGCATCCCCTTCATGCCCACGCAGGCGCCCACCGAATCCACGTCCTTGTCCCGGGACATCACCGCAATCTTGGTGCGCTCGCCGGCCTCGCGGGCGATGGCGCGGATGACCACGGTGCCGTCGTAGATCTCCGGTACCTCGGTCTGGAACAGGTGCTGCACCAGCTCCGGGGCGGCGCGCGAGACCACTACCTGCGGCCCCTTGGCGGCCTTTTCCACGCGCACGATGACGGCGCGTACCCGTTCTCCTATGGCAAACGACTCCAGGCGCGACTGTTCCTTGCGCGGCATGCGCGCCTCGGTGGTGCCAGCTCGAAGATCACCTCCGGGCCTTCCTGGCGCCGCACCGTCACGGTGACGATTTCATTCACGCGGTTGATGTACTCGTTGTAAACGGTTTCGCGCTCCGCCTCGCGCACCTTCTGGAAGATCACCTGCTTGGCCATCTGCGCGGCAATGCGCCCCAGCACATCCGTGGGCTTGTTAATGCGCACCTCGCCGCCTACCGCGGCGGCCGCGTCCAGCTTTTTGGCTTCCGCCAGCGTCATCTGCAGGTTGGGGTCTTCCACCTGCTCCGCGCCCTCCACCACCCGCTTGACGGCAAAGGCGGTGATGGCGCCGGTTTCCTTGTCCAGCTCCGCGCGCAGGTCTTCCTGCGACTTGTAGTACTTGCGCGTGGCCACCACAATGGCGTCTTCCACCGCGCTCACGACGATCTGCGGGTCGATGCCTTTTTCGCGGCTGAGCGCGTCAATCTGTTGAAATAGCAGGCTCGGCATGTGAATTCGTTCTTGCGTTCTTCGTTTGTCGTGCGTAATTCGTAGTTCTAAGTTCGCAGTTGCCTAAATCTCCGGCACCAGGTTGGCCTTTTCCACGTTGGCCAGTTCGATCTCCACTCTCCGGCCCGGCTCGGGCGCCACCTTGCGCCCCTTGGCACGGCCCCGGCGCTCGCCCTGGGGCGGCGCCAGCTCCAGCGTGAGCCGGCCCTCGCCAAACGCCTCCAGCCGTCCCTCAAAGCTGCGGCTGCCCTCCACCGGTTGCCGCGTCCGCAGGCGCACGCGGCTGCCGGTAAAGCGCTCGTACTCCTCGGCCCGCGTCAGCTTCCGGTCCAGCCCCGGCGACGATACCTCCAGCGTGTACGGCCCGCCGGGCACGGCATCCTCGACGTCCAGGATGGCCGCCACCTCGCGGCTCACCGCAGCGCAGTCGTCGTGGCCCACGCCCCCCGGCTTGTCAATCACAATGCGCAGCACTCGGAAGCGGCCGTCGCCACGCAACTCCGCCTCCACCAGCTCCAGGCCGGCGGATGCCGCCACCCGCCCGGCTATGTCGCGTATACGCTCTGAATCCGCCGCCATCTGAGCACTGGGTACTGGGCACCGGGTGCTTAAGCACCGGGTGCTAAGCACTCAAAATAAAAGTGGGCTCTCGCCCACTGGTGTGCTTCGCCACAACAGTCAACTCACGCTCATTTTACGCCCGCCCGTGTCAAAAAACAAATGGGCGGACGCCTCCGCGGGGCAACCGCCGACCAGCGGCCTATCTCCAAGTGTTGACTCGACTTGCCCGCTGGCCTATAGTGCCGAAATCTTTGGTAGTGGTGTGATGGCTTCGCCCTCTGCACTAGCGCTGGCCAGAATCACAGGCCTGGGCCTATTCCTGGCGGCCTTCCCCCTGCTGGCGCAGGAGCAGTTTTCCTGGCCGCCGGTTGCGCCCGCAGACCTCGCCCTCCGCGACAACCCCGCACAGCCGGGCGCCAGCGCCATGATCCTGCTCAAGAAGGAGAGTCGCGACGACGAGAAGAAGTTCTGGGAAGTCTACTACCGCATCAAGATTTTCACGGAAAAGGGCCGCGAGTACGCCAACGTGGAAATCCCCTACGTTCGCAAGCACCTCGAAGCCGATCAGATCACCGCCCGCGTGATTCAACCCGATGGAAGCATCACCCCGTTCACGGGCGCCATCTACGAAAAAACCCTGGCGCGCTACCGCCGCGGGCAACGGGTGATGGCAAAAGCCTTTTCCCTGCCGGGCGTCCACCCGGGCACCATCATTGAATACCGCGTGCGCTGGAAGCGAAAGTCCGACGCACCCGTGGGTGGCCCCTGGGTGATCCAGGAAAACCTGTTCGTCCGCGAAGCGCAACTCGAGTTCCGTTCAGCCAAGGGCGGCTCGAGCCCTCGCCTGCTGCCTCGATTCGTCTCCGCCGGAAAGGAGTTCCAGTTGGAAAAGGACGGCACGCGCACGGTCGTTCTGCGCGATATTCCCGCTTTCGAGGAAGAACCCGCCATGCCTCCAGCCAATTCCCTCAAGGTTCGCTATTACGTGGATTATCCCCGCGTCTACTGGGGCTTCAAGTCTCTGGAAGAGTATATAGGGGAGTATGTCAACGATTTCATTGGCAAACCCAAGGCTCTGGCCGGCGCCGTGCAGCAAATCGTTGCTCCGCAGGATGCACCGGACGCCAAGCTGCGCAAGCTCTATCTCGCCGTCCAGGAGCGCATCCGCAACCTTTCCTACGAGGAGGCGTACAACAAGAAGGAACTCAAGCGCGAAGGGATGAAGGAGCGTAAGTCGGCCGAGGACGTCTGGAAGCTGGGATACGGGACTTCCGACGAGATCAACCGGCTTTTCGTCGGCCTGTGCCGGGCCGCTGGTTTCACGGCCGACGTCGTTTTGGTGGCCGAACGGGACGACAACATATTTGATCCTGGCATCAACATGGTGGACCAGTTGGACGACGAAGTCGCGGTAGTGAACCGGGGCGAAGAACTCCGTTATTTTGACCCCGGCACGCGCTTTGCCCCATTGGGCTGGATTGCTTGGGAGAAGCAGGGGGTTAGGGGACTGCGCCTCGGTGAAAAGACCTCCCAGGAAGGCAAGACCGCTCTGCTCGAACCAGAGCAGAACCGCCGGCATCGTCAGATCGAATTGCAACTGACGCCCGAAGGCGACGCACGCGTGCAGTGGACCACGACCTACTGGGGTCAGCACGCCCTGGAGCGGAGAAACGAGTTCTTCGAAACCTCCCGTGAAGAGCGCCAGCAGAAGTTGCGCGAGCAGATTCAGGAATTGTTCCCCACGGCCGTCATCCAGGACGTGCTCTGGGAGGGGCTGGACGATTCCAGCGATACGGCTCGCATCACTTTTCGCCTGGAATTGCCCGGCGCCGCTCAGGTACTCGGCCCGCGCTTGATCGTTCAGCCCAACCTCTTCCACGCGCGCAGCCGCTTTACCGCATGGAAGCGCAAACACCCCATCTATCTCCAAATCCCCCAGTCCCTTACGCTGGAAGCTCGCGT
>Ga0114945_10001046_pt1 | contig 17547 bp, 16 predicted proteins | sample OV2TP3_FD_87194 | JGI IMG/M metagenome (GOLD analysis project Ga0114945, IMG submission 87194) | Hot spring microbial communities from Beatty, Nevada to study Microbial Dark Matter (Phase II) - OV2 TP3 | ecosystem: Environmental > Aquatic > Thermal springs > Hot (42-90C) | place: USA: Beatty...
ACCGGCTTGTTATCCTTGTAATGCTTCGTGACTACCTGCCACATGTGCGATCCGGGCGATATTTGAAACGTGCCCACATTGCCCCAGCGGAAGTTCATGCGGTTATAACCCAGGTCGATGCCGCCCCCGAAATACTCGCCCGAGACCACGCGATTGCCAGAACCAACGGTGAGTTCGGGCTCGATCTCGGTATGGCGAATCGGAACTATGTACTCGTTAACGTCAGCCGGTTTTTCGATCACCACTTCCTGGCACGGGGCCTCTTTTTGGTCAACCATGATGGGAGGAATCGGGCGTGAAAGGGCATAAGCCAGCTTTTGCGTGCGCTCCCTGTCGTCCTTCCAGCCGAACATCTTGTTGATGACATTCATGTCGCCGAACAGGTTGGTGACCACTCGATGGTTCGGTTTGCCTTTCACCTTATTGAACAGGATCGGGCAGCCCCCATCCAGCTGTTTCTGTATTCCGGTGATCTCCAGATCCGGGTTGACCTCTTTGTCGCTCTCGATCAGGTCTCCCTCCGCCTTCAGCCACTCGAGGGCGCTTCTGAGATCCATGATCAGCTCGGCCGGCGCCCCAGCCTCTTTCTTGGCTGCCTTGCTCATATGTGTCCTCCGATGCGTGGGATTTGAGCCCCCTGATTAGGCTGAATCGAATATGGGAGGCAATGCTGATTTTCACTATCCAATTTTGAGCCAAAAGTCAATGAAGGAGCGGTTTTAATGTGCGTTGACACGACGTGGCCTGCGGCAATAGGATGAGGGTCGTTATGATCATGGGTGATCAGGAGAAGGCGCTGAATATTCAGGGCGAGTCGGCTGCCCGCGAAAGTGCTGCCGCACGTCCCCTGACTAAGAAAGGCTTTCCGTGCGAGGCCCTCCGGGACATTGCTCTCAGGGTGGGCTCGATCGTCACCCTGGTGTTGGTCTGGTGGCTGTTGAGCCTGCTTTTCCCGCCCACACTGATTCCAAAGCCGTGGGAAACCTTTGCCGAAGTAGGGACCATCATTAGCACCGGCCATTTTTTTGTCGAGATGGGGAACACGCTGCGCCGGGTTCTGGTCGGCTTCGGCTTTGCGATGGTGGTCAGTATCCCCATGGGGATACTCATGGGCACGATTAGAAGCCTGGAGAGTTTCTTTGAGCCACCCGTCATCTTGGGCCTGACTATGCCAGGGCTTATCTGGGCCGTGCTCATGATAATGTTCTTCGGCCTCACTGAGACCAGCGCCTACGCGGCGGTCTCGATAACGATCTTTCCCATGCTGGCCATCAGCATCTGGCAGGGAACCAAATCCATTGATAAGGACCTGATCGACATGAGCACAGTCTTCCATGCCAGTCCGTGGTCTAAGGTGGTGGACGTGATCCTGCCCCAGCTTGTCTCGCACATCCTGGCGGCGATCCGCTACGGTCTGGGTCTAGCCTGGAAGGTAGTGGTCGTGGTTGAGATGTTCGGCTTCAGCAACGGGGTCGGGTATCAGGTGGTTCGGGGGTTTAACGTCTTCTCCATGAAGACCGTGCTCGCCTGGGCGATCACCTTCCTGGTGGTCATGATCGTCATTGAATTCGGTTTCATCGGCTGGCTGGAACGGACCGTGACCGGTTGGCGACCCCGAATCGAGGCCTGGAGGCGGTAAGTGGCCTACGTTCACGTGGAGCGCGCGGTGAAATCTTTCCTCCGCGAAGACGGCAGAGAGATGCTCGTCCTAGATGGAGTCTCCTTTGACACCAGGGAGTATGGCATCACTTGCCTATTGGGACCATCGGGCTGTGGCAAGTCCACCCTTTTGAATGTGATCTCGGGCCTTGAGCACCTGGAGCGCGGCTATGTGGAGGTCGTGTCGAATCACCGCGAGTCAGGAACGCGGCCCCCTCAGCTCGGTTATGTATTCCAGGATCCTCGGCTGCTCAACTGGAAGACTGTAGAAGGCAATCTGATCTTTGCTCTGAAGGGAATGAAGGTATCGGCGGCGGAATGGGAAGAACGGTTGCACAAATATCTCGCGCTGGTAGGTCTGTTGGAGTTCCGTAAGCAGTATCCTCTTTACCTCTCCGGCGGGATGCGCCAGAGGGTCGGTTTGGCCCGCGGTCTGGTCATCGAGCCCGAAGTCCTTCTCATGGACGAACCGTACAGCAAGCTCGACCAGTTGACGGCGCGCAAGCTGCGCGAGGACACTCTAGCCATCTGCGCCCGACTCAGGCAGACTGCGCTTCTAGTGACTCATGATGTCGAGGAGGCGGTCTACATGGGGGACCGAATTGTGATGCTCTCTTCCCGGCCCGCCCGGATCGCCGAGATTTTAGAGAATCCGTTCCCGCCCCTGGAAAGGGATTTGGATGATGTGCGTTTTATTCAGTTTAAGAAAAAGTTGCTACAAACGGTGCTCAAACTAGTGAACCAGGAGGTGTAAAGATGAAACGGCATCAGCCAGCAGGCAACAGGCGGCAGGCAGTCAACCCTCTAACCCTTTATCCTTTGATCCTAATGCTGGTGGCGACGGTCTCGATCCTGGTCCCACCATCTGGCTCGGGAATCAGCGCGGCGGAGATGCCCTCGGTGGAGGTAGGACTCCCCCAGGACGGGCTTTTTGGTCTGGGGGGACAGTATATCGTTGACAAAGGGCTCGATCGAAAAAACGGCTTTGTCATGAAGCCGCGCTGGGCGGGGGTCCCTGAGATCCAGCGACTGCTGGGTATCCAGGCCATTTCTGTGGGCTTGATGACTCCCGAGGCCTCGCTGCGCGCCAATGTCAAAGGCGTCCCGATTCGTCTGATTCAGCCTTACCAGACCAGCCATATGTTCGTGCTCGTTCACAAGGAGTCCCCTTATAAGACTGCCGATGAGCTAAAGGGAAAAGCCGTGGCTCTGACTTCAGAGGTTACCACGCTCTATAACCTGTTCGACTTCATCATGAGAAAGAGGGGAGTGAATATCGAGAAGGACCTTCAGCTTAAGAAGTTAGGAGCGCCACCGGCGATCATCGCTGTCTTGGAGAAAAAAGATGTAGAGGCTGCTCTTATCTGGGAGGCCCATGTCTCGCGGTTGCTGGGCACGGGAAAGTACAGGGTCCTTATGGGGCTTAGGGATGAGCTGTCTCGGCTTCTCAATACGAAGGTCCTTCCCGTGATTTGGCTGGCCGCACTGGAGCCCTGGGTCAAGGCAAACGGGGATATGGTCCCCAGACTTCGCGCCGCCTGGACCGAGGCCTACAGAGGCGTCCAAGACGACGAGGGACATTTTCGCAAATATGCCAAACAATTTTTCGGCCTGGAGAGACCCGAGGATCTCTCTCTTGGCTGGCAGAGGACCAAAGGCTTCTTGCTGCCGGCAGATTTCACATGGCCCGACGCGTCGAGTCTAAAGGCAGCAAAAGGCTTCCTCCGAGAGGGAGTAGAGATGGGCATGTTTTCCAAGGAGGCGGCTGGCTTTATCGACGGCATGTTTGTTCCGTAAAACGGTTACAAGGTTTATCCAAGCCCTCCAGCGCCGATGGTCCTATGGGGTCGCCTTTGAGCTTCTCGGGATTGTAATCTGCAATCTGAGATTTGCAATTTGAGACTTTGTGGTGACCTGAGTCGAACGATTCCGAGCCTCGCGAGGATGGAGTAGGTCGCCGCCGGATTTAAAATCAAAGGTCCGTGGGTCTATCGCCCACGGGCCTTTTTATTGGCCAACTCCACCCCTTGTTCCGCTGAACCCCATTGGTTAGAATCGCAAAAGTGTCGAAGCCTTAGAAATTGGATAGAGGGTGTGATTGGCAGAGAGGGTGTACATCATCCCTTACAGCAGGGATGCGAGGAAAAGGCACTATCACAAGACAAAGCGGGGTCGGGTAGTCCATTTTGTAGTGCAACTAGAAGTCGAAGTGGAAGATGAATGGAAACCAGTGGTTCGGTACGACTGCTCCCATAGATTTGTTCACAGAGATTCCTATGATCTGAGGGGAAGGCAGAGAAAAGAGGAGTTTGACCTGAATTACGAAGAGGCACTAACCTTTGCGGATTGAGGATATAGACGAGAATTGGGAGCGCTATCAGTCCGCTTTCCTGCGCGGAGGATATCCATGAACATCTACGAGAGGAAAAACACTGAGCTGATCAAAGAATTTAACCGCTATGTTCGAGAGCATCCAGAGTTTGCCGATGATATCCCGAAGAATGCTGTTGTAGTGATGGAGTTGGAAGGGAATGCGAAGTTCAACCAGTGGAGCCGCAGGTTAGCTAAAAGTCATGCCAGAAACGGTCAACCTATAGTCTATGTCCGTATCCGTAAGCTGAGGCCTTTGCGGTCCCGAATCGAAAAGCTCGAACTTAAAAGGGTGGCGTGAGGGAATATTTTATCTTTCGTTCTTTCTCCTTTTACGAACACGAAGCACGATCACGAGCCACGGTTTTTGCTTGCCCAGCCCTCCAGCGCCGATGGACCTATGCGGTCGCCGTGATCCCGTCTGGATTCTAAGCTGTACTCTGAGATTCCTCCAGAGCCGGGCGAGGATATGAGTCGGCCGCCGCTGAATTTAAGATTGAAAAGGCGCGAGGATACAGCGACCCCAGATTCAATGTCTGAACCCCCGGTAGTTCATGAGCGGGGAATCCTTACCTGTCATAGCCATCGTTGGGAAACGCGGTTTGGCTAAGGCCTTGGCCCGAAGATTTGGGACCGGAAAATATTATTTTCCGATTCTGGAAGAGCCTTGGGTATCAAGGCCTGACGCTAGAAATGAAGTACTGAGGAGAAATAATCTCTTGGCACAGACTGTGCTGCTCGTTGGACTAGCGCAATTCACCCTGTTTTTAATTCCCGCTCAACAAATCCATCATTGTTCTCACTTCAAATATCTTTCTTCCAGATAGACTCTCAGCCGTGAAAACGCGTTTTTTGAGCTGGCCTCAATAGATTCGGTAGTCCCTAAACCGCTTAGCGGATTGGTCGACTGCACGTAAGCATCATTCGGGAGTTCTTTTTGAACAGCTGTCAAAATCTCATTATACGCACGCGCATACGCTTGGGCAGTGTAAGGATCTTTACTTCCCCCTACACTCTTTTCAAGCTCGTAAAGCTGCTGCACAAAACCCCGGACGCTCTTTTTTTTATTTATAAGTGAAGTTTCCTCTACCTGCTTCTTCAGCTCACTCACCTGACTTGTCAATTCTTGAGAATGTTTACGGGAAAGTAGCAGATCGTTCCTCGCCGCGTCGAGCCCAGCCTTCGTTTGAGCCAACGTCTTATCGAGCTCAGCAATTTTATCTTCGCGTTCTTTAACCTGTAGTTTGAGTTTGCTGGCCTCGATTTTTGGCCCGGAGGTCTTTGATTCGGCATCCTTCAGTTTCGCAAGAACAGCGTTGTGGACTTCAGGCGCGATTCTAGTCTCAGCATCAGTCTGGGCCTTCACCAGCCTCGCACGCAGTGCATCGTCCCGCTCCCCAAATTTGACGATCCCGAAAATCTCAACTGGAGTATTCTTGTAAATGACTGCATACCAAATCAGAACACATAGGAATAAGAAGGCGGCTAGCGTCACAGTAAGGAGGAACTTTGTTGGAATCCTGTTCCAGAAGTCCATCATCTTGCTTATTAGAAGTATGAATTTGCATCACAATATCTCGCAAAAGGTCGTTTCTTATCAAATTCACATGGTTCAAGATTCGGGGCCATCAAGATTCGCAGGTCGAATCTTGTACTATGATATTCGATTGTAAGCCCTCCAGCGCCGATGGACCTATACGGTCGCCTACATCCTCGCCAGGCTCGGAATCTCGGATTCCAGATTTGAAATCCCGAAAGGTTGCCGATGAAAGAGTAGAACGGCACCGGATTTAAAATTCAGAAGGCCCGTGGCTCTCATAACCCCAGGCTTTTTATTTTTGTGGCTTGATGAGGTTCATCACAAGTGCTACACTTTAATGCGAAACCAGGGAGAGCGATCCATGCCAACCAAAAACCCGCGCGTCAACGTAGTTTTGGAAAAACCGCTTTACGAGAGGGTTCGCCGTCTGGCCGAGAAAGAAGACATCTCGCTATCGCTGAAGATCCGAGATCTGGTGCGGGAGGCGCTGGAGGCAGAGGAGGATGCTGCGTTAGCTCAGTTTGCTGAGGAGAGGGAGAGGAGCTTTAAGCGCTCCCGCGCTCTTACCCACAAGCAGGTTTGGGGCTCCTGAAGTGAACGTGGGATGCCCTACCGTCTTGTTTACCACCCTGACGTTCGCAGCAAAGATGTTCCCACTCTCAACCAAAACTTGAAAGACCGGATCTCCCGTGCCATCGAGACCCGCCTGACAACGGAACCCCAGCGCTACGGAGAACCCCTGAGGCGTACTCTCAAAGGCTATTGGAAACTCCGGGTTGGCGACTATCGTGTAGTCTTTAAAGTCGTAAAAGACGAGGTTTGAATCTACGGAGTCATCCACCGGAGAGAGGTTTACGATAGAATCGTAACACGGTTGTTTAGCTGAGATGAGAAATTCACTTCAGCCCTCCAGCGCGGATGGACCTATGCGGTCGCCGTATCGGAGAGTAGGTCGCCGCCGGATTGGAATTAGAGGCCCGTCGGTTTCGCGCCCTAGGGCCTTTTTGTTTGGCGTTGCAACAATATCTAGCTCGGGCTATCATACGTATAAAAAGTAAGCTTATACGTAAAGGAGACACCCATGAAAGCCAATCTGAAAAGAAAAAATTACTACCTTGACGAGCGAAAGATTCGGCGGGCCAAGGCCCTCCTGGGCGCCAAGACCGAGACTGAAGCCATAGACGCTGCCTTGGACCTTGTGGTTTTCAGGAAGGAGATCCTCAAGTCCCTGGAAAAGGTTGCAGGTAAAGGTGGGGTGGAGAAGGTTTTCTAGTGGCAAAGCACCTGATAGACACCGACCTTTATATTGACCTTATTCAAAGCGGGAAGACCCTGGCAATTCTCCGCGAGCTTTACGAAAAGGAAACCCCTGGCATCTATTTTAGCTCAGTAGTGGCGCAAGAACTTTTGGCAGGAGCCCGTTCTCCAGCCGGGAGAAGGCACGTGGAAATCCTCTTGGGTCCGTTTGAGAAGGTTGGGCGTATTGTTACCCCTAACCACAGGCAGTGGAAAGAAGCAGGAGATATTTTGGCCAGGGTTTTAGAACTCCGGCCTGATCTCAAAAGTAAGTTGGAGCGCCTCGTGAATGATTGCCTTTTGGCTTTAAGCGCCCGTGCCCTTGGAGCCACGCTCTACACGAGAAATCGTGATGACTTCGTTGTATTGCAGCAAGTACGGCCATTTTCCTTGGTTGTTGTGAATTAGCAGAAGTCATGTCCCGATCCCATCCCGATCGGGCTTTAAACCCTCCAGCGCCGATGGACCTATGGGGTCGCCGTAGGGGGGGAGCAGGTCTCCCCAGATTTAAGGTTCGAAAGGCCTGTCGGTCTAACGCCCCGGGCCTTTTTTGTTGCTTGACGCTTTGCGCACGTATTCGGTAATGTCGAATTGCTTCCCGAACTTTTGGACCATGGAATGTGTGCTTCAAAGTCAGGAGGATTTATGAAGGTGATCTATCACAAGGACCGGCCGTTGTTGGAGTTTCCCGACGAGCCATGGCGGCCGCCTTTACGGATGGCGGTTAATCGATCCGCGGGCGCAGAGTCCGTATCCGTCTGGCTGCATGACGTGGAAGGTCAAAAGCGGGCTCCGCTTCACTGGCACGACGTTGAGGAAGTGCTGGTTTTCATTGACGTACGAGGCGATGGTTTCGTTCGTGTCGGTGACGAAGAGCATAAGGTAGAAACTCAAACCAGTGTGGTGGTTCCTCCGGGGACAATGCACTGTTTTGGGCTCCGCGGTCAGGGCGCCTTGAAGGCGATGGCTGTCCTTCCCGACGCGGACGCCGTGCTTGGGCATCGAATTTTCGAGAAGGGTAATGAGAGCTTTGACCTACCTCCGTTGAAGAAGGACGATCCTTAATCCCTCTGCGCTGCTTTGTGGTCTAGCATGCCACTAACAAACAGCTCGCACGGTCGCGATCATGCGCGGCGGCCGCGTTTCATGGACACGTCTTGTCCGCCGGCCTAAGATGTCTGTACTTGTGAGTAAACTGCATCGACGAGCAAGCGAAGTCATAGAAAGGGACAGAGATTATGGCAATACATCCCCTGGCGGGAAAGCCCGCGCCTGCCGATATTTTGATCGACGTCGCGGCAATCGAGAAGGCTTATTACGAACGCTGGCCCAACGTCGAAGAACCGCGACAGTTGGTGAGTTTTGGTACCAGCGGTCATCGCGGCAGCCCGCTCGACGGCACTCTCAACGAAGCGCACATTCTTGCCATCACGCAGGCGATCTGCGACTACCGCGCGAGAAAAAAAATTTTGGGGCCGCTTTTTATGGGCAAAGACACCCACGCCGTCTCGGGCCCCGCGCAGCAAACGGCGCTTGAAGTTCTCGCCGCCAATGGGGTGGAAACAGTTATCCAGCGCGGTGACGGCTTCACGCCCACGCCCTCTATTTCGCGGGCCATACTGGCTTACAACCGGCGCCGAAAAGACGGCGTGGCCGATGGTATTGTTGTCACGCCGTCGCACAACCCGCCCGCCGAAGGCGGGTTTAAATACAACCCGCCGGAGGGTGGCCCTGCCGATACCGATATCACGGACTGGATCCAGGAGCGCGCCAATGCTCTGCTGCGCGAGCGCAACCGCGGCGTCAGGCGAGTCTCCTATGACGCTGCCCTCAAGGCGCCGACCACGCATCAAGACGACCTGGTCGGCCCCTATGTCAACGATCTAACCGAGGTGATCGACATGGAGGCGATTCGGTCGCAGCGGGTCAAGATCGGCGTCGATCCGCTGGGTGGCGCCTCCTTGGGTTACTGGCAGAAGATCGCGGAGCGCTATCGCCTCGATCTGACGGTTGTCAATGCCAAGGTGGATCCCACCTTCCGCTTCATGACCTTGGATCACGACGGCAAAGTCAGAATGGATTGCTCAAGTCCGTACGCCATGGCCGGATTGGTGAATCTAAAGGACCGTTTTCAAGTTGCTGTCGGGAATGATGCCGACGCGGACCGCCACGGCATCGTCATACCGTCTCTGGGACTCATGAACCCCAACCATTATCTCGCGGTGGCCATTTATTATCTGCTGACCCATCGGCCCCGGTGGAATAAAGATGCCGCCGTCGGCAAAACCCTGGTCAGCAGTTCGCTCATCGATCGGGTGGTCGAGCGGCTCGGCAGAAAGCTTTTCGAGGTCCCGGTCGGGTTTAAGTGGTTTTCTCCGGGCCTGTTTGATGGATCAATCTGTTTTGGGGGCGAGGAGAGCGCGGGAGCCAGTTTTCTTTGCAGGAATGGAGCCGTGTGGACGACGGACAAGGACGGCATCATCCTTGGTTTGCTCGCCGCGGAGATCATCGCGACGACCGGACGGGATCCCGGAAATTGGTACGATGCATTGACCCGAGAGCTCGGCAGACCGCACTACGCGCGCACCGACTCGCCGGCGACCGCGGTCCAAAAAAGAGCGCTTAAAGCGCTCCGTCCCGAGGCGCTTGCGGCGGAAGAGCTAGCCGGCGAACCGATCACAGCCAAGCTGACAAAGGCGCCGGGTAACGGCGCCGATATCGGGGGGCTCAAAGTTGCCGCTCGCAGCGGCTGGTTCGCCGTCCGCCCTTCTGGCACCGAAGATTTATGTAAAATCTACGCGGAAAGTCTCGTTTCGGAAGATCACCTCAGGAGGATTCAAGAGCAGGCGTCTGAGATCGTGCGGTCGCTGTTTGCAGCCGCCGGCGGGTGATGATCAGCGGGCATTTGTGCTAGAGCGTGGGCATGGGCTTCCCTTGGACCTCATTTCGGCAGGAAGTCCTCGAGCCGCACTGTCTCCCAGCCCATGGGCTTAAGGCGCTCAAAAGGCCTACGGGCCTCCTCGCCGGCGCAGAGCGGAGGCTTGGTGGCATCGATGATCATCTTTCCTCCCACGCGATGCCAGTAGGGGCCGCCCGGCGGAAAGGGCTCGAACCCTGTTGGATCCATGGGGTGAATGCGGCTTGCGGGGATCACAACGATGTCTTCCTGTGGGTTGCAGCGCGTATTGATGGCCCAAAGGATCTCCCAGTAATTAAAGATGTTAACGTCTTCGTCCACCGCAATAGCGACCTTCGGGTGTAAGATAGGGCTCGATAAGACCCCCATCAGGACTTGCTTGGCCTCGCCGTAGAATCGTGGCGTCATCTGGACCACGATGCCGAACAGACCCGGTAGCACCAGGAGGTTATGGAGACTCACGTAGCCGCCGATGTTCTTGATGTGGTTATAAACTGAGACTCCAAAAGGCACCTTGTGGAAGACGCAGCCTTCGACCTCGGAGCCATTCTGGATCGCCTTAAAGATGGCGTCGCGGCGCATCGTCATGCAATGGATCTCGACCACAGGGTTCTTTCCCATGCCCGCGACATAGTAATCATGAAACTCCGAGAACGGTCCCTCGTCCTCGCGCACGTTCGGCGGAATTTCCCCTTCGAGGACGATCTCGGCGTCATAGGGCACCTCCAGGTCGTTGGTCTCGCACTTGACGAGTCTCACCGGCTCGCCGATCAGTCCTCCGGCAAGCTCCAGCTCGTCCATCTCAAAGGGTCCTGTGCTCGCGGCGGCCATGTAATAAAGCGGATGGTGGCCGATGAAGATGGAGACTGGCATGGGCTCGTTTCGGCTCTCGTACTTGTTGAGGATCTGACGCGTGTGGCGTGGCACAATCAGCGCGCCGGTCTTGCGGGGCCCTTTGACCTGGAGGCGGTGGAAAGCCACATTACGGATGCCGGTGTCGGGGTCGCGGGCAACCATCAAGCCCGCCGCAATGTAGGGGGTTTCCTCGCTGCCGGCAATATGCGCGGGAAGCTTGGTGATGTCCACCTGATCGCCCTTGAGGATGACCTCTTTAACGGGTCCGGTCGCAACCAGCTCCGTGGGCTCTCTGCGAAGGGCCCGTTCTGCGGCCGTTGGTATGAGTTTCTCGACCGTGGTGCCGTAAGCCAACGCGGCGTGACGGAGGTTAGCCGGAGCCATGCCCAGGCTTCTCCAGCCCGGAAACCCGTCCAGCTTCTCAAACAACAGGGCCTTCTCCCGCGACTGGTAGAGTAGGGCTCCCATTTGCGTGTGCGGGTGGACCGACTTGGTGATGCGGATCAGCTCTTTTGCCTCTTCCAGTTCCTTGATCCACGTACGCATGTCTCGCGGCATGTGGGATGCCTCCTTTCACAAAGACTCAATTTAAATTGCGAAGCGCAAGATGAAAAACTCAAATTTGGCGTCCGTCATTTTGCAATTTGCCTTTTGCAATGATTTCAGCTCTAAGTCTTGTATGCCATAAAGCCTCGGCGTTTCAACCCCGAACCGCCCCTTTACAGCCAATAGATTGGCTGGTATCAGTTTCTTTAGATTCTTAAGCGACGCATTTTTAGGAGCTGTATATGACACTCGACCGTTCAACGGGGGACTGGTCCTTCGGTAAAACTCAGGACAGGCTCCTTTTCATAGCCCTGGTCTGTTTCTTTTTCTCCGGCGCCGCAGGCCTTATCTATGAGGTCGTTTGGACCCGCATGCTCACACAGATCTTCGGCAACACGACTTATGCCATAGCTACGGTGCTAGCTGCGTTTATGGCCGGCCTTGCTCTAGGGAGCTATCTGTTCGGCCGCATAGCGGACCGCGGAAAGAACGATTTTCTGCTTTACGGTGTTCTCGAGGCCGGGGTAGGCATCTATGGTCTTGCGGTTCCCTGGCTTTTTAAGCTGGGTCAATGGGTCTACATCCCGCTCTTTGGCTTGTATGATGCCTATCCTTTCACTTTCAATCTGTTTCTCTTTGTCCTTTCTTTTTTCCTTTTAGTGCTCCCGACCCTTCTGATGGGAGCCACGCTTCCTGTGCTCAGCAGATTCTTTGTGCGCAGCTTTGCCCATCTGGGGCGAAGGGTAGGGGATCTCTATGCCACAAACACGATGGGCGCCGTCTTGGGTTGTGGCTTTGCCGGCTATTATCTGATCCCCACCCTTGGGATGCGCGCCACGGTCTATGTGGCTGCCGCGCTCAATCTTTTTATCGCTGTTCTGATCTTCATCGCAGACCGGCTCCGGAGCAAGGAAGCGACGGGGGCATTTGTGGGGGCAACCGAGACCGAGCATGTAAAAGCAGGCGCAGCGGCTTCTTGGTTGGGATGGGTCGTGCTGCTCTCCTTCGGTCTCTCCGGGTTTTCCGCTTTAGTTTATGAAAATGCTTGGACCCGCGCTTTGACCTTAGTCATCGGCAGCTCCGTTTACTCGTTCACCACTATGCTCGTTACCTTTCTGGCTGGGTTGGCCCTCGGAGGTTTTCTCTACGCCAGAATGATGGGAGAGCGAGAGGTCCGGATCAGCACCTTCGGGGCTATCGAGCTTTGGGTGGGACTTGCCGCCTTGGCAACCATTCCATTATTCGAGAAGCTTCCGCTTATCTTTCTAAGACTGCTGCACGCCTTCGGCGATTCCTTTGGCCTTTTTCTCTCGATTCAGGTGTTTCTCTCGGCGCTGGTGATGTTTCTGCCCACGCTCCTGCTCGGGATGACCTTTCCCTTGGTGGCTCGTCTTTTTACTCAGAGCCTCTATCGCGTGGGCAGCAGCGTGGGTACCTCTTATGCAGCGAACACTGTGGGAGCCATTCTCGGCGCGTTTGCAGGAGGTTTTATCTTTATTCCCCTTCTGGGAGTGCAAAACAGCATTATCCTTGCCGTGGCAGTCAACCTCCTGGTGGGATGGTTTCTCGTCGTCGTGGATGCCCGCGTGTCTGTGGTGCCACGTTTTGCTCTGGGCCTTGTGGTCCTGGCTGCGGTCATCCTGCTTCCCCTAAAGATGCCGCGCTGGGACCGCTTTGTCCTTACCAGCGGAGTCACTATCTATAGCGACCGCTACGAGAGCCTTCCTACCGACTCTTTAAGGCTGGAAGAGATGCGGCGGGATGAAATCCTGTATTACCGCGAGGGGTTGACGGCCACGGTCAGCGTCCACAGGATCGGCAAGGACTACATCTACTTCAAGACCAATGGGAAAATTGATGGTTCCCATGGCGATGCCTTGAGTCAGCTCATGACCGGTTATATCCCGCTTTTGCTCCATCCTGGCGGCGAGAGGGCCGCCGTGATCGGTCTGGGCACGGGAATGACGGCCAAGGCCGTCGCCGCCTTCCCGCTGCGCGAGATCGAGGTCCTCGAGATCGAGCCCGCCATGGTCGGGGCCGCGGCTTTTTTCAACGAAAAAAACGGCAAGATTCTCGAAGACCGGAGGGTGCGTTTGATTCCCACGGACGGACGCAATTATATCCTGGCGACCCCTAAGGTTTATGACGTGATTACCGCGGAGCCTTCCAACCCGTGGATTGCCGGGATCGCCAATCTCTACACCCAGGAGTTCTACGAGGTGGTGAAATCCAAGCTCAAAGACGACGGCGTCTTCGCCCAGTGGTTCCACAACTATTCCATGTCTCCGGACGATTTTCGCATGGTCTTTCGCACCTTTGGAGAAGCGTTCCCTTATGTCTCGGTGTGGGGAATGAAGGAGAGCGACTTCCTCCTGGTCGGAAGCAAGAAAGAGCAGGTTTTTCGTTACCCGCTCCTCAAAGAGATCTTTTCCAAGAACCAGACCTTGAGAGAGGACCTCAAGGATCTGGGCTTGTCCGATATCTACGGAGTTTTGGGATTCTACCGGATGGGGAAGAAGGAGGTCATGGGCTTTAGCGAGGGAGCCAGCCTGAACACGGATGATGGCGCCCAGCTGGAGTTTTCCGCTCCGAAGAATGTCCGCAGAGCGACCTCCGAGCTGAACCGCAAGTTGATGGAGACTTTCTTGGTAGACGCCCCCTGGCTGGATGCAAATCCCGTCGCCGAGTCTATGCGGCATTTTTATCTCGCCCAGGGGCATGCTGCGAATGATTGGCATAGCCGCGCCGTCAAAGAAGTTAACGAGGCGATTCGCTTGGAACCTTCGAACCCCGATTTTTACGTCCTCAAAACCAAGGTGCTCCTGGAGCAAGAAAAAAGCGCCGAGGCGGCAGAGGCCGCCCTTGTTGCCCTGGGTCTTTCGCGACAGGCGATCCAACCGATTCTCGGGCTGAGCGAGGAATTTTACTTGCAAGAGGCCAAGGCGGTTTATGGCAAGGCCATAGAGATGGGCACCCAAGAGATGTTGCCCTATCTGGGATTGGGTAACATTGCCCTTCATCAGAGGGAGCTGAAGGAGGCAGAGAAGTGGTTTGAGCGGGCCAACGGCAAAAAACCTGACCATCCGGCTTTGCTTTTGGCCCGGGGTCGATTGATGTTGGCCAAGGGCGAAGCTCAAAAAGCAAAGGATCTCTTGGAACAGTCCAAGGAGAAAGGGGAAGAATCCGGGACCCTGTACGGCGCGCTGGGAGAGACCTATCTCCAACTCGAGCTTTGGGCGGAGGCGGCTAAAGCTTATCGCCAAGCCGTGAAGCTTAGGAAGAAAAACACCGAGTGGCGCCGCTCTCTGGGTGTCGCGCTGGCCAAGATGGGTAAGATCAGGGAGGCCGAAGAAAAATATCGGGAGGTCCTTGCCCTTAGCTCCGATGACGCAGAGGCGTGGCGGGAGCTACAGAAGTTGGGGAAGAGGTATTAGATAGTGGGGTATTGATTCGGAGGAGGTCGGCCAATGCTTGAAGACAAGATCGGAGTTATCGGAGCCGGGAAGATCGGCTCTGCCATCCTGCGCGGGGCCATTCGCGCGGGCGTGGTTCGGAAAGAGCAGGTGATGGCCAGCGCCCCTCGGGATCAAGTGCGCCAGGGCCTGGCCAAGGAAATTGGAGTCCGGCTCACTGCGGATAACGGGGAGGTCTGTGATTTTGCCGATATTGTGATCCTGGCCGTGAAACCTCAGGTGGTTCAGCCCGTTTTGGAGGCTGTGGCCAAAAGGCTTAATAAAAGCAAGCTGGTTGTATCCGTCGCGGCAGGGGTTTCCACTGGCAAGATCGAGGCCTGTTTGGAGAAGGGGGTTCGCGTGGTGCGCGTTATGACGAATACCCCGTGCGTGGTAGGGGAGGCTGCATCCGCGTATGCGCCAGGACAGTACCCCACCCAGGAAGATCTGGACAAAGTGGAAACGGTTTTAAAAAGCGTGGGGATAGCGCTGCCCCTGGAGGAGCGTCACCTCGACGCCGTCACGGGCCTGAGCGGCAGCGGTCCCGCCTATGTTTTTCTGTTTATCGACTCGCTGGCAGATGGAGGCGTTCAGATGGGTCTGAGTCGCGATGCGGCGCTCAAGCTCGCCCTTCAAACCGTTTACGGCTCTGCCAAGATGGCGCTTGAGACCGGCAAGCATTTGGGACAACTAAGAGACGAGGTTACCTCTCCTGGAGGGACTACGATCGCGGGGCTTTATGCGTTAGAAAAAGGGATGTTTCGGGGGACGGTCATGGAAGCGGTCTTACAAGCTACCCAGCGCTCCCGGGCATTGGGAAGAGGGGAGTCATGAAAAGTATGGTCGCGTGGGCGTTTTCCATTCGGCGTAAGCTAAAAAAGGAGGGACACATGCGAGCGTTCTATCGAAGCCTTGTCATCGGCGCTGCGTTTAGTATGGCGATGGGGATAGCGTCAAAAACCGCTATTTCGGCCACGGTTCTGTCCGAGGAAAAAATTTCCCAGATCGTCATGGTGCGTAACGTGACCGTTAAAGACGGCGCCGTCTCCGGCGAGGTAGTCAATACGTCTCGACGAACGTTACGCGAGGTGCAGTTGCTGATCCCGCACAGCTGGCTCTGGAAAAACGAGTTCCAACCGGGAAAAGACGATCCGGGTACGGCTGCGTATTACACGGTGGAGAAGGAGATAGCTCCTGGTGCGAGTGCGCGGTTTACTTATAATCCCCCTTCCCCCTTGCCCTCTCGGGCTGATGGGTACTTCGAGACGACGGTCTCCGTTGCTGGCTTTACTGAAGTGATTCGGTAGGGCGCAGCAGAGTGGACTGGGAGGGCCGGCTTGGGACCGCCGACAAGTCGTCCTCCTTGCTCTGGCGACGACTTCAATGGGGTCTATAAAGGCCCGTATCTACCGGAAGGAAAAAAGAGGCTGATGGGGAGCGTAAAAAGATTTAGCCGCCCACTCACTGTGATCTCCAACCGCGCCCCCTATCGTCTTAGAGAAAGGTTCGGGAGGCTTTCTGGCGAGAAAAACGTTGGGGGCCTGGTCTCAGTTCTGGATGAAATGATGTGCCAAGCTGGGGGTGCGTGGATTGCCTGGGGGGAAAGGGAGGGTGTTCCTACGCGTATCGGAATTCCCCTAAACGAACCCAGGTATACCCTGCGGCTTGTTCAGCTTACAGAGCAAGAGGTCCAAAACTATTACCACGGGTTTTCCAATCGGATCCTGTGGCCTCTTTCCCACTATTTTTTGGATCGGTGCCACTTTCGAGCCGAATACTGGAGCGCCTATCAGGCGGCGAACGAGAAGTTCGCTGAGGCGTTTGCGGAGAGTTCCACGGGTCATGACCTTGTCTGGATCCACGACTTCCACTTGACCCTCTTGCCGGCCCTGTTGAGAAGAGGGCGGCCGAGTCTCTCCATCGGTTTTTTTTGGCATATCCCCTTTCCCTCCTCTCCCGTGTTTCGGGTCCTTCCCTGGCGGAGAGAGGTCTTGGAGGGTCTTTTGGGGAGCGACCTGATCGGCTTTCAGCTTGCGCTCCAAGCGAAAAATTTTCTGCAAGCGGTCGAGGATGTCCTCAAGGTCCCTGTGGATCACGAGAAGGGCCGCATCGACTACGGGGGGCGTGTCGTCGCGGTGGAGGTCTTTCCCGTAGGAATCGATTTCCACAAGTGGAACGACCTAGCCTTGAGCCCTACGGTAGTAAAGAGGTCAGGTCAGATCCGTGAGGAAGTCGGCGCAGATAAGATCATGCTGGGTGTGGATCGTCTCGATTATACCAAAGGCATCCAGGAGAGGCTTTTGGCCTATGAGCGTCTTTTAGAGAAATATCCGGATCTTCATGGACAGGTCTGCCTCATACAGGTCGCTGTTCCCTCGCGCGGCCGGGTCGAGGAATATCGCCTCCTGAGGCGAGAGATCGACGAGGCGATTGGCCGGATTACGGGACGCTTCAGCAAGAGAAAATGGATCCCATTGCGTTATCTTTACCGCGGCTTTCCCACAGAAGAGCTCGCGGCCTACTATTCGGTCGCCGACCTGGCCCTGGTTACTCCCTTAAGAGACGGAATGAATCTTGTAGCCAAGGAGTACGTCGCCTCTAAGGCGCAGGAAGACGGTGCTCTAATCCTTAGCGAATTTACCGGCGCCGCTGCGACTCTGACGGACGCCATCCTCGTGAACCCCTATGATATCGAGAGGCTGGTCGATGTCATCCGCCTCTCCCTTTCCATGTCCGAAGCGGAGCGGAAGAGCCGCATGCACAACCTCCGTCGGGCAGTTAGGGAGAAAGATATCTACTGGTGGTGCGAGAGTTTTCTCAAAAGTCTCTCAGGATCGAAGGAGGAAGGGCAATGACGGAGTTGCTCGGGGTTAAAATTCCTATGAATCCGTGGCTGGTTTTCCCGCTTATCG
>Ga0114945_10001047_pt1 | contig 17539 bp, 25 predicted proteins | sample OV2TP3_FD_87194 | JGI IMG/M metagenome (GOLD analysis project Ga0114945, IMG submission 87194) | Hot spring microbial communities from Beatty, Nevada to study Microbial Dark Matter (Phase II) - OV2 TP3 | ecosystem: Environmental > Aquatic > Thermal springs > Hot (42-90C) | place: USA: Beatty...
CAGGTCGATCGCCTTGTCCGGCAGGAAGCGGTCGGAGATGTAGCGGTGAGAGAGCTCCGCCGCCGCGACGATGGCGGGGTCGGTGATGTCCACGCCGTGGTGCACCTCGTACTTTTCCCGGAGACCGCGCAGGATGGCGATGGTGGCCTCCACTGTCGGCTCGCCCACCAGCACCTTCTGGAAGCGCCGCTCCAGCGCCGCGTCCTTCTCCACGTACTTGCGGTACTCGTCGAGCGTGGTGGCGCCGATGCAATGCAGCTCACCGCGCGCGAGCGCCGGCTTGAGCATGTTGCCGGCGTCGATCGCGCCCTCCGCCTTGCCGGCGCCCACCATGGTATGCAGCTCGTCGATGAAGACGATGGTGCTGCCTTCGTCCTGCGCCAGCTCCTTCAGCACCGCCTTCAGGCGCTCCTCGAACTCGCCGCGGTACTTCGCCCCCGCGAGCAGCGAGGCCATGTCGAGCACCAGCACGCGCTTGTTCTTCAGGCTCTCGGGCACCTCACCGTTCACGATGCGCTGCGCCAGCCCCTCGACGATCGCCGTCTTGCCCACGCCGGGCTCGCCGATCAGCACCGGGTTGTTCTTGGTGCGCCGCTGCAGGATCTGGATGCAGCGCCGGATCTCGTCGTCGCGGCCGATCACCGGGTCGAGCTTGCCCTGGCGCGCGCGCTCGGTGAGCTCGAGCGTGTACTTGCCGAGCGCCTGGCGCTGCGACTCGTCGGCCTGGCCGGACACCTTTTCCCCGCCCCGGATCTGCTCTACGGCCTTCTCCAGCGCCTTCCGCTCGATGCCCGCCTGCCTGAGAAGCTTGCCGATCTCGCCCTTGTCCGCCGCGCAGGCGAGCAGGAACAGCTCGGAAGCGATGTACTGGTCGCCGCGCCTCTGCGCTTCCTTGTCGGCAACGTTGAGGAGGTTCGCGAGTTCGCGCGAGACGTGCACCTCGCCCGGCGTGCCCTCCACCCTGGGCAGCCCCCCGAGGGAGCGCTCGAGCCCCTGGCGCAGCGCACCCGGATTGCCCCCCGCCTTGGCGAGGAGCCCCGCGATGCCGCCATCCTGCTGCGCGAGCAGGGCGGCGAGCAGGTGCTGGGGCGCGATCTGCTGGTGATCCCGGCCGAGGGCGAGGCTCTGCGCCTCGGCGAAGGCTTCCTGGAGCTTGGTGGTGAACTTGTCAAAGCGCATCTGGCGGTTCCATGAATCCCGCAGGCTACATGGGGGCATTGCGGCCCCGCTTCAAGCCACCTTTATTATCCATGTCCCTTGCGCGGTTCGGGCGCGATGCCCGCTGACCTCGAGCGGTCCGTCGCCGACTACCGGGCGCTCGCAGCGCGCTACGACCGCGCCACGCGGCTCATTAACGGCCTGCGCCGGCGCGCGGTCGCCGCGCTCGAGCTGCGCGCGGGCCAGACGGTGCTCGATGCCGGCTGCGGCACCGGCTTCTGCTTCGCGCCCATCCTCGAGCGCATTGGCCCTTCAGGGCAGCTGCTCGCCTTCGACCCCTCCCCCGAGCTCCTCGCGGTGGCGTGCAGCCGCATCGCTGCGGAGGGCTGGGCGAACGTCACGCTGGAGCGTACCGATGCCGAGACGTTCGACGCCGGCGGAGCGCGGCCACAGGCGTTGCTTTTCAGCTACGTGCACGACGTGCTGCAGTCGCAGGCCGCGCTGGACAAGCTCCTCTCGCAGGCCGCGCGCGGCGCGCGGGTGGCGCTCTGCGGCAGCGTGCTCTGGCCGGCCTGGGCGTGGCCGGTGAACGCGTGGTTGCGCGCGCGGCACCGGCGCTACATGACGAACATGGAGAATTTCGAGCGGCCGTGGGCGAGGATCGCGCCGCGCCTCGGTGACTTCCGCGTCGCGCGCCAGGGCCCGGGCTGGCGCTACCTCGCGACCGGGCGGCTGCGGGCCGCAGGTTGACCACGGACCCCAAGTCAATCACGCAACGTCGCTACGAGCCGCAACGGCTTGAGCAGCAGATCGAGCGCATCGCGTGCGTCGCACACCACGACATCGGCGGCGCGCAGCGAATCGCCCGCCGCACCCTCGCGCTGCACAATCCCGATGCCGAGCGCCGCCGCTCGCAACATGAGCCGGTCGTTGCGGCCGTTGCCGATGCATACGGTGCGGGCGGCGCCGAGACGCCTTACGCAGGCGGCCTTGGCACGGCCTTGAAAACGGCGTCCCAGCACGATGAGCTCGCACTCCGTGCCGCGGAGCTGAGTGCGCGCCTTGCCGAAGGTGTCCGCGGTAAGGACGTGCACGCGCAGCTCCAGAGCAAGGGCCGCGAGCCGGCGCCTGACGCCCGGCAGCAGCAAGCCGTCTGCGGCAAGCGTGCCGTTGTAGTCGAGCACGAGGTGCTCCAGCCGCAGCGACCCGAATCCCGGAATGGCCACGCTCAGCATCGCCTCATCCGCGCAAGTCCCGCTCAACCGTGACCGGGATCGGGTTCCTCGACCTCGACCTGCTGTCGCACGATCAGGCGCCGACCCGCCATCCGCCTCAGCTCCGGCATGACGCGCTCCACTCTGTCAGCGGCATCGATGAACTCGATCACCAGCGGCAGCCTGCCGCCGGCGTCGACCAGCGATGTCGTTTCGACGCCGCCGGCGCCGGTGAAGCCGGCGACGGCGCGCAGCACGGTACCGCCCGCAATGCCGTGGCGATGAAGCATCTGCAGCACTTCGAGATGCAGCGGCCGCCCGCGCCATGCATCGGCTTCGTTGACGTAGACCGAGACGCGAAGGTGGTGCCGAAGCATCTCAGATCGCCCGGGCAAGGGCCACGCCCGCGGCCACGGCCGCGAGGCACAGCAGGTTGTTGGCGACGAAATTCGCCGTTGCGAGCGCGTAGTGTCCCTGCTCAAGCATGACGACGGTCTCGAAGCTGTAGCTCGAATAAGTCGTATAGGCGCCGCAGAAGCCGACCGCGACCAGCAGGCGCAGGCGCGGGTCCGCGATCACCCGTTCCGAGGTCCAGGCGAGGAAGAAGCCGAGCAGAAAGCTCCCGCTCACGTTGACGATGAGCGTGCCGTAGGGCACCGATGCCGACAGGTGCTCGAGCGCGAGCCTGCCTACCGCGTAGCGCAGGTTGGCGCCGAGGATCGCGCCGGCCGAGATCAGGAGCACGTCCGTCCACATCTGCCGGCAGGCGCGGGGTCAGCGCACCACCATGACCGGGAGCCCGGCGTACTGCACCACCTGCTTCGAGACCGAGCCGAGCAGGAAGCGCGCGAGCTTCGAGCGGCCGCGGTCGCCCACCACGATGAGATCCACCCCGTGGCGGTCGGCATCGTAGATGATCTGCTCGGCGGGATGCCCTACGGTGACCTCGAGGTGGGCCTTCACCCCCTTTGCCGCGATCGACGCCTTCAGCTCGGCGAGCATGCGGCGATGGTAGTGACGCGAGTTCTCGATCACCGCCTCGGTCTCGACGTCGTCGCCCACTTCGGGCGGACGCGCGACCGAGAGAACATAGAGCTCGCCGCCCTCCTTCGCGGCGAGGTCGAGCGCGGCATCGAACGCCTTGCGTCCGGCTGCGGAGCCATCGTAGCCGACGAGGATCTTCCTGTAGCGAGACATCGCATCACCCCCGCTTGGGATCGACGACGGCGCCCGAGGCGGCGGCGTGCCCGGACGGCAGCAAGTGGCGCGGCAGGAAATAGGCGTTGGCGATCAGTGTCGGCACGACCGCGCTCGCAACTACGCCGGCGACGAGAATCGAGTACTGGCTCTGGTCGACGACGCCGTGCGAGAGGCCGAAGAGGGACGAAATCGTGCCGAAGGTAAGGCCCGTGGACATCATGAGCGTCGTGTATACCGCTTCCTTGCGTGGCGTGCGAAACGCTTGCGTGACCGGATATACGCCGGCGATCTTGGTCGCCACCTTGACACCGAGCATGAGCAGGAACGCCCCCGGCGCTGCCGCCAGGGCCGGCAACGCCACGAACGACCCTGCGCGGATGAAGTAGAACGGTGTCAGCAGCCCGAACGTGAGCGTCCGGAGACGCCGCACGAAGGCATGATCCCTGCCTACGGTGCCTGCGAGCACCATCCCTGTCAGATAGGCGGGGAGCACTGCCTCGCTGTCGGCCCACGCCGCCAGAGCGCCCAGCACGAAGAGGACGAGAAGCAGGAACTTGGTCTCGATCTCCGAGGCCCGGCCGCCGAAGCGCCGCATGAAGCGCGGCGCGATCCACGGCAGCGCGGCGCAGGCGAGCGCCATCGCCCCGACGAAGATCGCGGTCCTGAGCGTGAACGGCGCGAAGATGAGCCCGAGCGCGACGACGGTTCCCAGGTCCGTGATGAAGCAGGCCGCGAGCACGGTCTTGCCGTACTCGGTGGTGTTGAAGCCGAACTCGATCATGACCGCGTACACCACCGCGACCGAGGTGGTGGACATCGCCACCCCGGCGAGCCAGCTCGCCATGGGGTCCCAGCCGAGCAGCCAGCGTGCCGCCGCCGCGCAACCGAGGAAGGGGCCGAAGAAGCTGACCAGCCCGATCGCGGTCGCCTCCTTCCACTTGCGCCGGAACACCTCCGGGTCGAGCTCGGCGCCGGCGAGAAACGTGAGCACGATGGCGGCGGCGCCGGCGAGGAACTTGATCCACGCCTGATCGACGCCCAGCAGCATCGTGCCGAGCAACGCGCCGGCGAGCGTGCCCACCAGAATTTCCGACAGCGCGGTGGCAACGCGCAGCCAGATCGAGGCGAGCGCCGCGAACAGGCCGAGCCCGATCCACAGCGCGGCGAGTGCCCAGGTTTCCGTCATCCGTCCTCCGACAGTTGCCGTCGCGCGAGAAACACGTCGAAGGGGCACAAAAAAAATGCCTACGCTCCTGCCCTTCCGAGGCGTGTCACGTAGGCATCATCAGCCTTGCGGCGGTTACGGGAGGAATGCCATCTCCCTGCTGCGCGTACTCTAACCGAGCTTCTTGGACTCCGCAATTCGCGGCTGCCAGCGCTCGGCCGCGGAGTCGTCGCACGCGCGCGCCTCGACCCAGCGCTCACCCTCGGGCCCCCGCTCCTTCTTCCAGAAAGGCGCGCGCGTCTTGAGATAGTCCATGATGAACTCGCAGGCGGCGAAGGCTTCGCCCCGGTGCGCGCTCGCCACCACCACCAGCACGATCTGCTCGCCCGGCTGCAACGGGCCGTAGCGGTGGACGACCGTGCAGTCCGTCACCCGCCAGCGCGAGCCGGCTTCCTCGACGATCCTGCGCAGGGCGCGCTCGGTCATGCCGGGATAGTGCTCGAGCGTCATCGCCACTTCGCGCACCACGCCCACGAAGCTTGCCACCGCGCCTACCCTGGAGTCGCGCGACAGCGCGCGGATCTCGGCGCCCGCGTCGAAGTCCTCGCGCTGCACCGAGATTCTCATCCGCCGGTCACCGGGGGAAAGAACGCGACCTCGTCGCCGGGTCCGAGCGCCGCGCCGGGCTGCGCCATGTCCTGGTTCACCGCCATGCGCAGCAGCTTGCCGTCGGCGAGCGCCTCGGCCCAGGCCCCGCCGCGCGCGCGCAGGTGGCCGCGCAGCGCCGCCACCGTGGCGACCTCCGCCGGCACGTCGAGCTCCTCGGCGTCCCTGCCGACCTGCTCGCGGAGCGCCGCGAAATAGAGCACCTTCAGCTTCATCCGAATCTCACCGGTACAGCTCCGAATAAGGCAGGAAACGCACCCGCTCGCCGCGGCGGATCGCGTGGTCCGGCGGGTTGTCCACCAGGCCGTCGGCCCACGCGGTCGAGGTGAGCACCGCGGAGTCCTGCGTGGGGTAGAGCTCGAGCCCGCCCTGCCGGTTCCATTTTACGCGCAGGAACTCGCGCCGCGGGTCGGGCTCGGGCCAGTCGAAGTCGGCGCGCGCCTCGATCGCGCGCGGCGCGACCTCGGTGTGCCCCTGCGTCTTCAGGAGGAAGGGGCGCACGAAGATGAGGAAGGTGACGAAGCTGGAGACCGGGTTGCCGGGCAGGCCGATGAACGCCGCCTGCCCCACCCTGCCGAAGGCGAGCGGCCGCCCGGGCTTCATCGCGATCTTCCACATGAGCAACGAGCCTTCCGCCTCCACCGCGGGCTTGACGAAGTCCGCTTCGCCCACCGACACGCCGCCCGAGGTGACGATCAGGTCGCACTCCCCGGCCGCGCGGCGCAGCGCTTCGCGCGTCGCCTCGAGCGAGTCCGGGACGATGCCGTAGTCGCGCACCTCGCAATCGAACGCCGCGGCGAGGCCGTTCAGGGTGAAGCGGTTGGAGTTGTAGATGCGACCCGGCGCGAGCGGCTCGCCCGGCATCACCAGCTCGTCGCCGGTGAAGAACAGCCCCAGCCGCACGCGGCGGTACACGGGCAGCGTGCCGATCCCCACCGAGGCCGCGAGCCCCGTGTCCTGCGGCAGCAGGCGCCTGCCGGCGGCGAGCACTTCGCCTCCCTTCTTCACGTCGCTCCCCGAGCGGCGGATCCACTCGCCGGGTCTGGGCAGCTTCTTCACCACCACCGAGTCGCCGTCGGGGGCGCAGAACTCCTGCATCACGATCGCATCCGCCCCCGCCGGAATCGGCGCGCCGGTGAATATGCGCGCCGCGCTGCCGGGCTCGAGCGGCGCGCCGACGGACCCCGCCGGGATGCGCTGCGCCACACGCAGCCTCGCCTCCGGCGCACGCACGTCGGCGAGGCGCACCGCATAGCCGTCCATGGCGCTGTTGTCGAGCGGCGGCACGTCCATGGTCGAGACCTGCGCGCGGGCGAGCACGCGACCGCTCGCCTGGAGCGCGGGCACCTGCTCGATCTCGGCCACGGGCCGCGCGCCCGCGAGCAGCACCTCGAGCGCTTCTTCGACCGGCAGCAGCCCCTTGCTCATGCCAGCCCGAGGTGATCCACGATGAAGCGCTCGACCGCCGCGGGGTCGTTGAGCTCGAGCACCGGGATCCTGGCGTCGATCGGCTGGTCGCTCGCCACGGCGACGATGTGCGGATCGTTGGGATGCAGCAGCGGCTCGCCGGTCACCGCGCGCCAGACCTCCAGCTTCGGGATCGGGGCGTGCTTGAAGCCCTCCACGAGCAGCAGGTCGCAGGGCGAGATCCGGCGCAGCTGCTCGTCGAACGAGGGCTCGGCGGCGCCGCGCAGCTCGTGCATCAGCACCCAGCGGCGCGAGGAGGTGACGAGGATCTCGGCGGCGCCCGCCTGGCGGTGGCGGTAGGAGTCCTTGCCCGGCTGATCGACGTCGAAGCTGTGGTGCGCGTGCTTGATGAGCGAGACCCGCAGGCCGCGCTTCACGAAGCGCGGGATCAGCTGCTCGATGAGCGTCGTCTTGCCGCTGCCCGACCAGCCCGCAAAACCGAATGTTTTCATCGGCTTGGATTCTATACGAGGACCATTTTCCCTCCGGCGAGCGCAAGCACGACGGCGAGCACCCTGCGCACCAGCGGATCGGCGAAGCGCCGGCTGCCGTACTCGGCACCGAGCCACCCGCCGAGGAGCACGGCCAACCCGAGCGCCCAGAAGTGCTGCGGCAGCGAAGCCCCCTGCAGCGCGACCACCGCGAGCAGGCCGGCGATCGAATTGACGAGAATGAACGGGGCGGCGACGGCGGACGTCTGCTTGGTGCCGGCCCAGCCGAGCATGAGCAGCAGCGGGCTCAGGAAAATGCCGCCGCCCACGCCGGTCAGTCCGGCGAGCAGTCCCATGCCGGCGCCGATCGCCATGGCGGCCGGGATGGGCGGCTCGCGCACCGGGCGCAGCTCGTCGCCCGCGCGGCCGCTGCGCCAGAGTTGCGCCGCGGCGTAGAGGAGCACGGCAGCGACGAGGAGGCGGTAGGCCTGGCTGGGGAGCGCGACCGCGCCGCCGACAAACGCGAGCGGAATCGACACTGCCGCGAAGGGCCAGAACAGGCGCCAGCGGAAGTGGCCCGCGCGCTGGAACTTCAAGGTCGCGATCCCGGAGACGATCAGGTTGAGGGCCAGCGCGATCGGCCGCATCTCCTGCGGCGCGACCCCGGCGAGCGCCATCGCGCCGAGGTAGGCCGAGGCGCCGCCGTGGCCGACCGAGGCGTAGCCGAACGCCGCGACCAGCATCCCCGCCGCGAGCAGCACAAGCACAGTCGCTTCCACGCCTCGCTATATACCACGAGATATAGCGGGTACCGGTCAGCGCGGCGGGCGGCGTGCAGCGGGCTTCCTGAGGTAGCTCGAGAACCGGCGCAGATCGGCGGCGATCGCTGCCGAGGCCTTGTCCTCCATCGCCCGGTAGCGTTCCGCCAGGCGCCTGCCGAACGGCGTCACGCGGGCACCGCCGCCGCGGCTTCCCCCGATGGCCGTGACGACGACACGCCGGCGGAAGTCCCGATTGAGCGCCTCCACGAGCTGCCAGGCACGGCGGTAGGACATGCGCATCGCGCGTGCCGCAGCCGAGATTGAGCCTGTCTGCGCGATGCGCGCGATGAGCTCGGCTTTGCCCGGCCCGATGGCCGGCGCCGATTTGCCCAGCACCCGCAAGGTCAGGCCGCGGTAGCGCGCCATCTCAGTTTCCGGCGTTGGGAAAGAACAGCTGCTCGCCCCCGATCCTGTAGTCGGCGATCGCCTTCTGCCCCTCGGGCGAGATCACCCAGTCGACCAAGGCCTGGCCCATCTCCTGCTTGACGTGCGGATGCCTGGCGGGGTTCACCAGGATGACACCGTACTGGTTGAACAGGCGCTTGTCGCCCTCGACCGAGATGACGAGCGGGCCGCGGTTCTTGAACGAGAGCCAGGTGCCGCGGTCGGTGAGCGCATAGGCGCCCATCCCGGCCGCGGTGTTGAGCGTGGGACCCATGCCCGAGCCGGTGTCGCGGTACCACGGCCCCCTCTCCCTCGCGATGTCGACGCCGGCGACCTTCCAGAGCTGCAGCTCGGCGAAGTGCGTGCCGCTCCTGTCGCCGCGCGATGCGAACGGCGCCTGCGCCGCCTTGATTCTCTGCAGCGCCGCGACGATGTCCCGGGTGCCGCCCACCTTCGCCGGATCGGCCTTCGGGCCGACCAGCACGAAATCGTTGTACATCACCTCGAAGCGCTTCACGCCGTAGCCCTCGGCGACGAACTTCTCCTCCAGCTGTCGTGCGTGCACGAATACCACGTCGGCGTCGCCGCGCTTGCCCATGTCGAGCGACTGCCCCGTGCCGAGCGCCACTACCCGTACCTGGATCCCGGTCTTCTTCTCGAAGATCGGCAGCAGGTGCTTGAACAGCCCGCTCTGCTCGGTGGACGTGGTCGAGACCACGGTGATGAACTTCTGCTGCGCCAGCGCAGGGAGCATGGCCGTTGCGGCAAGCACGCCGGCCGCCATGTGCTTCATTTCCATGGCAGTTCTCCTTTGATGAACGCCGCGGCCTCCGCCGCGGCGGGTTGCGCGAAGAAGCGGTCCACGGGCGCGCGCTCGAGCACGCGGCCGCCGTCCAGGAACAGCACCTCGTCGCCCAGGCGCCGCGCCTGGCCAAGGTTGTGCGTCGCCATGACGATCTTGGTTCCGGCGGCGTCGAACGCCTTGATGACGGTCTCGATCTCACGCGTGGCGCCCGGATCGAGGCTCGCGGTGGGCTCGTCGAGGAACAGCACTTCGGGGTGCAGCGCCCAGGCGCGCGCAAGCGCGAGGCGCTGCTGCTCGCCGCCGGAGAGCACGCGCGCCGGGCGATGCGCGAGATGCCGCAGTCCCACGCTCTCCAGCGCCTCAATAGCGAGGCCCTCGCGCTCGGTGCGCGGCACGCGCGCGAGCTCCAGCGCGTAGACGACATTGGCAAGCGCCGGGCGGCGCAGCATCACCGGCCGCTGGAACACCATCGCCTGCTTGCGCCGCAGCCGCTCGGGATCCGGATCGCCCCAGCGAATCTCGCCTGATGAGGGCCTGAGCAGGCCGTGCATCAGCCGCATCAGCACGCTCTTACCCGCGCCGTTCGCGCCGAGGATGATCGTGGCCGGACCGGCTTCCAGCGCGAACGAGACGTGGTCGATGATCGTGCGCCCGCCCGCGACGAAGCAGGCTGCCTCGAGGGCGAGGGGCAGGATACGCTGCGGCACCGCCGTCATCCGTAGCGCCGCTGCGCCGCGTCCTTCACCCAGTAGGCGCATGCGTTCAGCGCGATAACCAGGCTGATGAGGATGATCCCCAGCGAGAGCGCGAGCGGCAGATCGCCCTTGGAGGTCTCGAGCGCGATCGTGGTGGTCATGACGCGCGTCACGCCGTCGATGTTGCCCCCGACGATCATGACCGCGCCGACTTCCGCGGAGGCGCGCCCCAGTCCCGCAAGCACCGCCGTGAGCAGCGAGAACCGGATGTCCCACACCAGCGTCAGCGCCGCGCGCAGGCCCGCCGCGCCCAGCGAGCGCAACTGCTCCTCGTATTCGACCCAGGCATCCTCCACGGCCTGACGGCACAACGCGGCGATGATCGGCAGGATGAGCAGCGTCTGCGCGATCACCATCGCCGGGGGCGTGAAGAGCAGGCCGAGGCTGCCCAGCGGCCCGGCGCGCGACAGCAGCAGGTACACCACCAGCCCCACGACGACGGGCGGGAGGCCCATCAGGGCGTTGAGCAGCACGACCATCGCCTTGCGTCCCGGGAAGCGCCCGACCGCGAGCGTCGCGCCGAGGGGCAAGCCCAGCAGCGTGGCGCAGAACACCGCCGCCAGGCTGACGCCGAGGCTCAGCAGCACGATGCCGAGCAGCGTCGCGTCGCCGGAGGCGATCAGCACGGCCGCGCCGCAAAGCGCCTCGCCGATCCAGCCCATTTATGTCCTCATGTGCATACCATGGCAGTTGCGTGGCACTATAGCGCTCGGAGCTATCCGGAAAAAATAGGCATACCTATTCATACATTGCCGGAGCCCCGCTTCGACGCGAGCTGGCTGACGGCCCCCGGGCTGGCGCGCGAGCAAGGTCGGGCGCTGGTGCGTCTGCTCGAGGCGCTCGCGCGCGCGAGCTCGCTGCGCGCCGCGGCGCGCGCCTGCGGGGTGTCCTACCGCCATGCCTGGGGACTGATCGGCGCCGGAGGCAGGGTGCTCGGGGCGCCGCTGGCCGACATGGGCCGCGGCCGCGGTGCGCGCCTCACCGCGCTCGGACGCCAGGTGCTCGAGGCCGACGCGCGGGTGAGGCAGGAGCTCGGCGCGCCGTTCGAGCGGCTGCGCAACGAGGTGAAGGGCATCCTCGCGGGGGCGCCGGCCAGGCATCGACTGCGGCTCGCGCTGCGTGCGAGCCACGACCTCGCGCTGCCCGAGCTCGCGCGGAGCTGCGCCGCGCGGCTCGACCTGGCGATCGACTTTCACGGCGCGGAGGACTGCCTGGCGGCGCTCGCGCGCGGCGAGTGCGACCTCGCGGGCTTTCACGTCGCCGACGCCCTGCCCCGCGCGGCCGCGGCCGCGGCCGCGCTCGGCCAGTGGCTCGACCCGCGCAGGCACCAGCTGCTGCATTTCGTCGCGCGCGAGCAGGGGCTGATCGTCCGGCCCGGGGCGCGCATACGCGGCGTCAACGACCTGGCGCGTCCGGGCGTGCGCTTCGCTGGGCGACCGCCGCAGGCCGGCCGCAGCGCGGCGAACGCCGACCTGCAGGTCGCCGAGGAGGTGGCAGCGGGGCGCGCCGATGCAGGCTTTGGCCTGCGCGCGGCGGCCGCGCGACTCCGCCTGGACTTCGTTCATCTGGCAACCGAGCGCTATTTCCTCGCCGCTTCGCGCCGGACCCTGCGCAGCGCTGCCTTCCAGGCGCTCCTGGAGGGGCTGCGCAGCGAGCGATTCATGAGCAGCGTCGCGCGCCTGCCGGGCTACGACCCCGGGCGCGCCGGGGAGCGCGAATCGATCGCCGCCGCGCTGTCGTGGATCGGGCGTGCCGGGCCGCCGGCGGCTCGCCCACTTGACAGGCACCCGCCTTCCGCGTGATGCTTCGCGCCTCGCGGGGATCGCAGGCTCCCCGTCCGTTCAAAGACGCCGGTGCGTCCAAGCTCTGCGGGACTCTTAAGGAGAGAGCCATGGACGCACCTGCAATCCCGGCGGCTTCGCTTCGTCAATCGTTCACCTCGGACCATCGGCCGCTCGTCATCGACGTGCGTCGCGAGGAGCGCTGGCGCGAGGCACCCGACCTCATCCGCGGGGCCCTGCGGCGCGACCCCGCCCGCATCGCCGACTGGGCGAAGACGCTCCCGGCCGCCGCCGCCGTGGTGGTCTACTGCGTCCACGGCCACGAGGTGAGCCAGAACGTGGCCCGGACGCTGGGCGCGCGGTTCCTCGAAGGCGGCATCGAGGGCTGGCGGGAAGCAGGCGGCGCGCTCGCCGCAAAGCCCGCTGGCGCGGCAACGCGCTGGGTCACCCGCGAGCGGCCGAAGATCGACCGTATCGCCTGTCCATGGCTGGTGCGCCGCTTCGTGGACCCGGGCGCCGAGCTCCTCTACGTGCCGGCGGCGGAGGTCAAGCGTGTCGCTGCAGAGCACGATGCCGTGCCCTAGGACGTTCCCGATGTCGAGTTCTCGCACGAGGGCGAGCGCTGCAGCTTCGACGCCTTCCTCAAGTACTACGGGCTGCGCGATCCGGCGCTGGCCGAGCTCGCGCTGATCGTGCGCGGCGCCGATACCGGCCGGCTCGAGCTCGCGCCGCAGGCCGCGGGGCTCGCCGCGCTCTCACTCGGCCTCTCGCGCCTCTACGCGAACGATCACGAGATGCTCGAGCAGGGCATGGTCATGTACGACGCGCTCTACCGCTGGTGCAAGGAGGGCAAGGCCGAGGTGTACACGTGGAACCCCGACCTCTACCGGTGAGCTTCGCAGAGGCATTCCGCTTCTGGCTGAAGCTCGGCTTCATCAGCTTCGGCGGGCCCACCGGGCAGATCGCCATCATGCACGCGGAGCTCGTGGAGCGCCGGCGCTGGATCTCCGAAGGCCGGTTCCTGCACGCGCTCAACTACTGCATGGTCCTGCCCGGACCGGAGGCGACCCAGCTCGCGACCTACATCGGCTGGCTCATGCATCGCAGCTGGGGCGGGATCGTCGCGGGCACGCTGTTCGTGCTGCCCTCGGTGTTCATCCTCATCGCCCTGTCGTGGATCTATCTCGCCCACGGCAACGTGCCGCTGGTCGCGGGCATCTTCTACGGCATCAAGCCGGCGGTGGTGGCGATCGTCCTGGCGGCGGCCTTGCGCATCGGCTCGCGCGCGCTGCGCCACCCGGCGCTGTGGGCGATCGCCGCGGTCGCATTCGTGGCGATCTTCGCTCTCGAGGTGCCCTTTCCCGCCATCGTCATCGGCGCCGGGATCGTGGGGTACCTGGGCGGGCAATTGGCGCCGCGCGTGTTTGCCGCGAGCAGCGGACACGGAACGGCGAAATCCGGCTACGGCCCGGCGCTGATCGATGATGACACGCCCACGCCGGCACACGCGCTCTTCACCTGGTTGCGCCTGTGGGGCCACGTGCTCGCGGGCGTCGGCCTATGGGCGCTTGCCCTCGGCGGGCTGACCCTCGTGTCCGGCTGGGACGGAACGCTCACCCGGATGGGCTGGTTCTTCACCAAGGCGGCCCTGCTCACCTTCGGCGGCGCCTACGCGGTGCTGCCCTACGTCTACCAGGGCGCGGTCGAGCACTATCGGTGGCTTACGGCCGCCCAGATGATCGACGGCTTGGCGCTGGGCGAGACCACCCCGGGGCCGCTGATCATGGTGGTCGCGTTCGTCGGCTTCGTCGGCGCATGGGGCGGCGACTCTCTGGGCGGGGCGGCGGCATTCTGGGCCGGCTTCGCGGGCGCATGGGTGGCGGCGTTCTTCACCTTCCTGCCCTCGTTCGTCTTCATCTTCGTCGGCGCCCCGTTCATCGAGACCACGCACGGCAACCTGCGCTTCAGCGCGCCGCTGCTCGGGATTACCGCCGCCGTGGTCGGCGTGATCGTGAACCTGGCGCTGTTCTTCGCCTATCACGTGCTCTGGCCGCAGGGCTTCGCCGGGCACCTCGAATGGCTGTCCGCCCTGATCGGGGGCGCGGCGCTGGTGGCGCTGTTCCGCTTCGAGGCCGGGATCATTCCCGTCATCGCGGCTTGCGCGGCCGCGGGGCTCGCTGTCACGCTGCTGCGCTGACCAACCAGGAGGTGCCCGTGCCCGCTTACGTCATCGCCGAGGTGGATGTCACCGACCCGAAGGCCTACGAGGAGTACCGCAAGCTGGTCGCGCCCACGATCGCGCAGTACGGCGGCCGGTTCCTGGTGCGCGCCGGCCGTGTCGAGAGCATGGAGGGAGGCTGGCAGCCGCCGCGCTTCGTCATCGTCGAGTTCCCGTCGCTGCAGCGGGCACGCGAGTGGTACCGATCTCCCGAGTACGCGCCGGCACTCGCCCTGCGGCTCAAGGCCTCGCGCTCGCGGCTGATCATCGCCGAGGGCGTCCAGCCCTAGCGTTCATGCGCAGCGTGCCGTCGAGCGCCGCGCGCAGCGTCCTCGTCGCCCGCGCGTTGCGCGATTTCGGGGACGGCTTCGTCGCGGTGCTGCTCCCCGTGTATCTCATCGCGCTCGGCCACTCGGCATTCGAGGTCGGCGTGCTCGCGACGCTCGCCTTGTTCGGCTCCGCCGTGCTCACGCTCGGCATCGGCTTGCTCGGCGCGCGCCACGACCATCGGCGCCTGCTCCTCGCCGCATCGCTGCTGATGGCAGCCACCGGCCTCGCGTATGCCGTCACGGCGGACTACGGCGTGCTGCTCTTGGTCGCCTTCGTCGGCACCATCAATCCGTCCGCCGGAAGCACCAGCGTGTTCGTCCCGCTCGAGCACACGGTGCTCTCGGCCGCCGTGCCGCCGCGCGAGCGCACCCGCGCCTTCGCCCGCTACAGCCTGGCGGGCGCGCTCGCCGGGGCGTTCGGCTCGCTCGTCGCTTCGGCTCCCGACTGGCTGTCGCCGCTCGGCGTGGGCAGGCTCGAGGCGATCAGTGGCATGTTCCTCGCGTACGCGGCGCTCGGCGTGCTGGGCGGGCTCGCCTACGCGCGCATACCCGCCCGGCCGCGGCGGGCCGCCGCGCCGCCGGGGTCCGCGCTCGGGCCCTCGCGTGGCATCGTGTATCGGCTCGCCGCGCTCTTCAGCGTCGATGCCTTCGCGGGCGGCTTCGTGGTGCAGTCGCTGCTCGCGCTCTGGCTGTTCGAGCGCTTCGACCTGTCGCTCGCCGCGGCGAGCGCGTTCTTCTTCTGGAGCGGCGTGCTCGCGGCGTTCTCCTTCCCGGTCGCGGCCTGGATCGGCGCGCGCATCGGCCTGGTGAATACGATGGTGTTCACGCACATTCCCTCGAGCCTGTGCCTCATCGCGGCGGCCTTCGCCTCGTCGCTCGAGCTCGTGCTGGGCCTGCTCCTTGCCCGGGCGGCGCTGTCGCAGATGGACGTCCCCACCCGTTCGTCCTACGTGATGGCGGTGGTCACCGAGGCCGAGCGGCCGGCGGCCGCGAGCTTCACTGCCGTACCTCGCAGCCTCGCCTCGGCGGCGAGCCCGGCGCTCGCCGGCGCGCTGTTCGCGGCGGGCATGCACGCCTGGCCGCTGCTGCTGTGCGGCGGCCTGAAGATCGCTTACGACCTGCTGCTGCTCGCCTCGTTCCGCACCGTCCGGCCGCCGGAAGAGCAATCGGCCCGCCAGCGCGCCTAGCTGCGCCGGATCACCGCGCAGGCGATCCTCGCACCGGCGTTCCCTGCAGGCTGGGTGCGGTAGTCATCCGGGTCGGCATGGACGATCAAGCCACGGCCGACAATACTCGCCGCACCCGGGGTCACGCTGATGACGTCCAGGTCGATCTCGAGCGCACCGACGCCGCCTGCGTCCGCCCTGAGCGCCGGAAGATCGCCCGCATGGCGCTGCACGGCGCTGAAGTGGCCATGCGGCTGCCCGCGCGGATCGAAATGGCCCCGCGCGCTCATGCCGTCCCCGGAGCCGCAGTCGCCCGCTTCGTGGATATGAAAGCCGTGCTCCCGCCCGGGACGAGGCCGGCCACCCGCGCGATGACGCGAACCTTGTCGCGCAGCTCGTAGAAATGAACGGTCCCCGACGCCTGGCTGCCCCGCGTGGGCCTCAACTCGGCGATGGCGTGCGGAGCACCGGACGGAATGGTCCCGCAGCCCGCGGCAAGCAGCAGCGCCGCCGCGACCGGCGCGCGGGCCATCGCGGCGCTATTTGGCCTTGGCTGCCGGCTTTGCGACGGGCGCAACGGCGGCCGCGGGCTTCGCGTCCATCGCGATGCCCTTGTTCTTCTTGTAGTTGGCTACCGCCTTGTCGATCGCCTTGTTGAGCTGCTCGGCCGCGGCGGCCTTGGCCGCCGCGTCCTTCGCCGCCTTGGCAGCCTTGTCGGCATCGCTCATGGGAGGGGCGGCCGGCAGCTTGGCCTGCACCGCGGCGAGCGAGCCGATCATCAGTCCCCCGGCGAGGGCAGCGGCGATTCCGATCCTCTTCATCTTCACCTCCGGTGGCTCAATGCGACGCCTGCGGCGCGGCACCCGATTGCGCCGCGCCTTTGCCCGATCTTACGTCGTCGTACCAGTACTGGTGATGCTCCTTGGCCCAGATCTCGTCCACGTATCCCGTGCGCATCGACTGGTAGGCGCCCTCCACGCCGACCGTGCCCATGTAGATATGGCCGATGGCGAAGGCGATCACCAGCAGCGCGGCCAAGGCGTGCACGACGTGCGCCTGCTGCATCGTGGCGCGCAGCTGCTCGAAGTTCGGAAACAGCAGGATCGCGCCCGACACGGTGACGACCAGGCACAGCGCCACGACGCCGACCCAGAACCAGGCCTTCTCGCCGCCATTGAAGCGCCCGGAGGGAACATGCTCGCCGCGGAAGAAGCCGATTGCCTTGCCAAACCACGCGAAATCGTGCCCCTGGGGCATGTTGTCCTTCAGGTACATCACGATGAACACGAGCAGGCTCACGGCGAAGAGCGGCGCCACGAAGTTGTGCAGGTTCTTGGCGAGCGCGCTGAGCCACGCGAACAGCGTGTAGCCGATCACCGGCAGCAGCACGTGCTTGCCGAAAAGTATGATCAGCCCCGTGATGGCGAGCACCACGAAGCTGATACCCATCACCCAGTGGGCCCAGCGCTCCGCGGCGCTGAAGCGCTCGATCAGCCGGCCGCTCGGCTTGTCGTGCAGCGTGATCGGGCCCATCGCGAAGTAGATCGCGGCGACGACGAGGCACACCACCACGATCAGCCAGCCGCCGTAGACCGTCACCGGCCCGTTGCGGTACTGCCGCCAGGCTTCACCCGCAGTGGAAAACCTCTCCTGCCCGAAGAATCGGGCCTGCGGCTGGATCAGGACGCCGGTCTCGCGTCCCGGGATGCTGGTGTAGTTCTCGCGTCCCGAGCGCACCTCGGTCCAGACCGGCTGGTTGTTGCCGGGCTGCACTATGGTGCGCTGCTGCTGCTCCTTGGCGAGCGGGTCGGCAGCCGGCTGGGCCGGGGGCGCGCCCTGCGCAAGGGCGGCGCCGCCGCAGAAAGCGGCATACATGGCCGCCAGGCGAACCAGCCTGGGAAGCGTCAGCATGATGTCCTCCGGTAAGTCGGTGCCCGCGCGCGCGAGCCGATCGTCGTTATTGGTAGATCCGCTTGTGC
>Ga0114945_10001048_pt1 | contig 17525 bp, 17 predicted proteins | sample OV2TP3_FD_87194 | JGI IMG/M metagenome (GOLD analysis project Ga0114945, IMG submission 87194) | Hot spring microbial communities from Beatty, Nevada to study Microbial Dark Matter (Phase II) - OV2 TP3 | ecosystem: Environmental > Aquatic > Thermal springs > Hot (42-90C) | place: USA: Beatty...
GCGTCCAGAAGAAGAACGTGCCCGCGAGCCCGGCCGCCGCCGTGATGGCGAGCACCGCGCCGCCGGCGCGCGCCGGCTGCCAGGCGTGCGAGAGGAGCGCTGCGCCGAGCGCGGTGCCGCCGAGCCACCCGGCGAGGATCGCGAGCGCGACGAGCGCGGCCATCGGCGCGGCGGGCGGCCTCGCGCCCGGCCAGAGCAGCCGCCGGCCTGCCTCCACGGTAAAGAGGATCGTGAGGCCGATGCACTGCGAGTAGACGAAGTTCTCGAGGAAGCTGCCGCCGAAGCTCAGCAGCGTCAGCAGCGCTGCCACCGCGCTGCTGAAGGCGACGGTCAGCAGTGCCGCGGCCGGGAGGCCCCGCATGGGTCCTTTGCGTCGGCCTAGCGCTGGCGCTGCTCGAGCCGCCGCAGCTCGTCGGCTTCCATCCGCTCGCGCAGGCCGGAGCCGGCGAGCAGCACCACGGCGGCGTGGATGGCGAGGCCGAGGCCCCAGCCGGCGAGGGGGTACGCGCTCCACGTGATTTCCGGGGTCGTGCGCAACTGCAGCACGACGAGGAAGGCGTTCACGAGGACGTACACCGCGGCATGGGTGTACAGGCCGATGCGGGCGCCGACGCGGCGGCGGGCGATCCGGTTCAGGTCTTCGTTCATGACAGCATCCCCCACAGTGTACGACCGAGCAGGCGGCTCGGAAGGAGTGCGAACGCGCCCGCGACGACCAGGGCGCCGACATAGAGCCCGATGACGGTCTTGCGATGGGCCTGGACCCGGTGGCTGAGCGCGAAATACACCGCCGCCGCGAGCAGCGCGAGCGTGGCGAGCGAGAGCAGGTGGATCCAGGAGAAGCTGCCGCTGCCGCGGATCCAGTAGGTCGAGACGGCGGTGACGAGCATGAGCGCGGCCCAGGTCCGGCCCGCGAGGCGATGAGCGAGGGTGCCCTTGCGGGCGAGGAACACGCCGGCGCCCAGGACGAGAGCCGTGAGCGCGGCGATGAGATGGATCCAGATGGCCGGGGTGAAGGTGTGGGTCATGGCGGGGCCAGTCTCCGTCCGGGGCGGACACGTGGCGAGCGATTTGCGACGAAACGCCGGAGTTGCGGCGTGACACGCCTGGCTCAGGCCTTAAGATGCGCTCATGAAGGCCGTAGGGCTGTACCGCTATCTGCCGATCGAGCACCCGGAGTCGCTGCTCGACCTGGATCTGGAGACCCCGGTGCCGGCGGGCCATGACCTGCTGGTAGAGGTGAAGGCGATCTCGGTGAACCCGGTGGACGCCAAGCAGCGCGCGCCGAAGGACCAGGTCGAGGCGAAGCCGAGGATCCTCGGCTGGGACGCCGCCGGCGTGGTGAAGGCGGCGGCGCCGGGCGCCGCGCTCTTCCGGCCGGGCGACGAGGTCTACTACGCGGGCAGCGTGGTGCGCCCGGGCGCAAATTGTGAATACCACCTGGTGGACGAGCGCATCGTAGGGCGCAAGCCCGCTGCGCTCTCCTTTGCCGAGGCGGCGGCGCTGCCGCTCACCACGATCACCGCCTGGGAGCTGATGTTCGAGCGCATGGAGATCTCGAAGGCGGGCGCGCACGCGGGCCGCAGCGTGCTGATTCTCGGCGGCGCCGGGGGCGTGGGCTCGATCGCGATCCAGATCGCGAAGCGCATCGCGCGCCTCAAGGTCATCGCCACCGCCTCGCGCCCGGAGTCGGCGGCGTGGGCGAGGCAGATGGGCGCGGACGAGGTGATCAACCACGCGCAGCCGCTCGGCGAGCAGATGAAGGAAATCGGCGAGCCGGAAGCGGACTACGTGCTGTGCTTCAACGACACCGACCGCTACTTCCCCGACTTCCCTGCGCTCGCGAAGCCGCAGGGGCGCATCGGCGCGATCGTGCGCAGCGTCCGGCCCGTGGACCTCGCGCCGCTGCAGCCCAAGAGCATCGCCTTCGCCTGGGAGGGGATGTTCACGCGCTCGACCTTCCAGACCCCGGACATGATCGCGCAGCACCGGCTGCTCGACGAGGCGGCGGGGCTGGTGGAGGCCGGCGTGCTGCGCACGACGCTGAAGCAGAACCTGGGCGCGATCTGCGCCGGGAACCTGCGGCGCGCGCACCGGCTGCTCGAGGAAGGGCACGTCGTAGGCAAGCTGGTGCTGGAGAGGTTCTAGCGATGGAGGTGAGGCGCGTCTCCGGGGCGCTCGGCGCGGAGATCGGCGGCGTCGATCTCTCGCGGCCGCTCGGCGCGCGGGAGGTGCGCGCGATCCGCGCCGCGCTGCTCGAGCACCTGGTGATCTTCTTTCGCGACCAGGACCTCATGCCCGCGCAGTACATGGCCTTCGCGGCGAGCTTCGGCGAGCCGGTCCAGTACCCGATGGTGAAGCCCCTCGAGGGCTTTCCCTACATCATCGAGGTGAAGAAGCTCGAGCACGAGCGCACCGCCTTCGGCGCCATCTGGCACTCGGACACGACCTACCTCGAGCGCCCGCCGATGGGCTCGATGCTGCTCGCGCGCGAGGTGCCGCCCTTCGGCGGGGACACGCTGTTCGCCAACATGTACCTGGCCTACGAGACCCTGTCCGAGGGCATGCGACGCATGCTGGCGGGCCTGCGCGCGGTAAACAGCTCCGCCAAGGCGGATGCCTCGAGGACGCGCGAGGACCGCATTCGCACCGGCGGCACCGAGCAGGCGCGCGAAGAGCTGGCCGCCGAGCATCCCGTGGTGCGCACCCATCCCGAGACGGGCAGGAAGGCGCTCTACGTGAACCCGGGACACACGCTGCGCTTCGCGGGCATGACCGAGGAGGAGAGCGCGCCGCTCCTGGACTATCTCTACCGCCACCAGGTGCGCCCGGAGCACACCTGCCGCTTCTCCTGGCGCCCCGGGTCGATCGCGTTCTGGGACAACCGCGCGGCGCAGCACAACCCGGTGAACGACTACCACGGCTACCGGCGCGTGATGCTGCGCGTCACCCTGGCAGGGGATGTTCCGGCTTAGCCTGCGCCTGGCGCATCCGGGCGGGCGCACGGCGCTGTCGGTCCTCGGCATCGCCCTCGGCGTGGCGCTCGGCTTCGCGGTGCACGTCATCAACCGCGCCGCGGTGAACGAGCTCACCGCGGGCGTGCGCGCGCTCGCCGGCGACGCCGACCTCGAGGTGCGCGGCGGCCGGGCGGGCTTTCGCGACACGCTCTACGCGGAGCTCGCGCGCCTGCCCGGCGTGGCGGTGGCGAGCCCGGTGCTGGAGGCGGAGGCCGGCCTCGCCGGCGGCGGCAGCATCCGCCTGATCGGCATCGATCCCCTGCGCGCCGGTCAGATCCAGCCCGCGCTGTTCGCCGCGGAGCCGCGCGAGCGCTTCGCGCTGCTGCAGCCCGACAAGGTGCTCGCCTCGAGCGCGGCGGGGTTCGCCAAGGGCACCAGGCTGCGGCTCGTCTCGGGGCTCGAGGTGATCGAGCTCGAGGTCGCGGGCGTGCTGCCCGCCTCCGCCTTGCGCGGCGCGGCGGTCCTCGCCGACATCGCCACGGCGCAATGGCGCCTCGCGCGACTCGGGCAGCTCAACCGCATCGACCTGCGGCTCGCGCCCGGCGTGGACCGCGAGGCGATGCGCGCGCGCATCGGGCAGCTGCTCCCTGCGGGGGCGCACGTGACGCCCGTGGACGCGGTGGAGGAGTCGAGCGCGGCGCTCTCGCGCGCCTACCGGGTCAACCTCGAGGTGCTGGCGCTGGTGGCGCTGTTCACGGGCGGCTTCCTGGTCTTCTCCGCGCAGTCGCTGGAGGTGGCGCGGCGCCGCGGCGAGCACGCGCTGCTGCGCGTGCTGGGTCTGGAGCGCGGCGGCATCGTCAGGCTGGTGCTCGCCGAGGCGCTCGCCCTCGGCATCGCGGGCAGCGTGCTCGGGCTCGCGCTGGGCTATGCGCTCTCCCACGCCGCGGTGGGCTGGAGCGGCGCCGACCTCGGCGCGGGGCTGTTCCGCGGCGTCGCCCCCGAGCTGCTCTTCCCGGCCGCGGCGAGCCTCGCCTACGGCGCGGGCGGGGTGGCGGTGACGCTCGCCGGCGCGGCGCTGCCGGCGCTCGATGCGGCGCGCGTGCCGCCCGCGCAGGCGCTCAAGGCGGGTGACGAGCAGCGCATGTACGAGCGCGTGGCGACGCTCGCGCCGGGGATCGTGCTGCTCGCCGCCGGCGCGGCGCTCTCGCAGCTGCCGCCGCTCGGCGGACTGCCCGTCTTCGGCTATGCCTCGATCGCCTGCCTCCTGGTGGGCGGGATCCTGCTCATGCCGCGGCTCGCGCAGGGCGCGCTCGCGCAGCTTCCCGTCTCGCGCCAGGCGCCCTGGACGCTCGCGCTCGCGCAGCTGCGCGGCTCACCCGGCCAGGCGATGGTGAGCCTCGCGGCGATCGTCGCGAGCTTCTCGCTCGTCTGCGCGATGGCGATCATGGTGGCCTCCTTTCGCGATTCGGTGGACCAGTGGCTCGCCGCGGTGCTGCCCGCCGACCTCTATTTCCGCACCACGCACGCGGGCGAGACCGCGTGGATCGAGCCGGAGCTCGAGGCGCGGGTGCGCGCATTGCCGCAGGTGGCACGCGCGGAATTCCTGCGCAGCACCCGCATCGTGCTCGATCCGCGCCGCCCGCCGGTGGCGCTGCTCGCGCGCGAGGGCGCCGAGCTGCGCTATCCGCTCGCCGTGCGCGCCCGCGACCCGCGGCCCGGCGAGCCGCCGCCCGCCTGGATCTCGGAGGCGGTGGCGGACGCCTACGGCTACGCGCCGGGCGCGGTGATCGAGCTGCCGCTCGGCGGGGCGCGCCACGCCTTCACCGTGGCGGGGATCTGGCGCGATTACGCGCGCCAGCACGGCGCGATCGTGATCGAGCGCCCGGTCTACGCGCGCCTCACCGGAGATACGCGGGCCAATGACGCCGCGCTCTGGCTCGCGCCCGGTGCGACGGCGGCGCAGGCGATGCAGGCGCTGCGCAGGCTGCCCGGCGGGGCGCTGCTCGACGTCTCCGGCCCGGGCGAGATCCGCACGCTGTCGCTGCGCATCTTCGACCGCACCTTCGCGGTCACCTACGCGCTCGAGGCGGCCGCGGTGATCGTCGGCCTGTTCGGCCTCTCGGCGAGCGTGGGCGCGATCGTGCTCGCGCGGCGGCGCGAGTTCGGCATGCTGCGCCACCTCGGCATGACGCGCGCGCAGATCGGCGCCATGCTGGCCGCTGAGGGCGTGCTGCTCGCGCTGCTCGGCGTGCTCGCGGGGCTCGTGCTCGGCGCCGCGATCAGCCTGGTGCTGGTCTACGTGGTCAACCGCCAGTCCTTCGGCTGGAGCATGGACCTGCATCCGCCCTGGATGCTGCTCGCGGGGCTGTCGGCCGCGCTCGTCGCCACGGCGGCGCTCACTGCGCTCGTCTCGGGGCGGGAGGCGACCGGCATGGGGCCGGTGCGCGCGGTGCGGGAGGACTGGTGAGGCGGCGCGCCTTCCTCGGGCTCGGGCTCGCGCTGCCGTTCGCCGCGCGCGCGCAGTCCACCCGCTATCCCGAGGTGAGGCCGGGCTTCAGGCTCGACCTGCCGCGCGACCACGGCGCGCACCCCGAGTTCCGCCAGGAGTGGTGGTACGTCACCGGCTGGCTCGCCACGCCGCGCGGCGAGTCGCTCGGCTTCCAGGTGACGTTCTTCCGCGCGCGGCCCGACGTCGTGACGGCGAACCCGAGCGCCTTCGTGCCGCGCCAGGTCATGCTCGCGCACGCCGCGATCTCGGATCCCGGGCTCGGGCGGCTGCGCCACGAGGAGCGCGCCGCGCGCGACGCGCTCGGCCTCGCCGGCGCGACCGAGGGGAACACCCAGGCGTGGGTGGACGACTGGAAGATCGAGCTGAAGGGCGAGCTCCTGCGCACCCGGGTGAGGGCGCGCGAGTTCGCCTTCGAGCTCGAGTTCGCGCCCTCACGCCTGCCGGTGGCGAACGGCGATACCGGCTACTCGCGCAAGGGGCCGCGGCCCGAGGACGCGAGCTACTACTACAGCTGGCCGCAGCTGCAGACGCGGGGGTTCGTGGAGCGCGCGGGCGTGCGCGAGCAGGTGCGCGGCACCTCGTGGATGGACCACGAGTGGTCGAGCCGGTATATGCCGGAAGGCGCACAAGGCTGGGACTGGTGCGGCATCAACCTCGAGGGCGGAGCCTCGCTGATGGCGTTCCGCATGCGCGATGCGAAGGGCGGTGCGCTCTGGGCGGGCGGCACGCTGCTCGCGCAGGATGACCGTGCTCGCGCGCTCACGCCCGACCAGGTGTCGTTTGCGCCGCGGCGCCGCTGGCGCTCGCCGCGCACCGGCACCGAGTACCCGGTGGAGATGCGCGTCAGCTCGCTCGGGCGCGAATGGGCGCTCGAGCCGCTGATGGACGACCAGGAGCTCGATGCGCGCGCGAGCACCGGGACGATCTACTGGGAGGGCGCGGTGCGCGCGAAGCTCGAGGGCGTGCAGGTGGGGCTGGGGTATCTCGAGCTCACGGGGTATTGGAGGCCGATTAGGCTTTAGCTGATTGGACGTGAGCGGCATCTACGTACGTTCCGTACGTTGATGTCCGTATTCAGGATTCTCGAAACACTTCTCGATCCTGAATCCCTGATGAAAATTTTGCCGAAGGCCGATACAGGCTCGGTGACGTAGAGGCTATATTCCCCTTACGCGGCTTCGTGGAATCTTCGCGGGAGGAAGCGTATGGCGATCCTCAACGGCACGTCCGGCAACGACACGCTGAGCGGCACCAGCTTAGCCGACACCATCGACGGCAAGGCGGGCAACGACAACATCATCGGCCGCGGCGGCAACGACAGCATCCTGGGCGGCGCCGGCAACGACACGCTCAACGGCGGCACGGGCGCCGACACGATGAAGGGCGGCGCCGGCAACGACCTCTACATTGTCGACAGCAATGACAAGGTGCTCGGCGAGACCTCCAGCGGCGGGGTCGACCTCGTCAAGTCCTCGGTCAGCTTCATCCTCGGCAAGAACCTCGAGAAGCTGACCCTCACGGGAAGCGCCAACCTGAGCGGCACGGGCAACGGCCTGGCCAACGCGCTCACGGGGAACGCCGGCAACAACCTGCTCAACGGCAAGGCGGGCGCGGACACGATGAAGGGGGGCGCGGGCAACGACACCTACATCGTGGACAACGCCGGGGACAAGGCGGTGGAAGGGCTGGACAAGGGCACCGACCTGGTTAAGTCCTCGGTCAGCTTCACGCTGAAGGACAACGTGGAGAACCTGACGCTGACGGGCACGGCGAACCGCAGCGGCAAGGGCAACGCGCTCGCCAACAAGATCACCGGCAACACGGGGAACAACTCGCTCAGCGGGGCGGGGGGCAAGGATACGCTGAACGGCGGGGGCGGGGCGGACGAGCTGAGCGGCGGGGGCGGCAATGACGTGCTCGTCTACGACGCGCTCGACGTTTCGGCGAACGGGGGAAGTGGCACCGACACGCTGCGGTTGAACGGGGCAGGGACGACTCTGGACCTGACCTCTGACTCGGGGCCCGTGCTCTCGAGCATCGAGGTGGTGAACATCACCGGTAGCGGGGATAACACGCTGGTGGCGGACGAGGCCTCGGTGCTCGCGCTGAGCTCCACAGGGGTGCTGCGGGTGACTGGAAACGCGGGCGATGCGGTGCAGGCTACGGGGGCCTGGACGCGGATCTCGGACACCGTTGCGGGCGACGCGCGCTACACGAGCGGCGGGGCGACACTGCGGGTAGACCTGGTTGTGGACCGCGGCGGGATCGAGCTGGCGCCGGCGGTCTCGGCACTCAGCCTCTCTGCGCTCGACGGCTCGAACGGCTTCCGGATCGATGGAGTCGACGCCGGGGACTACAGCGGCCACTCGGTCGCCTCCGCCGGGGACCTGAACGGCGACGGGTTCGACGACCTGATCGTAGGCGCGTACCACGCGGATTCGCGCGCTGGCGAAAGTTACGTCGTGTTCGGGCGCGCCTCCGGATTTGCCTCCGCGCTCGATCCCGGCACGCTCGATGGCACGAACGGCTTCCGGCTCGACGGCGCTGCCGCGGCCGACTACAGCGGCGGCTCCGTGGCATCGGCCGGCGACGTGAACGGCGACGGGTTCGCCGACCTGATCGTTGGCGCCTTCTACAACGACTCGGGAGGCTCACAGGCGGGAGCGAGCTACGTGCTGTTCGGCAAGGCCTCGGGCTGGGGCTCGGCGCTCGAGCTTTCCTCGCTCGACGGCACCAACGGCTTCGTGCTGGCGGGCGTGGCGGGCGATTTTAGCGGCTACTCGGTCGCTTCAGCGGGCGATCTGAACGGGGACGGACTCGCCGACATGATCGTGGGGGCGTGGGGCGCTGACGCCGGAGGCGATACCAATGCGGGGTCGAGCTACGTCGTGTTCGGCAAGGTTTCCGGGTGGGGCTCGGCGCTCGATCTTGGCGCGCTCGACGGCACGAGCGGCTTCCGGCTCGACGGGACCGACGGGTCCGACCGCACCGGCTTCTCGGTCGCCTCGGCAGGGGACGTGGACGGCGACGGGCTCGCCGACCTGATCATCGGAGCGCCGCAGAACGGCGCAGGCAAGAGCTACGTGGTGTTCGGTCGCGCCTCGGGCTGGGCTTCTGCGCTCGATCTCGGCGCGCTCGACGGCACGAACGGCTTCCGACTGGACGGGATCGACGCGGGAGACGAGAGCGGGCGCTCCGTAGCCTCCGCCGGCGATGTCAACGGAGACGGCCTCGCCGACCTGATCATCGGGGCGCGCGGCGGCGATCCGGGCGTGAACTACGCGGGCGAGAGCTACGTCGTGTTCGGCCGCGCTTCGGGGTGGGGATCTGCGCTCGACCTCGGATCGCTCGACGGTACGACCGGGTTCAGGCTGGACGGGATCGACGAATACGACCGCAGCGGCTGGTCGGTCGCCTCCGCGGGCGACGTGAACGGCGACGGCCTCGATGACTTGATCGTGAGCGCCTATACGGCCGACCCGGGCGGCAATTCGGACGCGGGGGAGAGCTATATGGTGTTCGGTCGCGCCTCGGGCTGGGGATCCGCGCTCGATCTGGGCGCGCTCGACGGCACGAACGGCTTTCGCATCGACGGAGTAGCCCCGGACGACCGCAGTGGCAGTGCGGTGGCGCCGGCGGGAGACGTGAACGGCGACGGCTTCGCCGACCTGATCATCGGGGCCTACGGCGCCGATTCGCAGGCCGGCGCGGCGTACGTGCTGTTCGGCCGCGACTGGAACGGCGCGGTGGACTTCTTCGGCGGCGAGGGCGACGACTCGCAGACGGGCAGCGCAGCGGCCGAGGTCTTCGTAGGCGGGCGCGGCAACGACACCATGGTCGGCGGCGGCGGCGCGGACGCGTTCTCCGGAGGCGCGGGCGATGACCTGATCCGCATCGCCGATGCCGGCTTTCTGCGCGTGGACGGGGGCTCGGGGACCGACACCCTGCGGCTGGTCGGGGGCCTCGCGCTCGATCTCACGGCGCTCCCCACGCACAAGATCCGTGGCATCGAGGCGATGAGCCTCTCGAGCGGCAGCAGCCTCACGCTCGATCTGCAGGACCTGCTCAACCTCTCGGACACGTCGAACGAGTTGAGGGTGGAAGGCAGCGCGAGCGCGGCGGTGGAGATGACGAGCGGAACGTGGACCGACGGCGGCGTGGTGGGCGACTACCACGTTTACACGCTGGGCGCGGCGACGCTGCGGATCAACACGGCGATCACCGACGTGACGATCACGGTCGATACCTGAAGCGCGGCCGCCAGCCCGACAGCGCCACTCCCGCGAGGATCAGCGCGATCCCCGCGAAGTGGTACCAGCCCGGGTACTCGCCGAGGAAGATCGCCGCGAGCGCCACTGCGAACGCGGGCATCAGGTGCATGGTTGCGCCGGCCCGCGCGGCGCCGAGGCGCGTTACCACGTAGCTCCAGCCAGCGTAAGCAAGGAGCAGCGAACCGATTGCGGAGTAAGCGACCGCCGCCGCGCCCGCGGGAGATAGCGCGACCTTCTTCCCCGCCCACACCTCCCAGCCCACCCAGGGCAGCATGAAGACGAGCCCGAGGACGCAGACGAGGGTCAGGAACTCCGGCGTCTCGAGCGCATCGCGCCGCATGCGGAGAAAAACGGTGTAGCTCCCCCACATCGCCATCGAGGCGAGCGCGAGCGCATCGCCTACGTTGAACGACACCGCGGCGAAATCGCCCTGCGTGCCGATGAGCGCCACGCCGCAGAAGGACACCGCTACGCCGGCCCACTGCAGTGGCAGGATCCGCTCGCCGAGCAGCGGCTGCGCGAGCAGCAGGATGAAGACGGGCGCGGTGGAGAGGTACAGCGTAGCGCTCGTGGCGGTGGTGAAGTGCAGCCCGAGCCACTGGAAGGCGAGGTGCACGCCGCCGCCCGAGAAGCCGAGCGCGACGAGCACCTTCCAGTCGCCAGCGCCGAAGCCGCGAAGCTTCGCGACCAGCCCGCGCCAGCAGAAGGGCGCGAGGATCGCGATCACGATCACCAGCCTGCCCGCAGTGGCGAACCCCGGCGCGATCTCCTCGCGCACCGCGCGCGCCACGATCCAGTTGCCCGACCACAGGAGCAGCGTGGCGACGAGGACCAGGTAGGCGGTGAAACGCACGGGTCCGGATCATCGCACGCATGCCAGAATCGCCCCGATGCCGTACACCGTCGCCGCGGGCCGCAGGCTCGAGTACGAGTGGATCGAGGGCCGCGCCGAGCGCCCGGCGCTCGTCTTCCTGCACGAGGGCCTGGGGTCGCTGCGCCAGTGGCGCGACTTCCCGGCGCGCGCCGCGGTGGAAACGGGCTGCCCCGCGCTCGTCTACAGCCGCTACGGCTACGGCGACTCCGACGTGCTCGAAGAGCCGCGCGTGCCGCTCACCTACATGCACGACGAGGCAAAGCGCGCGCTGCCCGAGCTGCTCGCGGGCCTCGGCATTGCGCGCCCGGTGCTGGTCGGGCATTCCGACGGCGCCTCGATCGCGCTGATCCACGCCGGCGCGGGCCACCCGGTGAGGGGCCTCGCGCTCATGGCGCCGCACGTCTTCGTGGAGGACATCTCGATCGAGAGCATCCGCAGGGCGCGCGGGGATTTCGAAACGACCGACCTCCCGGAGCGCCTCGCCAAGTACCATCGGGACCCGGCGAAGACCTTTCACCTGTGGAACGACGCGTGGCTCGACCCCGAATTCAGGCAGTGGAACATCGAGGAATACCTGCCGCGCATCTCCTGCCCCGTGCTCGCGATCCAGGGCGAGGACGACGAGTACGGCACGCTCGCGCAGGTGCGCGCGGTCGCGGCGCAGGTCGCCGGGCGCTGCGAGGTGCTGACGCTCGCGCAGTGCGGCCACCGCGTCCACATCGACCAGCCCGGGCGCGCACTCGCGGCGATCTCGAGGTTCGTAGATGAGCTCCGCCGCTGACGCCTTGCGCCGCGACGTGCGCGTGATCGGCCTGATCGCGGCCGCGCACGGCCTGTCGCACTTCTTCCAGATGGCGACCGCGGTGGTGTTCCCGCTCATCAAGGACGATCTCGGCGTGTCCTACGCGGCGCTCGGGGCCACGGTCGCGCTCTACTACACCGTGTCGGGCATCTGCCAGACGCTCGCCGGCTTCGCGGTGGACCGCTTCGGCGCGCGGCGCGTGCTCTTCGCGGGGCTCGCGCTGGCGGTCGCAGGGGCGCTCGTGGCGGGCCTCGCGCAGAGCTACGCCATGCTGGTTGCAGCGGCGGTGGTAGGCGGCCTGGGCAACAGCGTCTTTCATCCCTGCGACTTCACGATCCTGAACGCGCGCGTGCACGCGCCGCGCCTCGGCTACGCCTTCAGCTGGCACGGCATCGCCGGCTTCCTCGGCTACGCCGCGGCACCGGCCTACGGCATCGCGATGGCGGGCGCGTTCGGCTGGCGCGGAGCGCTGCTCGGCGCCGCGGCGCTCGGCGCGGCGCTGACCGCCCTCCTGTGGACGCAGCGCGAGGCGATCCACGCCGCGGCGACCGACCGCGGCGGCAGGGAGGGCGGCCTCGCCGCCGACCTGCGCGTGCTCGCCTCCGGCCCGGTGCTGATGTGCTTCGCCTACTTCGTGCTGATCGCGGTGGGCTTCATCGCCCTGCAGACCTTCGGCATCGCCACGCTCATCGCCCTCTACGGTGCGACCTACGCGCTCGCCTCGAGCGCGCTCACCGCCTACCTCGTGGCCGCGGCGGCGGGGATCTTCGCGGGCGGGTTCGTCGCGACGCGCTTCCAGCGCCACGACCTCGTCGCGGTGAGCGGCATGAGCGTGGGCGCGGTGCTGATGTACGCGCTCGCCTCGGCGTGGGTCCCCGCGGCGGCGCTGCCGCTGCTCCTCGCGGCGATCGGCTTCGCGGGCGGGCTCACCAATCCCTCGCGCGACCTGATCGTGCGCGCGTCCACCCCGCCCGGGTCCACGGGCAAGGTCTACGGCTTCGTGTACTCGGGCCTGGACGTGGGCTCGATGATCGCGCCGGTGTTTCTCGGCTGGCTGCTCGATTCCGGCCGGCCCTCCGCGGTGTTCTACGCGGTGGTGGTGTCGCTCGCGCTCACCATCGCCACGGTGCTGAACCTCCCCGGCCGGGAGCCCGCCAAGGCGTACTCGCGCTAGCTCCCCCGAAAAAAGGGGTCTGACCCCGTTTTCAGTCGCGGTAGGTGGAGCCCCTGCGCTCGAGCAGGCGCAGCAGCGCCGGCCAGTCCTTGTGCTCCGCGGGCCGGTCCGGGCGCCCGAACTGCTCGGAGGCGGTGCCCGCGGCGCGCTCCTCCATCAGCAGCACGTTGTCCATCCCGCCGGCGAGCGCATCGACCTGGATCTGGCAGGCGGTGTCGAGGTAGTACATGAGCTCGAAGGCTTCGCGTACGGTGGCGCCGAGCGTGAGCAGGCCGTGGTTGCGCAGGATCATGGCCCTGGACACCTTGCCGAGGTCGCGCGCCAGGCGCTGCCGCTCGTCCATCTCGAGCGCGATGCCCTCGTAGTCGTGGTAGGTGACGCTGCGCTGCACGCGCATGGCGTGCTGGCTGATCGGCAGCAGCCCGCACTTCATCGCCGAGACCGCGACCCCGGCGCGGGTGTGGGTGTGGAGCACGCAGTTGACCTCCGGGCGCGCCTCGTGCACGCAGCCGTGGATCACGAAACCGGCCTCGTTGTAGCCGATCCCCAGGGGGTCCTCCAGCACCTTGCCCTCGTGGGAGATGCGCACCAGGCCGGAGGCGGTGATCTCCTCGAACATCAGGCCGTAGGGGTTGATGAGGAAGTCCGGGCTCCCCGGCACGCGCGCCGAGAAGTGCGTGTAGATGAGGTCGGTCCAGCGGAAGTGTGCCGCGAGCTGGTAGGCGGCGGCGAGGTCGACGCGGACCTGCCATTCCTCGGCGCTCACGCGCTCACGCAGCTGCCCGGGCTTCGGTACGGCGCTCATGCGGGTTCTCCTTGGCGGCGGATTCTATCCTTTCCAGGGCCTCGAGCAGCAGCGCGGGGTCGTTCGCGGCGAGGCGCGGCGCCTCCGAGAGCAGCCGCCGCCACAGGCGCGCGCCCGGCTCGCCGTGATACAGCCCGAGCATGTGCCGCGTCACGTGCCGCAGGACGGGCTGCGGCGCGCAATAGGGGAGCATCGCGCGCACCACCTCGGCGCGCGTGCGCGCTCCGTCGGCGAGGATCCAGGGGTCGTGGTAGGCGGCGCGCCCGAGCATCACGCCGTCCACGTGCCCGAGCTGCGCTGCGATCGCCTCGCGCGTGGCGATGCCGCCGTTCAGCACGATCTCGAGCCGCGGGAAGTCGCGCTTGAGGCGATGCACGTACTCGTACTTGAGCGGCGGCACCTCGCGGTTCTGCTTCGGGGTGAGGCCCTTCAGGACCGCGTTGCGCGCGTGCACGACGAAGGTGGCGCAGCCCGCGGCGGCGACCGCCTCGACGAAGCGGGCGAGAAAGTCGTACGACTCCTCGCGGTCCACGCCGGTGCGGTGCTTCACGGTCACCGGGATCGACACGGCCTCGCGCATGGCGTGCACGCAGTCGGCGACCAGCGCCGGCTCCGCCATCAGGCAGGCGCCGAAGGCGCCGCGCTGCACGCGCTCGCTCGGGCAGCCGATATTCAGATTCACCTCGTCGTAGCCGAATCGCTCCACGAGCGTCGCGCAGCGCGCGAGCTCGTCGGGCTCGCTGCCCCCGAGCTGCGCCCCCACCGGGTGCTCCGCGGGATCGAAGGCGAGATGGCGCTCGACGTCGCCGCGCAGCAGCGCGCCGGTGCCGATCATCTCGGTGTAGAGGAAGGCCTCGCGCGAGACCAGGCGCAGGAAGTACCGGCAATGCCGGTCCGTCCACTCCATCATCGGCGCCACGCAGAGGCGGTGCTTCACTGCAGATCGAGCGCGCGCCGGCGCGTCAGCTCCACGACACAGGCGCGCAGGGGCTCGCTTCCCGCGGGGCCGCGGCGGCCGCATTCGGCCTCCAGGTAGGCGCGGAAGGCGTCGTTGGACTTGCGGAGCGCCACCGTGCGTGACTCTCCGCCGGAGCCCGCGTCGGCTTCGCGCGCCTCGACCAGCCGCTGCGCGTAGATCGTGGTGAGGTCCTGCTCGGTGACCGCGAGCAGCGTGTCGATGCACTCGCCCGGTGCGCCGCCGCGGCGGCACTGCGCGAGCACCGGCGCGTCGCGCCGTGGCACCCAGAAGAAGAACAGCGCGCGCTTCTCGTCGGCGAGCAGGCAGACGAAAGTCATCTCCACCGGCGGGCCCGCCTTGAGCAGGATCGCGCCGTTGCCGAAGAGCACCGAGGCGACGAACTGGCTGCCGAGCTTGCGCGTGTAGCGCGCGATGTTGAGGTGGCGGTCGCGGTCGAACTGCAGGTCGGCAATGTTCGCGGCGGCCTGCTTCTCCTCGGCGAGCGCATGGGCGCGGCAGGTCTGCACCGCCGGGCCCTGGTACTGGGCGAAGCCGAGCGCGGGAAGCACGGCGGCGAGCAGGGCGAGCCGCCTCATGCGTACTGCCCGGTGGCTTGCGCGCGCAGCCGGATCAGCCCCGCGAGGCTCTCGGTGAGGGGCGCGGCCACCCCCGCCTTGGCGGCGATCTCGAGCGTGCCCGAGAGCAGGCCGTCGATCTCGAGGTGCTTGCCCGCCTCGAGGTCCTGCAGCATCGAGGTCTTGAACCTGCCGAGCTTGCGCGCCATGTCCATGCGCGCCTCCGGGTCGATGTCGGCGTCCACCCCGACCGCGCGCCCGATCGCGAGCACCTCGCGCATGATCGCCACCATGTAGTCCTTGACCTGCCGGTCGGCGATGAGCCGCTCGGCGGTAGCGAGCGTGAGCGCCGAGACCGGGTTGAAGCTGACGTTGCCGAGCAGCTTGACCCAGAACTCCTTCTCGATCGCGGACGTGGCGACGGCCTCGAAGCCCGCGCGCAGCAGTGCGTCCACGATGCCCAGCGTGCGCGCCGTGTTCCTGCCGCCCGGCTCCCCGAGGATCAGGCGCCGGCCCATGTTGTGCTGGATCACCCCGGGCTCCGGGGTGGAGGCGGCGAGGTGGATGACGCCGCCCACGATGCGCTCGGTGGGCATGGCGCGCGCGAGCGCGCCGCCCGGGTCGAGCGATTCCAGCCGCAGCCTGCCGCCGCCGAAGGGGAGGCGGTCGAAGAACCACCACGGCACGCCGTTCATCGCGGTGACGATCGAGGTGTCGGGGCCGAGCAGCGGCGCGATCTGCGCCGCGACCTGCCCGAGCGCCTGGCCCTTCACGGTGACGATGACGCAGTCCTGCGCCCCGAGCTTCCCGGGATCGTTGTCGGCACGGATGCGATGCACCGACTCGGCATCGCCCGAGCGGATGCGAAGCCCGTGCGCCACGATCGCCGCGAGCTGCGCGCCGCGCGCCACCACCGACACGTCCTCGCCCGACCGGTCCAGCCAGCCGGCGAGCAGCCCGCCGACCGCGCCGGCGCCGTAGATGCAGATTTTCATGGTGCTATTCTACGAAAACGGGGTCGGACCACGTTTTCCGGCCGTCATGCGCGGGCCGCCGTGCCGACAAAGCGTGGTCCTACCCCGATCTCGAGGAGTGCGCCATGTTCGCGTTCATGAAGAAGATGAAGTCGCTGCTGCCCGCCGGGAGCACGATCCCCGGGCGAGAGGCGGGGATGCCGCTGCCCGAGCGCCACTTCGTCAACGGCAACCCGATCGCGCCGCCCTTTCCGGAAGGGCTGGAGCGCGCGGTCTTCGGCATGGGCTGCTTCTGGGGTGCGGAGCGCCTGTTCTGGAAGATCAGCGGCGTGTACACGACCGCGGCAGGGTATGCGGGAGGCGAGACGAAGAACCCGACCTACGAGGAGGTGTGCTCCGGATTCACGAACCACGCCGAGGTCGTGCTCGCCGTGTTCGACCCGAGGCGCGTCTCCTACGGCGAGCTGCTGAAGGTGTTCTGGGAAGGCCACGATCCCACGCAGGGCATGCGCCAGGGCAACGACCAGGGCACGCAGTACCGCTCGGCGATCTACTGCTACGGGGAGGCGCAGCTCGAGGCGGCGCTCGCTTCGAAGGAAGCGTTCGAGAAGTCGCTCGGCAAGGCGGGCTTTGGCCGCATCACCACGGAGGTCCGCGGGGCGCCGGAGTTCTACTACGCCGAGGACTACCACCAGCAGTACCTCGGCAAGAACCCGAACGGCTACTGCGGGCTGGGCGGTACCGGGGTGGCGTGCGCCGCGCCGGCGGCGGTGCACGCCTGAGTGCCGGTTTACATAAATATGGGCAAGATGATATTGTTCTACATATGAAGACCACGGTGGAGATCGCAGACCCGCTGCTGCGGGAGGCGAAGCGCGCCGCAGCCCGCGACGGCACCACGGTGCGCGCGCTGATCGAGCATGGCCTGCGCCGGGTGCTGGAGGAACGCCGCAAGCCGGGCCGGTTCAGGCTGCGGGACGCGAGCGTGCGCGGCAGGGGGCTGCAGCCCGGCCTCGAGGGCGCCTCGTGGGCGCGCATCCGCGAGCTGATCTACGAAGGCCGCGGCGGGTGATCGCGGTCGACAGCAACATCCTGGTCTACGCGCATCGCCGGGACGCGCAATGGCACGACGGGGCGAAGGCGCGCCTCGGCGAGCTGGCGCAGGGACCTGCGCCGTGGGCGATTCCCTGGCCCTGTCTGCACGAGTTCTACGCGGCGGCTACGCACCCGCGGGCCTACGATCCGCCGAGCACTCCCGCCGAGGCGATCGGCCAGATCGACGCCTGGCTCGAGTCGCCGACCCTGACGCTGCTCGCCGAGCCCCCGGGCTACTGGCCCGAGCTGCGCGCGCTGCTCGACGGCGGCCGGGTCGCGGGGCCGATGGTGCACGACGCGCGCATCGCGGCGCTGTGCCTGCGGCACGGCGTGCGCGAGCTCTGGAGCGCGGACCGCGACTTCGGCCGGTTCCCCGCGCTCGCGGTGCGCAACCCGCTGCTCGCCTGAGCTAGCCGGACTTCGCGGATTCGATCACCGCTGAAGGCAATTTAGCGGTGGCGGTGTGCGATAAGCACTTGATGCGCTTGGGCACGAGCGCGCCTCGAACGCCGAAAGTCGCTGTAGTGAAGA
>Ga0114945_10001049_pt1 | contig 17518 bp, 12 predicted proteins | sample OV2TP3_FD_87194 | JGI IMG/M metagenome (GOLD analysis project Ga0114945, IMG submission 87194) | Hot spring microbial communities from Beatty, Nevada to study Microbial Dark Matter (Phase II) - OV2 TP3 | ecosystem: Environmental > Aquatic > Thermal springs > Hot (42-90C) | place: USA: Beatty...
ACCCTGGGAATCGAGATCGACCTGATAATCGTACAGAGACAACTCTACGGTCTGAAACCGGTTCACTGTCCGGATCGCCCGGAACGCCGTGCCGGTGCCGCGCGCATGGGTCCGAAATCGATAATACTGGAAATCATATCCGATCAAATACGCCTTCTGGACTCCCAACACCCTTGCCACGTCAATCGCCGTCAGCGCAACGCTCCCGCCCGTCGCCAGCGGATCAAAGGGAACGCCGCAGCCCCGGAAATGATCCAGCGTGGGATGACCGTAACTGTAAAAAAGTGTGTGTTTGAACGGACGATAAACCTTCCGGTCAACCAGAGGGGTCACACAGAGAACGCTTCGGCTGTAGACCTCCGGCGGCAGGCTGTAAAAATACGCCTGGTTGGCGGCTGACGCGTCCAGGGTGACGATCATGTCCGGAACGCAACCGCGCTCGGAGAGAACCGGCACGGCGGTGTCGCAGGCGATCACTTTGCTTTTCCCAAACGCGGCGGGAATGTCAATCTCGTCCAGCGTCGGACCGGCGGCGGCAATCACCGCCTCCTGACCTTCCCAGGCGCCGCTTTCGTCCTGCAGAAACGGGCCATGCAAATAATCGGGCAGGTTGGCCGACAGATGCTCCTGCCAGTCCAATGCGAACTCGTCGAGCGTCGAGCGGTTGGATGCGCAGAGGGTGTTGAAAAATTGCATCTCTTTGACTGCCACGGCGTACCCGGGAAGCGTGACGTTCCCGACGACGGACAGCCGGCGGCGATACAGGGTACCAAACAGATCGTTCAGGATCTGCAGAACTCCTTCATCCCCCACCGCGAATGACACTCTACCGGTCGATAGAACTTGTCGAAGATCCATCACCGTCAGATAAGACCGGATTGCCGATAGCTCGCCGCTCTGCACAACAACCTGCGTCGACGGCTCCACCAGAAGCCGGTTCCAGCTTTCCGGCGTCGGCTCGCCCACAACGATGACCGCGTCGAGATCCTTGACCTGATCCTGAATCGGCAGAAGCTCCAGTTGCGGCGCCTGCGGCGCCGACTTCACCGCGTCCGACAGATCCGGCTGGTACGTCCGCAGAATCGACAGATTGGGGTTCAGAAAGGACACGCGGCGACTGATCCCTAAGCCGGCGGCGGCGCGCTGTCAGGCCGGAGGTCGGCGAGACCAGAGTCTCCGGCGCCAAGTCCTAGACGCTCGAATACGTCGGGCGGCGCCGGATCGTCCTTTGACGGAATCGGCAAGGGGCGGCGAACCGGCAGGGCATCCACGCAGGGAAACGACCCGCTTCGGACGCCTTCAATCGGCGACGCGCCAAACGAATAAAAAGGGATGCAAGATTTCTGGACAATCAGCCGGAAATCAGACGCGTAAGACCGAAGTCTTGGCGAATCCTCGCCGGGAAATGTCCGGCGAATCTCGCGATCAAGAATATCCCGCTCGGCCGTCTCGATGCTTGAAAACCGGCTGGGATGGGACATCGTCCGGCGATGATACGAGGCCAGCCGGCTGTAAAAACGGGTCCCGGAAGATCGGAAATCAAACCCGGCAAGCGCGACATAGAAGGGCTGGAGCGCGGCGGCAAACGACGCCGCCAGAATCGATACGCTTCCACCGCCCATCAGAACACCCTTGTGAGCCATCGCGGCTTCCGCCGGCCGGAAAAAAAAATGATTGTGCGGGATCGCCAGCAGACGACGGCCCTCGAACAAATTCACCACATCCGGATGGCTGATGGGCGTGAAAATCAGCGCCGATCGTTTCAGCCACGAAACGTCCCCGGCAACGCCAAAGTGAAGTAGCGACTCCGGCTGTGGATCTATGCTCACGATAAAATCCGGCGGCAGTCCTTCCTCTACCAGTCCCTCCGCGACCGTGTCCGCCGCAATCAAAATGGAAACCGGATACATCTGCCTCACTCGGTCCAGTGCGTCGTCCAGCGTCGGACCGGCGGCGACGACGATCGCGGGATGACGTTTTCCCATACCAAAACAGGCAGCCGAGCCGGGCGCGTCAAGGGCGCGGCGATTCACTCGTATATTGGATTCGGCCAGCGGCCGGAGGCGATCCTCCGTGTCGCGCTCGGCTTGAAGTTTCTGAGCCGTCACGATCAGCCCCCTGTGAGTATCCGGGATCGTATCGACGAACGGCGCGTGGAGAATGACTTCGATCTCACCATCGGTGCCGGCCGCTGGATGCCGGCCGATCCACTTGGTCAGACGCCGGCTGATATCCTCGGGCGATCCGAAAAACCATTTTACTCGCGGATGCGAAAAAAGATCGGACAGATCAACCGAGTCTGATACCCGGCGAAGCAGCGGCAGATTGACCGCGAGAACCAGAACCGTGGACACCCGGTCGAGCAACGCCCGGATTTCGTAGCCCAGACCATGACCGATCAGCAGCGCGATCTTGACGGGTCGGCGGCCGACAACGGACTCGGCAAGCCGGCGGGACTCCTCAACCGGGTCGACCGGGCTGTGAAGATATTTTTTCCGGCCTTCACGATCGCTCCATACCACCGTGTCCATCCCGCGTTTTCCACGGACGACCTCCGCCGACGGAAGCGGCGCGGTCTCACGGAGCGCGGCCAAAAGCGCCGGCTGGCCGCTCTCCAGAGCGCTGCGGTTGGCGTCGATCAAGAGGGATCCGGTTGATGAAGTTTCAGCACAGCGGCGGCTATTTTTGAAAAGGCTGGAGCCGCCACATCACCTCCGAAATGGCCGATCGAGGAATTTGGCTCGTGGATGACCACTGATATGACTGTTTTCGGATATTCCGCCGGAAAAAAACCTACAAAAGAGGACACGATCCGGTTGGGATCGTATCCTCCCGTTTTCGGATCTGGCACCAGCGCGGTGCCGGTCTTGCCGCCCACCCGCACACCGGGGACTTTCGCCTTCTTCCCCGTCGCCTTTTCGCCCTCAACGGCCGAAATCAGCAGATGCCTCACATTGTCGGCGATGTCCTTGCGCAAAACATGCCGGACCACGTGCGGGCCGGCCGAGGCGCCGGCGCGCCGGAGAATATGCGGTTTTAGAAGATCCCCGCCGTTGGCGACGGCAGCGCAGGCCTGAGCAATCTGGATGTTCGTCACGGCGATCTCATGGCCGATCGACAGCGACGCCTGGGACGATTTGGACCATCGATACGGCTTGCGCAATATTCCCTTCTCTTCGCCCGGCAGACCCACACCCGTGCGAATTCCGAACCCGAAATTCTGGATCATCCGGAAAAAATCTTCCGGCGGCAATGCCAGACCGCCACGGACTATCCCCACGTTGCAGGAAACTTCCACCACCTGCCGGTACGTCAGCGCCCCGTGGTTGGCATAACAGCGGATGACTTTCGGCGCGCCCGGCACGTGAACGGATCCGTTGCAGAATACCGGGTCTGATTGGACTGACGGAGCGAACGTGGAGATGGAGGAAATGGTGACGAGTTTGAAGGTCGAGCCGGGCTCAAATACCGCATTGACCGCCATGTTCCGGTACTGCGACGGCGGGAACTCCGAAAATCGGTTGAGATCGAACGACGGATACGAACTCATCGCCAGGATCTCGCCCGTCCGCGCCGACATCACCACCACGCTCCCGCCGCGCGCCTCAAACTGCTCGACGGTCTCTGCCAGCGCCTGATCGGCCGCCTCCTGCAGATACGCGTCGACCGTGAGGGTGACGTCCTCGCCTCGGTAGACGGGATTCTCATTGCCGTCCGCATCGCGAATCACCGGCAGACCGTGCTCGCCGATCTCCACCCGCAGGGTCTTGACGTCCCCCGCCAGATCGGGATCGACCATGTACTCGACTCCGGCCAGTCCATGGCCGTCCGCGCCGACGAACCCGATCAGATTCGCGCCGACCGGGCCCAGCGGATAGCGGCGGCGCCATTCCGGCAGAGTTCCGACACCGTCCATCTTCACGAACTCGTCCTTGATCCTGGCCCACCGGTCCGGCTCTATCCCCCGCGCCAGCCACACAAATGCGCCCGGCGATGCGAGACGGGCCAGACAGTCCTCCACCGTCATGAGGCCCAGCCGATCGAGCGTCAGGGCCAGTCTGTGCCGGTCCTTCACCTTCGACGGATGGGCGTAGAGCGATTTCCCTTCGATGCTCGCTGCCAGAACACGGCCATGCCTGTCCAGAATCTTGCCTCGCTGCGCCTGGACATACATGCTCGACCACACACGCCGGGATACATCAGCCAGTCGGCCGCCAAATTGACCGAGCTGAATGTATCCGAGCCGCATAAACAGGAACGCAAACCCGACGACAATGACAAACGCCGCCACGCCGATACGGACCGCCGGATCGAACAGGCGCCGGACGACCCCGCCCCGATTGATCATCCCTACCCCCGCTCTATTTCTCCCCAGCTCTCCGCTTTCATGATCGACAGAAACGCCTCCTTGGGCACCTCCACCGAACCGATCATCTTCATCTTTTTCTTGCCTTCTTTTTGCTTCTCCAGCAACTTCCTCTTGCGCGTGATGTCCCCGCCGTAACATTTGGCCGTCACGTTTTTCCGAAGCGCCCGGATGGTATCACGCGCAATGATGCGGCCGCTGGATGACACCTGGATGACGACTTCAAAAAGCTGCCGCGGAATCGCCGTCGATAATTTTTCCGCCACGGACTTCGCGATCCGGTAGGCCACGTCCTTGTGGACGATCACCGACAGCGCGTCAACCTCCTTGCCGTTCAGCATCACCTCAAGCTTGCGCATGTCCGCGACGGCGTATCCGGATGGCTCGTAATCGAAGGACGCGTAGCCGCGCGTGATCGATTTCAGCCGGTCATAAAAATCGGTGATGACCTCCGATAACGGAAGATCGTATTTCAATATGACTTTTTGCGGGTCCAGATAATTCATCTCCATGAGCGCGCCGCGCCGCTCATCCAGAAGCTGCATTACCGGGCCCACCGATTCGGTCGGAGTGAAAACCAGGGCGTTGATCCGCGGCTCGTGGATCTCCTCCAGCCGGTCGCGCGGCGGCAGCTCCGACGCGCTGCGGACATCCATCCATTCCTCATCACCGGCGACGGTCCGCATCTTCGCCCGATACACAACGGAAGGCGAGGCGATCAGCGTTTCGATCCCGAGTTCCCGCGAGAGACGCTCCGAGACTATCTCCATGTGAAGAAGCCCCAGAAACCCGCATTTGAAACCGAACCCGAGCGCGTCGGATACTTCCGGCTCGCTCGTCAGTGATGAATCATTCAAGGACAGTTTCTCCAAACCGGTCTTCAGCGACTCGTAGTTCTCCCCCTCCGACGGAAACAGGCTCGCGTAGACCATCGGTTTCAGTCGCCGGTACCCCGGCAGCGGCGAGGAGGGCGGATGCGACGCCAGTCCCAGCGTGTCCCCAACCGAGACTTCCGTCAGCGTCTTCCAGCCGGCGGCAACATAGCCGACGTCCCCGGCGCCGAGCGCGGCGATCTTTTTTGGGAATGGCGAAAAAACGCCAACCTCCGTCACAACCGCCTGTTGACCGGTCGATAGAAGAACCGCGCGGTCGTGAGGTTTGAGTTTCCCGCAAACGATCCGCACATAGGCCAGCACACCGCGGAAATTATCGTAGAACGAGTCAAAAATGAGCGCTTTGAGAACGCCCGGCATTTCGTTCGGATCACTCCGCGGGGCTGGAAAAATCGCGACCATCTTTTCGAGCAATTCGTCCACGCCCGCGCCGGTCTTGGCGCTGACGGTCATCAGGTGCGTGGTATCCACCCCCAGCTCCCGTAATTGCCGCTCGCATCGGCCGATGTCGGCCCCACTCAGATCACACTTGTTGAGGACGGGCAGAATGGTGAGTCGGTTGTCACGGGCCAGAAAAAAATTCGATACCGTCTGGGCCTCGACTCCCTGCGTGGCGTCGACCACCAGAACCGCGCCTTCGCAGGCGGCCAGCGACCGGGAAACCTCGTATGAGAAATCGACATGGCCGGGAGTGTCAATGAGATGAAGCCGGTAGGATTTGCCGCTGCCGGACCGGTAGACCAGCCGGGCCGCCGCGGCCTTGATGGTGATCCCCCGCTCGCGCTCGATATCGAGCTGATCCATGAACTGGTCGCGCATCTTCTCCTTCGGCACCGCGCCCGTCTTTTCGAGAATCCGGTCCGCCAGAGTCGACTTGCCGTGATCCACATGCGCGATGATGCAAAAATTCCGTATCTCCACCTCTCCCGAATCCCTCACGCAAGATTGTGTACCATAATCCCGCCGGGGATACAGAGGGCGCGCGTCGCCTCCTCGGCGGCGTGCTTGATCTAATCAGACGGCCTGTGGTCTAATCCTGCCACTCATGCGCCTGCTCTACCTGACCGATTTTACCGATGGCCTGCCGCCGGTGGATTATCTTCCGGACGAACTCTATCATGGGCTTGTCCATCTTCTCGGCGCCGATAATGTCATCGATTACCCGCCCAAACCAACTTATCACTCGCCGGAATCGGACGGACAGATCTGCCGGTATGCGTTCCCGAATCTCCACGCCGGATTTGACCCGATCCGCCGGGCGGATGACTATGACGTGATCGTGATCTCCTCGCCCAGACCCATGGCGATGGGCAGCTGGCTGTCGATGCGGCATTTGGGCAAGCCCATTGTCACAATCGACGGCCAGGATGACCGTGGATTTACGCTGGAGATGCTCTACGATTCAATCCTCTATTTTAAACGCGAAGTCACCAACCCCATTCAGGAGATTGTCGAACGCCGCTACGCGCCGGCCGGCCAGACGGATGACATTGAAAAATTCTTTATGGCGAGGGATCCGGCCTTTTTGAAGGACCGGAACGTCAACCGGGAAATTGAGCGGAAACTGAGGCCCATCTCCTTTTCGGTGGAGGCGGAACTGCTCGATATCCGGGAAGACAAAAAATGCGATCTCTTTTTTTCCGGCGGCCGAACACACCGGCACCGCCGCGCGGCGCTGGACCATCTGAGGCGGCTGAACCGGCCCGGATTCGACATCGTGGACGGCCATGTCGGGACGCGCCGGGATTATCTCCGGCGGCTGGCGTCGGCCAGAATCGGCCTCTCCATTCAGGGAACAGGGTTTGATTGTGTACGGTACTGGGAGATCCCGGCGGTGGGAAGCCTCCTCCTGACGGAACGCCCGACGATCGCGATTCATCAGAATTTCCAATTTCCACAACAGGCTTTCTGTTTCGACCGACTGGACCAGATCGTGCCCTTGGTGGATCAACTCCTCCGTAACCCTGCACTTCTTGAGTCCGTCACCCAGGCCGGACGGGATCATATCCGCAATCACCACACCACCACAACCCGGGCGGCATACGTCGTCGCTGAAATTGACCGCGCACTTCCCAATCGGGTCTCCTGAACAGGTTGACAGGCATTCCGGACATGGGTTACGGTGGAGACGCCATGAACAGGGAAGACAAGCCAACAGATCAACCGGGTTCGAGCAAGGGCTATATCGAGGGAAACCGGCCGGGCGTCCGGGTGCCGGTAAGGGAAGTGCGGCTCAGCAAAAACGAGAATGGCAACGGCCACCCCGCCACGATTCCCCTCTACGACACCAGCGGGCCTTACACCGATCCTCAAGCCCGCATCGATTACCGGCGGGGACTCGATCCTATCCGGCGGGACTGGATACGCTCCCGCGGACCCTACACCGAACGGGAGACGGCTGCACGGACCAACGGCAAACTATCCTTGATCCCGCCGACACTCCGCAGAAACCCTCTCCGCGGCCGGGGGCCGGTGACTCAGATGCATTACGCCCGACAGGGCATCCTCACTCCGGAAATGGAGTATATCGCCATCCGGGAACACTGCCCGCCGCAGTTGGTCCGGGACGAGGTCGCGCGTGGGCGGGCGATCATTCCGGCCAATATCAATCATCCGGAATCCGAGCCGATGATCATCGGCCGGAATTTCCTCGTCAAAATCAATGCCAACATCGGCAACAGCGCAATCACCGGCTCGATCGATGAGGAAGTCGAAAAAATGACATGGGCCATCCGATGGGGATCCGACACGGTGATGGATCTCTCAACCGGCCGGAACATCCACGAAACGCGGGAGTGGATCATCCGAAATTCGCCGGTGCCCATCGGCACGGTGCCGATTTATCAGGCTCTGGAAAAAGTCGGTGGGAGGGCGGAGAATCTGACATGGGAAACCTACCGGGACACGCTGATCGAGCAGGCTGAGCAGGGCGTCGATTATTTCACAATCCACGCAGGCGTCCTCCTCCGGTATATTCCCCTCACCGCTGGACGAAAAACCGGTATCGTCTCACGCGGCGGGTCCATCCTTGCGAAATGGTGCCTCGCGCATCACCAGGAAAATTTTCTCTATACGCATTTTCGGGAAATCTGCGAAATCCTCCGCGAATTCGACGTTTCCTTCAGCCTTGGCGACGGCCTTCGGCCCGGATCCATCGCCGACGCCAACGACGCCGCGCAGTTCGCCGAACTGGACACGCTCGGCGAACTCACGGCCATCGCCTGGGAACTTGATTGCCAGGTGATGATCGAGGGTCCCGGACATGTGCCGATTCACAAGATCAAGGAAAATGTCGACCGACAGATGGCGGTGTGCCGCGAAGCGCCTTTCTATACGCTCGGACCGCTGACGACCGATGTGGCGCCCGGGTATGACCACATCACGTCGGCCATCGGCGCCGCAATGATCGGCTGGTACGGAACCGCGATGCTTTGCTATGTGACGCCAAAAGAACACCTCGGATTGCCGAATAAAAAGGACGTTAAGGACGGCGTGATCGCTTACAAAATAGCCGCTCACGCCGCGGATCTCGCCAAAGGCCATCCAGGAGCCGGCGATTGGGATGATGCGCTGTCCGAGGCACGGTTTGAGTTTCGATGGACGGACCAGTTCAACCTCAGTCTCGATCCCGAAACCGCCCGCGAATTTCATGACGAAACCCTGCCCCAGTCCGGCGCCAAACTCGCTCATTTTTGCAGCATGTGCGGGCCCCAATTTTGCAGCATGGAAATCACCAACGCCGTCCGGGAATACGCTCAAAATAATAAACTCGCGCCCCAGGAGGCCATTCAAAAAGGGCTTCAGGAAAAATCGGACGAGTTTGTCGAAAAAGGATCCAGTCTTTACATCCAATCCGGGCGAACACCGGCCTGACGGCTGTCTCGGGATGGGTCACCCCATTTCGTCACACGTCGGGCTATCCTCCGAGTCGAATCATCTCGATTTTCCGGTGAGCGGTGGGGTCATAGCCCGCTGACGACCGGAGCGCCGTCCAGCGGTCTTCGGAGTACTTGTCGTTCCGTCCAGCCCAGACTGATCGGATCACATCCGTCAGATGACTGTCCGACGCTCCTTGGCGAAGCAGCGGTTTCAAGTCGTATCCGGTTTGAGAAAAAAGACAGGTCACTAATCTGCCGTCCGGGGTCACACGCGCGCGGACGCAAGTCCCGCAAAAAGGTTCCGTCACCGAACCGATAATCCCTATTTTGCCCTGGCCATCGACGTAGTCATAATCAACCGACGGCGCACGGCCCGACGCGCGGCCAACCTGACGAAGCGGATACCGGCTCTGAATGATATCCAGAATTTCCTGCTTCGGAACCAGTCGATTGTATGTCCACTGGTTGGCATTGCCGACATCCATGTATTCGATAAATCGAAGGATCAGTCCGTTCCTGCGGCCAAATTCGGCAAGATCCAGGATTTCATCGTCGTTGACGCCGCGCATCACCACAGCGTTGATCTTGATCGAATCCATTCCACAGAATTTCGCCGCCTCGATTCCTTCCAGAACCGGGGTCAGCTCCCCTCGCTGCGTAATCGACCGGAATTTGACCGCGTTCAAGGTGTCCAGACTGATATTGATCCGCCGGAGACCCGCGGCCTTCAAATCGGCGATTTGCGCCGCAAGAAGGGCGCCGTTCGTAGTGAGACCGAGATCCCTCAATCCGGGAATCGGAGCCAGCAGGCGAATGAGACCGGCCAAATCTTTGCGGACCAGGGGCTCGCCGCCTGTTAGCCGAAGTTTTTCAGCGCCCAGTCTCGAAAAAATTCCCGCCAGACGCGCGATCTCCTCAAACGTCAGTAGTTCCTCTTTCCGGACCCAGTCGTATTCTTCGTACGGCATGCAGTACGTACACCGGTAATTGCACCGGTCCGTTACTGATATCCGCAGATCCCGTATGGGACGTCCAAACACATCCGCAACCCTCATAGTCGTATTTTCCCTGAATTTCCCTGAATCGGCAAGGATTCCCCCGGCCTATCCGACTCTCCGCCGCAACCCCTGACTCGACAGCTCCCGGAATGCGCGGTCGACCCGGTCAAGCGCCTTCTGGGTGCGAAGATGTCCCACGTACTCCTCTAGACCCGATTCCCACGAGACGGTGGGAGTCCAGCCCAATAGGGCGCGAATCTGCCGGTTGTCCGCGATGCAGTGCCGGATGTCACCGACTCGAAAATCCTTCAGCACCTTCGGCTCGATCCGCTTTCCCAGAGCGCCGGCCAGCCCCTCCGCCACTTCCAGAACGGTCCTCGGTATTCCGGCGCCGACGTTGAGCGCCATCCCGTCCGCCTTCGATGACCGCATTGCCGCCAGATTGGCCTCGGCCACGTCCCGCACGTGAACAAAGTCACGGGACTGTCGGCCGTCCTCAAAAATGAGAGGCGGCCGGCTGTTTAACAGACGCGACCCGAAAATCGCCAGGACGCCGGTGTAGGGATTCGAAAGCGACTGGCGCGGACCATACACATTGAAATATCGGAGCGCGACAGTCGGGATCCCGTAGGCGCGGCCGATCATGAGACACATCTCCTCCTGATCTCGCTTGGTCGAAGCGTAAATCGACGTCGGATTCAACGGACGGGTTTCCGGAGTTCGGACAAAGCGCAATGTCACGCGGTGCCGACGGCAATACGGTTCGTATCGGCCGAGACGCAGATCCGCCGGGCGGCGCTCTTGAAACGGAACCGGACCGCAGGTCGGACATCGATACGCGCCCTCGCCGTACAGGCTCATCGACGACGCAACGACCAGCTTCCTCACCCGATGACGCGTCCGGCACAGAACATCCAGCAGCACCGACGTCCCGCGCGTGTTGATGTCCACATATTCCTCGATCTCATACATCGACTGCCCCACCCCCACGAGCGAAGCTTCGTGAAAAATCACATCCGCGCGTGGAACCAGCGCGGCCACCAATTTTCGGTTACGGATGTCTCCCCGGATGAAATTCGCTTTCTTTGAAAAATAGGCCGGAATTTTTCGATCTGGATAAACCTGCGGATGGATCAGATCCAGCACATCGACCCGGTGCCCGGACGCCAGCAGAGCGTCGACAATATGCGAGCCGATAAACCCCGCTCCGCCGGTAACCAGTATCCGCATCTTAAGCGGCCGCGATCTCTGTCAGGACGTCCCGATCCCCCCGGCGACGGACGGGCCGCTCGACCAGGCGCGATCGGACAACTTGAGGGAGTCTCGCCAGCGCCATGACAAATCCTATCGGGAACCGCCAGCGGCCGCGGACCATATCCCGGATGAGCCACAGCGGCGCGTAGCACAGATGCGCCGCCCAGGCGCGCCAGTCGCTCAGGTTCTTCCATAAAAACAAATAACTGTTCCGGGCCGTCACCTGTTTGAGTTTGTCCGGCTCCACCAGCGTCTCGATCGTCGCCCGATGCTTGTGATACAGAATGATCCCTGGATCGTAAACCACCTTCCAGCCACGCTTCCATGCGCGATAACACAGATCGATGTCTTCCCAGTACAACGGATGAAAAATCGCATCAAATCCGCCCAGCGCCATCAGCTTCCCCCGGTCAAACGCGCAGGCGCCACCGGTCGCAAATAACGTCGGCAGAATGGACCCGTTGCCCTCCTCGTCCCTGAGCTGAAAATGCCCATGCTCAAAAACACCCACACGCCGGCCTGCCAGGTAGGTCGTGTGATCCCACAGGAAAATCTTGGTGCTGACCGCGAAGACCGTCGGGTCCGAAAAATGCTCGGCCAGCCGGCAAAAGGAGTCTGGCGTGACTTCGATGTCGTTGTTGAGCGATATGACCACCGGATTCTTCGTCTTCGAAAAAATAAAATTCGACGCGCCCTGAAACCCGAGGTTCCGGGCCGGTTTGTACACGGCGACGCTCGGATAATGCTCGCACACATAGTCCCGGCTGTCATCCGTCGAACAGTCATCCACCAGCAATACCTCACAAGACGCGCCGCTCGACGAGACCGCCTCGGCGGCCGACACCACACTGGGAAGACAACGCTCCAGGAGAACTCGGCCGTTGTAGTTGGTGATGATGACGCTGATCGCGGAAAGATCAGCGGATCGGGTGGATGCTGCCATCATAGGCCACGGCCGCCACACAGTCGGCGGCAATTCCGCGGGCGACACTCCGGACATTTTCGTATGACCGGCCGGTCATGTTGTTGTACGGAACGAGAATAAGATCGTAGTGCTGATCCCGGAGCGCCCGTAGAAGAGGCGCCTCGATCGAATCCGAATGAAAATGACCGTCCCCGTACGAATAAAACTTGCTCACACCGCCGACTGACGGAACATCCCGCTGAATACGATTCTGGCCCAGCAATTCGACCTCGGCGCCGCTCGACCGAAGACCTTCAACCGCAAGACGGATATGCCACATCCGCGTGGACCGGAGAAGCAGCACCCGGCGGGCCGACCCGCGGGTCGGACGGCCGCCTACGGCGCCGAAGGTTTCGCCGAATCGCTTCAAAAACAATTCCCGGTTGCGCCGATAGAGTCCCCGGTCGTAATGCCTGAGCACATCATCATAGGTCTGCAAAATTTCGGCTGCGGAATAGTTCGGGTAACTCACCACTGCCTGCCGGCCGCCGTCAAATTTGTGCCAGTCCTCGGTCAGCAATACACCGGCTTCCTTGGCCTTTTTGTAAAACGGTGTTCCGGGCTGAGGAGTGTTGATGGACATTTGCAGATCATGAAGCAGTCCCTTCGCGGAAATATCTTCGATCATCCGCGCGGTCTTGAGGTCTTCTTCCCGGGTCGATCCCCAGCCTCCGATGGTGAAGGTCCCGTAAAAATGCAGGCCGAGCTCCTTGCAGATCGTCATGGATTCATACAATTTTTCAAGATTGAATTTCGCTCCGAGATCCATGCCCTCGGCAACCGCCGCGCTCGCCGTCTCGACACCCGCGCGAATTTTGTAATAGCCCGCAGACGCCATGGTCTCAAGCACCTGCCGATCGAGATTGAAATAGGCGCACATGGCGTCGAATTTGTAGCGATCAAGACCCCGGCGGCGGAATTCCTCGCAAAGCGCCAGAACGTAGGGCTTGCGCGTATTGTGCTCCTCCTCGTCCAGAAAAAATCCCTCGCACTCCGGATATTTCCGGCCCAGGGATTCGATTTCGTCCGCAACGTCATTGACATCTCGCGGCCGAAACCCGGCGAAATAGATCGTGCCGGACGCACAGTAGTTGCATTCAAACGGACACCCGCGGCTGGCATACATCTGGATTTCCGTGTACTCGCAATTCGGCTCGCCCGGAACCGCGTATCGAATGCGCGACACGTCCGTGTCCTCAGGCCACGGGAGTTTGGCAACGTCCGCAGACGGTCGACGGCCGTTCGGATACAGGCCGGCGATCTTCGACCGGTCCTTCCCGGAGACGATGTCCAGTACCGTTTCCTCGTACTCGCCCATCACTACATAATCGGCCTCTTTGGAAAGGTCCTCGGGAAACGCCGATGCATGCTGACCCGCCAGACAAATTTTCGCCCCGGTACGATTCCGGACCTCCTGCGCAACCGCCCAGTCCTCCCGAAACGTCCGAGAGGAGGGTTCCATGATGACCAAATCGGGCTTTTCCGCGAGAATCCGGCGCTCCGTCTCCTCAGAGGCCCATTTTTCCAGACACGGATCCAGGAATTTGACCCGATGCGAAGTCCGCTGTTTGAGGAGCGACGACGTGTAGGCCAGCTCCCACGGATAGTAGGTAAACACGTCATCGTAATTATTCATGCTGAACGACCATCGGCTGGGCGAATGAACGATGTAATTCCCCTCGCGATCAACCCCCACCGCGTTGCAGATCACTATATTCATGAAACGCCATTGTGATTAAACCAAAGAGGGATGTCAATCTTGTAACCCATCATGATCAAGGAATTTGTCTGCGTCTGCGCTGGTCGGTGGCCCATTTTTCTTTTTTCATTCAGACCGCCAACAGTCGGTAGTGAATCGCCCTGATTCCACGCACTCTTTTCAAACCGATTGTTTCAAATCCAGCGCGCTCAAACGTATGGACGGACGCGGCATTTTCAAGTCGAACGTAAGCATGGACTGATTTCAAACGCAGTTTTTTCATAACCCGCTCCGTCGCTTTTCGAATCAGAGCCGAACCATACCCGCGTCCACGAAATTTTGAGTCAACGCTGACATCGATCCGGGCGGTTTTTCTACGACTAAGATCGAATCGAATTTGACCGATCGGCCGTCTACCGGCGCGGGTTGCGATGAAAAGAAGGCAATCTGGATCAACCCGCTTCTTTTCAAACCAATCCACGTGATCTTTCCATGAGATCGGGCTCGAATTAAACGCCGATGCCCGCACCACCGGGTCATTGGCCCACTTCCAGAGCCTCTGTCGATCCGTGGCGGTTGCCCGTCTTAAGAACAATGGTTTGGTCACTGAACTCGATCCCGGTTCATTTTTTTCGCCTGAATCCAACCCTCCTGAAAAAGCGGTCACTGGACGAATGTGATGAGGCGATATCCCATCCGTTTGTTGGCGCTGCGTGAATTCAGCATATTCTTGACGTATTGTCCATTCTGAGGTCAATTCATCCAATCCGTTATGATAAATGGAATTCAACAGGTGGTTCTGGCTCCTTGCATTACTTCCATCATGGAACGCGCTCGACTGCGGGAACAGGTTTCTTCCTCGGCCCACTGCTTTTATCTTGGACTGAACTATGTCAAAGCTCATGAAACGCGTCGGTGGGCTCAGCGGCATGGGATGTCCACTCCGGAAACTGCCCGGATGTTCAGGCAATCCTGCTTGACCATACGCTCCAAGTTTATTCAGTGGATGGGCCGCTTGGGCGGACATTTCGACTCGCCGGAATGGTGGTCGCTTCCGATTTCGTCAAAGAGCCCCTATCTGGGCCAACTCTTTTTGTCTCTGGCCTCCTTTGAAATGATTCGAACCTACCTGTCAACGCATGCGGTGAGGGAACTGTTTCTCGTCGTTGAACCGCCGGCGCTGGCGGCAGTGTTGGAGTCGTCGTTCCGGTCTGAGGGAATCCCTGTGCGCCGCCACCTGGGCCGCCCGGCGGGATCGCTTCGATGGGCTTGGAAAGACTTCAAACGATATGTCGCGCCGAGATGTTATTTTCTACTCGACGAACTTCGGAAACGCTGGCGGCTTCGGAGATGCCCGAACGCCGCTTTGGATCATGGGCCGGACGAGCCGGTAACCCTGTTGAGGACCTGGTTTTTCGGATCTTCGTACATGAATGGCCTTTTTAAAGACGCGTATTTCAACCATCTGGCGGAGTGGCTCGAAACAAAAGGCAGGCGCGTCCTGACGGTTTTCAGTTTGTTCGACGCGGCGGATGTCGACAGTTTGGCGGCCCTGCTCATGCAGACGAAGTCCCGCCGGTCATGCGTGACGTTGGAACAGTTGGTCGGCGTGTGGGACGTGCTCAAGATCTTTGTGAAAACTCTCTTTCCGCCTTCGATCCAATCGTCGGATTTCGATTTTCGCTGGAACGGCGTCGATATCCGCCCGCTGGTGGAAGCCGAGATCCGGCACGTCCGGTTTGACCCCGGATTTGTTTTTTCTCTCTTTCACCGCAGAATGGTGGAACGGTTGCGGCAGAGGGGGGTCCGGCTGGACGCGGTCTACGTGCCGTTTGAAAATCAATCTTGGGAGAAATCCTTTTTTCAGGAACTCAAACGCCTTTACCCGGACGTCTGGATCGGCGGATATCAGCATGCGGCCGTTTTTGATCTGCTGTTGACCTACGAGATGTCAGCGGCCGAAATGGAACTATCTCCAAAACCGGATGCGATTTTGGCGAGCGGAGATTACTTTGCGGACTTCTTCCGAAAGAGGGGCTATTCGGACGTCCGGGTGGTCTATCCGGTGAAATATGCCAGCCTTGAGAAAAAATGGCGGCAGGTCTCGACTGAGGCGCAATCGAATCCATCTTATGATTTTTTAATATGCACCCCGGCCGGCTTTTTCGATACACTGGACATGGTCCATCGATTGACCCGGCTTTTCGCCGGCCAGTCCTGTCGGGTCGCGGTCAAGACCCACCAGCTGGTGGATTGGGAGGCGGTGAAATCAACGCTGTCGACGATCTCGGTGACCGTGCCCCCGGAGTGGGAGAGTGTGACCGGCGCCGTCGGCGATTTGATCGCGACATCCCGCACCATCTGCTGGGTATCCAGTTCGGTCTACATGGACGCGTTGCTTCTGGGAAAGCCGGCTCTACACATTATTCCATCGCACTCCTTTGACATCGAGTGGATCGATTTGCCGGAAGGATGTATTCATGTGCATCCTGAGGACACCTACGAGGCCTTGATGGAGAAACTTCAATCCGTTCAATCCACAGTTCGATCTGCCGCCGTGTCGCGATTTGTCCGGGACCGGCTGGCATTTCATGAGCGGCTGGATCGGTTCTTGCCCGTTGAGCCGGTTGCGAGTTAACGAAAGCTGCCCATGTCTCTCGTAGAGCCGTTGGCGGGGGAGTATGTCGTGATCCCGGCCCGGTACGCGTCGTCACGGTTTCCTGGAAAGCCGCTGGCCCCGATCCGGGGCGTGCCTTTGATCTTGCGCGTGCATGAGCGGGTATTAAGCGTGTTTCCCAATGATCGTATTTTGATCGCGACGGATGACCACCGAATTCGAGATGCCTGCGAGTCCCGGGGAGCCCGCGTTCGAATGACGCCCTCGTCCTGTTTGACGGGCACCGATCGGGTGTGGGAGGCCGTTCGAGACATGGAGGTTTCCGTGATCCTGAATGTCCAGGGCGACGAGCCGTTGATCTGCGCTGAAGACCTTGTGACGGTTCTTATGGAAAAACGCAAAAATTCGGGACAAGTGGTCAACGCGATGTGCCGGATTTCCGATCCGGCGGAGATTGAAAGTCCTCATGTGCCCAAAGTGGTGGTCAATGAACGATCGGAACTGGTCTACATGTCCCGGGCGGCGGTTCCGTATCCCAAGTCGTCCGGTGTGGATCTGAGCCGTCTGTACCGGCGGCAGGTGTGTATCTACGGTTTCAGAGGGGATGAATTGAAACGGTTTTCTGAATTCGGCCGAAAGTCCGGGCTGGAGGCGCCGGAAGACATCGAAATTTTGCGTTTTCTGGATTTGGGAATTCCGGTGCGAATGGTTGAAGTTCGATCGGGAAGCGTGGCGGTCGACGTTCCGGAGGATGTGTGTCGGGTGGAACGACTGATGGCATCGGCTTCATGAGATCTAATCGTCCAGAGGCGGTCGGGGGGTTGGGGCATGCCTGAGACTTCCATCATC
>Ga0114945_10001050_pt1 | contig 17508 bp, 18 predicted proteins | sample OV2TP3_FD_87194 | JGI IMG/M metagenome (GOLD analysis project Ga0114945, IMG submission 87194) | Hot spring microbial communities from Beatty, Nevada to study Microbial Dark Matter (Phase II) - OV2 TP3 | ecosystem: Environmental > Aquatic > Thermal springs > Hot (42-90C) | place: USA: Beatty...
ATTAAAGGAGCCTGCTCCGCTAGATAGCAAATTAATTAAGTTTCCAATTCAAGTGAAAGAAGGGAAGGTATTTTATGTATACCCTTAGTTCTTAACTCTTTGTATAAGGTGTTTCTAAAAATGTTCTGTTGCACAATTACTTCTTCTTCCTTATTATGATATAAGCCTCTTTGCCGATGTGCTTTTTTAAGCAATCAATTTTTGCGCCGTTTCCAAACTTAGTCACTTCCTTCTGAAAGATTGTTTCTACTTCGTCTTTCAATTCCAAAACATTATTTTTTATTTTTAGGGTTCTCATAACAGTAAGATATATATACATGTATATATATATATCTTTTGGTTTTGTGAGGTGATTTTCATGCCAAAACCAGAACGATGGTGCAAAAAATTCAAAGATAAGAGAGATTGGGTTGAATACAACTCCAAGCTCGTAAAGCGGGGGGAATGGTTTTTTGACTTTTCTTTTCTTGAGGGCATACCGCGAGAGCTTAATGAGATGAACAAAAATAAAGTTGGAAAGCCATACCATTACACAAATTCATTTATTGAATTTGAGTCCAAGCTGCAGCCTTATTTTGACTATAGGTCTATACAGGGAATTTGTGAATCCTTGTCAGAGAAAGTTAATGGTTTCCCCGTAAATCATTATAGCAACATATGCAGGAGAGTCAACGATTTAGAGCTTAACCTTCCAGACATTGATTTCGATAAGCCCATCTTTGTAGGCAATGACGGCTCTGGCATTAAGGTTAGCAACAGAGGCGAATGGATGAGGCAGAAATGGCAAGTCAGGAGAGGATGGATAAAGGCTGTAATCACTGTAGATGTGAAGAAAAAGAAAATTTTGGACATCGAGGTATTTGAAAAGGGTGACAGCGAGCCAGATATTTTTGAAAGGCATATAGGCGGTCTTGTCAAGCAAGGCGTGCAAATCAGAAAAGCATGTGCCGACGGGGCACATGACAAGAGAAAATTGTTCAATGCTCTTGAGAAGCACAAAATAGAGCAGGCCATCAAGCCACGAAGCAACGCTTCAACGAAGGCAAGAGGCTCTACGAGCAGAGCCAGAGAAGTAAGAAAATTCAAAGAGTTGGGCTATGAAGATTGGGCAAAAGAGAAAGAGTACGGAATGAGGTGGGCAACCGAAGGAAAATTCTCATGTGTGAAAAGAAAATTTGGCGAATATGTAAGGTCGGCAAAAAAAGTAAACATGATTGAAGAAGCGAGAAGAAAATTTGTGCTCTATGAGAGGATGATGGCATATGTGGAAGCCTAAACTTTGCTCAGAAGGTAAAAATTGAAATAATTATGCAACAAAGTAGGTATTAGGCATATAATAATATTACTTAATAGTGGTGATATTTTAGTAAAGTTTATATACTAGTTGCGTAATAGACTAACATAGGGGGTGCAGCTTTTATGACACAACCATTAGATAACATTGTAACAGAAGAATTAAGATGGACTGGTGAAGAATATTCTAAAGACTATTTAAGAGCTCATGAAATTACAAATACAGGAATACCAGAAGAATTTGTAGAAACTCCTGAATTTTTATGGGACAGACTTAGAATTAAGGAACAGGGTGCAAGAACAAGAGAAGATAAAGCTCTAATGCCAAAAGGTTATGATCTTCATTTAATTGTTGCTAAAGATACTACTAATGGAGAAGTTGTTGGTGCTGGACTAGGTAGTTCTTTACCACTAACACCTATGAGAGGTTCTGTAGGACTTCTTTGTTATGCAGCTGTAGATCCTAAATATCAAGGAAGAGGTATCCACAAGAGGCTCTCAGTAGAAAGGTACAAGAAAATAGAAGAAGATTCCCAAAATTTCAATCTACCTCTTTTAGGTTATGTTGCAGAAGTAGAATTTGATAATCATGAAGAAGCTACTATGTTGAGGAAAAATGGATTTCAGCGTCTAGATGTTGATTTTATGCAGCCTGGCATTGACGCAGAGAAGGGGGTTAACGCTATGTATCCACCTGAGAAAATCCAGTTATTCTACAGACCTGCTCCTAATGGAGTTACACCAGAAATGGCAAGACATGTTAGATTTTCACCAGATTTGATAAGAGCAATTGGAAGAGCTATATTCAGAAAGGAATATGTTGAAAATCCTTTAAAAGACTCGATTCCTTATCAGATGTATTTAGAATCAATCGAAGGAAGAGATTCAATAGGCTTTAAGCCTCCTTACAAAGTAAATAGCAAAAATTAAAAGTCTTTATTGTCTATCTTCTTAACCACTCTACTTCTTCACCTTCTAAGTCTAGCTCATTAGCTAGATGCTTAGACACATTATTATCCTTAAATAATGGTTTAATGAGTGGAATTGTTTTAAAGGCCTCTTTCTTAGAGCAATGTGTTCTCTCAGCTAGTTTAGCAGCTATAGCCTTTCTTTTAAGGTTCTTCTGATTAGCCATCCATATCTTTAATAACCTTCCAGTTGGCTTGTAAATAGTAATGCCTCTATACTTTTCTTCTTTAGATCCTGCAATGCCTGTAGTAAGGAAAGAATAGCTGTAAACCATGAAACGCCAGTCATTTCTTCTCTTTATTCTGCCTCTATATACATCAGCCTTAGAAAGCATATCATAAGCATTTGCCAGATCTCTAGCATTCTTATATTCAATAGGTATATTTTCCTCAACCCACAGGAATATGCTGTCCAAATCTTCATCTACACTGTCAAAAGCATGTGACGCAATACTTGCATCAGAACTCTTAAAAACCTTAATTAAGGCATTAATCATGCTCTCTATTTTATTTCTATTTAAAAGTAAATCAATATCTTCTGAATGAACTTTATTATCAACTATTGAAAGTATTTGTAAATCAATTATTGCTGCCCTAATATCACCTCCTGACATCCTTGCTAGCTTTTTCAAGTCTGTTTCATTATATTCTAAATTCTCATTTTCTGCTATTTTCTTTAGTAGAGTAAAAATAGCATTATGATCAACTGCTTGAAATGCAACTAACTTGCTCTTATTCTTTAAAGAACTAAATTTAAAATCAAAAGGATTAGTTGTAGTCATGATTATTGGAAAATATGTCTCAGTAATAATCTTAGCTAAAGCAGAAATTCCACCTCTATCCTCCATAGTATTCAAGCCGTCTATCTCATCAACGAGAATTAATTTCCCACGATGAAACAAGCTTTTCTGCTTTATTGCATTTCCCAGCACTGATTCAATCTGTTCCTTATTCCTCAAATCTGATGCATTTATTTCTAAAATCTCAAGATTAGATTCATATGCAAGAGCATAAACTGCACTTGTCTTGCCAGTTCCTGATGGACCGTACAGCAGTAAAGCCTTTTTCCTCTGCTTGCTAAAGTTCTGTAAAAATTCTCTTAGCTGATTAACAGCTTCTGCTTGTCCTACCACATCTGCAAGTTTTTTTGGATTATATTTCTTTGTCCATAGCATAGCAAGAAGAAAGTAGAATAGGTTTTAATAGTTTTATATTCGCTTATAGAATACTACTCTAAGTCACTCTATAAGATTGCACTGCTGCTTCTATACCAGTAACTAACCCTGCTCCAATAATTGAGCCTATTTTTGCGGAATCTGCATCAACTAATGCATAGATGAGAGGTTGTCTAAAAATAGTATCTATAGCAGTCCATACAGCAAAACTACCTCCAGCATTAATAAGAGCTGTTTCAGATATTTCACGTGCATGTAGCATATACGGCCTATTCATAGTTTTACGATATTTGTCTCTAACTACTGCTGCTGCGTCAAAACCTGTCTCTTTCCATCGCTTACCAAATTCTTGAATGTTATCTATTGTTTCCATGGGCATTATTACTTATCCGCTTTAATTACTTATCTGTTTTAAATATTTTTTGGTTGAGTTTGTAGTTTTTGGAAAGATAGGAGATTTTTTTGAAAGATTTAATATATAAGCATAAGATCATTACTCTTTTATGAATAGTAAAGAATTGCAAAAATGATACACGAGGTTAATTGGTATATTCTTTATGCTAGTGTTAGTTAGCCTAATAAATGATTACCTTAATTTAATTACAAATAATATTGTACTTAATATAAGACTATGCCTCTTGCAAAAATCATTATAAAAACAAAATATTTAAATAAGTAAATTAACTTAATTTACTTAGGTGATAAAAGTGACAAATATGACGTTAGCTGTTCCAGGAGATCTACATGAAATTATGAAAAGGCATAATGAAATAAAATGGGGTGAAATAGCTAGACAAGCTTTATGGGACCATGCAAGAAAACTAGAACTTATGGACAAGCTTCTTGCAAAAAGTAAGTTAACAGAGGAAGATGCAGAGAAGATAGGGCACAAAATAAAGCGTGGAATCGCAAAGAGACATGGATTGATCCCATGAAGATTGTAGTAGATACTAATAGAATAATTGCTGCTCTAGTAAAAGAAAGCACTACAAGAAGCATTTTGTTCAATAAGAATTTTGAATTCGTAACACCAGACTATACAATAACGGAAATACACGAACATAAGAAAGAATTAAAAGCCAAGACAAATCTTAGCGATGAAGAATTTGAAAAACTCTTGACTTTGATTTTTGAACATATTGAGATTATTCCAGAAGCAGATTATAAGAATTTCATAAAAGAGTGCAAGAATGAGATAGACGACCTAGGTGATGTGCCAATTCTTGCCACAGCTATTGCCTTCAAATTAGATGGAATTTGGACGCATGATCCTCATTTAAAGAAACAGAAAAGAATCAAACTATTTACTAATATAGATATGCTGAAGTTAGGTGAAAGGAACGCTATAGGCTGATATTTTTAATAGAAGAATGAAAGATTTAGATACTTAATATCAAACAAATGTTTTATGGACTTGCAAATACTCCAAAAATGGTATACTAGAATTATTGGCATATTCTTTATCCTAGTCGTAGTTAGCTTAGTTACAGACTACCTTAATTTTGCTCACAGACCAGAAACTTGGCACAAAATATTTCATGTTTTATTTGGCATTATCATTCTTTATTACGGCTGGAACAACCCTAGATTTTGGAAACCTTTCTGCCTTGCTAATGGTGCATTTTTTACCTTTGTTGCATTGTTTGGATGGACTTTTCCAGATTTTGGAAATCTGGATGCATTTAATAGGCTAGACACAATCTTGCATAGCATTGTTGGTATAAGTGGCTTATTAATTGGCTTCTTGGGAAAGTTTAAATAAGGTTTCTATTTAATTTCATAGTAATGGAACTATCCAAAAACTATGACTTCAAAGAAGCAGAGAAAAGGCTCAGACAATGTTGGGAGAAAGAACAAGTCTATAGGTTTGATCCAGACTCTGATAAGCCAGTTTATAGTATTGACACACCACCTCCTACTGTCTCTGGAAACATGCACTTAGGACATGCCTTCAGTTACAGCCAACAGGATTTTATTGTGAGATATAAGAGAATGAGAGGCTTTAATATTTTCTATCCATTTGGAACTGACGATAATGGCCTAGCAACAGAAAGATTAATTGAAAGTCTAAAAAATGTCATCAGCAAGAAAATGTCTAGAGAAGACTTCATAAAACTATGCTTAGAGACTCTAAAAGAGATTACACCAGCATTTATAGAAGACTGGAAAAGAATAGCCATGAGTTGCGATTTTTCAATCTACTACTCTACAATAGATGAACATTGTAGAAGAATCTCTCAAAGATCCTTTATTGAGCTTTATAATATGGGAAGAGTCTATAGAACTCTAGCCCCAATTATATGGTGCCCAAAGTGTCAGACTGCAATTGCACAGGTTGAATTAAAGGACAGTGAGTTTGAAAGCACTCTTAATTATATTAAGCTTGACATTGAAGGTGAAAATGATAGCATTACTATTGCAACAACAAGACCTGAACTAATGCCTGCCTGCGTTGGAGTCTCTTTTCACCCAAAAGATAATAGGTTCAAGAAATATACTGGAAAATATGTAATTCTACCAATATACAAAAGAAAAGTTCCCATTATAGCTGATGAATATACTGACATGAAATATGCTACAGGTTTAGTTTATTATTGCACGTATGGAGGAGTGGAATGTATAGAATGGATGTTGAGACATCCAGAGATAAAGCCAGTAGATATTATGAATTATGATGGAACTTTAAATGAAAATGCAGGAATTTTAAAGGGTTTAAAATCAGAACATGCAAGGAAATTAATTTTAAAAGAATTAGAGAAATCTGGAAATTTAATTAAAAGTGAGAGAATAACCCATATAGTAAACACGCATGAGAGATGCGGCACTCAAATAGAATATATTAGGACAAAGCAATGGTATGTGAAATATTTAGATCTGAAAAAGGCCTTTTTAAAAGCTGGAAGGCAGATTAAATGGCACCCAAAACATATGAGAACAAGGTATGATAATTGGGTTAAAGGATTAAAATGGGACTGGTGTATCTCCAGGCAAAGATATTTTGGAGTTCCTTTCCCTATCTGGTATTGCAAAGAATGTAATAACACTATAATTGCCAATGTTGAAGATTTACCTATTGACCCACTAAAGAACAGCCCAAAAGAGAGATGTAAATGTGGTAGTAAAGATTTCATAGCTGAGAAAGATGTTTTTGATACTTGGGCAACTTCATCCTTAACTCCTCAGATTGCTACTGAATTGTTTAAGGATAAACCTGTATACAAAAAATTATTTCCAATGAACTTAAGACCGCAAGCTCATGACATAATCACGTTCTGGTTATTCCACACATTAGTAAAAAGTCAGTTACACTATAAAACTAACCCTTGGCATGATGTTGCTATTTCTGGGCATGCTTTAGATCCTCATGGAAAGAAAATGTCAAAAAGCCTAGGCAATATAATTGCCCCACAAGAGATTCTTGACAAATTTGGTGCAGATTCTCTGAGATTTTGGGCAGCTGGAAGCAAACTAGGAGACGATCTTCCTTACCAGGAAAAGGATATTGTGACAGGACATAGATTTACAACTAAGTTATGGAATGCATCAAAATTTGTGTTAATGCACCTGGAAGATTATTCATCAGAAAATGCTGATATAAGATTACAGTTAATTGATAAGTGGATCTTGTCTAAGTTAAACAGACTAATAGGAGTTTGCACAAAAGCCTTTGATAAATATGAGTATTATAAAGTTAAGAGCAAGGTTGAGTACTTCTTCTGGCATATTTTTTGTGATAACTATCTTGAAATCGTAAAAGATAGGTTATACAATAAAGAAAAATATCCCAAAGATGCCTATGAATCTGCAAGCTATACTTTGTATTACTCGCTTCTCACCATAATTAAACTAATTGCCCCCATAATGCCTTATATAACTGAAGAAATTTATAGCTTATACTTCTCAAGTATAGAAGAAAAGAAAAGTATACATCTTTCAAACTGGCCTAGGATAAATAATAAACTTATTGATGAGAAAGTTGAAGAGGCTGGAGATGTAGCGGTAGATATAATATCAGTTGTAAGAAAATTTAAAACTGAAAAGAAACTCTCTATAGTAGCTCCTATTAAAAATATAGTTATTTCAACTGACAAATATGATGGATATGTTAAAGACCTAGAGAAAGATATTAAAACTATAACAAAATCAGAGAAGATTGATATAAAGACTGGAGAGATTCTGTCTGCAATAACCTCCCCAAAATATGGAATAAAGATTTCTATTGAAATATAATACATCTTTGCATTCTTCTACAATCCTACTTTGCCACCAAAAAGTAAGCTTTTTAAAGATACTTCTCAAGAAAGGATTTACCTCAATAATAGATTAATAAGAATATAATTAAATAATTAAGTTAAGATAAAATAGTAAAAAAATAATAAAAATTTACTTGAAACAAAAAATAGATGCTAAGAAGCTTAAGAATGCAAGGAAAGAAGCAGAGAAGATAAATGAAGAAATAAAAACATGAAAACTACCAGAACAGTAATTAGCTATGCCTTATTTTTATTGATTGCTATACTGACCATAGGAATTGGTTTATTATTAAAGCCAACATATGTTGGTTTAACAATTTATGAAGTCTCCTCAAATATTAAAAACTGGAGCTTTGATTCTCCATCAGATTATATTTACGATAATAATTTAATAAATGTTAGCAACGGTGAAGTAAAGCTTGTTGCAATTAAAAATATTTCAGTTTGGACACAAACAACTGATGATGATTTTAAGAATGGAGCATTTGACAATTTAAATCATTCAGGTGGAAGCTTAAAGTTAAATAGCAAATCAAATTGGTGGGATTCTGATTATAAATATAGAAAGAGGCTAACTATATCAAATAATGCCTCTTCTTCAATTATCAACTATTCTGTAAAGCTGGTTTTAGACACCGAAACACTTATAGCGAGTAGTAAACTAAGATCAAACTGTGACGATTTAAGGCTAGTTTATTCTAATGGAGTTACATTTGCAGAAATAGACAGGATAAATGAACCTTGTAATTCTGCCTCAACAGAAATATGGTTCAAGATAGTTAGTGCAATTAACTCAAATTCTAATGACAATAGCTATTATTTATACTATGGTAACCCATCTGCAACTAACCCACCATTAAACAGAAATAATATTTACTTAAAATGGGACGATTTCTCTACTAACACATTAAGTAACTACCAGTTAGGCAACTGGCTCTGCTATCATGGCAGCTGTAATAGTTTCATGAATCTCAGCTATAATCATGGAGAGGTTTTGTTTAATACAACTGAGGATCATGATTCTGGATTAAGACTGGGATTAAATATAAAGGATGTTTATGCTAAAGTAACTTACTCTGTATCAGACAGCTATACAGAAAATTCCACAGTAGGCATTGCATTGAGATGGACTGAAGATGATGAATATTATACAGCACATATTTCAGGCAATGAGTATCCTTCTCCTGCGATTGCAAAAGAAAAAAGAACAAAATATGTTAAAAAAAATACTACTAGCATTTATCATCCAAGTGATGGCACATTATTCAATCTTGCCTTTGCTGTTTGGGGTGAAAACCTGAGGCTGTGGTATAACAATATACTAATGCTCTCTGGCAATGACGATGATATTTACGAGTTTGGGGATGTTGTTTTTGAGGTTGGGCAGGCAATTGGCTATATAGATGAAATTCTTGTTAGAAGCTATTTAGAGCCAGAACCTGTCATAGACTTAGCCTCTGAAGAGACTCTATATGAGTTCTCAGGCAATTTCACTTCACAGGCATATAATAGCCCTTATCTAATATGGGAGAATATAAGTTTTAATGCATATATTCCTTCTGACACCTCAATTAAATTTAAGATAAGAACCGCACACAATCAAAATGATGTAATTAACAAACTGTGGTATGGCCCTAATTCAGAGAGTGATTACTACACAAACTCAGGAACTGAAATAAATAATATCCATAATGGAGACAATTGGGGTCAATATCTTGCTATATTTGAAAGTGACGGCATAAACACCCCAGCTTTTAATGATATAGCATTAGTGTCAACAGCAACTAACTATCCATCATCAGCTATTATTGAAACAAAAGATTTTGAGATTAGCAGTTTATTAAACTTTGACTCATTCCAAAAATCTGCGCTATTAAACAATCAGAATATTAGCTATTACTATTCATTAGATTCAGGCAATTCTTGGGATTTAATTTTAGATAGTAATATTAACTCCACAAGTTCATCAAATAAAAAAATAAGGCTAAAAGCTATTTTATCATCAAATGGCAGTTCAACCCCTGTGCTCTATGATTTAAGTATTGGATATAAAACCCAAACTTGCATTGAAAACTGGACAATCAATCATACAGAATGTTTTCCAAATAACACAAAAATCAGATACTATATTGATAAAAATGAATGTGGAACAATAAAAAATTTACCAAGTGACAATGGCAGTTCTGTATCATGTGTTTATGATTCCTTTCCACCAAAGCTGCTAGATTTGAGATTAAGCAAATCGGTTGCAAATATTGGAGAGATAGTTGAAATAACTATTAATGCCACTGATGAGAATAATATATCTGCAGTAAATATAATTATAGGAAATGAAAATAAAGATGCAATAAGCAACATAAGCCTCTACCAAACCAATAGTATAACTTATACAGGTTCTTTAAATACAGAAAATCTAGTAACAGGCACTTATTTGCTCAGTCCAGAATTAACTGACAAATTTGGTAATAAAATTCGTCATTATAGTAGAGGAGTTCTTGCACTGTCAAAATATGCAAAGAATGCCTTTATAAATAACACCATTCAATTAGTAAAAGATGAAAATTTAAGCCTTAACATATATAGTTCAAGAATTACTCTAGAAATTGCTCCCTTAAAAGACATACCAAATGCTTCTATAGCTGTAACAGAGTTTGTAAATAATACAAAAAATATTTCACCAAATATTCCTTCGCTAGGAAAATATTTTGATATCATAGTAGATAATGCAACTAAGCAACATATTAGCTCGCTTACTATAAAAATAGATTATACAGATGAGGAGGTAGCTGCTACTGGACTTGATGAGAACACGTTAAAGATTTATTATTACAACGAAACAAGTTTAACATGGCAAGATACAAACTCCATTGTGAATACAACAGAAAATTCTATAACTGTAACTGTTAAGCATGCAAGCACATATGCTGTTTTTGGTCAGGAAAAATCTCAGCCAGTCTCTACCAGTACTCAGAGTAGTGGAAGCAGGAGTAAAGAAGAAAACAAGCAAATAGATGAAGAAGTTCAACCAAGTACTGAAACAATTAAAGAAGAAAATCTGCAAAGTACTATTATTATTGAAGAGAAAGCTCCTGAAGAAGAAAAGGATTTCACTGAGAATATGAGACAAGAGCAAGAACCAGAGCAAGAATGTAACTACAACATCAATGTTGTACTACCTGGTTATATCTCATTTGTAAACAACTACTTCATTAAAGGACTTATAGAAAACTCTGGAAACTGTGATATTAAGAATATTAACTTAAAACTTTCAAAGAATCTTTCTTCTTATATAAACATAAATTATGCTGACAAAGCTCTTAGTAAAGGCGTCGCAATAGACTTTTTGCTTAAAGCTAGAAATCCCTCTCAAGGAGAAGGGCAATTCTTAACAGGATTTATAACTAAGAAAGAAATCAAGGTAGTGAAAAGATTTAGTGGAGAACTCTTATTAACTGCAATAGATGAAAAAGGCACAGCAATAGAAAAAAACATACCTCTAAATATTGATATTCCTATCACTGAGGAGAAATCTCAAAATACCACTTGGATAATTATTATAGCTGGTAGTATGTTAATGATGTTTGCTCTGTTTATGATAAAAAAGAAGTTTGGAAAAACCTAGAAATTCTCATTTAATCAGTTTCCATACTGGCCCTTTCTCAGTGTCCTCAACAATAATTCCTTTTCTCTTTAATTCCTCTCTGATAGAGTCAGCAAGCTTAAATATTTTTTTTTTTCTCGCATTTTCTCTTTTTCTAATTAGAGCTTCAATACCCTCACTTATGCTAACCTCCTCGAGAGATAATATTCCAAATATTTTGTCAAACTCTAACATCAATTTATAAGCCTTTTTACCCCCTCTTTTCTTGTTAACCTCTCTTACAAAATCAAAGATTACTGCTAGTGCTTTAGGAGTATCAAAGTCGTTGTCCATTGCCTTAATAAATCCCTCTCTTGTCTTTTTGATCAAAGATGCGTCATAATTATCTTTTCCATTCTTAATGCTAAACATAAAATCATTCAATCTTTGCAAGGAATTCTTGCTCTGGCCTAACAACTCGTAATCAAAAGAGATAGGGCTTCTGTAATGACTTGAAATATAGAAATATCTAAGCACTTTCGCATCATATCTTTTCAAAACCTCTTTAATAGGAATGATATTGCCTAAAGACTTTGACATCTTTTCTTTATTTAAGTTAAGAAATTCTGCATGGATCCAATATTTTACAAAAGGTATCTCTCCAGAAATAGACTCCATCTGTGCTATTTCTGCCTCATGATGAGGAAATATTAAATCTCTAGCGCCTCCATGCACATCATACTGCACCCCAAATTCTTTTTCTGTTATTGCTGTATCTTCTATATGCCATCCTGGCCTTCCTTTGCCAAGCTCAGTTTCCCAGAATGGGTCTCCATGCTTGTAAAATTTCCACAGGCAAAAGTCACCTTTATTCAGTTTCTCTGGATTTTCATCTACCCGTGAAACAGCATCCTCTGTATCTAGCGAAGTTCTCCCTGCTAATTTGCCATAGTCCATATCTTTGCTCAAATCAAAATAATAGCCATCAGATATCTTATATGCATAACCTTTCTTGATTAGGCGCTTTACTTGGCTAATGATTTGTGGAATGTAGTCTGTCGCTTTTGCATATTTATCGATCGAGGTATTGCCAAGTTTCTGCATCTCTTCATAGTATGCGTTGAGATAGAAGTCTGCAATTTCTTTCCAAGTTTTGTTTTCTTGCTTTGCACGATTGATGATTTTATCATCTATATCAGTTATATTCTGCAAATACAATACTTTGTACTTTCTATAACGAAGATAACGCACAATTACATCAAACTGTGTATAAGTTTTTCCATGGCCAATATGGCTGTGTGAGTATACCGTGGGTCCACAGCAGAAGAATTTAACAGTCTTACCTTTAATTGTTTTGAATACCTCTTTCTTTCGTGTTAATGTATTATATATTCTTAGTGACATTTTCTTGTAGTTGATTCTTGTAGTTGGTAATAACAGTAAACTTTTTTAAACCATTCCTTTTTATTTCTTCTTACAAAGAAACATTGCATGATCTTTCTGAAAAGGCTCTAATTCTCTATAATCTACAATTGTCATCTCTTTTTCAAGCTTGTCCCGTGACTCTTTAAAAATAAGTTTTGGTTTTTTTGTAATATCAATTGATCGTGATTTAAGCGCTAGAAATCCAAAACCTCCAGCTTTTAGGAACATATTACAGTTCTTAAGAAATATCTCTACTTGATTTTTCTGTGCAACATCCTGGTAAACGATATCCACTTGAGAAACTCTATGCAAATAGCTCTCAATTTTATTAGCATCAGCAAGTATAGGTGCTATATTCTTTCTCTCCTCAGCTAAAAAAACTAGATCTCTAACTACTCTTGGAGCAAAGTCAATGGCAAAAATAAAGCCATTTGGGGTTATGTCAGAAACGTAAGAAACAGTGTACCCATGAGAGGCACCTAGATAAAGTACTATACTATCTTTTCTAAAGGGCCACTGTGATAATCCTTTTAATACAGACGCTGCAAGTTTGCTCCTTCTAGGATCAAAAAATCTGTATTCTCCATTATTATAAGTATCTTCATCAAAGAACTTTCTCTCTGGAGTGATATTTTGTGTTAGTAATTTCTTGAGGCCTTTATCCAAGGAAAAAATCCCTTCAAATCCAGACTTACTCAATTCCATGTGCCAAACCTCTTCTGTAATTCTTTTATCAGCTGGTCTGCAATATGCTTACCTCTAAATCTGTCGACCTTTACTGCTATTGATATCTTATCTGATAAGGCTCTTGCTGCCTTCCCTCTTTCATTTTTTTGTACATTTGAGATTAATTGATGCTGAAAAATTATGCCATATTTTGGCATTTTTGCTTTCTTGTTAGTAAGGTGCCTAAATAATGCTTTTTCTGCGCCTAAAATCTGTATTGTTGACGCAGGTAAAACTGCAAGCCTTTCAAAGGAGCCTGCATGCCTTATTAATTTCGAGCCTATACTCATGCCAGCGACCTCAAGTAAGTTTGGACAGATATCTTTCATTATGTCAAAAATGTACTTCTCTAAAGATTGCTTATACCTATACAACTCATTTATATGATTAGCCAGATTGATTATAGCATTAACATGCTCTCTCTCAATCTCAGCACCCATACTTGTTTTATCATAAAGCCTAATCTGCTCTAGTATCTCTTCCTTAGATTTCTTAATTACAGTATTAATAAACTTCTCATGATTTTCAATCAGCTTTGATATTTCAGGATTATAAAGTTCGTACCATTCTCTTAATCTTTTAACCAGCAAATTAATAGATTTATCAAGCTCTTCTATAGTGCTTATTGCTGCTATAAGTAAATTGTCAATTTTAACAGAATTCTTTATATCTAACTTGGTTAATTCCAAGTTTCTTTCATAAAACTTAATAAAAAACTCAGATCTCTTAAACTGGGATAAGATTATTGGTAAGTCCTGATCTTTAGTTTCAATTACCTCTTTATAGATTTTCTTGATGTCTTCAATATAATACTGCCTTGACTCATATTGGCTTAAACCTTCAAATAATCTTTTGTCAATTATAGAAAATCTTTCATCAAATATAAATACCCCTAAAATGTTGGTAAATATTTGCCTTGCCATAAGCTATTTGAATTCTCTAGCTATATTTAAAAGTTGTGCGAGTATAGAAAACGACAACTATTGTGCATGTATTTTTGTCGTTTTCTATAGTAAAAGACACTATGCATGTCCTAAAACTTGTGTCTTTTACTAATATTTGTAAACGAATAATTCTAAATCTGAATTTCAGCTAAATCTGAATTCATAAACCTTAAATAGTGAACTTTTTTTTACACAAAAATGAATCCAAAGGAATGGGTAGTATGCACAATAAGTAAAGTAATAAGAGAAACACCAGATACTGTGACCTTAAGGATACAACTTCCAGAGAATGATAATATAAGTTTCATCCCTGGTCAATATATTATGTTTGGTTTTCTGAATGGTGAAGAGAGCAATAGAACTAAATTCTTTTCAATTTCTTCTGCCCCTATCTCAAAAGACGGGATTGATATAACTGTTAAAAGCGAAGGGGCATTTTCAACAAGGATGACAAAGATGAAAGAAGGAGAGAAAATTAAGATTAGAGGGCCAATAGGCCATTTTGTTTTCAAAGATGATTATAAGAAGGATTTAATAATGATCGCTGGTGGCACAGGACTTGCTCCAATAATGAGTATGATTAGATATATAGTAAATAGAAGATTGCCGAATAAAATCAAACTTTTATACAGCGTAAGGTCCCCAGAGCATATCCTTTATAAGCAAGAGCTTCGTAAGATTAATGAACTGGAAAATATAACAACAACACTAACTATGACTAGATTGCAAGAAACTGACAAATGGGATGGAAATGTGGGGAGAATAGAAAAGAAGGTGATAGAAGATCAGATAGAAGATTTTAAGAATAGCTTGTTCTTTATATGCGGGCCTGATAAAATGATAGATGATATAATTAAAATACTCAGAGAGATGGGTGCAGGCATAGGGCAGATTAAGGTTGAAAAGTGGGGCATTGGTGGCTAATTCCAATCAAATTCCGAATATAGTATTCCTTTCTTAATGCATTCTATAGCTTGCCTTACACATGGTATCAAATTACTAGGCAAATTCTCTATGCTGTACCAACTCAGATCATCACATTTATCTGGTTCTTTATTTTTTATACTACCATTCCATTCATCAGTAGCAAAAAATAGATCTACTCTTTCTTGTTCAAAAGATCTTCTATGCATAACATGAACAACTTCTAAAACTTCTGGTTTTATATCAATTCCTGCTTCTTCTTTTGCTTCGCGAACCATCGCTTGAGTAAATGTTTCACCTTTATTGACATGCCCAGCAATAAAGCTATAATTCCCATCCTCATAACCTGTATTGAACCTTCGCAATAATAAAATTTTATTTTCTTTTTGTAAAACTAAGTAAGTCGCTGGAATTACCTTATGATATTCTTTGGTCATAACTGGAGCTAACTAATAATTCTATTTAAATATTATGTTAGAGAGTATTTTCTAAACATTTTTATAGTTTTGGCTGTTTGACAGTTCTTTAGAGACTGAATTAAAAAGTTAAACCTTGGTAAAGATGGCTCTAAAAGATAAAGTTGTGATAATAACAGGAGCATCCTCTGGAATAGGAGCTGCAACAGCTATAAGACTTGCTAAAGATGGTGCAGTTGTTGTTATAAGCTCTAGAAATATTAAAGGCATGGACAATGTAGCTAATTCTATCAGAAGGATAAATGGACAGATTATGAGCATTAAGTTAGACGTAAAGAATGAGGATGATATTAAAGACATGATAAATATAGTAAAAAATAAATTTGGTAGGATTGATGCAATAGTAAATAATGCTGGAGTTCGTTACGCTGGAAATATTGATGAGTTTGATACAATAGAATTAGATGAAACTCTTGATATAAACTTAAGAGGTGTTTACCTCTGCTGCAAATATGCTGCCCAAGTAATGAAAAATCAGAGAAAAGGACATATTATAAATATCTCCTCTGTTGCTAGCAGATTAGGAAGGGCTGAGAGGAGTGCATATGCTGCCTCCAAATTTGGCGTAATGGGGTTATCTGAGGCCATTACAGAAGAACTTAAACCATTTAATGTTAAGGTAAGTACCATTTGCCCAGGGGCTGTGGATACAACAATGCAATATAAGATAAAATCAAAGACAGAACGAGCAAAAATGTTAAAGGCAGAAGAGGTTGCTGACTTAGTTGCTTACATATTATGTTTAGGAGATAATGCAAATATCACTGAAGTTCATATCAGGCCTGTGCTCTATTAGATTATTAAATTAGGATCATAACCATTATAAATTCCTTTTTAACACTATTATAAAAATATTAGTAATACTTATATATGTAAGTGTGGTATAAGGGAAAGGTGTATAGTGGCTATTGATATATATGTGACATGTAAGGATAGAAATGAAGCAAATGTGATAGCTAGGCATTTGCTTAAACTAAGGCTAGCTGCTTGTGTAAATATCTTTCCTATAGAAAGCTTATACTGGTGGAAAGAAAAAATAGTTGATGATAATGAAATAGCAATGCTTATTAAGGCTCAGGAAAAAAACTATAATAAAATAAGTAGGGAGATAAAGAAAATTCATAGCTATACAGTACCTTGTATAATAGCTACTAAAATTAATAAAATTGATAGAAATTATCAGAGATGGATAAAAGAGGTAAGTAAATAATGGCATGGAGAACAGCTATTAATGATTTTGATGCACGGTTTAAATGCCTTTATTGTAGAAACGATCTAATTGATAAGAAATGGTTTTCAGAGTTCATAGGAAATTTGCATTACAAAACAACTAAATGCAACTGTGGTAAGCATACAAGGGTTAAACTAAACTTTTTAAGTTCTGGAAGAGATTCTTGGTTTGATCAGAACTTCAATAGAGTAGAGAGTTCTGTCAAGAGACTAGAAGATAAGGTTGAGAATTTGTAAAATTGACTAAAAGGCATATTTAAACCAATAAGACTTATTATTTAAATTACTTAACCATACCGTCACAACTTCTTTGTCATCCTTTTTGCTACCTTTTTGCCTTTAGTGGCCATCTTCTTAGCAACTCTTTTAGCAACAGACTTTGCCATCTTTTTTATTTTTTGCCTTTTTTTGCTACCTTTCTTTCCTATCACTGCGCTCTTAACCTTTCTAGCTGCTACTATGCCAACAGCTGCAGCCTTTACCACACCTCTTCTTATATGCTTCAATACCATTA
>Ga0114945_10001051_pt1 | contig 17505 bp, 12 predicted proteins | sample OV2TP3_FD_87194 | JGI IMG/M metagenome (GOLD analysis project Ga0114945, IMG submission 87194) | Hot spring microbial communities from Beatty, Nevada to study Microbial Dark Matter (Phase II) - OV2 TP3 | ecosystem: Environmental > Aquatic > Thermal springs > Hot (42-90C) | place: USA: Beatty...
CAGCCTGAAGCATCACTGGCGTTTCCTGAAGGCAAACAACCTGGAATTACACGGACTTTCATGGGACCTCGACTTGGAGGCCGCATGAATGCTAGCCACGTTCATGAAACGGAAAAGTCAGTTCTGTTGAAAATCATCAAAAATAATTATATGAACGTTTTTCCGGCCAAAAACATCAAAATACCTCTTAATTTGATCCGTATATTTTGCCATTTCCCGATAAAAAAGACACTCAACCGGTGCTCCCATAACTTTCGGTAGATATAATCCTCGCTTCCGAGCTTCCTCCTTGTCCAGAGCTGCATCAAGATCTTCGCTTTCCTCCTCATTGTGGTATCGTAACTGGCTAAACAAAGAATATATCATGTCTATTGGATTTCTGAGCATGATGATACTAGCATAAGGACAAAATTGTCGAATCTCATTCGCTGCATTCTTAGAATATAGGTAACCGATAGAAGCCTCACCTACTCGCTTTACCTGATTAGTGTTAGAAAAATAAGCAAGATATTTTTCTTCGGTGATTCGAGATGTCTTGAAATGAAGGTCACTACCAAAGAAATGGAGCTCTTTTCGTTCAGGTGTAAAAATCTCTGGATGTTGCTTGAGATATTCATTCAGTGTTGTTGTACCACATTTAGGTGCACCTACAATAAAAAAATCTGGCTTTCTCATATATTCCTCCATGGGCTCATTTGGCCCAGAGCAGTCGAATCAATCTCGATCATCTTATGCACCAAGATGGCGAATAAAATGACCCATACAATATATTGGTATCGTTAGCCGAAGATGAGCGTTTCACCGCGCGTGATTCACGTGTGCAGGCTGATCACTGCCGGTCTCCAAATCCCTCTGCTTCGACAGCTGCAGCATGCACTCGTACGCTGCTCCCTCGACCCTATCCGCCTCCCAGCGCATCACGAGACGACAAGCGGGGCTCAGGGCACGATCTCATACAGGCGTCGCAGCTCTCCATCCTGGAATTCCACCTCAACGAGGCTGGCCGAGGTCGGCTTTGGCACGGCGTCCAGGCGACAGGCCCCGACCGTTCGCCCGGCGTCCGGAAAGCGTAATAACCCATAGAAATCATGGGTGACGAGCCGCGTGAATCGGTTGTCCACGCCTCGTTTTTGAAGTGGGCTCTGAGGGGCGAGCCGATAGTCCTCGCGGCCGGGATTGCGGAACGTGACTCCGATGGTTTCGGCCCCGGTTCCCTTATCCGTGAAATTCGCTTCCGCGATATCCTGTTCCCTTGGGGCAAGTGCTATCTGAGAGCCCACCACAAGGTTATTCACGTAGACTTGCTGGGGCTCCAGCAAAGGCCCCCAACGGATGCGGCGTTTGCCTCCTTGCCTGAGGTTGATGCCGATGGTCCCAACGGTGCGTCCCCAGATGCTAGGGTTCCAGCCCCCATCGATGGTATTGTTGACAGCCCAGGTGCGATCGGAATCCCACGCAAGAATGGCCGCACGAAACCACTCTCAGCCCGGCCGCACATGAATCAAGAGGTTATTGGCGACCACATTGGGTCCCGGCGATGCCTCGACTCCGACGCCATAGCTAAAGACACTGCGGAGCAAGTTCCCCTCGACCCGGTTTCCATAGTGCTCCCAGTCGAGCCAGATGCCAGGCCCGCTGCTGGCTCACAGCCGCGCACATCACCACAGTGCCGTGACGGATGATCTCCGCCGCCAGAAGCCAATGTACCGGATGCTAGTATCCTGGCCTACCCTTATAGCCGTGCTGACATCAAAGCGCCGCTTCGGCCATGAGTCCCACGGGACTGTCAATTGTGGGCAGTTAATGGGATCTTGGGAGAATCCTCCAAGAGTGGTGAGTGTTGTCCCGTCATTCCAAGAGAGCGATGAATAGAGGTTGGTCAGGCGTAATGACGAACGTATCACTCGCTATTCCTTTTTCAAAAACTTGCAGAGCAAAATCCAATTTGTGGTATTGCTTGCCTTTCAGAAGCGGGGCCACAATAGTGGCGCCGACACGGTTCACTTGCACGGGCGCCGTGCCAGCGGACACGATGCCATGCGCCAGCTTTTGGGCATCAGAGCCCGTGTGTGGCACTTTAGCAGGGTCAAATTGAAAACCGAGGTTTTGCGATGTACTCACCAGCGAAAGTAGAATACGTTTGGATTGCGCCAACGGCAGTCCATCGTCGCTCACCAATGTGAAGCAATAGTACGGCCGGTCAGTCCGCGGTTTATCGCCCTGTCGCGGTGCGACATCATCAGGATCAAACCGGAGTTTCCTGACACCTTGAACTTTCACCCCATCCCGAAATACCAACTCTGGAGGCAGGAAGCCCGCCGCCGCTTTGACCGTTGGCAAGTCAAGCATGAGAGAACCCCGCTCGACATTCCAGACCAGTTCTTCTCCGATGCGCCATTCCTTGCCATTCCAGGCTTTTGCTTCGACGGTGGGGCCTTCCACCTTTGACTCTGACGCTTTGGGATCAATGGCAAGCTCTACGCCGTAGCGAAGCGCAGTCGGCAAGAGCCCATGGAGTACACCATACCAAGGCTGGTGGGCATTGTTTAGTTGATCCTGGCCGTAACGCACTACGGTAGGCTGCGGAGGTGGCCTCACGAGTCCCTGCAGGAAGAGGCGTCCAGCGGTGCGCATCTGGGCTAAGAATACCTCATCGCTATACATGGTGACGCCGTGCCAGCCATGATCCGTGGTTGGATAATATAAGCGATCGGTTACCACTCGTTGTTGATCTCGCGTAAAGCCATAATCCCACTGGTAATAGAAGATGCCGTCCAAATCTGACCAGGACCCGCCTATCGCATGCAGTAACGGAAACTCAGCCCGAAACTTATCGGTACGATAGGCATTGGTTTCATATAGTAGGAGTGGCTTATTCACTTGCTTATAAGGATGTAAGAATCCCCATTTCGGCCCCTGCTCCACGAACGAATACCACGGGTCATGCAATGGTGGCTTTCTCTGCTTCCGACCTTGATCAGCATACTGCATCCAGTAATGGCCATAGGCGATCGCATCTCCCACGGCATTGCTGGCGGCGAGATGCAGGCCGTGATCGCTGCCGATGGTATGGCAAATAATCGGCACGACCTGTGCCCCACGATCTGCTGCGCCGAAGCTCCGAATATAAGCTTTAAGGTCGGCACAGGTTTCCATGAAGAGCGAGCGATAGAATGCTACGATGTCACTCCCGCGTGCTGCTGGATACGCTTTGGCAGTCGCATAGGTCGGCTGTAAGCGTACCGTCCCTGTCCGCAGCTGTTCGCCACTATCCATCTGCCCCCAGGCTCTACGTAAGGCCTCCTCAGTACCATATGTATGCAGTAAATAGCGATTCCATTGTGATTGCAAGTTCTCCGCAAAAAAAGGAGGCAGGACCTCCTCCACCCTGGCATGGCCATGGCCGGTCTTTCCCCTGGGACCTAACATCTGGTCCATGAACTGCCGTTCGTTATCCAGCTCGTATATGGCGATGATGGGCTCATCCTTGAGCGCAAGGCCTGTCCATTGATTCTTGTGGGTCAGGATGGTGCGGATGTGCTTTTTGAACGCTTCACGGGCTCTCGGGTCGAAGTAGAAAACCAACCCCTGTCCTTTTTTATGCCGAGATTGCTGAAAGGCCCGGACGGCTTCAGGCCAGCGCTCCCGCGTGGCTGGATCGTTCACGAGGTCGACGTCTTCCGAGGTCAGTGTGTGCGTGTCAAACCAGGTGAGCCAGATGACAATGCCCTTCTCCTTGAGCTGAGCGATAGTGTAGTCCATCAAGTCCAGGGGAGAGCCATCGCCTTTGGTATAAGTGTGCTGAATGCGCTTCCCATTTCTCCACTCGATCAATGCCCTGCCGCCCCAGAGCCGAACGGCATTGAACCCCATTGCGTCAAGGCGCTGGATATTGGCATCAACTAGGGCATGACTGGACCGGCCTTTGAAGTCTGGCCCTTGGATATTGATGCCCCACAGGCGCAGGCGTGCGCCATTACGAAAGAGATGGCCATCGCGCACCTGTACGTATGCATCTGGAGGGGGAAGCTGTTCTTGGGCCTGTATCTCGAGGATAGATAAGATAAGCAGCAAGATAGCCAATAACGCACATCGCACATGGCGTGCCGAGACTACTGGGAAACCGCTTGTGAACATCACATGTCGTCTCATTGAATCACGCGGCGTTCGCCATCTATTCACAGTCTACAACCGCATCGAAGGATTCGACGGCGATGAAAGCCTACTTCGTCTAATGGCGCTGTGATAGATATCTGATAGCATCTGATAGTTCTTCGCTGGGCCATACCTCTCCTCATACACCCGCCGGGCGTTCTCGCCCATACGGCGCAAGGCCTCGGGGTCGCTCACGGCGAAACCGATCTTAGCCGCCAGATCCTGCGCATTGCCGGGATCAAAGAGTAGCCCCGTTCTCCCCTCCTCCACGACCTCCGCCGTTGCCCCAAGCCGAGACCCCACCACTGGCAGCCCACAAGCAAAAGCCTCCACAACTGAGACGGGCAAATTCTCATAGCATTGCGACGGAAATACCAGAAACTGCGCCCCCTTTAACAGGTTCAGCACCTCTTCGTGAGACTGTCCTCCTACGACTGCTACATGCTTGAGCTGGTGCATCTCAACGAACGCCCGCGCCTCATCCAGGAGAGGGCCGGCCCCAGCGATCCTCAGCTCAATTCCTGGAAGGCGCTGCCATGCCTTGAGCAGTGTTCGAACCCCCTTCTCCTCTGAAAGCCTTCCCGCGAAAAGGGCATAGCTACCGCTACCCTCACGCATACCAGGGTCCGGGTAGACGAAGTTAGGCTTGACGACGATTCTTTCAGGCGGTAATCCCCCCTCGATGAACTTCCTCCGGGCAAATTCAGAGAGAGCAATGTAGACATCTACCTTCTCCTGCCAAGTCTTAAGCCATCGGTGTACGGTCAGCATGGCAGCTACACCCGCGGTTTGCAAGCGGGACTGCCGGTAACATGCATGCCACACTCCTGGCCATGGCAGAGACTTATTCAGGCAAGCCTCGCAGGTACGGCCATTTCGAAAGAAGGTTGCTGCCGGACACAGCACGCGATAATTATGCAGCGTCTGCACCACTGGCACCCCTAGCGCATGGCAGCTCCTCAGCGCAGCTGGTGAAATCATCAAGAACGTGTTATGAAAGTGGACTATATCGGGTTTTTCTCGCTCGACTAACTTCTTCAAATCCTGCACGGCATCGCCTGCCCAGATCATCCTTGCTGGCAATGCGGCTTTTTCCAAGGCCCCAGACCTGTGAATCTCGCTATTTGAACGGTGATACTCCAACACGTGGTGGCCGCTTCGACGCAGCAGCGCTGCCTCAGAGGCGAAGACTAGATCCTCACCGCCAGCATATTGGTATGAATTGTGGACGATTATGATCTTTGGCAGAGGCATCTTGCTCCCCACTAGCGATAAGACCAAGCCCCACGATGAGAGCAACCGTCAGCGTGAATCCGGGTTCCTCAAGCCAACTGTACATGCCTCCCAAAAGACCTGCCATGACCAATACTGCTTTTGCAACACCTATCTCCCACTTACGACATCCTTTCAAGTTGTGCCACAACTTCCAGGACATCCACAGATATAAAGCCAGACCAACCAAACCTAGATCCCCTAATAACCCAAACCAACTTGATATTCCGCTCCATACAGAAGAGGAGGAAAAGAACCAGTCTGAGAAGGTCATCTCCCAAATTTCCCGTGTGATGGGAGCAGCTTTCAAGCCTAACTGTGAAAGTGGTGAACCACCCTTTAGATAATCTTCCATTCCCATTAAAGCAACTCGACTGACGGAATTTCCTGGTCCCAATCCAAACAGCCAACATGCAGGATTGTCGGACATATTATTCGTAATGACCGCGAGTGCTTGCATCTTACCAAGAAGTCCTTGACTAATGCGACCCCAATTGACAGATTCCTGGAGCGGTGGATAATATAAAAATATCCCTAGAACAGCAGAAGCAAGCACAGGCAATACGATCACAAAGGTAGTCCATCGAAGTCGCATAAAAGTCAGCATAAGAAGGAATAAGGCTGGTAGGAAAGCCATGATAGCCTGTTTTGCATCCCCTAAAACTGGGACAATAAATAAAAGTATCCCACAAAACAGCCAAATCAGCTTTCTGCTTAAAGCTGTAGCGGACAGACCTCTAGCTACACAAACTATGGTTCCTATTAGGGCAATACCTCCCGCTACATGGGCTCCAGCTCCCATACCGATAAAAGTCCCTTGCACATAGTCACCCAGACCCAAAGTGAAAGCCTGCCATATAGCTAATGGAAACTGCACCCACAAGATTGCTAATATCAGCTTCCACAGGAACGTATGTTTGCCTCTAGAGGGCGGCATCCTTACTAGGGCATAGATGATCAGAAAAGGTTCTAAGAGCACTAACCAATTTAAAAGGGGTCGTGTAAACTCCCCGGCATTAAACGCCCATGAAATGAATGACAGCAAGAGGAAAGCTATACACCCCACCGCTATGGATTGCGCGACAGAGCGTTGAGGAGCGTCTCTCATAGCTGCCACAAGAGCTGCCCCCATGGCTAGAGGAAAATGAAGAAAGTTTAAGATAGGATGGACAAACGCAATGTCTACAAAGAATCGTGATAGTATCGCTGCGAGGAAAGCGGCACTCGCCCAAGTGTAAGCCGGAACCTGGAGTAGTAACAGTCCTATAAGGGTACCGAAAAGACCCCAGGCGGCTGCCGGAGCTTTCACACTTGTGATACCCATAACCAGACACCCTACGACAAGAGTAATAGCCCGGCTGAAAGCCGATAAATGCAAGATAGATGTACGCTTTATTATGAGCATTATCCGGAAACCTTTTGATAAACTTCCCTTAGCCACTCCCCTTTTTTTCCCCAGCTAAAATGTTCGACCACCCGCCTCTGCGCTGCCGCGGCCATGCAACCCAGCAGTGCAGGCTCCTGGGCCAGGCGGTGCATCGCCTCTGCCAGATCGTGCACCACTTGCGCAGGGGTGATGGCAGGCACCTTGACCCCCGTCTCCTCCGTTACTTGTAGCGCCGGTCCGCCTAAATCCAGGCAAATGACAGGGCGCCCGGCCGCCATCGCCTCTAAGCAGACCCATCCACCCGAATCGTGCAGGCTGGGATGGACGAGGACGTCGCACTCCAGCAGTTTCTCCAGCACCTGTTGGCGAGGGAGGTTGCCCCAGAACCGCACCTGACTTGCTATGCCGGACTTCTGTGCCAGCCGCTCCAAATTGCGCCGTTCCGGCCCGTCTCCTATAAGGTGATACTCGCTGTTAGGTAATTCCCGTTGCAGCTGGGCAAACGCCATTAAGCCTAAGTTGAAGCCCTTCCAGTGCAAGAGGCGCCCGATGCTGACCAGCCGAAAAGGGGGGAGGTTGCGCACAGTCGATGCTGTACGGATTTCTATAAGGCCCATCCCTACCTCAGTGAAGATTGTGGTCGATCGACACCCCAAACGCTCTAACCGTTGCCGTGTTTCTGGGGTGGTCGCGATAGCCAACTGGGCGCGCCGCGCAGTATGTCGCAGGAAAGGATCGTGTTCTTCTAGCCACCGCGCCGCATTCCTCAGGCCCTCATATAGCCTTCCCCGGAAGCCGAAATTTCGGCGGAAAGCCTTGGGTGTCGATTCGCCACCCCCCACGGGCCCCCAGAGAAAGGGAATGGGCAAAAACGCCAGGAAGCTGGGTGTCCAGTATTTGACGAAGGTCAGGTGGTGCACGATGTCAAAGCCTACTCGATCGTGAAGCCGTCTACCAATAAAGTAGATGCCAATTTGCCACAAATAGTAATAGAGTTGGATTCCACGCTGTCCCTTCTTCCAGAAGCTCAACCAGCGGGGCAGGTCGAAATAGACCCAGTGCACATTGGGCTCAGGCTTCTCTGCCAGAGCCCGCTCGATGGCCTCACGGTTGTTCGCCCTTGTAATGACCCAGACTTCGTGGAAGCGGGCGCCCTGCATCGCCATGCTCCAGCCTACTCCGGGCTCGGAGCCCTTCTTGGGTTCACAGGCATAGGCTGAGACGAGCACTTTCAAGCGTCGCGTCATTGTCTGGCTTTTCCCTGCGCTATGATATGGTGTGCCAAGTTAGCGAAGTATCGCAGCGTTCCCCCGTCTGCGCCGCGCTCCGCGGCATAGAAAGCCAGCCTTTCCAGGGTGTACAAGAGCACGAGCGGCTCAACCTCCACCTGGCTCGCATCAAGGCTCTTCAGGTGCTCTGCAATCCACCGCTCGGCCTTTTCCCCGCGTTGGATCGATTCCCAAGTCCTCCAAGGCGAGCGCTTGCGCAGAAGGCCCGCGGTTTGCACGGTAAAATGGAAAAGGTCATAGCCCGGCGGCGCCTCCCAAGCGGCATATTCCCAGTCGAAGAGATACAGGTGCTCACGCAGCAGTCGAGCATTCCAGGGGGTAAAGTCGCCATGGCTGAGATGGAAGGGCAAAGGCCTCTCCCCGAGCCATGCCTCTACCATGCGCGCGCCCTGGTGCAGGAGCTGACGGTAGTATGTACTCTGCGTCCGTTCAATCCGCTGCCAAAGGGCCGCCCAAAAAGCGCTCCTGCTCAGCGGCATCCACCGCATGTGCATGGCGGCCATCTCTCGTTGGGCGGCAAGATAGCGGGGCGTCAATACCTTGGGGGCCGTCTCTCCCCCGCTCACCGGTGAGGACTGAATGCACAGAACGCGCCCCTCCCACTGGCCGGCATACAGCACAGTGGGCACTGTAAATGCCTGAAAAGCAGCGTCTCTAAACCGCTGGAGAACGTCTGCTTCAGTCTGCACCAGTGCGTTGGTTGCGTCGTTCCAGCCTACCTTCACATAGCCAATCACGGTGCCATCAGGAGCGAGAGCCTGGAGCACAGGCTTCCGATGCTGTCCCGGTATGCCGAGGGAAATGGCGAACTGCAGATCCTCTCGGCCGAGGAGCTGTTGCAAGTGCTCGAGCAAGAGCCCGCCGGCAGTACCTCCCTGAGAGGTATCCCATGAAGGGCGCAGCTGGACTTTGCGCAAAAAGGGCTGCGCAAAACCGTGTTTGAGGCCGATCATCAGCAACTTCTTGACAGCTCTGGCCTTCGGGTTCTGGGCATTATAAAGCTGCAGGGCATTAAGCCCGACTTGGCGGGAACTTAACGGGATCAAATACCCCCGACCGTCTTTGCAGGACAGCCATCCAAAGGACCCGTTGGCTCGCTGCTGCGTCTGGGGACCATCGTTTGCAGGGATTGAGGGGGCGGCACGGGGCTTTTCAGAGGGAAAAAGGACGGATTCCAACCACCTAAGCGTTTCCAAACCGTCATCGTGAAACCAGAGGTGGCGACGCTTCAGGTAGCGCTCATGCAGGTAATCTAATAGAGCTTCGCTGGCATTTCGGGCGACATCCGCTGGGGCCAAAGAACCGTCCAGGAGCACAGCGTTGGGAACCCGCAGGGCGAGCTTGCGGTAGGCTTCACGCTGACGCCGTACTTCTGCGGGCGAGACCTCCTGCTTCCGCCTCAGCAGCATTTCCTCGCGGACATCCACAATCAAGAACAGATCCGGTCTAGGGGTGAATTGGCGCGCCAGGCGGGCGAGCCCTCTGGGGCCGCCATATCGATAACGGCGTGGGTCCACCAGCAGGTCATCGTAATAGCGGTCGAACAATACCAGCGTCGAGCGTACAAGGCGTGGGCGCACCTTGAACAGATAGCCGAGGCTATAATCCAGCAGATAGTACGGGATTTTAAGCAGCGAAAGCCACCATGGAAACGGGGGCTTGCCGTGTGGGTCGGTCACAGGGCCGTGCGTTCCCTGCGCTCCCAAGATACCGGGGCGCAGGTGAAAGACCTCGATTTGGCGGAAAGCGCCGGTGAGGTTGTCCCTGAGATGCTGGATGAGCGTCGTTTTGCCTGCTCCATCTGGACCCAGGACAGCGACCGACAGTCCCGTCGGATAACGTTGCCGTCTCCAGATGCGTCGCCACTCCGCTATCCAGGAGCGCAAAGGGTTGAGAGGATCTCGCCGCGTCACCTGCCAGAGCACGGCTCTTCTCAAACGGCGCAAGTGCTGCTCAAAAGCATGCCAGTCCCCCGTGTCAATCCAGGAGATAGCGCCATCGCCCAACCGCTGCCCAAACAAGCGACGGCCGATGATAAAACCTTCATGGCCCAATTCCTGGCACAATTTCCCGAGGCGCTGCTTTTGATGGTCGGGCATGAACCCCTTTAATACTTTCTTGACAAGGAGATAGGCAAATTCTACGCCTGGAGACGCAACCGAGAATCCCTGCCACTGGCGATGGCCTGCGAGCAGCTCTTCAGCGGTGAAAAAGACGCGACCGTCCCGTCGGTAGTCAGGAACGGTGTCGATTTGCATGAAGCGAATTTTTTCACCTTTCAGGATCGCCAGCACAAAAAAGAAGGATGACGCCTGATACTCAATCAGCTGGATAATTCTGCTCTCGGGGTCATGTCGCAGAATCCCCTCTAAAGTGCTTAAATCTTCAGGATGCACGATGAGATCTAAATCCGAAGGCAAATACTCGGGCAGCGACTGCCAGCCGTGGAGCAGACAGTAGCGGGTATCTGAGCGCACTAAATCGTGAGCTAGATTCTTTAACATGAGCGTCACATTTCGATCTATTTTCTCGTGCGGAGCCACCAATTTCCCCGAAGAAAGATAACTGGAGCTGCAGCTTGCTTCCTATTCCAGTGCTATAAAGCCCTTCAAATAACTGTCATTCCGCATAATCCTATAAGCAGGGCTGAATGCTCTTTACAAATAATAGCGACTTACACCGTCTGTGAAGCCATAGGTTGAGTAGATGTCTCTAGTGGAGGAATATGGACAATTATGATTCTAGTCATCTCAAGTTTTCCAATTCGGCTTGGCGACAACAAATAGGGTCCCACCGAACTTTGGAAACCGTTGAAAGAATATTTTTCCAAGCTTGAACATCGCTCCATATAGCTGTGCGTATGCCTGGTAACATGTGTAAATGCTGTTTATAGCATACCCATATCTTTCCAGAAGGTTTCCAATGTTTTGTATATTAAATGTCATAACATGTTCTGCTCCATCATTAAATTTATTAAAACTGAATCTTAAATAATTTAATAAGCCAAAAGCATGTGGCGTGATGAGAATAATTTGAGTATTCACATGGCAGAAACGCTTGATCCCTTCAAGCATAAGACCAGGATTTAAGATATGTTCAATGATATCTCCTGCGATAATTACATCGAAATTTCCCTCTATGTCTAATGCATCGAGTCTCTCGACACTGCCCACAACTATATTCGTAAATATTCCAAGTCTCTTATATTCGCGTACAACGGTTTCGCTGTAATCAACACCTACAACTGTTCCAACTTGGCTAAGAGACCAATGGAGCGATTTCTCTGCCAATCGTACTCTATCGGAGGGCTCAAGCTCAGTATTGCCAATACATCCCAAATGCAGCACCTTACGGCCGCGAGCGGCCTCTATAATTGTCTCTTCTCGTTCCATATATCTCATATTGTTGCGATCCACCTCCATAAATTCTATACTTTCCTACATTTATAAACTTTTTGTCATGAGAGCCGCTCAATGAAAGAAAGCCATTGCCGTGCTACGGTCTCCGGCCTGAAGGCCTCACAGCGTTGTTGCCCAGCAATCGTCAGTCGATCACGTAAGTCCTTTGAGCTGAGGACCTTTAAAATGCCATCAGCAAGCGCTTCTATATCTCCACTGGGAACGAGAATTCCATGTTGCCCATTTTCCAGGATGCTTCGCGGCCCCCCCCCGAGCGCATCCGTCGCCACAATAGGAACGCCACACGCCATGGCCTCCACCAATACCAAGCCGAACGCTTCCGCTTCAGATGGCAGGACAAAGACATCTGCCCTCACCATAACGCTCCATGGATTATCCGAGTAGCCTGGGAGGCTGACATCCTCCAAGCCTAGATCCTGGATCAGGCTCTCTAAATGCGTTCTTTCCGGCCCCTCTCCCACGATCACTAACCTGGCATCCAGCGTCCGCCGTACTACGCCGAAGGCCTTTAGTAGAAGCGGGAAGTTCTTCTGCTTGGCTAACCTGCCAACGCTGGCGATAACAGGCTTGCCCTTCTGCTGAAGCCAAGGATGGTCCGGCTTTTCCCGACTATGGTCGGACACGGCGTCTATATTGACCGGGTTTGGAATGAAAACCATCCGATCGTGTTGCATTGGTACGCGGATTTTTGTCAAGAGGTCGTCAAGGACACCTTGGCTGTTGGCACGCAAACCATCTGCCAGTGGATACAATATGCGCGCCAGCCATGGCAGAGCCCGAAGCCGGAGGAAATGTTTATGCTCAATATAAACCTCATGGCTCATGATGGCGTGTTCGCTGAGGACGAGCTTCGTGCGCCCCCGACCTGTGAGGAGCCAGCCAAGAATTGCCGCCATATTGATAACCGATACCATGGAAATGAGGACATCTGGCTTGACTGCTCTTATGAACCGTGCCAAGCGAATGGGGGCCCTGCTTGAATGCTGCACGCCGAGCGAGATGAGCTTTACCCCTTCCGGAAGGGAGACATAAGAACCTGGCCCGGAGAAGAGATACACCATATACAGCTCTCGAACCCCTATCTCCCAGAATCCCTTGGCCATGGCAGCGGCGTTATTCGCAAGTGCTCCACCCGATAACCCCCAGTTGAAAATAGCCAGTGATTTATGTCTCATCGGGCCTTCCACCGTCGGCAGGATTATATCTTCGGCCGCCCCTGTATCCCTTATCAGCGGTCTAGCTCCCCGGATTCTGCCAAGCATATAATATGGATCCTCTTGGGCGAGAGGTTACCGAGAAATGGGCAGACCTCAAATGTCCTATAAGATCATGTATATTAAAATCAGCATGTTCATGATACTCCAATGCGATAAATTTAATTCTCCTTAGATAATTGCAAGGAGTGCGTAATATTACATCGTATTCCGCGCCTTCAATGTCCATTTTAATAAAGTCTATTTCTTGGTACATTTGTAGAGTTTCCGTAAATGCTATGGCTGGAACCTCCCTAAAGTCATTTGCCTCTTTCCGATTTCTGACGATCTGGCCCGTTCCAGGGTTCTTAGGGCTACCGAGCATAAAGTGAAGAATATCGCTTTTATGCCAAACGGCACAGTTCGACAGGACACATCGGTTTTGAAGGTTATTTAGCAGGATATTTTCCTGCAACCGAGGGAAGAGGTTTGGGTTCGGTTCATATGCATGAATAGTCGCATGTGGGAATAACCGGGCGGCATATAGAGTGAAAATCCCTTTATTTGCACCTATATCGAAGACAACCTTTGAATTACGCCAATATTTCGATAGAAACGATGGCGTGTATACATTTTCTCCAAATATCTCTGCGATTCTTTGTGCATCTAAATCACCCATTACTATAGGAATCTTATCGCCATTTCTCAGTGCAAGAAATACGCGTTTATTCGAATACTTCCTACATTTAATGTGCGCCCTATCCAAAACAGCCATCACCCATCCATCGCAAATCTTTATCAACAAGATGGAATGGTATAATTGTGTTAGTCGACTTTTAACAGCGGACGGTAATATTTTACGTATAAGTTTAAATAAAGATATTTTAATTATTTCGCCTTTTTCTGCTGGCATAGTAAAAACCATGCGATAACCACTCCCAGTAATGTGGCGATATTCATGCCAATTGCCGCTCCAAAAACTCCCATAAAGATGATGAAAAACCAGGCTGTCAGGAAGGAGAAACATGTGGTACAAAGGTGAGTAATGAGCACCAAATCGGAACGTTGGGCCGCTTTCTGTATTACATTTGGTCCAACTCGTAAAGCAGTCAGAACAGGCACGAAAGCAACGTAGTAGATCAATCCTGCATATTCATCATATTTACCTGTGTATAGCATGTTCACTACTGTAGGACCAGCGATGACTGCCATGAGCCAATATGTAAAGGCGGCTAGGCTTAATGCAACACTGATACTCACAGCATCTGTCATGAGAGCTGAAGCACCGTTCTGCGAAAAATGCCTCGCACTATTCGGAACAAATAAAAGCGTAAGCGCATTAATAAATTGCCCCACAGGTGTCACTAAATTCTGGACAGCCTTGAGCGCGGCTATGCTCGCAAACCCGAGGAGGGCCGTTACTATAACGATGTAAATATTATTGTGTAAAGCCAGCAGGGCCTCAGAGCTTACAGCCCAACGCCCATAGCGCCAGTGATCGCTTAGCACCATGCCGACACTCGGGTTGCCTATCCCTGAACTCCAGGAGGGTTGGAGGAGGCCTAGAAAACCCATGCTGACGACAAGGCTAGAGCCGCCCATCACCAAAAGAGCCGATGTCGAAGAAAGCCATTGTTGTCGGTAAAGCCCATAAAGCCCGGCTATCATGAGGAGCACATACAACACCCCTCCTACAGCTGACCACTCGGGGCGCAAGGTCACATAGAATGCCCGGCGCACAAGCCACAAAAAAAGTATGAAGGGGGATGCAAGCGCCAGCCCTACCAGTACCCGAGCCATAGCAGCGGAATGTAGCCCCCAAAACGCCAACGCTAGCAGAGCCAGAACCAAGGCAATTATCCCGGTAACTCCCCAATGGCCATAGATGAGAATGCCCAAATATTCACGAAATTTCTCCGCATATTTACCTGCGCCAAAGACCGCCATCGGCTCTGTCAGGACAGCGGTATGGACGGCCCCCAAGAACAGAAACATAGAATAGGCAAGGATAAAGGCCCCATACTGAGCGGGCTCCAGCCAGCGAGCGAGCAGAACGTTGACGATGAAGTTCGCCCCAGAAAAAAGCCCCTGGTCGACAATCGCAAGGCCCCCCTTCTGGGCCCAGGAGAGCAGGCGTGATAGCGTAATCTCTTGCCCTGTCGTCAAACGCACCATCCCACCCTGTTGGGCACCATGGGACCCCTCGTATGAGGTTTGTGATGGCAAGCCATCGACCTTCGTTTGCAAGGCCATACACTCCGCGTTTCAAATGGTAGTCGGACACGGGATCATCCTCGGCCCCGATAGCCCGAAGACGTGTTACTCCGGCCTCGCATCACGCATGCATATGAACGTTGTAGCCGCAGCGAACCCGCCTGCCGATGTCAACGGCTTACCTATCATCCTAGTCGCCTCTCAAGTGCCCCCACAATGGCGCGGACGATGTCCTGCACCGAGCGTTCGAGTGGGCCGGAGGTGTCAATCCACACCGATTTCTCGGCCTGCTCCGCAAGGTTGCACCTCTCCCAAGTTTGCTGACTGCTCTCTTCCAGCAATCGCCCCGGCTTCCAGCCGTCGACCGTCTGTGGATCGGCTGCTAAGGAGATGATGACATCGGGCTTGGGCACGAAGATGCTCAAGACCCGGGCCGTACACTTCGCGAGCACACTTCGCGATCGGGCGGGGCCGCTCAAGAAATCATAAAAGTAGCCGTCGAAGATGGCCGTTAAGCATTTACGGCCGAGATAAGGACGGATCAATAGCCAATATCCGAACACATAATCTACGGCATAGTAAAGGGTGCGAAACAGACGCAGAAGGATCCCGCTTCGTCGTTGGGCAGACGGGGCCGCAGCGACTGCTCCATCTTCTTTCCGATTTGGCCTCTCAACGCCCAGGCTGCGTAGAAGTCCCGGTCTTTGCCGATACACGCGAGCTTGCGAACGCGTTAGCCGGTATAGTTCCTGGCATACCTCTTCGATGAGCTGTCCTCTAATAGCGTGATCAGACCCCAACATGGCCACCACAATGCCATTGGGTCTGAGATACTCACCGCATCTCCAGGCAAGATACAATGCCAGCTCTTTTGCGGTCTTCACGGGTGTCCGCAGGAGATTTCGGACGATGAGGGCGCGACGAAGCCGCTTGCCGAGCGGTGCGACATCGCTGAAATCTCCCCCTCGGCAAACAGCCGCGAGGCGAGCCGCGTGTCGGCGGCCGAAGATGTCGCCGAGCTCTCGCTCGAACTGCACGGGGTCGGCAAAATACAGGCTCTGGGCTGGCATTTGGTACTTCTCACGCAGGCACAGACGACCCACGATGTCCCTGCAGAACTGCATGAACACGATGTCGTCGCTGCGCAATGTGCTGATGCCTTCGGAGCGGACCTTCCGGGCCATCGCCGCCGTTTCATCCAGAAAATAGCACCCTCGCCAGTTACTGCATCGTGGCCGCAAGAAATCGATGTGTAGCCCCCACAAGGGAGGCTCACAGTGAATCACGAACACCCATGCAAAGGTATCCGCCTCTTGCACGACCTTAAAGACTTTTGCCGAAAGCGCGTCCGCAATGCCCAGCAGAGCTCGATAAGCACGCTCGAAGTCGAAGTCCTTGACCAGCATGTCCAGATCACGTCCATTCAGGGTACGCGGAAGAGACTCGTAGTCTCGAGCGACGGCGTAATCGATCCCCTCCTGTTCGAACGTGAGGAAGAGTCTGCTCAGGAACTCCCCGCTATAGCCTTCTGCTTCTTTCGTGTCTATGGATGCCATGGTTGAAGGTGGCCCCTCCTGTCGAGGATTTCTCCTGGAATGTGCGAACCGCGGAGGCTCTCTTCTCCTGCCTGTGCCAAGAGATCACTTGACTGCCGAGCGGCCAAAGTTAAAAAAGTAGATCCGGAACTTGGAGGCTACATAAGCAGGGCGCAGCAGAAAACTGAGCGCTAGCCGGGCCACCGACTCAACGCAGCGATCGGCGCCCCATGAGGCTCCCGCTAATCGAAACTGCCGCTGGCCTTCGATGGTGAGACGTTCCCAGCCCCGTGGCCAATGCTCACGCAGAAATTCCTCCGCGGGCGGCTCTTGCCTCCCAGCCCGCCGCGCCGCCGAGCAGGCGCGTGCATATTTCCAGCCAATGCGTTGCTTGATGAAATTCGCTGCGGTATTCCCGCCTGGCAGAATCCTGTTCAGCATGAGAATATCCGGTATCGAGGCCAGCCGGCCAGACGCCTCATGGAGGCGAAGGCAAAGGTCCAACCCTTCGACACCTGCGCCCGGGATGATGTCCCGGTACCCTCCCACGGCGATGACCGCCGCTCGGCGAAATAACATCCCTTGATCCAAGATCATCGGATCGATGGTAGGGTCATAATCCGGCGGACAGCGCAGCGGTTGCACGTGTGTAGCCTTGAGCTGACGGCCGCTGCCCCCGATGTATCCAAAGGCACAGCTGACCAGGGCGTAGTGCGGGTTCCGCTCGAGAAATTCCACTTCTGTTTCAAGCCGGCGGGGAAGCGCGATGTCATCGGCATCCATACGCGCCACCCAATCGTACCGGGCTTCTTGAAGCGCGATGTCCAATGCTTCGCCGATACCCGCCTTTTGGCGATGGATGACCCGGACGCGTGGATCGGCCAATGAATCGAGATATTCGTCTGTGCCATCCGTGGAATGCTGATTAACAATCAAGCACTCCAGAGCATCGTATGACTGGGTTAGGATGCTCTGCACCGCCTCCTGTACGAAGGGCATAGCATTGTATGTCGGCATCACGACGCTTATTCGATCGATCAC